>ENA-UERK01000004-UERK01000004.1-human-gut-metagenome-genome-assembly--contig:-NODE-4-length-177723-cov-8.912568_pt1 | contig 177723 bp, 163 predicted proteins | sample MGYA00242957_ERZ507957 | MGnify/ENA primary metagenome ERZ507957 (study PRJEB26167, sample SAMN06115538) | human gut metagenome | host: Homo sapiens | place: China:Heilongjiang | collected 2015-11-06...
ATGTCGCTGTCCTTAGCATAGCGGTCAAGGTAGCCCTTGATGTCCCGTTCGGTGTACCTGCACTTGGAGCCTGCGGCAATGGGGTTATCCCAGCAGTAGGCGGCTCCGCTGTCCAGCGTCAGCCCCACGCTTTCGGCATAGCTCTTGGCAAAGTTGACCCAGTAGCCGATGTCAAAGGACGGCTCGGTGGGCGGCTCCGTGGATGGTTGTGTCGGCTGGGGAGGTTCTGACGGCTTCGGTTCCTCGGTTGCCGGAGGGATGGGCTGTTCTGTTTCGGATGGAGCCGGTGAAGTTGTGGTTTCCGACCGACGCTCGGACTCGTCCTTCTTTTGCTGCGGATCGCTTGTCTGCGGCGGCGTTGTGCCGCTTACTGGATGTTCGGGAACCGGTCGGCGTTCGCTTTCCGTGCTTCCTTCCGTTTCCTCATCTGCTGTCTGTGCGCTTTGTGCTTCGGGTGGCTGAGCCGGGGCTGTCTGTTCTGCCTGAGAGGTATCTTTTCCGGCAGCTTCTTCTGTCTGGCTCTCCGAAAAAGAAAACCCGTCGGGCTTTTCGGTGTTCTGTGAAGCCTTGCCGCACCCGGCAGTCAGGCACAAAAGCAGAATAAGGAATATGCTCAAAACCCTCGTTTTCATCGTGCGACCTCCTTTTCGCACTCATTTTAGCCGAAAAAAGAGGGGGAAATCAAGCCTGCGATGACGGCAGAACTTTTAATGATACCGCAAACCGGCTTTTTCGGGAACTTTGCGCTGTTTCCCTCGGCTCTCTTAGATAGCTATACTCAAGGGAGATAGAGTTTATTTAAGAGAGATAGATATTCTCTTTTCGGTTAGTCTGTTAGTATTCAAGGGGTTGGAGTGTGAGGAAGGGGAAGCGGAAAAACGTACTCCGCCTGCCGTTACCGGCTGTCACGATCCGCCCGCTGACGGAGAAAGCGGCTGTAATGCTCCAAGGCCTTCAGCACATAGTCCTCCGTTTGGCTGATGGGAATATTCTTGGGGATCAGGCTTCGCACCTTGTCCCCTCGCAGGATGATCTTTTCCCGCTGGTTGGGCTTTTCTTCACACATAATGGCGGACACCACCTCTGGCGTGAGCTTGCCCTCCGAAAAGAACTTCCGCATACGGATGGTCTGGTCATGGGAGGGCGTACACTGGTTCAGGTCGATTTCCTCTACCACATCCCGCTGGCAGCCCTCGTCCAGATAGGACAGCTCCACCGCAGGGCGCATCTTGATTCTGCCATCGTCCACAAGGTCAAGCAGTTCGGGGACAAGATTGGTAAGGCGGACATATCGCTGAATTTGTGTGTTGCTATCTGTGCCTTCGGCAGCTAAAAGCTCTCTTGACTTCCCGAAAAGATTATCGTGTCCCAGTGGGACACCATTTTCTTTGCTCGGTCTGCCTGCCTGACGCTTCATCGCTTCCAAGCGCATCTTGTAGGCAAATGCCTTTTCCGAGGGAAGTATCTGCGACCGCTGGTAGTTGCTCTCCACCATCAAAATGGTGGCGGCGTCACGGTCAAGGTCTACCACCTCGCAGCGGAGCGTTTCAAATCCGGCAAGCTCACAGGCTCGTTTTCTGCGGTGTCCCGAAACAAGCTCGTATCTGCCGTCCTCCTTCTGCCGGACGGTCGCCGGGGTGATGACTCCGCGCTCCTTGACGCTCTCCACAAGCTGTAACATATCCTCATCGTCCCGCACCTTAAAGGGATGGTCGGGGAAATTGTCGATCTCCGTCAGGGGAATGTCCCGGATTTTTGCCAGCTTTGCGTCGTCCCGTTCCTCCTGCGTGGAGAACAGGTCATCGAGCGTGTTCGTGGGAAGCGTGAAGTCGCTCTTTCTGCCTGCCATCGGCTAACACCTCCTTCGTGAAATCTGCGTAGGCCTTGGACACGGTGCTGTTCGGCTCATAGGCGTATATGCTTTTTCCCTTGGACGAAACCTCTGCGGCTTTCACGGCAACGGGAATGGTCGTCCGGTAAATCCTGATCCGGCAGCCGAAGTTCTCCCGCAGCGCCTCCACGGTGCTTTTGGCGAGATTCGTTCTGCCGTCCACAAGGGTCAGCAGGATTCCGTCGATGGCAAGGTTCGGGTTGGTGTGCTTTTTTACCTTGGCAATCGTGGACAGGAGCTGCGTCATTCCCTTTGCCGGCAGATATTGCGCCTGCACGGGAATGATAACGCTGTCCGCAGCCGTCAGTGCGTTAAGGGTAATCATACCGAGGGACGGCATACAATCTATGAGGACATAATCGTAGTTGTCCTTTACTTGGCTGAGATAGTTCTTCATCACGCTTTCCCGGCTCATTGCGGTCACAAGGCTCATCTCCAGCGCCGACAGCTCAAGATTCGACGGCACAAGGTCAACCTTTTCCTCGTGGCTGAGAATCCCGGCAAATGGGTCTTGGCTTTCCTCGCGCATTACCGCCGCCAGCTTGTTGGTCAGCGTCTGCGGCAGACTGTCTGAATCCCGCCAGCCGAGGCAGGCCGTAAGGTCGCTCTGCGGGTCTGCGTCTATGAGGAGTACCTTTTTGCCCTGCATGGCAAGCCCGATTCCGAGGTTGACCGCCGTGGTGGTTTTCCCGACGCCGCCCTTTTGGTTGCATATCGCTATGGTTTTACAGTTTGGCATCTTTCGTTTTCCTCCTTCTTTGTAGATTTCATAGCCGCCTGTAATGAACGGCTATGTATATGTCCGCAGTATTTGTCCTCAACGCCCCCTGCGGCGGCTTTCGCCTTCCGGGAAACACTTGGGTCACGGTGTGCTGCACCGTGTCATAGGGCTTTCACCTCTGCCGGGTTCTCCGCCAGCTCCGTAGAGAAGTATCATAATCCTTCTGACTGTCATCGCCGTCCCGGTGGCAATCCGGGTTTCAGATCGGGGGTTCTCGCTCGTCCTCCGGTTAGGAGAAGTCACGGCGTACCCATCTTCGGGCTAATCATCAGAAGTAATGTCCCAAGTGCCTGTATATTCAATTTTCAAGGTTCACGAAGCGGCTCCCGATTGTGGTTGGGAAAGAACCCCTTCACTTACTCTGAATAAGGAAGCGATTTTTGAGGGTGTTTTTCAAAAAAAGTTGAAAAAATTTTTCGTGCCCCTTGGAAAGCAAAAAAGCCGCCCTTCCGAGAACGGAAAAGCGGCTTTGCGTTTGAATGATTTACTTGTTCATATTTATATAGTATACTGTGGTCAGGCTTATGGAAGGAGGGCAAGAGCTATGACGAACGGCAGCAACAGAAGCAAAGAGATAATAAGCAGGCTCGGTTTGTCCTCCCGGACTTTTTGCTTCATAACGAATTACGGTCAGTTCAGACGAAAACGGGGATAGTACAGGACTATCCTGATTTCGCGCAGGGCTGTTCGGTGAGCAGTTCTGCTTTTACTTTATATATGGGAGATGATACACGATGATTTATTTTACGGCAGACACGCATTTCGGTCACTACAATGTCATCCGGTTCTGCGACCGTCCCTTTGCCTCCGCCGAGGAAATGGACGAGGCGATGATTCAAAACTGGAACGATAGAGTGACCGGAAACGATACGGTATATATTCTTGGGGATATGTTTTTCCGCAGCACCAATGCGGAGGGAATCCTGAAGCGGTTGAAGGGCAAGAAGCGGCTGATCGTCGGCAACCACGACGGCTCGTGGATGACGAAGTTTGACTACGCAAGGTATTTTTTCAGCGTGGACAGGTTTTTGGAAACCTCGGACGGAAAGCGCTCTTTAACGCTATGCCATTACCCGATGCTTTCGTGGAAGCACGCGAAGCGGTCATATATGATCCACGGGCATATTCATAATGATACGAGGGCAGACTTCTGGCCGCTGATTGCCGCACGGGAGAATGTTTTGAATGCCGGTGTGGATATAAACAGCTTTAAGCCTGTAACTTTTGATGAGCTGCTGGAAAACAACCGCCATTTCAAGGAAAACTCTTTGGCGGAAAGCTATACCTGAAATGAAAAGAGCCGCTTACTCCGATTGGGAATAAGCGGCTCGAGCTCTATTCAGATGTATACGACCTTCAGCTTTTTTCGCTTTGCGCCGGTCAGCTTCACCAGCACATCGTCAACGGCGTCCGTGTATTTGCCCTGCCGGATAAGCGTGTTTTTCAGGTCTATGAGGGATTTGATAACCTCCGACCGTTCCTGCTCGGTCAGATAGATATGATACTTCTGTTCTTTCATTGTCCGGCACCTCCTGACGCTTCCATTATACTCCGGCAGTTGCAAAAAACGCAAAGATGCGATTATACTATATATATACTGATAGCAACAAGGCTCCAACCTTGCCGGTTGAAGCCCTGTTGCTGCCTTTGTGAATGCCACTTTTCTGTTCGTTTGAAATTATCGCCTTAGTGGGCTGTGGCATTTAGCGCTGCCTTCTTTTTTATAAAGCCCTTTTAGGGGGCGCTTTAAGTACCCGGCCGTGGCGCTTTAATTTTTTGCCGCTGCGCCGGCCGGGCTGTTTTTCTTTTTAATTAACGCTGCGGTGCAAAGAATCATTACCAGAGGGAACACTGACGTTGCCAAAAACCCCAGCTGCATACCGGCCTGCTCGCCGGTTGCGTGAAAGGTGCGGGCAAATGCCCGGTCTAACCCCAGCCGGCCGGAAAGGGCTGTTAGGCCGGTAAGCAGCACCGGGCCAAAGCCGCAGCCAAGATCCCCGGCCATGGCCAAAAAGCCAAACATTTGGGTAGTGCCGCCGCCATAATGCTTTGCGGCCAAGCTGTAGGTTCCAGGCCACATAACGCTAACGGCAAAGCCGCAAACCGCGCAGGTAATTAGGCTTAACAGCGCGTTGGAGGAAAAAGCAACGGTTAAATAGCAAGCAAGGCAAAGCAGGCCGCAACCAAAAATGGCGGCATCTAAGCGAATACGGTCGCCAATTAGGCCAAACAGCACCCGCCCCAGACCCATTAGCACCGCAAAGGCGCAGGGGCCAAGCAGATCGCACACCCACTTTTGAAGCCCAAAGCCTGTTTGCACAAAAAACGAGGACCATTGAACCATAGTAATTTCGGCCGCGCCGGCACAAAGAATAACAATTAAAAACAGCCAAAGTCCACGGTCTTTTAAAATGGCGGCGCCGTGCGGGGCGGTGTGTTCGGCTGGCAGCTCTAAAATAGGGGCCTTGTAAAACAAAAAGGTGTTAACTGCCGGCAACAGGGCCCAAAGGGCGGAAATAAGTTGCCAGCGGCCGTTACCCAGCACCAAAAGCAGCAGGGTGGTTCCGGCAACGGCCAGCACCTGCCCCCAGCTGTAAAATGAGTGCAAAAGGCTCATGCTGCCGGATTTATTGCGATTGGGCAGCGCCTCAATAATAGGACTGACTACCACCTCTATGAGTCCGCTGCCAAGCGATAAAAACAGCATAGATACCAGCACCGCCGGGTAAATTGGCAGCAGGTTTGGCAAAACGGCCAGGCACAAAAATCCTAAGGCCGAAAGCCCCTGTGCCGTTACCACGCAGCGCTTGGAGCCGAATTTTGGAACAAGATAGACCGAAAGTACATCTACAATTAATTGCAGGGTAAAATTAATAAACGAAAGGGCGCCTAACTGCTCAATTTTAACACCGTAGGGCGGGGCGTTAAAAATTACATACAGCAGCGGCAAAAAGTTGTTTACAAAAGCCTGCACAATGTAGCCGGTGTAGCTGGCTACGGTTGTTAGTTTATATTTTTTCATTTAATTTTGCGGGTGCTCCAGTAAAATTGTTTTTAGTTCCTCGGCGTTGGCGGCAAAGGCCTTGGCGCCGGCCTCTGCCAGCTCCTTTTTTTCACGAAAACCCCACAAAACGCCAACCGGGTAGGCGCCGGCATTTACCCCGGCCAAAATATCCATGGCGGTATCCCCAATAAAAGCGCACTGCTCGGGCGTTACGCCAAGTTGCTTCATCACTAAAAAAGGTCCGGTCGGGTCCGGCTTTGCGGGAATACCGGGCTGCATACCTAAAATAACCTGAAAACGGCTGCCGTAAAGCTTTTTTACAACAATTTCGGCAAAGGCCTGCGCCTTGTTGGTTACAACGGCAACCTTAATGCCACTGGCTTTCAAATCGTCAATTAATTGGCAAAGGCCGGGGTAGGCGGCGGTTTTGTCGGAGTAGTGGGTGGCGTAGCGGGCGCTAAAAACCTCTTGCACCTTTGCAACCGTTTCGGGGCTGCGGTGCTGCTCGGGCAATGCGCGCTCTACCATTTTGGTAATGCCGTCTCCCGCGTAGTAACGAAAATTTTCTACCGGGCGAGTAGGGTAGCCGAATTTTGTTAAGGCGTGGTTTACGCAATCGGCCAAATCAAAAAGGGAGTTGGCTAAGGTGCCGTCTAAATCAAATAAAACTGCTTGAAACATTTTTTCACCTGCTATTATGCTATTGTGGGAGGGTATTGGTAAAATTTTGTTTTGCCCCGGTGGGGCGGGTTTAGTTGGCAAGAGTTGGCTTGAACGCCTGAAAATTAATTCTTTTTCCGGCGGGGGTCTTTTGCCGGGCCAAACGCTCTAACCCTTAAACGCGTAGCTCAGCCGCTACGGCACCGTGAAAATGGCGGGCTAAAACCGGCGCAGCAACCTCGGTAATAAATTCGGTAACCTGCTCGCTGCTGCGGCCGGTGTACAAGGCAGGGTTTAGCATTTGTGTTAGCTGCTCGCGGGAAAGGCCAAAGGTCGGGTCGGCCGCAATGCGATTAATTAGGTCGTTCGTGCCGCCGTTTAGCTTAACATTTTGGGCGGCCGCCTGTGCGTGTACCCGCAGTCGTTCGTGCAGCTCCTGCCGGTTGCCGCCGTTTTTTACGCAGTCCATCATAATATTCTCGGTTGCCATAAAGGGCAGCTTTTCCATAACGCGGCGGTGAATAACCTTTTCATACACTACCAGCCCGCCCGAAATGTTCATATAAATATTTAAAATGGCGTCCACGGCCAAAAATGCTTCGGAGACCGAAAGGCGCTTGTTGGCAGAATCGTCCAGCGTGCGCTCAAACCACTGGGTGGCGGCTGTAAAGGCCGGGTTTAAGGAGTCGGTTATAACATACCGCGCCAGGGCGCAAATGCGTTCGCTGCGCATGGGGTTGCGCTTGTAGGGCATGGCCGAGGAGCCAATTTGGCTTTTTTCAAAAGGTTCCTCTACCTCCTCAAACGATTGCAAAATTCTAAGGTCGTTGCCAAACTTGTAGGCGCTTTGCGCAAAGCCCGAAAGAACCGCCAAAAAGTAAGCGTCTACCTTGCGGGAGTAGGTTTGGCCAGAAACCGGCACACAGCCGGTAAAGCCCATCTCCTCGGCAATTTGCTGTTCTACCGCCTTTACTTTTTGGGCGTTGTTGCCAAACAGCTCCATAAAGCTGGCCTGGGTGCCCGTGGTACCTTTAGAGCCTAACAGTTTTAGCTGGCTCAATTCAAATTCCAGTCGGGTAATATCCTGAATCAGGTCGTACGCCCAAAGGGTGGCACGCTTGCCAACGGTTGTTAGCTGTGCCGGCTGCAGGTGGGTGTAGGCAAGGCAGGGCAGAGATTGGTACTTTTCGGCAAAATCGGTTAAATTTTTTAGCACCTGTGCGGCCTTTTTTAAAATAACTTTAGAGGCCTCGCGCAAAATAATCACATCGGTATTATCGCCAACATAGCAGCTGGTGGCGCCTAAGTGAATAATAGGCTCGGCTTCAGGGCACTGTTTGCCGTAGGCGTAAACATGGCTCATAACATCGTGCCGCACCTCGCGCTCGCGCTGCTCGGCGGTGGCAAAATCAATATCCTCCACATGGGCCTGCATTTCGGCCAGCTGCTCGTTGGTAATGTGTAACCCCTGCGCCTGCTCGGCGCGGGCCAAGGCAACCCAAAGGCGGCGCCAGGTGGTAAACTTAAAGCGCTCGGAAAAAATGAATTGCATTTCGCTGCTGGCGTAGCGGGTAGAAAGTGGAGAAATGTACTTTTCTTTTTCGGTCATATAAATACTCCTATTCCCAATATTTTCTGTCTAAACTTCTAAATTGAATTGCACCTAAAATGTGGCTGTTTTCTATTTGTTCGCTGCCGTCTAAGTCGGCTAAGGTGCGGGCAACCTTTAAAATGCGGTCGTACGCGCGGCCTGAAAGCCCCAGTTTGTGAAACGCGGTTTGCAGCGTTTCGGCTGCCTGGCTGCTTAAAACGCAATACTTTCGCATTAGGGCCGGCGTTAATTTGGCGTTGCAGCGAACGCCGGTGCCGGCGTACCGCCTGTTTTGCAGGGCGCGGGCACGGTCTACCCGGGCTTTAATTTCGGCCGAACTTTCCTCCCCGCCGGGGGCGTTTAGTTCCTCGTACTTTACGGGCGGAACCTCCACATGAATATCTAACCGGTCCAGCATGGGGCCCGAAATGCGGCCTAAATACTTGCTAACAGCTTTGGGTGTGCAGGTGCAGCGCTTGGTTGGGTGGCCAAAAAAACCGCAGGGGCAGGGGTTCATGGCGGCAATTAGGGTAAACGAGCAGGGGTAGGTTAGGGTGCCCGCCACGCGCGAGACGGTAACGGTGCCGTCCTCTAACGGGGCACGCAGCGCCTCCATTACATCGCGCCGAAATTCCGGTAGCTCGTCCATAAACAATACGCCGTTGTGCGCTAAAGAAATTTCGCCGGGTTTTGGCACCGAGCCCCCGCCCGACATGGCCGCCATTGAAACGGTGTGGTGCGGGGATCGAAAGGGCCGCGTTGTAATTAATGGGGCGGCTGCCGGCAGCACCCCGGCAATGGAGTGGATTTTTGTGGTTTCAATAGATTCCTGCTCGGTCATTTCGGGCAGAATGGTTGGAAAACGCTTTGCCAACATACTTTTGCCCGAGCCGGGCGGCCCAATTAACAGCACATTGTGCCCGCCGGCGGCTGCAACCTCTAAGGCTTTTTTGGCCAGCACCTGGCCCTTTACCTCGCTAAAATCTACCGTGTAGCGCTGCTTGGTAAGCTGGGCGGCGGTTGGCTGAACCGGTTGGGCGGTTTCTTCGCCGTTTAAAATTTTAACCAGCTGCTGCACGCTTTGAACACCAAAAACATTCAGCCCGGTAACTACCGCGCCTTCGGCGGCGTTTTGTAAAGGCACAAACAAATTTTTAATGCCGTGCTCACGCGCCAAAAGAGCCATGCAAAGCACGCCGTTTACCGGCCGCAGCTCCCCGTCTAACGAAAGCTCGCCAATAAACGCGCAGTTATTGGTGCTTTGGCGCAGCTGCCCGGTTGCCGCCATAAGGGCAATAAAAATGGGAACATCGTACAGCGTGCCCTCTTTTTTACGGTCGGCCGGGGCTAAATTTACCGTAATTTTGCCCGAGGGAAAGTAGTACCCGCTGTTGCGCATGGCCGACTGCACCCGGTTTTTGGATTCCCGAACGGCCAGGTCCGGCAGGCCTACAACATCAAAGCTGAAAACGCCGTCGGAAACATCGGCCTCTACCTCTACCATGTAGGCGTCCATGCCAAAAAGGCCAATGCTGTTTTTTCTTGTAAAAATAAAAATCCCCCCATTTTGTGGCTAAAAAGGTAAAATGGTTTGTTAGGCGCCGCCCTGCGGGGCGTAAGCGCAGCGCCGCAGGAAAGAAAGGAACAAATAAAGCCGTGCGGTGTTTGCCCTTGCCGGCCTAACCTTAGCGTGCAGCCAAACACGCCAAAAAGGGCAAGGCAACGGTTTTTGCCGGTTGCATTTTTAAAGCCTTTTGCTTGTTGTTTTTGCAAGGCTTTTTGCCGCAGGCTTTGTAAGCGGCCGGCCTTGAGGCACCCGCTGTGCAAAACCGCCCGCAAGCTTTTAAAGCTGCAACTTTTGGGTAAAAGGCGTTGGCAAGCTTTTAGTAAGATTCGTACCGAACGGTATCTACCACCTTGCCGTTTTGCAGCACCAGGCGCGGCACCCGGTGGGAAACAGCGCAAAGCAGCTCGTAGTTAATGGTTTGCAGCAGGGCTGCCGGTTGCTCTACCGGCAAATGCTCGCCAAACAGCTCAACGGCGTCGCCGGGTTTGGCGGCCGGGCAGTGGGTAACGTCTATCATAGCCTGGTCCATGCAAATGCGGCCCAGCAGCGGGCACAAAACCCCGTGCAGCCAAACGCTGCCCTTGCCCGAAAGCCCCCGCATGTACCCGTCGGCGTAGCCGGCGGCAATGGTGGCAACCTTTATAGGCTCTTTGGCGGTAAAGGTTCGGCCGTAGCTTAGGCTTTCGCCGGGCTGCACCGTTTTTATTTGCGAAATAACCGTTTTAAACGAGAACATCGGTTTTAAGGTAACCGGCAGCTGCAGCCCGTTTGAGGGGGTGCAGCCGTACATAATAATGCCGGCGCGGTAAAGGCTGGTTTTAAAATCCTTTTGCAGCAGCGTTGCGGCCGAATTGGAGCAGTGCAGGCAAAGCTGCCGCCCCGGCAAAAGGGCCTTTAAGCTTTCGCAGGCCGCTGTAAAGCGCCGGTACTGCCCGGCGGTAAAGGCGCCGGTGCAATCGCCGTCGGTGTCGGCCGCGGCAAAGTGGGTAAAGGCGCCGGTAACCTGCAGACCGGGGGTGCTTACAATTTCTTTGGCCGCTTTTGCAAGTTCCGCCGGCTGCCAATGCTCACGGCAATTTAGGCCCAACCGGCCCATGCCGGTATCTAACTTAATGTGGCAGCAAAGGGTTTTGCCGGCAGGCAGCTGTTCGGCAAGGCCCCTGGCGTAGCTTGGGCTAAAAACGGCTACGGTAACGCCGTTTTCGCTAAGCTCGGCCGCCGCGGCCGGGTCTACCCGGCCCAGCACCAAAACGGTGCCCGTAACGCCGTGGCGGCGCAGGTCTAACGCCTCGTACTCGTTAGAAACGGCAAAGTGCTGCACGCCCAACCGCTGCAAAAACGGCACCACGGCCCGGCAGGTGTGCCCGTAAGCGTTGGCCTTTACTACCGCCATTATTTTTTGCACGGGTGCAAATTTTGCAATTTGGTTTAGGTTGTATTCTAAATGGTTTAGGTTAATTTCCGCCCAGGAATGTTGGTACATAAAATTGCCCCTTAATTTTTAAAAACGCCCGCCGCCGCAAAGCCGGTAAAATGCCGGCGGCAAAAACGGCAGGCGCTTTACAATTTTGTTATTTTAATTGGTGTTGAAAAAAGTTTTTTAAAAGCCATAGCGGCCTTTTACATTATACATCAGCTATAAAAGCCAGTCAAGAAATTATTAAAACTATTCATAATGTCAAATTCAAAATTTTTCATTGACATTTGGTAAAATTTTAGATAGTATTATATATAGGTGTATATAGGGGAGTTTGGCCTGTGCCGGCTCGCCGCGGGGCAAGCCCCGCAGGCCTTACCCAAACATTTAAAAACATTTAGGCTGTTTGGCACTGCTGCCGGCAGCGTTTAGGAGGAAATAAAATGGATAATACCAAAAAATCCATGGATACCATTGTAAACCTGGCCAAAAGCCGCGGGTTTGTTTACCCGGGCAGCGAAATTTACGGCGGCCTGGCCAATTCCTGGGACTACGGCCCCCTTGGCGTAGAGTTAAAAAACAACATTAAAAAAGCCTGGTGGAAAAAATTTGTGCAGGAATGCCCCTACAACGTTGGGCTGGATAGCGCTATTTTAATGAACCCCGAAACCTGGGTGGCCTCGGGCCATTTAAGCGGATTTTCGGACCCGCTGATGGACTGCAAGCAGTGCAAGACCCGCCACCGCGCCGACAAATTAATTGAGGACTATGTTGCCGAAAACGGCCTTTCGGATAATCCGGCCGGCATGAGTGATTCCGAAATGATGGACTACATTCGCGCGCACCACATTACCTGCCCGGCCTGCGGCGGCGCCGAATTTACCGATATTCGCAAGTTTAACCTAATGTTTAAAACCTTTCAGGGCGTTACAGAGGATAGCTCCTCTACCTTATATCTGCGCCCCGAAACCGCGCAGGGCATTTTTGTTAATTTTAAAAACATTCAGCGCACCACCCGTAAAAAAATCCCGTTTGGCGTAGGGCAAATTGGTAAATCCTTTCGCAACGAAATTACCCCCGGTAACTTTATTTTCCGTATTCGGGAATTTGAGCAAATGGAGCTGGAATTTTTCTGCAAACCGGGCACCGATTTGGAATGGTTCGATTTTTGGCGCGGCTACTGCCGTAAATGGCTGCTGGATCTTGGCCTGAACGAGAATAATTTGCGTCTGCGCGACCATGATAAAGACGAGCTTTGCTTTTACTCGAAAGCCACCACCGATTTTGAATTTATGTTCCCGTTTGGGTGGGGCGAGCTGTGGGGCGTTGCCGACCGTACCGATTACGACCTTTCGCAGCATGCGGAGCATTCCGGCGAGCCCATGGAGTACTTTGACCCGGAAACCAACGAAAAGTACACCCCGTATGTAATTGAGCCCTCCTTAGGGGCAGACCGCGTAACCTTAGCCTTTTTGTGCGACGCTTACGATGAGGAGACCGACGAAAAGGGCGACACCCGCGTAGTGCTGCGCCTGCACCCGGCACTGGCCCCCTTTAAGGCCGCCGTGCTGCCGCTTTCTAAAAAATTAAGCGAGCAGGCCACCGCCATTTTTAACGACCTTAGCAAAGATTTTATGGTAGATTATGACGACGCCGGCTCTATTGGCAAGCGCTACCGCCGGGAGGATGAAATTGGCACCCCCATTTGCATTACCTACGATTTTGACTCGGTAGAGGACGGCTGCGTTACCGTGCGCGACCGCGACACCATGGAGCAAAAGCGCATTAAAATTGAAGAACTTAAAACCTACATTGCTGCAAAAATTGTTTTTTAATCCGGGCAAGGCTTAGGCAAGAGCGCAGGTGTGTAATTCACCCTTCATTCCTGCGCCATGGTTCACCTGAACGGCCCAATAAAAGCGCAGTGTTAGCCTACCCAACCGGCTTTTAAGCCGGCGGCTTGCAGCCCTAAAACCGGCTGCGGGCGGGGCGGCTGCCGCGCACTTTACAGCACAAGGGCGGGCTGACCAAAACCGTCGGCCCGCCCTTTTTGCAAATTTAGGAGGAGCTTTATGACATCAACAACCGTTTTACTTATGCTGGCAGAGCTTTTGGGCGGCCTGGCGTTTTTTATGTTCGGCATGAATATTATGTCCGGCGGGCTGGAGACCATGGCCGGCGGCGCCCTGGAGCATACCTTAAAAAAGGTTACCAAAAGCCAGTTTTTAAGCTTCTTTTTAGGGGCCGGTATAACCATTGCCATACAGTCCTCCTCGGCCATGACGGTAATGCTGGTGGGCCTGGTAAACTCGGGCATTGTAAATTTTTGCGATTCGTTCGGGGTAATTATGGGCTCCAACGTTGGCACCACCCTTACCGCCTGGCTGCTAAGCTTAACCGGAATTGAGGGCGGCAACTTTTTCTTGACCCTGTTAAAGCCCATGACCTTTGCCCCTATTTTGGCCTTTGTTGGCATTGTGCTTCGTATGTTTGCCAAAAGCCAAAAAAAGCACAATATTGGCTACATTTTAATTGGCTTTGCCATTTTAATGACGGGCATGGATTTTATGAGCAACTCTATGCAGACCGTGCAGGAAATGCCCGGTTTTCAAAGCATGCTAACGGCCTTTGGCAACAGCCCGCTGTTGGCGCTGCTGGTTTCAATGGTCTTTACCGGAATTATACAGTCTTCGGCTGCCACCATTGGTATTGTGCAGGCGCTGGCGCTTTCGGGCAGCATTTCTTACGAAATGGCCATTCCGCTGGTGTTGGGCGCTAACATTGGCACCTGCATTACGGCGCTTATTTCGGCCTTTGGCACCAGCAAGGCGGCCAAGCGCGTGGTTGCCATGCACATTTACGTTAATGTGATTGGCTCGGTTATTTGCCTAATTTTGCTTTACATTGTGCGGGCCTTTAACCCCGGCCTTACCGGCAGCACTATTTCTATGCTAGGGGTTGCCGTGGTGCACACCTTGTTTAATACCATTAACACCATTGTGCTGGTGCCGTTTCGCAAGTGGGTTATTCGGCTTTGCGAGGTTACCGTGCCCGATAAAAAGGGCGAGACCTCGCATACCGTTTTTTTGGACGAGCGTATTTTTTTAAACGCGCCGCTGGCCTGTGACGAATGTAAGCGCCTGACCGGCGAAATGGCCGAGCTGGTGCGGGGTATGATGCTTTCGGCCATTGGTTTGTTTGAGCAGTACCACAGCAAAACGGCCGAGCAGATTAACGAGAACGAAAAACTGGTAGATAAATACGAAGACCGCTTGGGCACCTATTTGGTGCGCATTGGGGGAAGTGACGCCACCGAGCAGATCTCCCACAAAATTGCCCGTATGCTGCACAGCATTGGCGATTTTGAGCGCATTGGCGACCACGCTGTTAACCTTTGCAAGCTGGCGCAGGAGATGCACGAAAAGGGCGTTGCGTTTTCGGAAAACGCCCGAAACGAAATTAAGGTAATGACCGGTGCGCTAATTGAAATTGTAAACCTTACGGTAGACGCCTTTGTGCACGACGACGCAGCCGAGGCGGCGCATGTAGAGCCGTTGGAGCAGGTAATTGACAAATTAAACGACGAGCTGCATGCCCGCCACATTGACCGGCTGCAAAACGGCATTTGCACCATTGAGCTGGGCTTTATTCTTTCCGACATTTTAACCAACTACGAGCGCATTGCCGACCATTGCTCGAACTTAGCGGTTTACACCGTGCAGCTGAGCGGCAGCAAGTTAGATACGCACAAATATTTGCGCAAGGTAAAGTCCGAAAAAGCCGGCGCCTTTGTTGAGGATTACCGCCAATTTGAGCAAAAGTACGCACTGAGCGAGGAATAACACAGGTGGACAAGCTGTTATTAACCCCCATTGCGCACATTCAAACCGATTTTAACGAAAAATTTGGCATTCCCCGCCAAAGCCGGCTGGTAGCCGGGCTAAAGGCCAAAATTGTTTTTGCGCCCGAGTACCGGCAGCCGCAGGCGCTGCGCGGGCTGGAAGATTTTTCGCACCTTTGGTTAATTTGGGGCTTTACCAAAGCGTTTGGGCACCCGTTTTCCCCAACTGTTCGCCCGCCGCGGCTGGGCGGGAACGAAAAAATGGGGGTGTTTGCTACGCGGTCGCCCTTTCGGCCCAACCCTATTGGGCTTTCCTGCGTGGAGTTGGAGAGTATTGAGCAAACGCCAAACGGCCCGGTTTTAACGGTGCGCGGGGCCGATTTATTAAACGGTACCCCTATTTATGATATTAAACCCTACGTTCCTTACGCCGACAGTGTACCAAATGCCCTGGCCGGGTTTACGGCGCAAAACAGCGCCTACACCCTGCAGGTAAACCTGCCGCCGCAGTTAAAGCAGGCGGTTCCGCCCGAAAAGCTGCCGGGGCTGTTGGGGGTGCTGGCGCAGGACCCCCGCCCCCCTTACCAGAAGGACCCCGACCGGGTTTACGGGTTAAGCTTTGCAAATTTAGAGGTGCATTTTAAGGTGCAAGGAACTGAGCTAACGGTAATTGATATTACTAAGAGCGGCAGAACAAAATAATTGCTTATTTTGCCGCAATAAATCTTGTACGAAAACGGCCGGTTTTAACCGCCATTTTACAGCGCTTTGTTTTATGCTTTAGGTTCAGTCGCGGTATGCAGCGGCCAATTTTATAGCCTATAGCCCGTTTTAAAATAAAAAAATAAAATAACCCCGCCGGCAAAGGGGGCCACAAAGGCCCAAACCCTTTTGCCGGTGGGGTTATTGATTAAGCGCTTAATTATTCAGGCGCTGCCAAGCAAAATTTACAACAGCAAGAGCCAATCTACCCGGCGTATAACCGGGTGCGGGCAGATTAAAATTTTTTGGCAGCAAAGCCCTGGCCGCCGTTGCGGGAGCGGCATTTTTAACGGTTAATTTTGCCGTAATATTGCCGCGCGGTGTTAAAACACGGGCCGAGTTTTATTGAAAAAGCTTAGTTGTTTTGGTTATCTGCCGCGTAAACCACACGGGCTATTCCCGTAATTAAAGAAAAAAGAATGGCGCCGCCAAAGGCGTTTTGCAGTGCGGCGCCGGCAAAAAACCGGCCAGCCCGGCCAGCGCCATAACAATAAGCGATACTACGGTTTTAAATATATTTATTGCTTTTATTACCGGCGCTGCTCAATTTCCCGAATCATTTGCACGCGGCGCTCGTGGCGGCCGCCCTCGTACTCGGTTTCTAAAAACGCGTCTACCAGCATTTCGGCAAGGCCGGGGCCAACAACGCGGGCGCCAAAGGCCAGCATATTGGTGTTGTTGTGCAGGCGGGAAAAACGGGCCGTGTAGGTTTCGGAGCAAACCACGCAGCGAATGCCCTCAACCTTGTTGGCAGCTAAGGAAATGCCAACACCGGTGCCGCAAATAACAATGCCGCGGTCTACCTCCCCGGCGGCTACCGCGCGGGCAACCTTTTCCCCGTAAATGGGGTAATCTACCGAATCGGTGGTGTCGGTGCCAAAATTTACTACCTCGTGCCCTTTTTGCTGTAAATAAGCCATAATGTGTTTTTTTAAGGCGGTGGCAGCGTGGTCGTTTCCAATTGCAATTTTCATTAATAAAACCTCCAAATAATACGGTGTTATTTTTTAAGGGGCAAAGCGGGGCTGGCCCGTTTTTACCAAGCCTTTTTAAAGCGCTACTCAAAGCCCTTTAGCAGGCCGTTTTCTAACATGCTTTGCGCCGCCAACAGCACGCCGGCGTGGGCGCTGTGAAAGTTCAGCCCCCCTTGCATCCAGGCGGCGTAGGGTTCGCGCAGCGGGGCGTCGGCCGAAAGGTCTATAGAGGAGCCTAAGGTAAACGCGCCGGCTGCCATAATTACCTGGTCGTTGTAGCCCGGCATGTCCCACGGCTCCGGCGTAACAAAAGAATCTACCGGCGCGCCGCGCTGCATACCCTGGCAAAAGGCAATAAGGGCCTTGGGGTTTTCCAGCACAATGCTTTGAATAATATCGGCCCGCGGCTCGGCTGCTGTTGGGGTAACGGTGTAGCCGCAGCTTTCAAAAAAAGCGGCCGCAAAAACGGCGGTTTTTAGGGCTTCGCCCGTTACATGGGGGGCGTTGAACCAGCCCATGAACAGCTCGCGGTTGTGGCCTAAGGTGGCCCCAATCTCCCGCCCTACGCCCGGGGCCGTCATGCGGTAGGCACACTGCTCAATAAGCTCTTTTCGGCCGGCAATGTACCCGCCGGAGGGGGCAATGCCGCCGCCCGGGTTTTTAATTAGCGAGCCCATTATTAAATCGGCCCCAACGCAGCAGGGCTCCTGCCGGTTGGTAAATTCCCCGTAGCAGTTATCTACCATAATAATAACGCCGGGGGCCGCCGCGCGAATGGTTTGGCAAAGGCGCTCAATTTCGGCAATTTGCAGGCTTGGCCGCAGGGAGTACCCGCGCGAGCGCTGTATGTAGGCAACCTTGTAGGCGCCGCTTTTTAGCTCTTCGGTAATGGCGGCGTGGTTGGGCGTGCCGTCCGGCTTTAGGGCAACCTCGTTGTACTCAATGTTAAAATCGGCCAAGGAGCCGCTGGTTTTTTCGTCGCAGCCCAAAACGCCAATAAGGGTATCGTACGGGCGGCCGGTTACGCACAGCAGCCGGTCGCCGGGGCGCAGCACGCCAAACAGGGCTACGGCAATGGTGTGGGTGCCGCTGGCAAAGCTGTAACGCAGCAGGGCGTCCTCGGCGCCTAAGCTTTGGGCAACAACGCGATCCAGCGTGTCGCGGCCGCGGTCATCGTACCCGTAGCCGGTTGTTGCGGCAAAATGGCTTTCGCTAACCCCGTTTTCAATAAACGCGTTTAAAACCTTTAGCTGACAATACTCGGTTGTTTTTTCAATTTCGGCAAACGGTTTGCTGCATTGCTGCAGCACGGCGGCGTCCAGCTTTTGCAGGCGCTCGTCTATTTTAAAAAAATCCATTTATTATTAAAGTTCCTTTCTTTAGCCGTTGTTGCGGTTGGGTGCGGGCTTTACCCGGCTGCCAACAATTTTTAAGACCGGCGGTTTTTGCTGACGGTGCGCAGCGGCCCTTTTTGGGGCTTGCTGCCGCAGGGCTTTGGCCTTTTGGTTGGCGCCGCACTGCGGCGCAGCGAACAGCCGCAGCAAACAATTACGCTTTGCTGTTGCAGTATAAAGCGGCGGCATTTTGGCGAAAAAATTTTGCCAAAACAAGAGCGAGAGTTTAACGCCGGCGGTTACTGCCACTGGGGGTTACTACTGGCTGCTGCAGGCTGCGGAAATTTGTTTTTTACAGCCGGCCTACCGTAACGGTTCGCCCGGTTTTTACAAAGCCGCAGGCCCTGTAAAACGGCTCGGTTTGCGGGGCGCAGCAAACATAAAACCGCCGCACCCCGGGTAAAAGAGCGGGCAAAGCGGCTAACAATTGCCGCCCGCGACCCTTACCGCGCAGCTGCGGCAGCACTGCCACCCCGCTAAGCACGGCGCTGCCGCCAAACAGGTGGGAAACAACCGCGGCCGCCCCGTTTAGCGTGGCGCAAAAAGCGTAGCCGTGCCGAATTTTGTGCGAAAGATCGGCGTACCAGCCGTTGTACTCTACCTTAGCAATGCTTGAGTTGGGGCTGCTGTACAAAATTTGGTAGCAGCCTTTTAGGTTGTTTTGCTGCACGGCGGCCGGCGCTGCGGGGCGCCCGGCCGGCTGCAGGCAGTATTCGGCAAACAAAACGGGGCTTTTTAAGGCGGTTAAATTGCCCGACCCCTGCAGCTGCAGGTGGCGCCCGCCAACCGCCTGTACAAAGGCGGTAAGCTCGGCAAAATCAGCCCCTTCGGCAAAATCAGCCCCTTCGGCAAGGTCTGCTTTCTCGGTAAGGGCAGTCCCCTCGGCAAAATCGGTTTTCTTTGTTTTTTCAGAAAGATCGGCTGCGCTGCCGGTGCAAAGCAGCCAGGAATCCTCTTTTTTACAAAGCAGAGCGGTTGCCCGGTTTTGGGGGTCAAGCTGCTGCCATGCAGTTAAAAACGGGTAACCGGTGCCGTAGGCAAAAAGGTCGGCGGCAATTTTGGTGCCAACGCTGCCCGGCGGCACCGAAAGATTGTTTAAATTTTGTAAAAGCTTTATCATGCGTTTTATATGGTGCGTTTGTAATACTTTTTAAAACAATTGTAAAACGGGCAAAGCCAAAAGGTCAGCCAATTTTTGTGCTTGGAGTTTGGAAAACCCCGCTTTTGATTTTTAAAGGCTGCAAAGCTTTGGCAGCAGCGCTGCGGCAAGGGCTTGCAGAGCCTTGCAATCTTCAAAGCTGGCAACGCCGGAGGGGGAGTGAATGTACCGGCAGGGTAACGAGAGCGCCAGCGTGCGCACCCCCGCGCCGGAAAGCGAAATAGCGCCCGCGTTATTGCCGCCCGCAACAGCGTTTTTGGTTTGCACGGCAATTTTTTGTTCGGCAGCGGTGGCAAGGGCCAGCTCAAACAGCTCGCGGTCGTACAGGGTGGCGCGGTCCATAAACGAAACAACCGCGCCGCCCCCGGCAAGGCAAACGGCCTTTTCGGGCGGGGTGTCGGCAATGTCGTTCGCGGTGGTGGCCTCCAGCACCAGGGCAATATTGGGCTGTACGGTAAAGGCGGCGGTTTTGGCACCGCGGCAGCCCAGCTCCTCCTGCACGGTAAAGGTGGCGTAATAATCGTACTCGGCCGGCTGGCTTAACAGCTGCATAAGCAGCGCGCAGCCCACACGGTCGTCTAACGCTTTGGCCTTAACAAAATTGCCCTCAAGGGGGGTAAATTCGCTTTCAAAGGTACCGCAGTCCCCAGGCTGCACTAAGGTTAGTGCTTCCGCCCGGTTTGCGGCGCCAAAATCAATGGTTAGGTCTTTTTGCGTAAAGGGGTTTTTGCGCTCCTCGGCCGAGGCTAAGTGAATGGGCTTTGCCCCAATAACCCCCAAGTGGCCGTTTACCAACACCCGCTTGCAAACAAGGGTCTCGGGCAAAATGCCACCCAGCGGCTCAAACAGCGCAAAGCCGCTTTCGGTGACGGCGGTAATAATAACGCCTACTTCGTCTAAATGCGCGTCTAACATCACGCGGTTTTTGGGGCGTTTTTTACCCTTTTTAAAGGCAATAATGTTGCCGTTTAAATCTTTTTCGGCGGTGCAGTAGGGGGCAATTTTTTGTAAAATATAATCGGCCGCCGGCTGCTCGCTCCCACTGGGGGCGTTTAGGCAGCACAGGGCTTTTATAAGTTCGTTCAGCGGTTCCATAACTTCAGCACCCCTCCTTACAAAAGTGGGCTAACAGGTTGGCAACGGCGGCAAGGTCGTTTAGGTTAATTACCTCGCACGGGGTGTGCATATTTCGCAGCGGAATAGAAACAAGGCCGGCCGCCATACCGCCGCCGGTTACCGAAAGAACATCGGCATTGGTGGAGGTGTTAGAGCCCATAACCTCTAAGGTAAAGGGAATGTTATTTTGCTTTGCCAGCCGCTTTAAAGCGGCGGTGACTTTGCTGCTTAGCACCGGGGAAACGCCCACCATGGCACCGGTGCCCAAAACGGCGGTATGCTCCGGCTCGCAGCCGGGAAAATTGCCAAAGCTAACATCTACCGAAACGGCGCAGCCCACCTTGCCCAGCAGGGCAAAGCCGCCCGTTTTAGCGCCGCGGCAGCCCAGCTCCTCGCCGTTTGTTAGCAAAACGGTAACCGGGCGGCCGCCTTTTTGCGCGGCGGCCTTTTGGGCGGCCAGCAGCACAGCGGCAACCCCGCTGCGGTTATCTAACGCTTTGGCGGTAACGCAGCTGCCGGCCAGGGCGGCGGCGGGGGCGCAGAACACGGCAAAGTCCCCCGGGCGCACTAAACTGGCGCCGGCTTTGCCAATATCAATTTTTAAATCATTAAACCCGGCAACCTTACTGCCGCTGCTTAGGTGGGGCGGCACGCTGGTAAAAACGCCGGGTACCGGCCGCTGCCCCAAAACGGTAACGGGGGTGCCGGCTAAAATGCGGCTATCTACCGAGCCAACAGGGGCAACAGTTAAAAAGCCGTTTGGGTGAACGTGGGTTACGGTAAAACCAACCTCGTCTAAATGCGCCTCCAGCAAAACCGGCTCCCCGGTGCCGGGTACGGCTGCAATAAGGCGGCCGGGGCTGCGGGTTACGGCTGCAAAGGGTGCTAAAAATTCTTCGGCTACGGCAAAGGCGTTTTCTACCGGGCCAAGGCAGGGGGCGTTACAAAGGTTAAATAATAATTGTTGCATACAAACCCCTTACCCTTTTAGCGCGTTTACCAGCTTTTTAAAAGCGGTGCCGCGGGCAGCAAAGTTTGGAAAAGCGTCAAAACTGGCGCAGGCGGGGCTAAGCAAAACCGTGTCGCCCTCTACGGCGTTTTCGGCCGCCTTGGCCACGGCCTGTTCCATGTTGCTAACGTGCACAATGGCGGGGTTAAAGCCCATGTAGTTAGGGTCGGCCTTAATGGCTTTTTCAATTTTTTCGGCGGTGGGCCCGCTCAGCAGCAGCAGCTTAACCTTTTCAATAATATAAGGCACCATAGGCTCAAAGGGAATGTGCTTATCGTACCCGCCGGCAAGCAGAACAATGTTTTTGTTAAACGATTTTAAGCCGGCAATGGTACGGGTGGGGCTGCTGGCAATAGAATCGTTGTAATATTTAACGCCGTTCAGCTCCCGAACAAATTCAATGCGGTGCTCCACGCCCTGAAACTCGTGGGCCACGGCGCGGATCTCCTCGGCTCCTACATAGCCCCAAACGGCCGAAATGGCAGCCAAGTAATTATCTACATTATGCTCGCCCATAATGGCAATTTCGCTTTTGTGCATAATAGGGGCGTTAATGCCGCGGTAGCTTACAACCAGGTTACCGTCGGGGTCTAAATAAGCGCCGTTTTTTACCCGCTTGGTCATAGAAAAATTCAACATCTGGCCGCGCACCTCCCCGGCAAAGCCGGCGGTAATGGCGTCGTCTAAATTCAGCACCGTGCGGGAAAAGGCGTTTTGGTGCAGCATAATATTTTTTTTGGCGCTAATGTATTCGTCCATATCCTTATGCACATCTAAATGGTTGGGTGCCACATTGGTAATTACGGCAATATCCGGGCTTTTGCGCATGGAGATCAGCTGGAAGGAGGAAAGCTCTACCACTACGCAGTCCTCCGGCTTAATTGATTCAATTTCGGGCAGCAGCGGGCGGCCAATGTTGCCCCCTACATGAACGGTGCGGCCGGCCTTTTCCAGCATTTTTGCAATTAAGGTGGTGGTGGTGGTTTTACCGTCCGACCCGGTTACGGCAAAAATGGTTGCGGGGCAAAGGTCAAAAAACACTTCCATTTCCGAGGTAACGGCAATGCCGTTGCGGCGGGCCTCGCAAAGCTCGGGCATGTTAAAGTTCATTCCCGGGGTGCGAAAAATAACATCCACCTCTAAATTTTTTAAATAATCCTCCCCCAAACGCAGCTCGGCGCCGGCCTGCTCTAGGCGGTCGGCCAGCTCGCCAATGGCGGCGCGCTCCCTGCGGTCGCAGGCTAAAACGCGCGCCCCGCGCTTTAAAAAGTTTAAAATAAGCGGGGTGTTGCTAATGCCAATGCCGCACATGGCAATGCGTTTATTTTCAAGCGAATCAAAAAACTGCTGACAGTCCATTTACAAAAACCTCCAAAAAACATTTAAAGCAACCGCCGTAAATGTACTTTAATACACTTTATATTATAAAGGCTTTAACCAAAAATATCAATTACAAATTGGTATTATTTTGAATTTTAAGCTTTTAGGGTAAAATTGCAAAGGCGGCAGGGGTAAGGGCGGTTTATTTTAGAGCGGCAAAGCGCTTGCCCGCCGGGCTAACGCCTTACGGGTAATTTTGCGCCTTGCTGCGGGCATAAAGGGGCGCAGCCGTGCGGCGTTTACCCCTTGACGGGCTTACCCAAGCACCCAAAAGGGCAATAAAGCCCCAAAACAAAAAAGCCCCGCCAAGGCAAAGCCTTAGCGGGGAAAGAAGTGGGGGAAAGCCTATTTTGCGGAATCTACCGCGGCGGTGCGGTAAACAAATTTAACCTGACCGTCCATTTCGTTGGTAATGCCGGAGAAGGAGCGGTAGTTTTTAGAAACATCTACCACGGCCTTTAAGCGGGTAACCAGGCCGCCCAAGTCGCCGTTTACGGCGTCGCTTAGCTTTTGCACGCCCTGGGCGTTAAACTGTTTAATGCCGGTGCTTAGCTTTAACGAGCCGGATTTTAACTCGGTTACACCGTTTACCAAAGCGGGGGCGCCGTTCTTTAAGGTTAAAATGCCGTTGTAAAGCTCTGCGGTGCCGGCCTTTAGCTCGGTAGCGCCGCTGGCGGCCGAAGCAACGCCGTTGGTGTAATTGTTTACGCCGGCCTGGTATTTATTAACCTTTTCCAGCTGGGCTTTTAGGCCGGTAATTTGCTTTAAGCCGGCAGCGGCCTGCTCCTTAGCGGCCTTTAGCTGGGCCTGCGCCTCGGCGCCCTGCATGGCGGCGGTAACCTGCGCGTCAATAGCGGCTTTGTTGGCAGCGGGCAGGTTGTTATAAGTGTTTTGGTCTATGCCGACGGTAGCTAAAACCTGTTTTAACACCCCGGCGCGTACCTGCGCGGTAATATTTTCCTCCGAGAAAATGGCCGAAAGCTGTTTAACCAGTTTATCCAGCTCGGTGGCGTAATTTTTAGCGGTTAGGGTTGGGGCGGTAACGCCGTAGGCGGCGTACTGCGCCAGGCTTTGCTTTAGCTGGCTGTTGGCGGTGCTGTAAACGCTGGCAACCAGCTCGGCAGTACCTGCCTGCAGGGTAGAATTGTTGGCCGTTAACTCGTTTAATCCGCTGGAGAGCTGCTCGGTACCGGATTTTAGCTTGCCGGCGCCGGCGGCAAGGGCGTCAATTCCATGTACCAATTGGCCGGATTTTTCCAGCAGGGTAGTCAGCCCGCCGTACAAGGCGTTAGAGCCGTTTACCAGCTGGGTCATGGCGCTGTTTAATTTGTCCAGCCCGGCGGTAAGGTCGCTAACCGAATTGAACTTAGAAGTATCAATTTCATTAAAAATGCCGTTGGTGGCAATGGTAACCGTTTCGTTCAGCGTAAAGCCCTGAACATCGGCGCTAATTTCAAAGTAGCTGGGAATTTCAAACTTGTCGGAATCCAACGACAGGCTTTCCTGCAGGCCGGGAAAGGCAAAGCCTACCACGGCGGTGCGGTCGCCGTCGTTTAACAGCTTACCGTTGGTAACGGTTACATTTTTAAACACGCTGTTATCTAACAGTGCGCCGGTGAGCATTCCAAATGGAACATAAATTTTTTCTTTTTTGCCGTCAATGCTAACGGTTTCGTACTGGTTGTTCTGGTACTCATACCGTAGGGTAACATGGCCGCTTTTGCCAACCAGCTCGGTGGGCGAAACGGTTTTGCCGTCTAGCTTGTAGGTAACCTTTAGGTTTACCGGCAGGGCCTGCTCGGTGGTGCCTTTGCAGTAAATGTCGTTGCCCTTTGCGTCCCAAACGCGCATATTGTTTTGGTTTAGGGTGTAGCTTTCGTCGCCCTTAACATTTTCAACATCCTTTAAATTGCCGGCGTCGGTTAAGGTAGCGGCACCAAGGGCATTTTTAATCCAATCGCTTACAATAATTTTTTCTACCGTTCCGTCGGCTCCGGCCAGCACATAAACCGTTTCGTCCTTGTAAACGGCCTCGTCCTTGCTGCTGGAGGAGGGGTTGGCCGAAGCGGTTTCGGTTTTGGCGGTTTCGGTTGGCTTTTGGTTTAGGGCATAAGCACCCGCGCCCAGGCTGCTAACAAGCAAGGCGGCCGAAAGCGCTACGGCAATAGGTTTTTGAATAAATTTTTTCATAAACTTCAAACCTCCAAATTCTTTTGCTTTTTAAGGTGGCGCATACCAAGCGTGGTGGCGCAAATCAGGCGGTCGCACAGCATGAGCAGCGCCGGCAGAATAAAGATAACCAGCAGCATACTAATAATTGCGCCGCGCGCCATTAACATACACATAGAGCTAATAATGTCAATATCCGAATATATTGCTACGCCAAAGGTTGCTGCAAACAGCCCCATGCCGCTAACAATAATAGAGGGGATTGAGGTGGCCAGCGCAATTTGTACCGCCTGGGCTTTGGGCTTTAAGGCAATGCGCTCGGCTTTGTAACGGGTCGTCATTAAAATTGCGTAGTCTACCGTGGCGCCCAGCTGAATGGTACTAATGCAAATAGGGGCAATAAACGGCAGTGACTGCCCAAGGTAATGCGGCAGACCCAGGTTAATGAAAATGGCCAGCTCAATAACCGCAATTAAAATAAACGGTAAAGAGATGCTGCGTTCTACCAGCAGAATGATGACAAAAATGGCAACAATTGAAACGGCGTTTACAACCTGGAAGTCGTGATTGGTGGTTTCAATCATATCCTTCATGCAGGGGGCCTCGCCAATTAGCATACCGTTTTGGTCGTACTTTTTCAAAATGGTGTTCAGCTCGTTAATTTGGGCGTTTACCTTGTCGCTTGCTACTTTGTAAGAGGAGTTTACCAGCAGCAGCTCTAAGTTATCGCTTTTCAGCACCTTTGTTAAGCGCTCGGGCAAAACCTCCTCCGGCACGCGGGAGCCAATAACCGATTCCAGCCCCAGCACATACTTTACGCCGTCTACCTTTTCCATTTCGCTGCACATATTGCGCACCTGCTTGGGGTCGGTCTTGGCGTCAATTAAAATCATGTGGGTAGAGGCTATGTTAAAGTCCTCCGACAGTTTGGAGTTTGCAATAACATACTCCATATCCTCCGGCAGGCACTGACCCATGTCGTAATAAACCTCGTCGTTGGTTTTTTGGTACCCGTAAAGGGAGGGGACGATTAACAAGGCAAAGATGATTAAAAACACCGGGAAAATTTTTACCACGCCGCGGGCTAAGCCGTTCATATCCGGCAGCAGCGGGCGGTGGCGGGTTGCGTGCAAGGGTTTATCTAATACCAAAATCATAGAGGGCAGCACGGTAACGCAGCCAATAACGCCTAAAATAACGCCCTTGGCCATTACAATGCCTAAATCGCGCCCTAAGGTAAAGGTCATAAAACACAAAGCCGCAAAGCCGGCAACCGTTGTAAGCGAGCTGCCCACTACCGAGGTCAGGGTCTTGCTAATGGCAACCTCCATGGCCTTTTTGTGGTCATCAAAATGCTCGCGCTCTTCATTGTAGCTGTGCCACAGGAAAATAGAATAGTCCATGGTAACGGCCAACTGCAAAACGGCCGAAAGCGCTTTGGTAATGTACGAAACCTCGCCAAAGAAGTAGTTGGTGCCAAGGTTCAGCAAAATCATTAAACCAATGCTGGCCAAAAACACAAACGGAACCAGCCAGCCGTCTAAGAATACCACCATGGCAACGGCGGCCAGCACAACGGCAATGGCAACGTAAATAGGTTCCTCTTTTTCGCAAAGGTCTTTTAAATCGGTGACCAGGGCCGACATCCCGCTAACAAAGCACTGTTTGCCGGCAATAGAGCGGATCTCCCGCACGGCGTCCATGGTAATATCCGCCGAGGTGGATGTGTTAAAGAAAACGGCCAGCATGGTGGCGTTTTTGGTGTTGAATTCGTTGTAAATTTTTTCGGGCAGCAGCTCTTTCGGCACCGAAATATCTACCAGCGAATCGTACCACAAAACCGTTTCAACATGGTCCACCTTTTCAATTTTTTGCTTTAAGGCGCTTACATCCTTGTCCGGCATATCCTCTACAATAATAAAGGAAAACGCGCCCTTGCCAAAGTCATCCATCAGCTTTTGTTGGCCTACTACGGTGTCCATGGTGTCGGGCAAATAGTCCAGCATATCGTAGTTAATGCGGGTCCCTATCATCCCTAAAACCGAGGGCACAGCCAAAATTAAAGCCAAAATGATAATGGGAATACGGAATTTTACAACCGCTTTAGAAAAACGCATGGCTGATTATTTCTCTCCTTCTTCGTGAATGTGCACCTCAACCACATCGGGCTGTTGGTGCCGAATAATTTTTACCGCGGTAAGCATGGTGCTAAGGTTTAAAATGCCTTCTATCAGCAAATTAAGACCCAGCAAAACGGTAAGCAGGCGGCTGCTTTCGGTTGGTCGAAGCACTACAAGCAATCCGGCAACAACGGCCAAAACAGCAATAGCTAAAATTAACCACCAGGTGCTAAGGCCAAAGCTTTTGGCGTCTACGGCTATTTGAATTTTAAATAGGCCGTCGGTTAAAACCGAAATGCCCAACACAATGCACACCAGCCACAGCAGGCCGGAGGGGCGTGTAAGCAGCACTATGCCCAGCGCAATTAAAAGCAGGCCAAACGCTAAGTCATACTGAAAGGCTAAGCGGTACAAATCGCGCGAGAAGTAGCCAACCAGCTTAAACGCGCCAAAGGCAATGCAAATAATGCCGCACAGGGTGCCAATAAAGCGAACCGAAAACGACGGGTAGCAAATAAACATGAACCCGGCCAAACAAAGCAAAGCCGAAACCACCATGCAGCCTATTTTTGCCGTTTTCATTGGGGCGGTATGACGCATTACAATTCCTCCTTTAAAATTTAATCCTAATGTATTATATCTGCCCTGCCGAAAAATAGAAACGGGCAGATTTTGCCGCGTGTCTTATTTTTGGGCAAATTGGCCCTTTTGCACAAACTTTTGGGGGCTTAGCGGGTGCCCCGGCTTTGGTCGCGGGGGGTGTTTTACCAACCTAAAAAAAGCAGGCCAACTTTTTAAAAGGCGCACCGGTGTTTGCAAGTGCGCTTGTAGCGCCGATTTTAGCCGGCGTTACAGGTTCAACCCAAAAAGCGAAAAAACCGCGCGGTTTTGGGCCGTTTTGAGTGTTTTTTGTTTTGCTGCAAAATGGTGGGGGGAAGTTTATTTGCCGCCGTATTATAATACTGCTACACCCGGGAGCTCACGGGCGTTGACCCTTCGGAACAGACGATGAATTTTTCAAAGGAGGCGCCAAAATGGAAAATAGTAAACCGCAATTACCTGCGGCGGAGGAAAAGAGCGTGCTGACCACCCCGGAAAACCAATTAGAAAAGAGCGGGCGTACAGCAGCCAAGCAATCGCAACCGCCGCAAAACGGTGACGCCGACCGTGCGGATTTTGAAAGCCTGATTCAGGGAAGGTTTAAAGAGGCCTTTGCCGAGCGGGTGCAAAAAATAATTGACGGGCGATTTAAAGAAATGAAGCAGCTGCAGCAGCAAAACGAGCAGCTGCAGCAACAGCTAAAGGGGGAGCCGGCCAAACCAAAGGCCGAAGCCCCCAAAAGCCAAGGTACAGCAGCGGCTGCCCCGGCCAAACCGGGCGGGGAGCTGGCGGATCTGCTAATACAAAACGGGGTTGTCCCGCAGGTTGCCGCCGCGGCAGCGTATTTAGAACAGATTATGCAAGATTCGGCCCAAAACTGCGCCGTACCAAAACCGGCCGCGCAGCCGGCCCCCCGCGCCGAGCGGCCCACCGAAAACGGGCTGCACGCGACGGTTGGCGTGGCTGCCAAGCCCAGCGTTTCGGGGCTTAGCCCGGCACAGCGCCGGGCCTTGGCCCAAAAGGCCCTAATGGGCGAAAAAATCGGCTTTTAACAAGCGCAAAGCTTAATAAAGGCTAAAACAAATAAAGCAAAATTAAAGGAGAATTTTTATGCCAGAAAATGAAAAAACCCTTTCCAGCGATATGCGAACCTATTATAAAGATTATTTGCGGGATAACGCCAACGAAAACCTGGTGCACGACCAGTTTGGCCAAAAGCACCCCATTCCGGCCGGCAATGGCAAGACCATTGAGTTTAGAAAATACTCCCCGCTGCCAAAGGCAACCAAGCCCTTGGCCGAGGGCGTAACCCCCAACGGGCAGGAGCTAAAGGTTTCTACCGTTAGTTCTACCGTTTCGCAGTACGGCGGCTGGGTTGGTATTCCGGATATGATTAAGCTGACCGAGCTGGACAACAACATGGTGCAGGCCACCGAAATTTTGGGCGACCAGGCCGGCCGCACCTTAGACACTGTGACCCGCGAGGTTTTAAACGGCGGCACCAATGTAATGTACGCCCCTATTGTAACCGAAAGCGGTACCACCCCGGTTACGGCGCGCAGCTCGCTTACTACCAACGCCAAGCTTAGCGTAGATTTAATTTTGCGCGCGGCGGCCAAGCTGAAAAACAACTTAGCCAAAACCATTGACGGCAGCTATGTTGCCATTATTCACCCCTATGTTGCGTATGACTTAATGCGCAGCAGCGAGTGGATGGAGGCCCACAAGTACGCCGCGCCGGATCACCTTTTTAACGGCGAAATTGGTAAAATCGGCAATGTGCGTTTTGTAGAAACCAACGAGGCCAAAATTTGGCGCGGTGAGGACCTGACCGCTGCCGCCCGGAACCTAACGGTTAAAACCGCTGTTTCAGCCGCAACGGCCGTTACGGTAGCGCAGGCTGTTTCGAACGAGGAGGCCGCAGCCTTAAAGGGCCGCAAGGTTTTACTGGGCGGTGCCCTTTACACGGTAGAGGGCTGCACCGCCGGGGCTGCCGGCAGCGCCGCAATTACCTTAGACCGGGCCGTAACCTGCGAGGCCAACGCGGTAATTTACCCCGGTGAAGGCGGGCAGGATGGCGTTTCGGTTTATTCTACCCTGGTGCTGGGCGCAAACGCCTACGGCGTAACCGAGTTAGAAAACGGCGGCCTGGAGCATATTATTAAGCAGCTGGGCTCGGCCGGTACCGCCGACCCGTTAAATCAGCGCGCCTCCGCCGGTTGGAAGGCAACCAAAACCGCCGAGCGTTTGGTAGAAAGCTACATGATCCGTATAGAATCCTGCTCTACCTTTGCCGACGAATATTCCAACTAATTTAACCAACAATAAGCGGCGGCGAAATTTTTTCGCCGCCACAACAGGAGCGCAGAAATGAAGCTGAAAGAACTTTTACAAATTTTACACGGGCGCGGCCTGCAAAACGACGCTTTAATTTGCAGCAGCGTGGCCGATTTAGAGGCCCGCCTTTGCCGGGAGGTTTTTGGCACCGCAGCGCCTTTGGCCGAGCAGGATTACACCCTGCCGGCCGCTGCCGAGCGCAAACTGCTGTTAGGGGCCGACGATTTAGAGTTGTACGCCGAATACGCCTTGGCTCAGGAGCATTTAAGTAGGGGTGAGGGCCCGGCCTACAACACCGCGCTGCAAGCGGCGCAGCAGCGGTTAGGCCAGGTTGCCGCCCGCTGCCGCAAGCAAAAGCGGCCGCCCAAAATAAGCCTGAATTACTGGAGCTGATTGTATGCAACAAACCAATAAAAGCGCCGACCTTTGCTGTACCGAGGTTTTGCTGAGTGAGGGAATGCAGGCGCCAAAAAACGGAAAATGTACCGTCCAAAACGCGGTGAATTTAAGCTTTTCGGGCTCCTGTACTACGCGCAGTGCCCGGCAGCCGGTGCAGGTTTTAACTGCCGAGCCGGATGAAATTATTCCCGCGGCCGGTAAGCTTTACTACCGTTACGGCAACACCCTGCGTACCGTAACGCAGCGAAACGGCGAGTTGGCCTTTACCGGGCAGGAGATTGCCCTGCTGCCGGGCTGCAGCGGTAAAAACCGCAGCGTGATTCGCTACGGGCAGCAGCTGTACATTTTTCCCGATAACATTACGATTCACGAAAACAGCCAAACGCTGCCCTTTGCCGCGGCCAATACCGTGGCGCAAAAATTCCCCTTTACCGGCAGCACAACGCTGTTTTACAAGGTGCCAACCGAGGGCGAGGCCCTTGCCTGTGCCGACGCCGATTTATTAACCCAATACGCCACGCTGCGCTTTTCGTTTAGCAATACCGAGCACACGGTGCTAAAAAGGGAGCAGGTTTATTCGGTGCAAAACGGCGTTACCACCTACCAAGGGGTGCAAATAACCCTTTCGCCGGCCGTGCCGAATTACAATAACATTCCGGCCGGGGCAACCGCCACCCTGCAAACGCCTTATTGCCACCCCATTCAAACAATATATTACGGGAACCCCAACTGCAGCTACAGCCTGTTTGAAAACACGCTAACGCTGCAGCAGCCGGTTGGCACCAAAAAGTTTGAGGATTCTTTTAAAAACTACTTTAGCCCCGGGCAGGTTGTTTGCCTAAAGGGCACCGGCAGCAACGCGCTGGGCGGGCAATACACCCTGCAAACGGTGGAGGATGACACATTGACCTTTACCGAAAGCTTTAACACCTTGTACAGCTTTTCCGGCCAGGGGTTTTCGGTGCAAAGCTTAATGCCGCAGGCCGATTTTGCCGTAATGAACGACGAGCGCTGCATTTTGGCCGATAACGAAAATCATGCCGTTTGGCTTTCAGCACACCGCAACCCGGCGCGTTACATGCTGCAGCCCCAGCTTGCCACCGACGGCTGCAAGCTAACGGTGGCCGGTGCGGGCAATTTTACAGCGCTGTTTTTAAGCGGCGGCGAGGTTTACATTTTTACGGCCGAGGGCGCGTTTCGGCTTTACGGCAGCAACGCGCTGAACTACCAGGCGGCCGCCATTAACAGCAGTGGCGTTTCGGCTGAATTTTCCCGCTCGCTTTGCGGGCAGGAAAAGCAGTTTTTTTACTGCACCGGGCCGCAAATTGTAAAATACCGCTCCGGCAACTGCCGGGCCGTTTCGGCCGGTGTTCTTGCCAATCCGCAGGCGAAAAGGGCGGTTGCCTGCGGGGGGCTTTGCTATTTTTTAGGAAAAAACCGCCTTTATATATATTCTCCCGCCGAGGGCAAGTGGTGGACAGAGGACGCCGACGGGATTAGCGAAATTTTTTCGCTAAATAACACACTCTACCTGCTTTCTAACGGTGTTGTTTACGCCGGGGGCGGCAGCCTGCCCGTAAGCTGGCAGCTGCAAACCGGCTGCATTACCGGGCAAATGCTTGGTAGCCGGGTAGTTCCGGTTGGTGCGCGCCTGCTGCTGGAAAGCGGCTCGGGCTGCAAAATTACGGCCCGGCAGCCGGGCGAAAACGGTTGCGGGGCGTACCGCACCGTTCGGGGCCGCCAATTTTTGCAGCTCCCTTTAAACAGCACCCCGGTGCAGGAGCTTGCTCTGCAGCTAAGCGGCGAGGGGCCTGCAACGCTGCTGCGATTGCAAATTCTTTACAGGAGGCTTTTGGAATGTTAACGCCGTTAGATACTTTGAATATTGATTTAACAGAATTTGAAGCTTGCGAAGAGCCGGTGCAGGAGCTGGCTGCGTTTTGCGCCCAGTTGTTAGAGGCGCTGCGCTTTATGCTGGACTAACCCTTTGCCCCGCGGCCGGGTTGATCATAGCCCCGGCCGAACACCGATTTTAAAGGGAAAATTTAAAACAGAGCCACTGCCTAAAAAGTTAGGCACCCTAAAAGCGTTTTGGCAATGGGCGGTTAAACCGGCCTGCCAAACCTTTTAAGGCGCCTTTTAAACCCGGCGGGGCTCTGTTTTTTTGCAAAATTTAAATGGCCGAAAGCCAAAATTTAAAAAAGGAAATAACAGTAATTTTTGCTTTAACAAGTTTAATGTACAAGCGGCATTTAATGCGAAAAGCCGTGCAGCAAGGGGCGCTACGGCATTACTACTTTTTCTAACGACTTTTTCAGCTTGTCAATAATCCGCTTTTCTAACCGCGAGATGTAGGATTGCGAAATGCCAAGACAATCGGCAATTTGCTTTTGGGTGTATTCCTGGTAGCCAAACAGGCCAAACCGCATTTCCATAATCTGGCGTTCGCGCGGGGGCAGGGTGGTTACCAGCTGCTTTAGCAGCTTGTGTTCGTCCTCGGTTTCCACCCCGCGGGAGATCTCGTCCCCTTCGGTGCCTAAAATATCCGAAAGCAGCAGTTCGTTGCCGTCCCAATCTACATTCAGCGGCTCATCTAACGAAATTTCGGTTTTTAAATTGGCTGTTTTTCTCAGGTACATTAAAATTTCGTTCTCAATGCAGCGGGAGGCATAGGTAGCCAGCTTAATGCCCTTTTCCGGGTGAAAGGTGTTTACGGCTTTAATCAAGCCAATGGTACCAATCGAGATCATATCTTCAATGCCGGCGCCGGCCGCCTCAAATTTTTTAGCAATGTAAACCACCAGGCGCAGGTTGTGGGTAATCAGCTCCTGCCGAACTGCCTCGGTGTCAACCGGCAGCCGGGCAAACAGCCGTGCTTCCTCCTCAGCGGTCAGCGGCGCGGGTAAAACATCCGGCCCGTTTATGTAGTGCACGGCAACGCGGCGGTGCAATGCGGCACGCAGGCCGCGCAGCCATTTTTTTAAGCGCTTTTTTAGTTTCATTGCAATTCTCCTTAAATTCGGGCGGCAAAAATGCCCGCCGTACCTTAAAAATTAAAATTCGGTTTAAAAATGGGGCTTTAAATTGGCCCTTTGGGGCGGTGCCCGGCGGCTGTTTTGGCTGCCCCAGACTAATTATGCAAAAAGGCCATTCGTGGTTGCGGCTTTAGGGTTTGTTATTGCGGTTTTTAGGTTAAATTTTTGGGTTAAGACTTTTGGGGTTGTTTTAAGGTCTCTCGGTTTTTTGGCCGGCCGCCACTTTTAACCTTACCGGCTCCCAGGGTAGGTCCGGCCCAATTACCGCGGTGTATTCGCCGCCTAAATTTTTTAAGCTTACCGCCGCGGTGGCGCCCGGCAGGGTGTAGCGCTGCCCCGCCAATTCAGTCTCAACCCGCTCGGGCTTAAAGCCAACCAGCATTCCACTGCCCCCAACGGTAGAAAACGGCACCAGCCGAAAGCCCGGCAGTTCGGCCGCTTTGGTAAAATCGTTGGCGCTTGGCACAAAACCCAGAAGCCGGCCTGCAGTAGAACCCGAAAGGATTAACACCGGGGCGTTGTCGGTGCAGTCGGTTAAGCTGTTGCCGGTATCTACCACCGCGTTGGCCAAAACCGTTTTGCCCTTTACGGTAATCCAAAGCCGGCAGGAGCTAACTTGCGGCAGCCGCCTTTGAGCAGCCCGCCGCAGCAGCGTTAAAACCGCGTAGGTAACAAGGGTAACCGTAATTAGCAGCAGGGGCGAAACATTAAAGTAAACCACGCCGTTGTTTACCGCCATGCCGCCGGGCTTTAGCAGGTACCAAACGGCCAGCATAAACCCGGCGTACAAAAGGCTGGCCGCAAAAAACACGGCAACCCGCCGCAAAAACGCCTTTATCCCCGCAAAGGGAAAAGCCAAAGTTACCACAACGGCGCCGGTTACCAGCTTTACGGCGGATTGGGTAAAAAGGTCGCCCATTGGCAGTAAAATGTAAAGGGAGAACAGCGCCCCAACAAAGGAGGCCAGCAAAATGCGCCAGGCGCGGGGTTTTTCCCGGCACAAAACAGCCGAGAGCCGCAAAATAAAAAAATTAACAAACATATTTACAAAAATTAAAACATCAATGTACACGCACAACCAATGTTCCCCCCTTTGGCGGCTGCTGGTGCTGCCCTTTGTAAAATAATTGTACCAAACGGGGGGTTCAAAGTTTGTCAAAATTTAGGGGCGGTTTAAAAAAATTTGGCCGCGGTTCTTTACAAGCGGCGCCGCACATTATATAATGGTAAGAGCATTTTAAATAAAAGGTAACGGTGATTTTTTTGCAAACACTAAGTGAACTTAAAGCCGGGCAAAGCGCCACGGTGCTTTCGGTTGGGGGCAGCGGCGCGCTGCGGCAGCATTTTTTAGATATGGGACTGATTCAGGGCACCACCGTAACGGTAGAAAAATTTGCTCCAATGGGGGACCCTATTGAACTGAGCGTGCGGGGGTACGAGCTTAGTATTCGGCTGGAGGAGGCCCGGCAAATTGTAGTAGAGCAAACCGCGGCCAAACGCCAGCCGGCAATGGCGGCCGCGGGTCGGCCGTGCGTGGTGGCGCACCCCGGCTACGGCGAGGGCGGCCGGTTTCACAATAAGGCAACCGAGCAGCCGCTGCCCGAGGACACAACCCTTACCTTTGCCCTGGCCGGCAACCAAAACTGCGGCAAAACAACCCTGTTTAACCAACTAACCGGCTCAAATCAGCATGTCGGCAATTTTCCCGGCGTTACGGTCGATAAAAAATCCGGTGCAATAAAAGGGCACCCTAACACTTTAATTACCGACCTGCCCGGCATTTATTCTATGTCGCCCTACAGCAGCGAGGAACTGGTAACCCGCGGCTTTATTTTAAAGGAAAAGCCTACCGGCATTATTAATATTGTAGACGCTACGAATATTGAGCGGAATTTGTATCTTACCATGCAGCTCATGGAACTGAATGTGCCAATGGTGGTGGCGCTGAATATGATGGACGAGGTGCACGCCAACGGCGGCTCGGTAAGAATTAACGAGATGGAGCAGCTGCTGGGGGTGCCCGTTGTGCCAATTTCGGCCGCTAAGGGCAACGGGATAGCGGAACTGATTGACCATGCGCTGCACGTTGCAAAATACCGTGAGGCCCCGGGCGAAATTGATTTTTGCAGCCCTACGGGTAAAAACAGCGCCGTTCACCGTTGCCTGCACAGCATTATGCATTTAATAGAGGACCACGCCGCAGCCGCCGGCCTGCCGCTGCGCTTTGCCGCCGCCAAGCTGGCCGAGGGGGACGCCCCCGTTTTGCAGCAGCTGAATTTAAGCCAAAACGAGCAGGAGCTGTTGGAGCACATTTTGCTGCAGCTGGAGGAGGAGACCGGGCTGGACCGCGCCGCCGCGATTGCCGATATGCGGTTTATGTTTATTCAAAGCGTGTGCGAACAAACGGTGGTGCGCCCGAAGGAGAGTAAGGAGCGTGTCCGCAGCCGCAAAATCGACCGCTTTTTAACCGGAAAATACACCGGTATTCCGGCCTTTATTGCAATTATGGGCCTGGTGTTTTACTTAACCTTTCATGTTATAGGCTCCGGGCTTTCTAATTTGCTGGCGCTTGGGATCAACGCTTTAACCGTTCCGGTTGAGGGCTTTTTAACCGCCGTAAAGGTCAGCCCGGTGCTGCGATCGTTAATTCTTGACGGCATTTTTGGCGGCGTGGGCAGTGTGGTAAGCTTTTTGCCTATTATTGTAACCCTGTTTTTCTTTTTGTCGCTGCTGGAGGATAGCGGCTACATGGCCCGTGTGGCGTTTATTATGGATAAGTTTTTACGCCGTTTGGGGCTTTCGGGCCGCAGCATTGTGCCAATGCTAATTGGCTTTGGTTGCACCGTTCCGGGCGTTATGGCCAGCCGCACCCTTTCCTCCGAGCGGGATCGCCGCATGACTGTGCTGCTTACCCCGTTTATGAGCTGCTCGGCCAAGCTGCCGGTTTACGCCTTTTTTACGGCGGCGTTTTTTCCAAAATACGGGGCGCTGGTTATGGTGGCGCTTTATGTGTTTGGCATTCTTATGGGCATTTTGGCGGCGCTGTTTATGAAAAATAATTTGTTTAAGGGCGAGCCGGTGCCGTTTGTAATGGAGCTGCCGAACTACCGCCTGCCGACCTTGAAAAATGTGGGGCAGCTACTGTGGGAAAAGGCGCGAGACTTTTTGCAGCGTGCCTTTACCGTTATTTTTTTGGCAACGCTGGTTATTTGGTTTTTGCAAACCTTTGATTTTGGCCTAAATGTGGTGCAAAGCCCCGAAAGCAGTATGCTGGCGGTTATTGCCGGCTGGATCGCGCCGATCTTTGCCCCGCTGGGCTTTGGCAATTGGCAAATTTCTACCGCGCTAATCAGCGGCTTTATTGCAAAGGAGAGCGTTGTTTCAACCCTTTCGGTGCTGCTGGGCTCGGCCGGGGCCTTAACCGCAATGTTAAATTTGCCCGGCGTGTTGGCGCTGCTGGTGTTTTGCCTGCTGTACACCCCCTGCGTGGCGGCGGTTGCTGCCGTTCGGCGGGAGTTGGGCGGCAAATGGGCCGGGTTAATGGTTTTAAGCCAGTGCGCCGTTGCCTGGGTGGCGGCGCTGCTGGTACATACCGTTGCCATATTGGTGTAAAAAATTACGCCCGGGTGGAAATTTGTGCTATTTGAATGGAAATAAACGGAAACAGTGTTCAAAAAAACTTCAATTTTTCTTAAAAAAGTTTAAAAGAATGAAAAAAGTGTCTTGACTTCCCGTTGGCGGATTGCTATAATGTTATTGCAACAATTAACTTTTTTGAAGGGAAGGTATTCGTTTATGAAAAAAGTTCTATCCGTTCTTTTGGCGGTAGCACTGTGTTTCAGCGTCTTTTCCGTTGCGGTTTTCGCCGAGGGGGAGGATATTCAATTAAAGCTTAACGCCCCTGCCACCGCAAAAATGGGCGATACGATCACAGTCACCGTTTCATTAGAGTCTAACAAGGGCTACGCTGGCCTAAAGTACGATTTGGGGTTTGATTCCACACAGCTATCGCTGTTAACCGCCAAGTTTGAGGGTGACTTTGCAGGCGACGGTTCTGCCGCCGGTATGCTGGGTATGTTCAGTGACGATAAAACCCGCGCTGCCAGCTTGGTTCTGCCTGCCGATAAAAGTGACGCCGGCGAAACCACTAAAACCGGCACCTTAGCCACTTACACCTTTAAGGTATTGGCCAATGGCACGAAAGATGCCGCTACCAATGTGAATATTACCTTAACCGTGAAAGATGCGTTCGATAAAGATTTAAATAGTCGTTCTGTCAACGCCCCAACCGCTACGGTAGCCGTTCAGTATACCGAAAAGCTGCTGAAAGTAATAGATGTTGACGGTAATGGCGAAGAAGATACGGATGACGCGATTTATTTGCTTAAGCATGTAATGCAACCGGATTTGTTTGAGCTTACTTGTTCAGAGGATCAAGTTGATTACGATGATAATGGTTTGGACACGGATGATGCAATTTATTTGCTTAAGCATATTATGCAGCCTGATTTGTTCCCAATTAATTAACATCAATATAGGAGGATAATTTGTTATGAAAAAAGTAATTGCAGTTGTACTTGCTGCGATTGTTGCTCTTTCACTTTGTGTTACGAGCAGTATGGCCGCCGATCCAAAGGTGACTATCGAATCTAAGACAATCAAAACAAGTGATAAGACCTTTACGGTGAAAGGTGTTTTATCTGAGGAAATTGAGATTAAGGGCCTTTCCATTTCTACCGTTGTTTATGATACCAACAACTTTAAGCTAGTTGAGCAAAGTTGGAATGTTCCAAGCAATGCTTCTATCAATGAAGTAATGAATATGGATGACGATATTCCTGCAGGTGTTGTTGCATATTCAAAGAATACCAAAATCAGCGGTACTGTTTTCGAATTGAAATTTGAAGTCCTTTCTACTGCAAAAGCAAACACTACCGATATTTCTTGTCGTTTTGATGCTAAATTGGGTAAAACTCTTGTGTGCAACACTGTAGTTGCTGGCAAAGTCACCATTGAATGTGCTTCTCACAAATACGCCGACAACTGGACCCAAAAATCTGCCGCTACCTGTACCGCAGCTGAAAAACTGCATCGGTTCTGCACCGTTTGCGGCGGCGGCGAACAAATTAAGGACGGCAAAGACGCTTTAGGCCATGACTTTAAAGTAAACACCACCTCCGCAACCTGCGAGGCAGACGGTAAAGAAGTTACCACCTGCAGCAGATGCGATTATACTTCTACCAAGACCCTGCCGAAACTGGGTCACAAGTTCACCAAGTACACCCAGGTTAAAGCTCCTACCTGCACCGAAGTTGGTAAGGAAGAGGCTACCTGCGACCACGAGGGCTGCACCAAAACCGACACCCGCGATATTAAAGCTTTAGGTCACAAGTTTGGCGAGTTTAAAGAAACCAAGGCTCCTACCTGTACCGAAAAAGGTACCAAAACCGCTTCCTGCGAGAATGCCGGCTGCACCGAAATCAAAACCGAGGATATTCCGGCTTTAGGTCACGAGGTTAAGGAGTGGACCGTTACCGAGGAAGCTACCTTGGAAAAAGAGGGTAAACGCACCGGTACCTGCGACCGCTGCAAAGAAACCATTGAGGAACCTATTCCCAAACTGACCAAAGAGGTTAAAACCGGTGATGACGCAAAAGTAGAAGTTGTTATTGACTCCGACGAGCCCTTTACCGGTTACACCGAAGTTAAGGTAGGCGAGGTTGCGACCTCTGAGGCTGATAAAGTAGACGGCAAAGATGTTGTTGGCGGATACAAGATTGATATTATTGATGCCGACACCAACGAGCCTGTAGCAGCCGACAAAAAGGTTAATGCCAAAATTAAGCTGACTGATGCCATGAAAGCAGCATACAAAGATTTTGATGTAGCAATTGACGGCACCGCTTTAGGCGCAACCGTAACCGAGGACGGATACCTTACCTTTACTGCCGAGGCTGGCAAGCTTGCCAAGGTTGTTGTAATTGGTACTAAAATTGAAACCAACGGCGGCAACAATGGCAGCAACTCCGGCGAAAATGATGGCAATAGCGGTTCCTCTACTTCTCCGAAAACCGGCGAAGCCACCGGCGCTGCCTTAGCCGTAACCCTGTTTGCAGCAGCTGCTGCCGGCGTAGTTCTTTCTAAGAAAAAACGCGGCTAAGCTAAAAGCTAACTGGTAATAAATTTTCAGCCCTGCACTTTTGTGCAGGGCTGCTTTTTTGTAGCAGGGGTAACAGGCAAAATTTTTTAGCGGCAAAAGCCAACGCCAAAGTACATTCAGTACCTTGGCGTTGGTTTTTGCCGGGTGCACCGTTTGTTACATGCTGCTGATGCAGCTGGTTTTTTAAAAATATAAAAGCAGGCCGGCGGGGTTTTAGCTCCGCCGGCCGTCCCGCCGCTGCAACAAAAGCGCTGCGGCGGCTTGCTGTTATATACCCTTTGCGGCTTGGCAAGGGGTTACTTTTTTATTTTTTGCCAGTATTCCCGGTAGCTTTGCTCGGTTTTGTTCTCCCCCGGGGTGTAATACCGCTTGTTTTTCAGCTCGTTTGGCAGGTACTGCTGGGGTGTGTAGTGGTTCGGGTAATCGTGCGGATATTTGTAGTGCTGGCCCTTTACGGCGGCGTCCTCCCCGTCAAAGTGCTTATTTTGCAGGTGGCGCGGAATGGGGTAGGCACCCCCGGCAGCTACATCGGCCATGGCGGCGTGAATGCCTAAATAAGCCGAGTTGGATTTTGGACTAACGGCGGCTAAAACAACCGCGTCGGCCAAAGGAATTTGCGCCTCCGGTAGGCCAACCATTAGCGCGGTATCTACATAGGCTTTAACAATGGGCATAATGCCGGGGTAGGCCAGCCCAACATCCTCGGCCGTGGCAACCAGCAGGCGGCGGCAGGCGGTTGGCAAATCGCCGGCCGAAAGCAGCCGCGCCAAATAGTGCAGGGCGGCGTCCGGGTCGCTTCCGCGAATTGATTTTTGCAACGCCGACATGACATCATACTGTTCGTCGCCCTTGCGGTCGTACCGCATGGCGCTCTGGCCGGTAAGTTCTAAGGCCATCTGTTTGGTAACAACAGGCGGTGCGCTGTTTTTGCAGGTTAAAAAGCAAAGCTCGGCGGCGTTTAAGGCTTTTCGTAAATCGCCGCCCGAACCGCCAGCAATAACGGGAATAACCTCCTCCTCTAAAGTAAAGGGCTGCCCGCTTTCCTGCTTTAAAAATTCAAACGCGTGGGTAATAAACAGCTCCACATCCGCCCGCTCCAACGGCTTAAACTCAAAAACCGTAGACCGGCTTAAAATGGCGTTGTAAACATAAAAGTAGGGGTTTTCGGTGGTGGAGGCAATGAGCGTAATATCTCCGTTTTCAATAAACTCCAACAGCGTTTGCTGCTGCTTTTTATTAAAGTATTGAATTTCGTCTAAATACAGCAAAATGCCGTTTTGCGCCTCAAAGCTGCCGCGGGCGGCAATAATCTCTTTTAAGTCGGCCGTAGAGGCGGTAGTGGCGTTTAGGCGGTAAAGCTTTTTGCCGCTAATGCCTGCAATAATGTTGGCAACGGTTGTTTTGCCAACGCCGGAGGGGCCGTAAAAAATAAGGTTGGGAATTTCGCCGCTTTCAATAATGCGGCGCAGCACCTTGCCCTCATCTAACAAATGGTGCTGACCAACAACTTCGTTAATGCTTTGGGGTCGAATACGGTCGGCTAACGGGGTTTTCATGCGGGTCACCTCTTAAACAAAACCGGCAAGCTGCAGGGTGCTGCCCCAGCCTGCCGGGTGTGCAAAATGTAAGTTAATTACTGGTACAGCGGGTACTGGGCGCACATTTTTTCAACCTTTTCGGCAATGGCAGCCTTTTGCGCTTCAAAATCGCGAATAGCTAAGGTAATTAGGTCAGCAATCTGCACCATCTCGGGTTCTTTAAATCCGCGGGTGGTTGCGGCCGGGGTACCAAGGCGCACGCCGCTGGTAACAAAAGGCTTTTCCGGGTCGTTAGGAACCGCGTTTTTGTTGGCGGTAATGTGAACGGCGTCCAGCCGCTGCTCCAATTCCTTCCCGGTTACGCCGGTGCCAATTAAGTTCAGTAAAATTAAGTGGTTGTCGGTTCCGCCCGAAACCATGTTTACCCCGTTTTCGGCAAACCGTTTTGCCATGGCGGCGGCGTTTTTCACAATTTGCTCCTGGTAGGCTTTAAATTCAGGCTTTAACGCTTCGCCAAAGCAAACGGCCTTTGCGGCAATAATGTGCTCTAGCGGGCCGCCCTGCGTGCCGGGAAAAACAGCTTTGTTCACCGCGGCTGCCAGCTCCGCCTTGCACAAAATTAACCCGCCGCGCGGCCCGCGCAGGGTTTTGTGGGTGGTAGAGGTTACAATATCAGCGTAGGGCACCGGGCTTTGGTGCAACCCGGCGGCAACCAGGCCGGCAATGTGGGCCATGTCTACCATAAAGTAGGCGCCAACCTCTTGGGCAATTTCGGCAATTTTGTTAAAGGCAATGGCGCGCGGGTAGGCCGAGGCCCCCGCAACAATCAGCTTGGGACGGCACTCTAAGGCAATGCGGCGCATTTCGGCGTAGTCAATGTAGCCGTCGGGTCCTACCCCGTAGGGCACAAAGTGGTAATTCTTGCCCGAAAGGTTTACCGGCGAGCCGTGCGTTAGGTGCCCGCCGTGCGCTAAGCTCATGCCCATAACCATATCGCCCACATTTAAAACGGCGGCGTAAGCGGCAAAGTTGGCGTTGGCGCCGCTGTGGGGCTGTACATTGGCGTGTTCGGCACCAAACAGCTTTTTGGCCCGCTCAATGGCTAAGGTTTCAACCTCGTCTACAAACTGGCAGCCGCCGTAATAGCGCTTGCCGGGGTAGCCCTCGGCGTATTTATTGGTTAACACCGAGCCCATGGCCGCCATAACGGCGGGGGAAACAAAGTTTTCCGAAGCAATGAGCTCAATATTATGCTGTTGGCGGTGCAGTTCCCGCTGCATGGGGGCGGCAACCTCGGGGTCTACCCGGTTTATATAGTCAATCGTTGGTAAAATTTCATGGTACATTTACAATAAACTCCTTTAAAACAATATTCAGTATTCGGTGGTACGGCGGCACAAAAACAGCCCGGCACCTACATTAATATATATTATAGCGGAACTCCCAGCAAAAATCAACAGCAAACACACCCGCACTGCCAATTTGCTAAAGCAGCGCCTGCCCTGCGCCGGTCAAAGGGGCTGCTGGCAGCAAAGCAAGCCGCGAACACAAGCGGCTAACAGGCGGCAACACCACAGCGCCGCAAAAAAACACCTTGTGCCATGGTTAAACAGAAAATCTACAGCATAAAGGTAAAAAGCCGCGCCATTTTTACCGGCACTTTGGTCGAAAAACCGCAACGAAGGCCGAAAATTGGCGGGTTTTTACCAAAATCGCAAAAAAATTAAAAAAATTTAAAAAAATAAAAATTTTACTTGCAATTGCGGGTTGCTTGTGTTATTATATTAAGGCACGCTGTATGCGTGTCGATATGCGTTGATGCGGGAGGTGGCCAGCCCCGAGCTGGGAAATTTCCGCGGAGTATGTCCGATTTTAAACCGGGCGAATAAACTTAAAGCAAAGCATAAACGGTTACTTGCGGCCGTTTATCCGGCAGTGAAAACCTGCCTCCCGGCGTAGACTGTGACCCCAGCCTATCCGGTTTTAAAAACGGCAGGGTTTGAAACACCCGGCGCCGTGTAAGTTTTGCCCGCCAACATTTCAAGGAGGCGACCAAAATTGGCTAAGGAAAAAATCAGAATTCGTATCAAGGGATACGACCACGCGTTGGTAGATCAGGCTTCGGAAAAGATCGTTGACACGGCCAAAAGAACAGGTGCTCGTGTATCAGGTCCCGTGCCGCTGCCGACCGAGCGAGAGGTTGTTACCATTCTGCGTGCTGTTCACAAGTATAAGGACAGCCGCGAGCAGTTTGAAACAAGAACTCACAAAAGGCTTATCGACATTCTCAGACCGTCTAACAAAACGGTAGACGCTTTGAAAGGTCTTGAGCTTCCCGCCGGCGTTGAATTAGAGATTAAGCTTTAATTCGGGCCGACTGGTCAAGTTGGCGCAGCGCGTCAACCAATAACTAGTAAGGAGGAAATAAAATGCAAAAAGGTTTAGTTGGAAAAAAGCTTGGCATGACCCAGCTTTTTGACGCAAACGGTAATGTTGTTCCCGTAACTGTAATTGAGGCCGGCCCGTGCGTGGTCGTTCAGAAAAAAACAGTTGAAAACGACGGTTACGAGGCCGTGCAGGTTGGCTTTGCCGACTTAAAGGCTTCTAAGGTAAACGGCCCGAAAAAGGGTCACTTCGCCAAGGGTGATGTTGCACCGAAAAAGGTTCTTCGCGAGTTCCGCCTGGCAGACAGCTCCGCCATTAATGTCGGAGACATTCTGAAGGCTGACGTTTTTGCCGAAGGCGACCATGTAGATGTAGTAGGCACCAGCAAAGGTAAGGGCTATGCCGGCGTAATTAAGCGCTGGAACTTCTCCCGCCTTAAAATGTCCCACGGTACCGGCCCGGTGGCCCGTCACGGTGGTTCTTTGGGTGCCAGCAGCTCCCCCTCGCGCGTAGCTAAAGGTAAAAAAATGGCAGGTCACCTGGGTTGTGAGCGGGTAACCGTTCAAAACTTAGATATTGTCAAGATCGACGCTGAAAATAACATTATTGCCGTTAAAGGTGCCGTTCCCGGCCCCAAGGGCGGAATTGTTGTTTTGAAAGACAGCGTTAAGGCTTAAGGGAAGGAGTGTTGAATATGCCTAATGTAGCTATTATGGATATGACCGGCAAAAAGGTTGGCGATTTTGAACTGAAAGAAAGCATTTTCGGTATTGAGCCAAACGCGGTTGTTATGCACGCTGCGGTTGTAAATTATTTGGCAAACCAGCGTCAGGGCACACAGTCCACCTTAACCCGTACCGAGGTTTCCGGCGGTGGCCGTAAACCGTGGCGGCAAAAGGGCACCGGCCATGCGCGCCAGGGCTCTATTCGCGCGCCGCAGTGGCGTCACGGCGGTGTGGCCTTAGGCCCGAAGCCAAGGGATTATTCTTATTCCTTAAACAAAAAGGTGCGTCAGCTTGCGCTGAAATCCGCCCTTTCTGACAAGGCCCTTTCAAACGACCTTATTGTTTTGGACGAGCTGAAGCTGGACGGTTACAAAACCAAAACGGTTGCCGATTGCTTTAAAGCCATTGGCGCCGAGGGCAAGGTGCTGTTTGTGCTGGCCGATAACGACCAAAAGGCCGTTAAGAGCACCGCAAACATTAAAGGCGCCAAAACCGCACAGTACAACACCTTAAACACCTACGACATTTTAAATGCCGACAAGCTGGTGTTTGTAAAGGGTGCTGTTGAAAAACTTCAGGAGGTATACGCATAATGAAAACCGCTCAGGATATTGTTATAGCTCCTATCATCACCGAAAAATCTATGGCCGCCGTTGCCGATAAAAAATACACCTTTAAGGTAGCCAACGACGCCAACAAGATTGAAATTAAGCAGGCAGTTGAAGCGCTGTTTGACGGCGTAAAGGTTGCAAAGGTTAACACCGTGAATGTTCGCGGCCGTAACCGTCGCATGGGGCGCTACACCGGCACTACCCCGGCCTGGAAAAAGGCTATTGTAACCTTAACCGAAAAATCTAAGACCATTGCCTTCTTTGACGGTTTGATGTAACAAACACTTGGAAGTAATACTTCCGGCAATGTATGGGGCAAATTGCCCCGCTAAGCCTAAATAGGAGAGTGAACAAAATGGCTATTAAGCATTACAAGCCGACTACACCGGGCCGCCGCGGCATGACCGTTCTGGATTATTCCGAGCTTTCCAAGGTGGCACCCGAAAAAAGTCTGCTGGTTTCTATTAAGAAAAATGCCGGCCGCAACAGCTACGGCCGCATTACCGTTCGCCACCGCGGCGGCGGTAACCGCAAAAAGTACAGAATTATTGATTTTAAGCGCGAGCGTTTTGATTGCCCCGCTACGGTTCAAACCTTAGAGTATGATCCGAACCGTTCCGCCTTTATTGCTTTGGTAAAGTATGAGGACGGCGAAAAGCGCTACATTATTGCCCCGATTGGTTTAAAGGTTGGCGATGTAGTAGTTTCGGGCGCCGCTGCCGATATTAAAATCGGTAACGCGCTGCCGCTTACCAACATTCCGGTTGGTACCTTTATTCATAATGTAGAGCTTTACCCCGGCAAAGGTGCTCAGTTGGCCCGTGCCGCCGGTAACATGGCCCAGTTAATGGCGAAAGAGAACGGCATGGCGTTGCTGCGTCTGCCTTCCGGCGAGTTACGCAATGTGCCGGACGGCTGCATGGCCACCGTTGGCCAGGTAAGCAATCCCGAGCACGAAAATGTAAACATTGGTAAGGCCGGCCGTAAGCGTCACATGGGCTGGCGTCCTACCGTTCGCGGTTCTGTTATGAACCCGTGCGATCACCCGCACGGTGGTGGTGAGGGTAAATCCCCCATTGGCCGTCCGGGCCCGGTTACCCCGTGGGGCAAACCTACGCTCGGTTACAAAACTCGTGCGAAACACAAGGCTTCCGATAAATATATTGTGAAGCGCCGCAACAGCAAGTAATCGGCGAAAGGAGTAATCATTATGGGAAGAAGCATTAAAAAGGGTCCTTTTGTGCAACCTGTACTTCTGAAAAGAGTGCAAGAGATGAATCAGACCGGTGAAAAACGCGTTCTTCAAACCTGGAGCCGTTCTTCCACCATTTTCCCCGACTTTGTTGGGCATACATTCGCAGTACACGACGGCCGCAAGCATGTACCGGTATATGTTACCGAGGATATGGTAGGCCACAAGCTTGGTGAATTTGTTCCCACCAGAACATTCCGCGGCCACGCGGGCGCCAAGACCAGCGGCAAATAAGCGGTCGAAAGGAGAGTCAGACTATGGAATCAAGGGCAGTTTTGAAATACGCCCGTATTTCACCCCGCAAGGTTAAGATTGTTTTGGATCTGATCCGCAATCAACCGGCGGATAAAGCCATGGCTATTCTCAGGTACACCCCGAAGTCGGCCTGCGAATATTTGGAAAAGTTGCTAAAATCCGCTATGGCAAACGCTGAAAACAACCACAAAATGGATGTTTCCAAGCTTTATGTTGCAGAGTGCTTTGTTTGCCCCGGCCCCACGCTGAAAAGAATTCGCGCAAAGGACCACGGCAGAGCGCACAGCATTTTAAAAAGAACATCTCACGTTACCCTGGTACTCAGGGAACGCGAAGACTAAAAAGGAGGTTACAAGTAATGGGCCAGAAAGTACATCCTAACGGATTTCGCGTAGGCGTTATTAAAGACTGGGACTCGCGCTGGTTTGTAAGCGACGGTGCCTTTGGCGACACCTTAGTTGAGGACTATAACCTCCGTAAGTACCTGAAGAAGACCCTGTACGGCGCAGGTGTTCCGAAGATTGAAATTGAGCGTACCGCTTCTAAAATTCGGATCCACATTCACTGTGCCAAACCCGGTGTGGTAATTGGCCGCAACGGTGCCGAGATTGAAAAGCTCCGCGCCAACTGCCAAAAAATGCTGGGCAAACCGGTTTTCATCAACATTGTTGAGGTTAAAAATCCCGATGTAAACGCTACGCTGGTTGCTGAGAACATTGCAGCTCAGCTGGAAAAAAGAATTTCTTTCCGCCGCGCTATGAAGCTTGCCATGGGTCGCGCAATGCGCCTGGGCGCTAAGGGTATTAAAACCCAGGTTTCCGGCCGTGTCGGCGGTGCCGAAATTGCTCGTACCGAGCATTATCATGAGGGTACCATTCCGCTGCAAACCATTCGTGCCGATATTGACTACGGTTTTGCAGAGGCTCACACCACTTACGGCCGCATTGGCGTAAAGGTGTGGATCTATCAGGGCGAGGTGCTTCATGCTGCCGGTAAAACAGCAAAGAAAGAAGGAGGCGCCAAGTAATGTTATTACCGAAGAGAGTAAAATTCCGTCGCGTGCAGCGTGGCCGTTTAAAGGGCACCGCACAGCGCGGTAATACCGTTACCTACGGTGATTACGGTCTGCAGGCTTTAGAGCCGGCCTGGATCACCTCAAACCAAATTGAGGCAGCTCGTATTGCCATGACCCGTTACACCAAACGTGGCGGTCAGGTTTGGATCAAAATTTTTCCCGATAAGCCGATCACCGAAAAGCCGGCAGAAACCCGAATGGGTTCCGGTAAAGGTTCTCCGGAATATTGGGTAGCCGTGGTAAAGCCCGGCCGTGTTATGTTTGAAATCGGCGGTGTAGACCGTGAAATTGCGCGCGAGGCTATGCGTCTTGCCGCCAACAAGCTGCCGATCAAATGCAAATTTATCGAGAAAGAAAAAGGCGGTGAGCAGTAATGAATGTTAAGGACATTAGAGAAAAAACTGACGCAGAGCTTGCAAACCAACTGAAGTCTTTAAAAGAAGAGCTGTTTCACCTTCGTTTTCAGCACGCTATCAATCAGCTCGATAACCCGATGCAGATTAACGCTGTGAAAAAGGATATTGCCCGCGTAAACACCGTTTTGCGTGAGCGCGAGATCCAATCCGGCAGCGCTGAGTCGTAAGGAAAGGCAGGTATATGGCTGTGAGCGAAAGAAACCTTCGTAAAACCAGAGTGGGTAAAGTAGTTAGCGACAAAATGGACAAGACCGTTGTTGTTTTGATCGAGGATAATGTAAAGCACCCGCTGTATAAAAAAATCATTAAGAATACTGTTAAGCTGAAAGCCCACGATGAAAACAACCAGTGCGGTGTAGGCGACAGAGTTCTCATTATGGAAACCAGACCCCTTTCGAAAGACAAAAACTGGCGTGTGGTTGAAATTATTGAGAAGGCTAAATAATTCTATTTAGGAGGAAAACACTGTGATACAACAACAGAGTTACCTCAAGGTTGCCGACAACACTGGTGCAAAGGAAATTATGTGCATTAAAGTATTGGGCGGCTCCGGCAGGAGGTATGCAAACATCGGCGATGTTATCGTTGCGTCCGTGAAAAAAGCTGCTCCGGGTGGAACAGTGAAAAAGGGCGATGTGGTAAAGGCCGTTGTAGTGCGTTCAGCCAAAGGTATCCGTCGCGAAGACGGTACTTACATCAGATTTGACGAAAATGCAGCAGTTCTAATACGCGAAGATAAAAACCCGGTTGGTACGCGTATTTTCGGGCCTGTTGCCCGTGAGCTCCGTGAGAAGGAATACACCAAGATCCTCTCTCTGGCTCCCGAAGTACTCTGATGGGAGGTAGAACGCAATGAGTAAAATGCATGTTAAAAAAGACGATACCGTTGTGCTGCTTACCGGTAACGAAAAATACCGTGGTAAGACCGGCAAGGTTTTAGAGGTAAGCCCCAAAGAGGGTAAGGTTATTGTAGAGGGTATTAACATTGTTTCTAAGCATGTAAAGCCCCGCAAGGCCGGCGACCCCTCTGGCATTATTAAAACCGAAGCTGCTGTTTATGCATCTAAGGTTCAGGTGGTTTGCCCGAAGTGCAACAAACCCACCCGCGTAGGCACTAAAATCTACGCCGATGGCAAAAAAGACCGCGTTTGCAAAAAATGCGGTGAGACTTTTTGAGTAGGGAGGAAATGACATGGCAAGGCTAAAGGACGATTACAATGCCAATATCGCGCCTGCGCTGATGAAAAAGTTCAACTATAAGAGCGTCATGCAGATCCCGAAGCTCAATAAGGTTGTTATCAACGTTGGCTGCGGTGAGGCAAAGGACAATTCAAAGGCAATTGACGCCGTTATGAACGATCTCGGCATCATCACCGGACAAAAACCGATCGTTTGCAGAGCAAGAAAATCCGTTGCAAACTTTAAACTGCGCGAGGGCATGCCAATTGGCGTTAAAGTTACCCTGCGCGGCGACAGAATGTACGAATTTGTAGACCGGCTGTTCAGCCTGGCTCTGCCCCGTGTTCGTGACTTTAGAGGAATTAACCCCAACTCTTTCGACGGCCGTGGCAACTATTCCATGGGCGTAAAAGAGCAGTTGATTTTCCCTGAAATTGAATACGATAAGATCGACAAGGTAAGAGGTATGGACATTATGTTTGTCACTACCGCGAATACCGACGAGGAAGCGCGCGAGCTGTTATCGCTCATGGGCGCCCCGTTTGCGAAGTAAGGAGTAAGGAAAATGGCTAAAACATCTATGAAAATCAAGCAGGCCCGCCCCGCTAAATTTTCTACCAGAAGCTACAATCGCTGCAAGATCTGCGGCCGCCCCCATGCCTACCTTCGCAAATACGGTATCTGCCGTATATGCTTCAGAGAACTGGCATATAAGGGTGAAATCCCCGGTGTGAAGAAGGCTAGCTGGTAATCAGCTAAGTAAAGGAGGTTGACGGTATGCAAATCACCGATACAATAGCTGATATGCTTACGCGTATTCGTAATGCAAGTTCAGCAAAGCATGAGTCGGTTGATATTCCGGCATCTAACATGAAAAAGGCAATTGCCCAGATCCTTTTGGACGAAGGCTTCATCAGCTCTTTTCAGGTAGTAGAGGACGGAAAACAGGGCACGATTCATGTAGTATTAAAATATGGCCCGAACAAGTCGCAGGTCATTAAAGGTCTTAGAAAAATTTCTAAACCCGGTCTGCGTATTTACACCAATGTAGAGGATATGCCAAAGGTTATGAAAGGCCTGGGCATCGCAATCCTTTCCACCTCTAAGGGTATTATGACCGACAAGCAGGCACGCGCCAACAATGTTGGCGGCGAAGTGCTGGCTTTCATCTGGTAAGGGGGTGCAGCTAAAATGTCAAGAATAGGAAATAAACCTATTACCATCCCGGCCGGGGTTGAGGTTAAGGTAAACGGCTCCGAGGTTACCGTAAAGGGCCCGAAGGGCACTTTAACCAACACCTTCCACAGCGGCATTACCGTTGCCGTAGAGGGGAACGAAGTTTTAGTAAAACGCCCGGATGACAGCAATCAGTTTAAATCTCTGCACGGGTTAACCCGTACCTTAATTGCCAACATGGTTACCGGTGTTGAAAAAGGCTTTTCTAAAGAGCTGGAAGTAAACGGCGTTGGTTACCGTGTTGCCAAGCAGGGGAAAGACCTGGTTATGAACTTAGGCTTTTCTCATCAGGTAATTGTTTCCGAGGTGCCGGGTATTACCATTGAGGTACCCAGCCCCAACAAAATCGTTATTGTCGGCGCTGACAAGCAGCAGGTAGGCCAGTTTGCAGCAGAGGTACGCGAAAAGCGTCCGCCGGAGCCGTATAAGGGCAAAGGCATTAAGTATGCAGACGAGCACATCCGCCGCAAGGAAGGTAAAGCCGGTAAGGGCGCAAAGGGTTAATAAAGGAGAGAACGAAAAATGGTTAGAAAGACTGACAGCAACACCGCTCGTCTTAAGCGCCATAAGCGTGTTCGCGCCAAGATCAGCGGCACCGCAGCGTGCCCCCGTCTTGATGTATTCCGCTCCAGCAAAAATATTTACGCCCAGATCATTGATGATGAGCAAGGCGTAACGCTTGCCGCCGCTTCTTCTGTTGAAAAAGACTTTGGCGAAACCAAAGGCAATAAGGATGAAGCCCGCAAGGTAGGGGCGTTAATTGCTGAACGCGCAAAGGCTAAAGGGATCGAAACGGTTGTATTTGACCGTGGCGGTTACATTTATCACGGACGCGTGAAAGAGCTTGCCGAAGGTGCCCGCGAGGGCGGCCTCAAGTTCTAAGAGAAGGAGGAGTAAACTTTGGCTAAAAACATTGATGCAACCACTATGGATATGAAAGAGCGCGTTGTTTCTATCAACCGCGTTTCCAAAACCGTTAAGGGCGGCCGTATTATGAAGTTTTCGGCTTTGGTCGTTGTTGGCGACGGCAACGGCACCGTTGGTTTTGGTTTAGGCAAAGCCGGCGAAGTTCCGGACGCTATTCGCAAGGGCATTGAGGACGCCAAAAAGAACCTGATCAAGGTTCCGCTGAAAGGCACCACCATTCCGCACGAAATTATTGGTGAGTTTGGCGCAGGCCGCGTGTTAATGAAACCCGCAGCCCCCGGTACCGGCGTTATTGCCGGCGGTGCGGTTCGTGCCGTTGTTGAAACGGTTGGCATTAAAGACATCCGTACCAAGGTGCTGCGTTCCAACAATCCCTGCAATGTAGTTCGTGCTACGGTAGCAGGCTTAGCTTCGGTAAGAAGCGCCGAGCAGGTTGCTGCAACCCGCGGCAAATCTGTAAAAGAAATTTTAGGTTAAGGAGGAGCGGCAAATGGCTACAAAAAAACAGGCTGCCGGGCTTAAAATTAAATTAATTAAAAGCACAATCGGCTGCAAGTCTAATCAGATTTTGACCGCTGCTGCCTTGGGCCTTCGCAAAGTCGGGGACGAAACCGTTCAACCCGACAACGCCCAGACTATGGGAAAAATCAATAAGATCAGTCACCTCGTAGAGGTAACAAAAGCGTAAGGAAAGGCAGGTGCGCATACCATGAAAATTCATGAGCTTTCCCCCGCTGAGGGTTCCGTTAAGGACGCAAAGCGTATTGGCAGAGGCCATGGTTCCGGCAACGGTAAAACTGCCGGTAAAGGTCACAAAGGTCAAAAGGCTCGTTCCGGTCACGGCATGAGACCCGGCTTTGAGGGCGGTCAAATGCCGCTGCAAAGAAGAATTCCTAAGCGTGGCTTTAACAACATTTTTGCAACCCAGTACGCCTTCGTTAACGTTTCTGCATTAGAGGCGTTTGACAACGGCGCTGTTGTAGATGCTGCGGCTTTACAGGAAAAAGGCCTGATTAAAAAGGCATTGGACGGCGTTAAAATTTTAGGCAACGGCGAGCTGACCAAAAAGCTGACCGTTAAAGCAACGGCCTACTCGGCTGCTGCCAAAGCTAAAATTGAAGCCGTCGGCGGTAAAGCCGAGGTGAACTAAAATGCTTGAAACAATTAAAAACGCGTGGAAAATCCCTGAAATTCGCAGAAAGATTTTATTCACCTTTTTCATTATTATTGTTTTTCGCATTGGTTCGGTTATTCCCGTGCCGTTTGTAGACCCCTCCATGATCCGGGAGCTGGCCTCCTCAGATTCTGAGCAGTTTTTCAGCTACCTTTCAATTTTAACGGGCGGCGGTTTAGAGTACGGTGCAATTTTTGCAATGTCGGTTACTCCGTACATTAACTCTTCCATTATTATTCAGCTGTTAACGGTTGCCATAAAGCCGTTAGAGCGCTTAGCGCAGCAGGGTGAGGAGGGCCAAAAAAAATTGGCGCAAATTACCCGCTACACCACCATCCTTTTAGCTTTAATTCAAGGTGTTGCTTACTTCTTTTACCTTAAAAACAACAACTGTTTAAGCATTCAGGGCGGCGGCGTTGTGTTTGCGGCGTTTGTAATTGTGTTGGCCTTTACGGCCGGCTCGGCCATTGTAATGTGGCTGGGCGAGCAAATTGATGTTAAGGGCATTGGTAACGGTATTTCAATTATTTTGTTTGCCGGTATCATCTCCCGCGCGCCAACTGCTGTGGCTTACCTTTACGGCAACTGGAAGATCGGCACTTCGCAAAAAATTATTGTAATTGCTTTAATTCTGGCCTTTTTGCTGGTTGTTGCCTTTATTGTGTGGATGACCAACGCCGAGCGTCGCGTACCCATTCAGTACGCAAAACGCGTGGTTGGCAATAAGCAATACGGCGGCCAAAACGCACATATTCCAATTAAAGTAAATATGTCCGGCGTTTTGCCCATAATTTTTGCAAGCTCTATTTTAATGGTTCCAACCATTTTGCTCTCCTTTAACTTTTTAGTTAAGCAGGGCAGCTCCTTTTACAAGTTCCTGTCCTTGTTCAGTGTTCGCGGTACCTTTTACGCCATTATCTACTTTTTGCTGATTATTGCGTTTGCGTACTTCTACACTACCATTCAGTACAACCCGGTTGAAATGGCAAATAACCTGCGTAAAAACGGCGGTGCAATTCCCGGTATTCGTCCCGGCAAAGCCACCTCTGATTTTATTTCTAAAATTTTGTCAAGAATAACCTTGATCGGCGCGCTGTGCCTAAGCTTAATTGCCATTCTGCCTATTTTGGTTGGCAGCATTGGCGGGGTAGATATTGCCATCGGTGGTACATCTATTATGATCGTGGTTGGCGTTGCGCTGGATACGGTACAAAATTTAGAGTCTCAAATGATGATGCGTCATTACAAAGGCTTTCTGGATTGATGAACAGGAGTAGTTTATGAAACTGATTCTTTTAGGAGCCCCGGGTGCCGGTAAAGGCACCCAGGCCGAGCTGATTTGCGAAAAGCTGAATATTCCCGCTGTTTCAACCGGGAATATGATTCGCGAGGCCATGAAAAACGGTACCGAGATGGGCAAAAAAGCCAAAAGCTTTGTAGACGCCGGCAACTTGGTGCCCGACGAAGTGGTTATTGGCATTATTAAAGAGCGTTTGGCGCAGGAAGACTGCCAAAAAGGCTTTATTTTAGACGGTTTTCCGCGCACCATTCCGCAGGCCGAGGCTTTAGACAAAATGGGTGTGGATATTGACACGGTTTTGTCAATAGAAGTTAAGGACGAAGCGATCGTAAAAAGAATGTCCGGCCGTCGCGTTTGCGAAAAATGCGGCACCAGCTACCACATTGAGTACAAAAAACCGGCAAAAGAGGGTGTGTGCAACGCCTGCGGCGGCGCTTTGATTTGCCGCAAGGACGACGCCCCCGAAACGGTTTTAGACCGCTTAAAGGTTTACCACGAGCAAACCGAGCCGCTGAAGGACTATTACCAAAAGTCCGGCAAGCTGAAAACGGTGGAAGGGCAGGAGGAGCTGGCCGACACCACCCGCTTGGTTTTTGAGGCATTAGGTATATGATCGTTTTAAAAACCGGCCGCGAGCTTCAAATAATGCGCGAAGCTTGCAGAATTTCTGCCGGTGCATTAAAGTTGATAGGCAGTGCGGTTGAGCCGGGCGTTACAACGGGCGAGCTTGACCGGTTAGCCGAGGAGTACATTTTAAAGCAGGGCGCTAAGCCTAACTTTAAAAATTACGAAGGCTTTCCCGCAACGGCCTGCATATCTATAAATAACGAGGTTATTCATGGCATACCGGACGGTGCCCGTAAAATTAAAAACGGCGATATAGTCAGCGTAGACCTTGGCGCCGTTTTTGAGGGGTATCACGGCGATAATGCCGCCACTTTTGCCGCGGGGGATGTTTCCGCCGAGGCAAAGCGGCTGATGGATACAACGCGAGAAAGCCTGTACGAGGGCATTCGCGCTGCAACCAACGGCGGCAGGATCGGTGATATCGGTCACGCGGTACAGTCCTATGTAGAGGCTCGTGGTTATTCTGTAGTCAGACAGTTTGTCGGGCATGGAGTAGGCACAAGACTTCATGAAGCCCCGGAAGTCCCGAATTTCGGTCATAAAGGCCACGGGATCCGTCTTGTTCCGGGTATGACAATTGCAATTGAGCCAATGGTAAATGCCGGCGGCCCGGCAGTTCAAACCCTGTCGAATGGTTGGACGGTTGTAACAACCGATCATTCTTTATCCGCGCATTTTGAGCATACCATAGCAATTACGCCGGATGGCCCCGTTATTATGACGGTAGCCGACTGACGGAGGTAAGGTATGAAGCGAGGACAGATCGTATTTTCAAAAGCCGGCCGCGATAAAGCCCACTTTTTGGTGGTGCTAAGCGTTAATGGCAACCGCTGTGCGGTGGCCGACGGGCGCCTGCGGCGGGTGGAAAAACCAAAATGCAAGAATATAAAGCATTTGGGTGCGACCAACGGCAGCATTGCCGAGGAGGATTTGTTTTCCAACCGTTTGGTTCAAAAAAAGCTGGCAGGTTTCAGCGAGCATGACGATTCTGAGAGGAGGCATTTAAATGTCTAAGGCAGATATGATTGAATTGGAGGGCACCGTTCTGGAGGCTATGCCGAACGCAATGTTTAAGGTGCAGATCCAGGGCAACCACACAATTTTAGCACATATTTCGGGCAAGCTGCGAATGAACTTTATTCGCATTCTGCCCGGCGATAAGGTGACGGTAGAAATGTCGCCTTACGATTTGACCAAGGGGCGCATTACCTGGCGCTCCAAGTAAGGTTTAGTATGAATGGAGGTACCCCTAATGAAAGTTAGACCTTCGGTTAAAAAGATTTGCGAAAAATGCAAGATCATCAAACGCAAGGGAAAAGTAATGGTAATTTGCGAAAATCCCAAGCACAAACAGCGCCAAGGCTAAGCCTTGCGCAAAAATGAATGTGAGGTGCAAGAATAAATGGCACGTATTGCCGGTGTTGACCTTCCGAGAGAAAAGCGCGTAGAGATCGGCTTGACCTACATTTTCGGAATTGGTCTTACAACATCCAAAAAAATCCTTGCCGAGACGGGCGTAAACCCCGATACCCGTGTAAAGGACTTAACAGAGGAAGATGTTGCCAAGCTTCGTGAGTACATTGAAAAACATCTTGAAGTTGAAGGTGACAGACGCCGTTCTATCGCATTTGATATTAAAAGACTTATTGAAATTGGCAGCTATCGCGGTGTTCGTCACCGTAAAGGGCTTCCGGTTCGCGGGCAGCGCTCTAAAACCAACGCGCGTACCCGTAAGGGCCCCAAGAAAACAATAGCGAACAAGAAGAAGTAAGAAGGAGGAATAAAATATGGCTACTAAGGGTAATAAAACTGCTACCACCCGCCGTCGTCGCGAAAAAAAGAACATTGAGCGCGGAGCGGCCCATATCCAGTCCACCTTCAACAACACGATCGTAACCATTACCGATGTACAGGGTAATGCACTTTCGTGGGCTTCTGCTGGCGAACTTGGATTTAGAGGCTCCAGAAAATCTACGCCGTTTGCTGCACAAAGCGCGGCCGAAACCGCTGCAAAGGCGGCAATGGAGCACGGGCTGAAAACCGTAGATGTTTTTGTAAAAGGCCCCGGCGCAGGCAGAGAGGCTGCAATCAGAGCATTGCAGGCTGCCGGTCTTGAAGTTAGCATGATCAAAGATGTAACTCCAATTCCGCACAACGGCTGCCGCCCGCCGAAAAGAAGACGCGTTTAATCGTTGGAGGTGTAATCAAATCATGGCAAGATATACAGGTGCAGTTTGCAGACTGTGTCGCCGCGAAGGGCAAAAGCTGTTCTTAAAGGGCGAGCGCTGCTATTCTGAAAAGTGTTCCGTAGGTGTTCGGGCTTACGCCCCGGGTCAGCATGGCCAGGGCCGTAAAAAAACATCTGAATACGGCTTGCAGCTTCGTGCAAAGCAAAAAGCAAAGCGCTTTTACGGCGTTTTAGAGGGTCAGTTCCGCAATTATTTTGAAATTGCCGAGCGTAAACCCGGCGTAACGGGTGATAACCTGCTGCAATTGCTGGAAAGCCGTTTAGACAATGTAGTTTACAGAGTTGGTTTTGCATCCTCCAGGGCCGAGGCAAAGCAGCTGGTTGGTCATGGCCATTTTGAGGTTAACGGCCACCGCGTAGACATTGCTTCTTACCTGCTGCGCGCCGGTGATGTTGTTACCGTTTGCGAAAAGAGCAGAGCTTCTGAAAAAATCAAAGCTGTTATTGAGGCAAACGCGGCACATCCGGTTCCGCAGTGGATTGATGTAAATCGCGACGCTTTCGAGGCAAAAATCGTTGCACTGCCAACCCGTGACCAAATTGAGGCACCGGTTGAGGAGCAGCTGATCGTTGAGTTGTACTCCAAATAATCGTATTTTTCATCTTGCTCTGCTGTGAGCCGCACAAAGCGGCAGACAACAAAATTTTAAATACATTATGTGCGGAGAAACGGAGCTTTTAAATGATAGAGATTGAAAAGCCCACTCTTGAGGTTGTTGAAGTATCCGACGATGGCCGTTACGGCAAGTTTACCCTAAAACCGCTGGAAAGCGGCTACGGTACAACCATTGGCAATAGCCTGCGTCGCGTGCTTTTATCCTCTCTCCCCGGTGTTGCTGTTACCTCGGTTAAAATTGACGGTGTTATGCACGAATTTTCCACCATTGACGGTGTAAAAGAGGATGTTACCGAAATTATTTTAAACCTAAAGGGCCTAACTGCAAAACTGCATAGCAATGGTCCCAAAACGGTTTACATTGAGGCCGAAGGCCCCTGCGTGGTTACCGGTGCTTCTATTAAAACCGATTCCGAGGTAGAAATTTTAAATCCGGATCTTTACATTGCAACCCTGTGCGAGGGCGGCAAGCTGTTTATGGAAATTGTGTTGGATAAGGGCCGCGGTTACGCCCCGGCCGACGCCAATAAACCGGCGCAGACCGTTGCCGGCCTTATTCCGGTAGACAGCATTTACACCCCCGTTACCAAGGTTAAGTTTGATGTTGAGAACACCCGTAAGGAGCAGGTAACCGACTTTAACTGCCTGACCTTAGAGGTTTGGACAAACGGAGTTAAAACGGCAAAAGAGGCTGTTTCTTTAGCTGCTAAAATTTTAATAGACCACTTAAAAATGTTCTTAGACCTTGAGGAGCAAACCAACGAGGTAGAAATTTTAGTAGAAAAAGGCGATACCAGCAAGGAAAAGGTTCTGGAAATGACGATAGAGGAATTAGACCTCTCCGTTCGTAGCTTTAACTGCTTAAAGCGTGCCGGGATCAACACCGTTGAGGATTTAATCAACAAATCCGAGGAAGAAATGATGAAGGTTCGTAACCTTGGTCGAAAATCGTTGGAAGAGGTTATTGCCAAGCTGCATTCTCTTGGTTTTACCCTCAGCCACAATGAGGAATAAAGATTTTACCATCAGTAAGGAGTGAATATGAATGGCCGGTACCAGAAAACTCGGCAGAACCAGTGACCACAGAATGGCAATGTTAAGGGCTATGGTAACTTTCCTGCTGGAAAACGGCAGAATTGAAACCACCGTAACACGCGCTAAAGAGGTCAGCGCTATGACCGAGAAATATATTACACTCGCTAAGGATAGTTCGCTCACTACCAAGCGTCAGGCTATGGCATTTATTACGAAGGAGAGCGTTGTCAAAAAGCTTTTTGACGAGGTTGCCCCCAAGTATGCTGACAAAAACGGCGGTTACTGCCGAATTGTTAAAACAGGCCCGCGCCGTGGTGATGCTGCGGAAATGGCTATCATCGAGTTGGTGTAAGTTCACCTGTAATAGCCTTTAAGGCTTAAAAACTTAAATTTTCAGCCGCGTTTTTATGCGGCTGATTTTTTATGCCCCCTTTGCGTTTAATTTTATGCCAAAATTTGCGCTGCGGTGTTTACTTTTAGGCAGTTTTATGTTACAATAAAGCGGTTATAGTTGGCCGGCCGCGTTGAGACCGGCCGGCGGGTAAAACGGTTTAAAGGGCAACTGGTTTTTGCCGCTTTGTAGGGCATTTGGCCAAAATTGCTGTTGGGCGGCGCTGTCGCTGTTATAGTTTTTTATTTGGAGGTAATAAACATGAAAAAAACGGTGATCACGGTAATCGGGCACGATTGCGTAGGCATTATGGCAAAGGTTTCGGCCGTTTGCGCCGAATATCAGGTAAACATCTGCGATGTTTCGCAATCGGTTTTATCCGACCTATTTTGCATGATCATGATTGGCGAAATTGACGGCATGAAGGGCGATTTTTGCGATTTTTCCGAAAAGCTGGAAAAGGTTGGGCAGCAAAATAACCTTTCCATTCGCGCCATTCATGAGGATATTTTTAACGCCATGCACAGCATTTAAAGGGGACCCGCTATGTATAATACGCACGATATTTTAGAAACTATTAAAATGATCGACGAGGAAAATTTAGATATCCGCACGGTTACCATGGGTATTTCCTTGTTAGATTGCATGGACCCGGATATGGACCGCCTGTGCGAAAAGGTTTACGAAAAAATTACCCGCCGCGCAGCGCAGCTGGTGCCGGTGTGCGAGCGCATTGAAAAGGAATACGGTATTCCCATTATTAATAAACGCATTTCTATTACCCCCGCCGCTATTGTAGCCTCCGGCTGCCGGGGCGGTAACCCGGTAAAGCTGGCCCAAACGCTGGAGCGCGCCGCCACCGCGGTTGGCGTTAACTTTATTGGCGGCTACTCCGCCTTGGTTGGCAAGGGCTTTTCGGGAGCCGATAAAGTGTTGATTCAAAGCATTCCCGAGGCGTTAGCGGTTACCGAGCACATTTGCGCCTCGGTAAATGTTGGCTCTACCAAGGCCGGCATTAACATGGACGCCGTAAAGCTTATGGGCCAAATTGTAAAGCAAACGGCCGAGCAAACCGCCAACCGTAGCTGTATTGGCGCCGCCAAATTAGTGGTGCTGTGCAATGCGCCGGAGGATAATCCCTTTATGGCCGGCGCTTTTCACGGCGTTGGCGAGCCGGATTGCGTTATTAATGTTGGCGTTTCGGGCCCCGGGGTGGTGCGCGCCGTTTTGGCCAAGCACCAAACGGCAGATATTACCGCCGTGGCCGATTTAATTAAAAAAACCGCCTTTAAAATTACCCGCATTGGCCAACTGGTTGCCCGCCTGGCGGCCGACCGTTTGGGTGTGCCGTTTGGCATTGTAGACCTTTCCTTAGCGCCTACCCCCGCCGTGGGTGATTCGGTTGCCCATATTTTAGAGGAGATGGGGCTGGAAAGCTGCGGCGCCTGCGGCACTACCGCCTGCCTTGCATTGCTGAATGACGCGGTGAAAAAGGGCGGCGTTATGGCTTCGTCGCATGTTGGGGGGCTTTCGGGCGCGTTTATTCCCGTAACCGAGGATGCCGGTATGATCGCCGCCGCCCGCAGCGGCTGCCTGACCATTGAAAAATTAGAGGCCATGACGGCCGTTTGCTCGGTTGGGCTGGATATGATCAACATTCCGGGCGATACCCCGCCCGAGGTAATTTCGGCCATTATTGCCGATGAGGCCGCTATTGGCATGGTCAACAGCAAAACAACGGCCGTTCGGGTTATTCCGGCAATTGGCTGTAAGGTTGGGGATGAGCTCTCCTTCGGCGGGCTGCTGGGCGGCGGCCCGGTTATTCGGGTAAACACCGCCTCGCCCAAAAAGTTTATTTCCCGCGGGGGTCGAATTCCCGCCCCCATTCAAAGCCTTAAAAATTAAAGCTTTTAAAAACTGCCGCCCCGGTAACCCCGGGGCGGCAGTTGTGGCGCAAGGGAAAAAAAAGGGCGGCAGTTGCCGTGTTTGGGGTTAAGGCTAAAAAATTGTTTTGTCGGCCTTGGCCGGCGAAATTTTGCGCGGCAAACAACCGCGGCAAGGGTTTGGCAAAGGGTAATACAAAAAGTCAATATGTTACATATAAAATCGTTTTAACTATTTACAATTTAAAGTGTTTGTGGTATAATACTTGTAAAAGCAACCGCAAAATTTGCAATTTGTTAACGCTTTTTTAGCGCTTTTAACGGTTTGCAATAAAGATTTATTGGGGGAAGATGTATGAAACAAACAATTTCTTTGCTGCTTTGCCTTGTTTTGCTGCTTTCGGCGCTGCCCTTTTCGGTCGGGGCCGAAAGCGAAAAGCTGCAGCTAACGCAGTGGCAGGCGCAAACCCAGGTAGCCTCTTGGGTGGGGGTTACAAACAGCAGCGTTTCGCCCGAGGAGGGTGGAAATAGCCTTAAAATTACAGCGGTGCAGTGGCAGTTTGTGTACACGGCAGTGCAGCTAAAGGCCAACGCCAATTATCGGTTTGATTTTTTATACAAGGGCACTACGCCAATAGGCTCGGTTCACTGCTACACGCAAAAATCGGGCATGAAAAAAGAGAATAATAACAGCGGCGGGTACCTGCCGGGGCGGGATGAAAATAACGCCCTTTACCCCGATTTAGTAACCTCCTTTACCGTAGAAAAGCAAACCAATAACAGCACCTGGAATAAAGGCTCCGCTTTGCTGCAAACCGGGGCCGATACCGAATATTACATTATTTTAAAATTCGACGGTAAAGCTGCCGACGCCACTGCCGACGAGGTTTATTTGGCCAACGCCGCGCTGTTCGGAATTACACCCGTTACCGTAAAATATTTAGATGAGGGCGCCCGTTTAACAACCGTTGCCGGCACACCGTTTGCCGAAAGCTTTTTAGGCGCCACCACCGAATTTACCGTAGAAAAGGCCCAAAGCGCTGCGGTAACGGTGCAGTACGGCGGCAAAGAGTTAACCCCGAACGAGAAAGGAATTTACAGCGTGAAAAATAACGGCAGCAGTGAGCTTAGTGTTGAAACCTCTAACAACCCGTATTTGCAAAAGCACGAGGCAGGAAAAACGGTAGACGGAAAAGATTTAACCGCCTACCGCGAGGAGGTACACCAAAGCAGCATTTGGCAGGGCAACACCGTTTACCACGAATCGGTTATGTTTTACAATTCGTCCGACGGTAGAGTTTCCCTTACCAAAAAGCTGCTTTACCCGATTGAAAAAATTGTTTCGGTGCGCAGCAGCGATTTAAAAACCAATTATGTAATTGGGGTAGATTTTACGGTAGAAAACGGCAAGCTGGTTTGGCTGCCGGGCGGCAAATGCCCGGTTTACACCGGCCCGCTTACCGTGCCGCAAAACACACCGGACGATTATAAAGACCCCGAGCTGGCCGACCACGGCAGCGTTAGCACCGCTAAGTATTACAAAACCGACGACGAAAACGGCCTTTGCCTGCTTTACGACGCCTACCACGAGCAGCATACCGTTTATGTTAGCTACACGCACCAGAAAACCTGGGCCGAGCTGGATGGCAGCGCCGGGTATCACGGCAAAGCGCCCGAGGCGCAGGGCAGCAAGCTGAGCGGGCTTTACCAAAAGCTGCAAAGCGGAAGCCCTTTAAATGTGCTGGTTTACGGCGATTCGGTTGCAACGGGCTGCTCTTCCTCCGGCGCAAATATGAACTACGATTTGTTTGATACTGATTGCAAGGTGCAGCGGCGCGGCGCGGGCTGGGGTGCCAGGGTTCCAACTTTTTTTGAGCAGGCTACCGCCCGGCTGACCACCCTGTACGGCAAACAAAACGGCGTTACCTACTACAACCTTGCCCGGGGCGGAATGTCCTCCCGCTGGGGGGCAGAGCATTTGGGCGAGCGGGTGAAAGCGATGAACAGTTACTACGGCAAAACCGTAACGCCCGATTTAATTTATGTGCTTTATTTTAGTAATGACACCCAGCGCGAAACCGCGCAGTACCGGGCCGATATGAACAGCATTACCACCCAACTGCGCACGCAGTACCCCAACGCGGCTATTGTGCTGCTTTCGGGCAAAATGGATAATAAGCGCTGCAACATTTACGGCGATATTGCGCACCAGCAGGAAATGGAGCAGGCGTTGGTTGAAATTGCCGCCCAAACCGAAAATTGCATTGCGCTGCCGGCTTTTTCCCAGTGGATCAGCATTACCGGCGCAAAGGATGTTGAAGATTACCTTTCAAACAACATTAACCACGCGAACGATTGGTGGGCTACTATGACCGCCCAAATGCTGGTGGCGGCTATGCAGCGCCCCGAGGACCGTTATGTACCGGGCGATGTAAACAGCGACGGCAGCGTGAATTTAAAGGATGTTGTGCAGCTGGTGCAGCATACGCTGGGCGGCTCCAGTACCATAAATTCCCGCGCGGCCGACTGTAACGGCGACGGCACAGTAGACCTAAAAGATGCCGCCTATTTGGCCCAGCACCTTGCCGGTTACCAAAACCGCCCGCTGCCCGGCACCCCGGCAGCCGAGCCCGTGCGCGAGGTTGAAATTGATGTAGGGGAAGTAGATTAAAACAACCCGCTTTTGGCAAAGTTACCAAAAGAATTTTACAGCGCCCGACCGCCTTGGCCGGGCGCTTTTTTTGCGCGGTTTTTGCGCCGTTTTTATCCCGTGGAACAAAACGCTTTAAAAAAGCTTTGGGGTTTTATTTTTTGCGCGGCCAGTTGCACTTTTTAGGCCAAAATTTATTGCAATTATTTAAAAATTGTGATAAAATAATTTTATCTGTAGGCAGTAAATAGCTGCCAATTGCTGCAGGAGCCCAAAAGCCAACGGCAAAATTTTTGCGGTTTACGGTAAAAAGGTAATTTCAGTTAAAATCCTCTTACGCCGAAGTCGGCAAAAAGCCTGCCAACGGTCGAAAAAGCCCCAACCGTTAAATCCGTTTTAAAATGTTGGCGGCAGCGGATTTTAATTTTTGAAAACAGCTAATTAAAGTAAAAGGTTAGATATTTAAAATAGTAAGGATTAGTTATAAAGGATTAGTTTTATGGAGCAAAAAACACCCCGCCTGTTGGAGCAGGAGGAATATGTTACCCGCGCAGCGGCGCTGTTAAAGCAGCGCTACCCGGGGCGGCAGCCGCTGGCCGCCGTTCACACCTACGGGTGCCAGCAAAATGTTAGCGACAGCGAGCGCCTAAAGGGCCTGCTTTCGGCCATGGGCTTTGGCTTTACCGAGCAGGACGAAGCCGCCGATTTAATTTTATTTAACACCTGTGCCGTGCGGGAGCACGCTGAGGACCGCGTATTTGGCAATATTGGCGCGTTAAAGCACCTAAAGCGGCGCAAGCCGGGGCTGATGATTGGCATTTGCGGCTGCATGGCGCAGCAGCCGGAGGTTGAAAGCCGCATTAAAACCAGCTTTTCGTACGTAGATTTGCTATTTGGCACTCACGTTGCCTACCGCTTGCCGGAGTTTATTTACCGCCTGCTTACCGAAAAGGGCCGCGTGTTTGAAAATTCTACCGAAAACGCCGAAATTGTAGAGGGCCAGCCCGTTCGGCGGGACGGCACCTTTAAAGGCTGGCTGCCCATTATGTACGGCTGCAACAATTTTTGCACCTACTGCATTGTGCCTTATGTGCGCGGGCGCGAGCGCTCCCGCAATTATTTAGAAATTTTAACCGAGTTTAAACAAATGGTGCAGGCCGGGTTTAAGGATATTACTCTGCTGGGCCAAAATGTAAACTCCTATTGCAGCGGGCAGCCGGATGAGCAGGGCAATACCGTAAACTTTCCAAGGCTGTTAAGCCTGTTAAACGCGGTGGAGGGAAATTTTAGAATTCGATTTATGACCTCGCACCCCAAGGATTGCTCGGACGAGCTGCTGCAAACCATGAGCCGCTGCCAAAAGGTTGCCAAGCATTTGCACCTACCGGTGCAGTGCGGGTCGAACGAAATTTTAAAACGCATGAACCGCCGCTACACCGCCGAGCATTACCTTAGCTTGGTGCGCCGCGCGCGGGAGCTCATGCCCGAAATTACCTTAACCTCAGATATTATAGTAGGATTCCCCGGCGAGCAATATCAGGACTTTTTAAAAACTGTAGAGTTGATTCAAACAGTGCAGTTTCAGCAGCTGTTTACCTTTATTTACTCCCCGCGCCCCGGCACGCCGGCCGCAAGCCTGCCCGATCCCGTTTCCCGCAGGGAAAAGGGCGAGTGGTTTCGGCAGCTGCTGGCCGCGCAGGAGCAAATTGCCAGGCAAAACGAGCAGGCCCTAAACGGCAAAACCTTTACCCTGCTTTGCGACGATTACGGCCGCAGCGAGGGCACCATGGCCGGGCACACCAGCGGCAACCTTTGCTTAGAGTTTGCGGGCGAGCCCAGCCTGTTGGGGCAGTTTGTAACCGTTTTTGTTACGGTGCAAAACGGGCAGGTAACGGCCAAGCTTGTAAATGCCGAGCCCCGCACGCCTAAAAAAAACAATTAATTTATTTTATAAAAACCAAAAAACCGGCCGTAGGGCCAAAACGGAGGATTATATTAAATGGAAATTATAGAACTTGCCCGGCAATTGGGCCAGGCCATTCAACAGCAGGATTGCTTTAAAAAAATTGAGCAGGCTAAAAAGGCCAACGACGCCGACGCCGAGCTGCAAAACCAAATTGGGGAATTTAATTTGGCGCGTATGTCGTTAGACCGGGCGCTTTCGGAGGACGAGCGGGACGACGAAAAAATTAAATCCTTAAACGAGCAGCTAAAAGCGGTGTACGAAAGGGTCATGCAAAACCCCTCTATGCAGGCGTACAACGCCGCCCACGCCGAGCTGGAAAGCTTAGTGCAAAAAATTAACACGGTTATTAACGGCGCCGCCAACGGCGAGGACCCTTTTACCATTGATGTTGAGGGCTGCACCGGATCCTGTGCCACCTGCAAGGGCTGCCACTAAGCGCAAAATTTAAGGCCGGCTGGGTCGGCAAATTGTTTAAAGTTTTACCAAAGGGGGTTTAAAGCATTGGCCGGCGTTTCACCAATGATGCAGCAATATTTAAGCATTAAAGAATCTAATCCTGAATCTATTTTGCTTTTTCGCTTAGGCGATTTTTACGAGATGTTTTTTGACGACGCCAAAACCTGTTCCGAGGAGCTGGATCTGGTGCTAACGGGAAAGGATTGCGGGTTAGAGCAGCGCGCGCCCATGTGCGGCATTCCCTACCACAGCTGCGAATCCTACATTGCAAGGTTAATTCAAAAGGGCTACAAGGTTGCCATTTGCGAGCAAATGGAGGATCCGGCAACGGCTAAGGGCTTAGTAAAGCGGGAGGTGGTTCGGGTTATTACCCCCGGCACGGTAATAGAGGATTCTATGCTGGAGGAGGGCAAAAACAACTATCTTTGCGGTATTGCGTTTGGCGAAAAAAGCGCCGGCGTTTGCTTTGTAGATGTTTCTACCGGTGAGGTGCACTTAACTACCCTTGCGGGGGAGGAGCTGGAAAACCGCCTCATTAGCGAATTGGGCCGCTTTTTGCCCAGCGAGGTGCTGCTTTCGCAAAGCTACCGCCTTTACCCTAAATTAGAGCAGTTTTTAACCCAAACCCTAAACTGCCGCATTTCGGTTCTGGCCGATGAAAAATTTTTGGCCGCCGGAAAGGGGGAGTTTGTGGTACGGCAGTTTAACACCCTTAGCGTAGAGCAGCTGGGTCTTTCGGCCAATTCGTGCGAGACCGCTGCCCTAGACGCCGTTTTGCAGTATTTAAGCGAAAACGGAATGAGCAAGCTTTCGGGCCTGCAAAAAATTGACCGCTACACCAGCAGCAAGTACATGAACATCGACCTTTCCTCTATGCGAAATTTAGAGCTGATTGAAACCATGCGCGGTAAAACCAAGCGCGGCTCGCTGCTTTGGGTGTTAGATAAAACCAAAACCGCCATGGGCAAACGGCTGCTGCGCAGCTGGTTAGAACAGCCGCTGCTTAGCATGCAGAGCATTTTACAGCGGCAAAACGCGGTAGACGAGCTGGCAAGCGACGCCGTTTTGCTGGGCGAGGCCACCGAGTATTTAACCGGAATGCGAGATGTAGAGCGGCTAATGACCCGCGTGGTTTACGGCACCGCCAATCCTAAAGAGGTGCAGGAGCTTTCCCGCACCATGAGCCGGTTTGCTCCGTTAAAGCAGCTGCTTTCTACCGCGCACAGCAAGCTGCTGCAAAGCCTGTTTCAAAGCATGGATCCGCTAACCGACCAGTGCGAGCTAATTGAGAATACCTTGGCTGAAAACCCGCCCATTGGCATGAAGGACGGCAACATTATCCGCCCCGGCTTTAGCAGCGAGGTAGATTCTGTTCGCGCTGACATGAACGGTGGAAAGGATTTTATTACCCGGCTGGAACTGCACGAAAAAGAGCGCACCGGCATTAAAAATTTAAAGGTGCGGTACAATAAGGTTTTTGGCTATTACATAGAGGTTCCGCTTTCGGCCGCAAACAGCGTGCCGGAGGATTATGTTCGCAAGCAGACCTTAACCAACGCCGAGCGCTATATTACCGATGAACTAAAGAATTTTGAGGCGCGGTTTTTAGGCGCGCGCGAGCGGGATATTCAATTAGAATTTGAGCTGTTTTGCAGTCTGCGCAACCAAATTGCCAACAATTTGCAGCGTATTCAGCAAACCGCGGCGGCCGTTGGGCAGTTAGATTCCCTTTGCTCGTTTGCTACGGTGGCAATTGCCAACAATTACTGCTGCCCGCGCATGAATACCGACGGCGTTTTAAACATTAACGCCGGACGCCACCCGGTGGTTGAAAGGGTCAGCAAAATCCCCTTTGTTGCGAACGATACGGTGTTAGACCAAAAGGAAAACCGCTGCGCCATTATTACCGGGCCAAACATGGCCGGTAAATCTACCTATATGCGGCAGGTTGCCATAATAACAATTATGGCCCAAATTGGCAGCTTTGTGCCGGCGCAATCGGCCAATATTCCAATAACCGACGCCGTGTTTACCCGTGTTGGCGCATCCGACGACCTTGCAACTGGGCAATCTACCTTTATGGTAGAAATGAACGAGGTTGCCTACATTTTAAAAAACGCAACGCCAAATAGCCTTTTAATTTTAGATGAAATAGGCCGCGGCACCTCTACCTTTGATGGCATGGCCATTGCGCGGGCGGTGCTGGAGCACGTTGCCGACACTAAAAAGCTGGGCGCCAAAACGCTGTTCGCCACCCACTACCACGAGCTAACTGCGTTGGAAAACGAGCTAAAGGGCGTTAAAAACTACAACATTGCCGTAAAAAAACACGGCGATGACATTACTTTTTTAAGAAGAATTGTGCGCGGCGGGGCCGATGAAAGCTACGGCGTAGAGGTTGCAAAGTTGGCCGGGCTGCCCTCGGGGGTTATTCGCCGGGCAAAGGCCATTTTAAAAGAGCTGGAGGAAACCGGTGTAACGCGCGAGGTAAAAGTAGTACAGCAGCCGGTGCAGCTGCCGCTTGGCGTGGGGGAATATAACGGCATTATTGAGGAGCTAAAGGCCTTAGATGTTAACGTTTTAACCCCTATTGAGGCGCTGGGCATTTTAAACGACATTGCCGGCCGTGCCAAAAAGGTTTAGCGGGCGTTTAGCCAATTTTGGTGTAAAGCAGCCGCCAAAATCGTCTAAAAAACAGCAACCCAAAAGCTCAACAAAACGGCTTAAAGCCACATTTTAAAAACATTCGGTCTTGCCGGAAAAAGTACTAAAGGGAGGAACAAAAATGCCGCAAATTAAGGTGTTGCCCAAAAATATTGCCGAGCTTATAGCCGCCGGCGAGGTGGTAGAACGCCCGGCCTCGGTAATTAAAGAACTGGTAGAAAACGCTATTGACGCCGGCGCCACCACCATTACGGTAGAAATTCAGCACGGCGGCGTTACCTATATGCGGGTGGCCGATAACGGCTGCGGAATTGCGCGGGACCAGATCCGCACGGCATTTTTGCGTCACGCCACCAGTAAGGTTGCCTCGGCAGAGGACCTAAATTCTATTTTAACCTTAGGCTTTCGGGGTGAGGCTTTGGCCTCGGTTTGCGCGGTAGCAAAGGTAGAAATGATTACCGCGGCCGCCGGTGCCGAGCTGGGGGCCTGCTACACCATACACGGCGGGGAGGAGCTTTCGCTGGAGGACGCCGGCTGCCCGCAGGGCACCACGGTAATTGTGCGGGATCTGTTTTACAACGTGCCCGCAAGAATGAAATTTTTAAAAAAAGATGTAACCGAGGGCAGCGCCGTAGGCGCAATTATGGATCGTTTGGCCCTTTCGCACCCCGAAATTAGTTTTCATTTTATTAAAGACGGCAAGCAGGTGCTGGCCACCGCGGGCGACGGCAAGCAGCGCTCGGCCATTTACGCCGTTTTAGGACGCGATTTTTCAAAGGCAATGATGCAGCTGCCGGCAGTAGAGGGCCCCGTTACGGTAACCGGGTTTACCTGCCGCCCCACCAACTGCCGCCCCAACCGCAACGGCCAGTTCTTTTTTATAAATGGCCGGTTTATAAAATCCGGCACGGTTTCGGCCGCGTTGGATCAAGCCTACAAAAATTCCGCTATGGTGGGCAAGTTCCCCGCCTGCGTGTTAAATATTCGCATAGATCCCAATTTTGTAGATGTAAATGTGCACCCTACGAAAACCGAGGTGCGCTTTACCAATGAGCGCCTGGTTTTTGAGGCCGTTTACCGCACGGTAAAGGCGGCGCTTGCCGCGGGGGATGAACGCCCCGAAATTCGTCTGCCGCAAAAAAAGCAGCCCTTTGCCGATCCAAACAGCGGGCAGTTTCGGCAGGCGGAGGTAGATTTAAACACCCTGCCGGAAAAGCAAAAAGAGGACGAGCGTGATTCAATTATTACCCTGTGGGACGACAGCAAAATTTCGGCCAGCAGCTTAACCCCCGGCTCTTACCGGTTGTTTGAGGTGCAGCCGCACCGCCCGAACGGCGCAAAGGTGAATTTAGATATTGCCGTAGATCAATCGGCAGCCGAACCGGCGCCAAACGCTGAGAATAAGCCTGCCGGCGAAGAAACGCCAAGCGTCCCGTCCAATAACGATTCACCGGCCCCTGCGGCTGAACCAAGCGCCGCAATTAGTTCGGGCGGGCAAGGCTTGCCGCCGCAAAACGCCAACAGCGGGGAAGGGGCAGAGCCACGCTCGGCAGAGGGCCCGGCCAACGCAACGCTCCAAACCAACGAGCTGAATTTTAATCACCTAAGGTATGTTGGTCAGGCGTTCGATACTTACATTTTAGTCAGCTTAGAAAATACATTGTATTTTATTGATAAACACGCCGCGCACGAGCGCATGAATTTTGAAAAGCTAAAGGCGGCGCGGCAGGTAAACCCGCAGCTGCTGTTAGAGCCGGTGGCGGTAAATTTGCTGCCGCAGGAGCACGCCGCCGTTTTAGAGCGGCAAGGCGAGCTGAAAAGCTACGGTGTAGAGGTAGAGGATTTTGGCAACGGCGCCGTGCTGGTTCGCGCCGTTCCAAGCGAGCTTTCGGGTGTAGATGTGCCAACGCTAATGAGCGAAATTGCCGGCAATATTTTAGAAAAATCTACCTGCGAAAGCGACCGTACCAACGCCATTTTGCATAGCATTGCCTGCAAGGCCGCCATTAAAGCGGGCGACTACACCTCGGTAACCGAGCAGCTGGAGCTTGCCAAAGCGGTGCTGAGCCGGAACGATTTAATGTACTGCCCGCACGGCCGGCCTATTGCCTTTAAGCTAACCCGGCAAGAGCTGGAAAAGCAGTTTGGCAGGCTGGTGTAATGGGGGAAAAATTAAAGCCGGTTGTTTACATTGTTGGGCCAACCGCCGGCGGTAAAACGGCCCTTTCGGTGCAGTTGGCGCAGCGTTTTGGCGGCGAAATTATTTGCGGCGATTCTATGCAGATCTACCGCAATATGCCTATTGCCACCGCCGCCCCAACCAAAAGTGAAAAAGCCGCCGTGCCGCACCGGCTGTTTGAGTTTTTAAACCCGGCCGAGGGGTACAGCGTTTCGCGCTATGTTGCCGACGCCAAGCGGGAAATTAACGCCGTACACGCGGCAGGGCACCTGCCCTTTGTGGTAGGCGGAACCGGGCTGTATATTCAAAGCCTGGCCGAAAATGTTCAATTTGGTCAAGAGGGGCAAAATGGGGCCGTTCGGGCGCACCTGCAAAGCCAGGCGCTGCAAAACGGCACGGCTCCCCTTTACGCCCGCCTGCAGCAGTGCGACCCGGCCGCGGCCGAAAAAATTAACCCGAACGACCAAAAACGCATTATTCGCGCGTTAGAGGTTTTTGAAACAACCGGCGAGCGCATCAGCGAGCGTGCCGCCCGCTCTAAGGCGGCGGGGCAGCTGTACCGCAACCTTGTAATTGGCGTTTTTTTTAAAAACCGCGAGTTGCTTTACAGCCGCATTAACGATAGGGTAGAGCAAATGCTGCAAAACGGCCTGCTGCAAGAGGCTGCCGCTGCCGGCAAGGCCGGCCCTACTGCCTGCCAGGCCATTGGACACAAAGAGCTTTTTGCCGCCCTGCAGGGGCAGGAGGAGCTAAGCACCGCCGTTGAGCGGCTAAAGCAGCAAACCCGGCGCTATGCCAAGCGGCAAATTACCTGGTTTTCTAAAATGCCGGGGCTGCACCCAATTTACATGGACGAAAGTCCCAACCCGTTTTTGCAGGCTGCCGCATTGGTAGGGGATTTTTTAAAGGAGGAAAACGAAGCCCGTGAGCCCTAAAGCAAAAAAGTTTTGGCAGGTGTGCCTTGTTTTGCTGGTGCTAACCTTTTTCGGTTACCAGCTGTACGCCGCCGTTTACAAGCCTATTACCACGGCCACGGCCGTTTCTTACAGCACTTACGACGGCATTGGCATTACCGGCTATTTTGTGCGGGACGAGGTGTTGGTGCAAAACACCGCCAACGGCGCGGTGCGTTATGTGGTAAGCGAGGGCGAAAAGGTTTCTAAGGGCGGTGTGATTGCCGAGGTTTACCAAAACGCCGCGGCTGCCGCCAGCGTTACTCAAGCGGCCGATCTGCGCCAGCAAATTGAAACCTTAGAGGCCATGAATTCGGTTACCGACCCCTCGGCGGTAGATTTAGACACGCTGAACAACCGTATTCGCACCGCATACATCTCGCTGCTGAACCGTACCGATAACGGCAGCCTGCAGGAGGCCGCAGCCGCCGCCGAGGAGCTGCGAAGCATGATGAATAAAAAGCAAATTGTTACCGGCGGGGTTACGGGGTTTGATGCGCTGCTAAGCTCCCTTAAAACCAAGCTTTCGGCGCTGGAGGGGAATAAGCCCCAGCCGCTGAATACCGTAAAGGCGCAAAGCTCCGGCTTTTTTGTACCGTCGGTAGACGGGTTAGAAACGGTGCTGACCCCCGCCGCCATGGATACCATTGACGAGCAAACCTTTAACACGCTTACCAAAACCGCTAAGGCCGGCAACGGGTTTGGCAAAATTGTTTCGGATTACACCTGGTACATTGTTGCTAAAATGGATAACGACCAGTATTTAAACTTTAACACCGGCAACACTGTTCGGCTAAAAACGGCCATTTCCGGCTGTGAGGAGTTAGAGGCGCAGGTTTACCGGGTGCAGGTTACCAAAAATAAAGATTCGGCCATTGTGGTGTTAAAATGCAGCGTTATGAACGGCGAAATTGCCACCACGCGCAGCGCCGCCATGACGGTAATTAACGAAAGCTACGACGGTATTAAAATCAGCAAAAAATCGGTTCGCGTGGTAAACGGTGCCACCGGCGTTTATGTAATGCAGGGCAGCACCGTTAAATTTAAGCCGGTAAACATTTTGTACACCGGCGACAACTATGTTATTTGCGAAAAAAACGAGACCGGCGATACCGGCAAGCTTCGTTTGTACGACGAGGTAATAGAGAAAGGAAAGGACCTTTATGACGGAAAATTCATTCAGTAACGCGGGCGAAATTGATTTGCAAAAAAGGGCCGTAGAGCAAAATTTTAAAAAAATTTGCGCCAATATGGCTGCGGCGGCTCAGCGCAGCGGGCGAGACCCGAAAAGCGTTACCCTGCTGGCTGCCACCAAAACCGTTTGCCCCGAGGTTATTAATTACGCCATTGAGCTGGGCGTGCCCTGCATTGGCGAAAACCGCGTGCAGGAATTTTTGCAAAAGCTGCCGCAGCTGCAAGGCGGCGCCCGCCGCGATTTTATTGGCCACCTGCAAACCAACAAGGTAAAGGATATTGTAGGCAAGGTGGCAATGATCCACTCGGTCCACTCGCTAAAGCTTGCGCGGGAGGTTGGTAAGGTAAGCGAAAAGCTGGGTCTGAACACCCCCGTTTTGCTGGAGGTTAATTTGGCGGGGGAGGAAAGCAAAAGCGGATTTTTAAAAGAGCAGCTGCCGGAGGCCCTGCCCGAAATTGCCAAAATTAAGGGCATTACGGTGCGTGGATTAATGGCAATTCCCCCAATTTGCGAAAATAATGAAAAAAATCGGCCTTATTTTAAAGAATTGCACAAACTATTTGTTGACATTGGCACTAAAAAAATAGATAATATATATATGGAGCATTTGTCTATGGGCATGTCCGACGATTACGAAACCGCCATTGAAGAGGGCGCCACCATTATTCGGGTTGGCACCGCGCTGTTTGGCCGTCGGGTGTACCAATAAGCAACGCTCAACGCAACGGGTTCGGGTTCTTCCCGGCCAAGGCCGACCTTTGCCGGCTCGGGTTAATTTTTGGCCCAGGCTGCTTTTTCCGGCCGTAACCCTGCTTTTAAAGCCCAAGGCGGGCTTGTACCCTTAAAAAAGTTTAACGGAGGTTTAAAAAGATGGGTATGAAAGATTTTTTCAGCAAATTAATTCCGTCTGACGACGCATACGAGGAGGACGAAGATATTTTTGAGGAGGAAACCGCCGCAGAAGAGGACGCCGACGAAGAACCGGCCCAACCCAACAAGCTGTTTGGCCGCCGCTCGGCCGAGCCGGCACACCGCAGCGCCCAAGGCGGCACCGGCCGCCCGCAGGTGCAGGTGGTGCTGGTAAAGCCAACAAGATATGAAGACGCCCCCTCTATTGCCGACCATTTAAACGCCCGCAAAACCGTTGTTTTAAATATGGAATCGGCCAACCGCGAGGTCAGCCGCCGTTTGCTGGACTTTTTAAGCGGCTCGGCCTATTCTACCCGTTCTACCATTAAAAAGGTTGCCAACAGCACCTACATTATTACCCCCGCCAATGTAGATGTTTTAGGCGAGCTGATTGCCGACGAGGCAGAAAGCAACACCGGCAGTATTTTTGAATAATGCCGGAAAACGACCTGAAAAACCTGGCCGACCGAGCGGCCGATGCCATTCGCCTTTGCCGCCTGCGTAATGTGCCAAAATTTGTGGGCTTTTTAAGCCCCGAGCAGGCCGCGTACCTAAAAAACGCTTTTTCGGCCGAGCCGGTGGTGTTTTTCGGCGGGGCAAAGGGCTGCGAACGCACGCTGCTGGGCGCCTTGCCCAGCTATGTTTCGCAGCCGGAGCAGGCTTTTCCAATTACGCTGCTTTGCTTTGAGTACCCGGCGGGGTTTACCCTTTCGCACCGGGATGTTTTAGGCACCTTAATGGCACAGGGCATTGTGCGGGCCGGCGTGGGCGATATTTTATTTGCCCCGGGCCGGGCGTACGCCTTTGTGCTAAGCGAGCTTGGCAATTACCTGCTGCAGCAGGTGCAAAAAATTGGCGGCGTTGGGGTAAAGCCCCGGGTTGCCAACGCGCAGGAGCTGGCGCTTTTGCAGCAAAGCGCCCCTAAAAAAGAGCTTAGCTTTACCGTGGCTTCCCTGCGGCTGGACGCCGTACTCAGCGGCCTTTTAAACACCGGGCGCGCCGCTGCCGAGGGGCTAATTGCCGACGGCCGCGTTTGCGTAAATTCCTTTGCGGTGCAAAAGGCAACCAAAAAGGTTACAGCGGGCGATGTAATTACCGTGCGGGGTGCCGGGAAGTTTAAAATTATTAGCGCAGGGGGCGCCACCCGCAAAGGGCGGGAGCGCGTTTTGGCTGAAAAGTACTTATAATTTTTTGGAGGTTTAAAAATGCATACGGCAGAATTTATTCGTACCACAAAGTTTGATAAATCCATGAGCGGTTACCGCGTTTCGGATGTTGAAATGTTTTTGGAGGAGATTGCCGACGATTTTGACGAGCTGACCCGCCAAAACAAGGCTCTGGCCGACCGGGTTACCCAGCTTACCAAAGAGCTGGAGCAGGCAAAAGGCAGTGCCCCGGCCGTCGCGCCAAAAACGCCGGTAGCTAAGGTAGATAATTCTGCCAGCATGGAAAATGTACAGGGCATTTTAGTTAGCGCCCAGCGTTTTTCCGACCAAATTATTAACGAGGCCAACGAAAAAGCCGCCGCTATTTTAGACGAGGCGAACCACAAAGCGCAGGAAATTGACGAAAAGGTTGCAACGGTGCTGAACGCCTTTGAAAAAGATATTGCCGAGCGCAAAGCCAGCGCCGACGCCGAGGTAGACCGTATGCTTACCGAGGCGGCCGCAAAGTCTGAGGGCCTGGTTACCGCCGCGCACGACAGTGTTGCCCGCCAGCAGCTGTTGTTTGATAAATTAAAAGTTCAGGTTTCGGAGTTTAAAAAGGCAATGTTTGAAAACCACAAGCAGCAGCTGGAGGTTTTGCAAAAATTCCCAGATAGCGTTCCCTACGACCCGGAGCGCGCCGCCAAAGCCATTGCCTTTGAGGTAGAAAGCGAGCCGGATTTTAAAGCCTTTTTGCCCCGCAATCCCGAATATACCGCCCCGGCGAACGAGGCAGCCCAGGCTGCCGAGCCGGTAGCCGAACCGGTTGCCGAACAGGCCGTCCCGGCCCAAGCGGCTGCCAAAGCCCCGGTAATGCCGGCAGTCCCCGAGCCAATTATTCAAGAGCCGGTAGAACTAGCTGCCAATGCCCCGGCTGAGCAGGCAAAGTAAATAAAACATCCGTGCAGGGTGCTGTTTTTAAAGCCGGCGCCTTACAAAATTGCAGGTTCAAAATTGCCGCTTAGCGGCGCTTTTGGGGCAGGCTTGTAGGGGCGCGCTGCGTTGAACCAAAACAGTGCCTTGCACGCTGTATTGTTATAGAGTGTATGTTATAGAGAGGAAATTTTAAGCCAATGGAACAGCAGGATTACAACAAAACCCTAAATTTACCTAAAACCGATTTTCCCATGCGGGCAGGCTTACCAACCCGCGAGCCGGAAATGCTAAAAAACTGGCAGCAGACCCGGCTTTACGAGCAGGTAATGAAAAATAACGAGGGCAAACCCCTTTATGTGCTGCATGACGGCCCGCCCTACGCCAACGGCATTATTCACCTTGGCACGGCGCTAAATAAGTGCTTAAAGGATTTTATTTTGCGCTACAAAAATATGTCGGGCTTTAAAGCCCCTTATGTACCGGGGTACGACACCCACGGCCTGCCTACCGAGCTAAAGGCCCGCAAAAAAGCAGGTATGGAATCCAGCGAGCAGGTTTCGGCCTTACAGCTGCGCAAAATTTGCCGCGATTTTGCCCTGGGCTTTGTAGAAAGCCAGCGGGAGCAGTTTGAGCGCCTGGGCGTGCTGGGCGAGTGGGATAACCCGTATTTAACCCTTAAAAACAGCTATGTTGCCAAGCAGGTAGAGGTTTTTGGCGAAATGGCCGAAAAGGGCTACATTTACAAGGGCCTAAAGCCGGTTTATTGGTGCCCCGAGTGCCAAACCGCCTTGGCCGAGGCCGAAATTGAGTACGCCGAGGACCCCTGCTACTCTATTTATGTTAAATTTAATGTTACCAAAGACTTTGGCAAATTAGCCGCCTTAGGGGCCGACCTTGCCAAAACCTACTTTGTTATTTGGACCACCACCACCTGGACCCTGCCGGCCAACCTTGCCATTTGCGTTGGCCCGCGTTACAGCTACAGCTTGGTTGCCGCAGGCGGCGAGTACTACGTTATGGCCGACGAATTGGTAGAGGCCACCATGCAGGCCGGCGGCATTGCCGAGTACAAAATTTTAGGGCACATTCAGGGCTCCGAGTTAGAATTAATGGAAACCCGCCACCCGTTTATTGACCGCACCTCGCTGGTTATTGTGGGCGACCATGTTACCATTGAAAGCGGTACCGGCTGCGTACACACGGCGCCCGGCCACGGTGTAGATGACTTTGAGGTTTGCCGCAATTACCCGCAAATTGGCATGGTGGTTCCGGTAGACGGCAAAGGTAAAATGACCAAGGATGCCGGCAAGTTTGAGGGGCTTACCACCAATGAGGCCAACAAGGCCATTGCTAAAGAGCTGGAGGAAGACGGCCACCTGTTTGCCATTCAAAAAATCATTCACCAATATCCGCACTGCTGGCGCTGCAAATCGCCTATTTTGTTCCGCGCTACCGAGCAGTGGTTCTGCTCTATTGCCGATTTTGCCGATCAAGCCATTCAGGCTATTAAAACCGTTCAATGGGTGCCCGCCTGGGGCGAGGGCCGCATTACCGGCATGGTGCGCGACCGCAGCGACTGGTGCATTTCCCGCCAGCGCACCTGGGGCGTGCCGATCCCGATTTTTTACTGTAAGGATTGCGGAAAAGAATTAATTAATCGCAGCACCATTGCCTACATTGCCAACATCTTCCGCGAAAAGGGCGCCGACGCCTGGTACGAGCTGGACGCGGCCGACCTTATGCCCAAGGGCACCCGCTGCGCCTGTGGCTGCACCGAATTTAAAAAAGAAACCGATATTATGGATGTTTGGTTCGATTCCGGTTCCTCCCACGCGGCAGTTCTGGATGAGCGCGATTATTTAAAATTCCCGGCCGACCTTTACTTAGAGGGGGCCGACCAGTATCGCGGTTGGTTCCAATCCTCTTTGCTTACCTCGGTTGCCACCAAGGGCGTTGCCCCCTACAAAACCGTTGTTACGCACGGCTGGGTGGTAGATGGCGAGGGCAAAAAAATGTCTAAATCGCTGGGCAACACCATTATTCCGGATGATGTTGTAAAGCAGTACGGTGCCGATATTCTGCGCCTGTGGGTAGCCTCGTCCGATTACCATGCCGATATTCGCGTTTCAAACGAAATTTTAAAGCAGATGTCCGAGGTCTACCGCAAAATTCGTAACACCGCCCGCTTTATTTTAGGCTGTATTCCGGATTTTGACCCCGACCGCGACCAGGTGCCCGATTCCGCGCTGGAGGAAATTGACCGTTACATTTTAAAACGGCTCAACGCCCTGGTGGCCGAGTGCCGCGACGCGTACGACCATTACGAGTACCACTTAATTTTCCACGCGGTGCACAACTTCTGCGTGCTGGATCTTTCTAATTTTTATTTAGACGTTGTTAAAGACCGTTTGTATGTTGAAAAGGCGCAAAGCGCAACCCGCCGCGCCGCCCAAACAACCATTTACCGCGTGCTGGATACCTTAGACCGCTTAATTGCGCCGATCTTGGCCTTCACCTCGGAGGAGATTTGGCAGTTTATGCCCCACGCCGCCAGCTGCAACCGCCAAAGCGTGCTGCTTAACAGCATGCCAACCGCCCAGCCCGAAACCGACCCAGACTTTATGGCAAGGTGGGAAAAGATCCACGCCGTGCGCGACGATGTAAAAAAAGCGCTGGAGCAGGCCCGCAGCGAAAAAATTATCGGCGCTTCGCTGGATGCAGAAATTACCGTTTACGCCGAGGGCGAGCTGTACAGCTTTTTAAAAACGGTAGAAAACCTAAAAGCTATTTTTATTGCCTCTAAGGTAAACCTTGCAGAGGGCAGCGGCGGCGAGTTTAAAGGCGAGCTTCCGCTTTCGGTAACCGTGCGCCACGCAACCGGCAAAAAGTGCGTGCGCTGCTGGACCTACTCTGAAACCGTGGGCGAAAACGCCGCGCACCCCGAGCTGTGCGCCCGCTGCGCAAGGGTATTAAGCTAAATCGGAGGGCATTTTTATGAGTTACATTTTGGCTGCGCTGCTTTCGGCCTTGCTGCTGGCGGCCGACCAGTTTACAAAACACCTAATTACCGCAAATTTTGTGCTGGGGCAATCTAAGCCGTTTTGGCCCGGCGTGTTAGAGTTTACCTATATTCACAACAACGGCGGCGCTTGGGGATTAATGGAGGGGCACACCTGGCTGCTGCTTACCGTAACCCTGCTGATTATGATTGTTTGCATTGCGCTGCTGATTAAAAAGGGCTTAAAAAATAAGCTGCTTTTTTGGGCCATTTGCCTAATTCTTTCCGGCGGGCTGGGGAACATGGTAGACCGCCTGTTTCGCGGCGGCGAGGTGGTAGACTTTTTGCACCTGCAGTTTATGCCAAAGTTCCCGGTGTTTAACATTGCCGATTGCGCCGTTTGCATTGGCGCGGGGCTGCTGTTGCTTTACTTTGTAATAGATATTATTCGCGACGCCCGGCTGGCAAAGCAAATGGAGGAGCAGGCGCCCGAATCGACGCTGCCCAAAAACAATTAAATGCAAGAGCATTGCTTTACCTTTGCGGGGGAGCCGCAGCGGCTGGACGCGGCCTTGGCCGGGAAGCTGGGGCTTTCCCGCGCGTTTGCCGCCAATTTGGTGCAAAACGGGCAGGTAACGGTAAACGGTAAAACGGCCGCCAAAAGCCTAAAGCTAAAAAACGGCGACGAGGTTTTGGCCCGGGTGCCCGACCCCGTTTTGCCCAAAGCCGAGCCGCAAAATATTCCGCTGGATATTATTTATGAGGACGCCGATCTGCTGGTGGTTAACAAGCCTAAGGGCATGGTAGTACACCCCGCCCCCGGCAATTACCAAAACACGCTGGTAAACGCGTTGCTGTACCACTGCGGCAGCAGCCTTTCGGGCATTAACGGCGTGCTGCGTCCCGGCATTGTTCACCGAATAGATAAAGAAACCAGCGGCCTTTTAATGGTAGCAAAAACCGATGCGGCACACCGCTTTTTGGCCGAGCAAATTAAGGCACACACCTTTACGCGGGAGTACGCCGCTGTGGCGCACGGCATTTTTAAAAACACGCAGGGCGTGGTAGAGGCGCCCATTGGCCGCCACCCGGTAAAGCGCAAGCAAATGGCCGTAACGGCGCTAAATTCCAAACCGGCTAAAACGCAGTACTTTGTGCTGGCGCAGGGCAATAACCTGGCCTACCTGCGGCTGCGGCTGTTTACCGGGCGCACGCACCAAATTCGGGTGCACATGGCCTATTTGGGGCACCCCCTTGCCGGCGATACTGTTTACGGCCCGGGCAAAAAAAGCTTTCCCGGCCTGCAGGGGCAGTGCCTGCATGCTAAAAAAATTGGGTTTATTCACCCAACCACCCGGCAGTATTTAGAATTTACCAGCAGCCTGCCAAATTATTTTACGCAATTTTTAAAGGAGAACGGATTGAATGGGGATCTTTAGCGGTTGCCTTATACTTTCGGATATTGATGGCACGCTGCTTTGTAACGGGCAAATTCCGGCCCGTAATTTAAAATGGATCGAGCATTTTAAAGCCGAGGGCGGCGTTTTTGCCATTGCAACTGGACGCGCGCTGCCGGCCGCAAAGTACAGCTACACGCTTTCGCACTCCAACGCGCCGGTGGTGGCTTGCCACGGCGGCTTAATTTACGATTATAAAACCCAAAAAACCTTGTACAGCGCCGCGCTAAGCCCGGAGTGTAAAACCGTGCTACCTAAAATTATGCGGCAGTTTCCGTCGGTGGGGGTAGAGGTGCACAGCGGCACCAAAATTTACGAGCTGCGCCGCAACGCTCAAACCCTGTTTCATAAGGAGTACGAAAGCCTTGTTTTTGAGCAACCGCCGTACCGGGTAGACGAAGTGGAATGGACCAAAGTATTATTCGCGGTAGATTGCGAGCAGACCCTGCTTTTGCTAAAGGAATATTGCGCGCAGTTTTCGTGCTGCCGCTTTTTGCAAACCGGTTGCAGCAAAAAGGTAATTTTTTTCGAGGGGCTGCCGTTTGGGGTAAACAAGGGCAGCGCGCTAAACCGGCTAAAGCAGCTGCTGGGAGCAACGCGCACCCTTGCCATTGGCGATTATTACAACGATATTGAAATGATTGCCGCGGCCGATTTTGGCGCAACCACCGCCGCTGCCCCGAACGATATTAAAAGCGTAGCAAAATTTGTAACCGGCTCATGCGAGCAGGGCGCCGTTGCAGATTTTATTATAGAAACCGAGCAACGGTTAAAGGCCGGCCTGCTTGGCAATTAAAGAAAGGAAGAATAACATGGAACAAAGCAAAATAAAACAATTGCAGCAAACAGCCTGCAGGGTTCGCCTTGGTATAATAGAGGGGGTTCACGCTGCAAAGTCCGGGCACCCGGGCGGCTCCCTTTCCATTGCCGATATTTTAACCTACCTGTATTTTGAGAAAATGAACATAGATCCTAAAAACCCAAAAATGCCCGAGCGGGACCGTTTGGTACTTTCCAAGGGTCACGCCGCCCCGGCCTGGTACGCCGTACTGGCCGAGCGCGGATATTTTGAAAAAGCCGAGCTGCAAAAGCTGCGCCATACCAACGGTATGCTGCAGGGCCACCCGGATATGAAACATATTCCGGGTGTAGATATGTCCTCCGGCTCGTTAGGGCAGGGCATTTCGGCCGCCTGCGGCATGGCCCTTTCGGCTAAGCATTTTGGCAATCCCTACCGGGTTTACACCATTGTGGGCGACGGCGAAAGCGAGGAGGGCCAGGTTTGGGAGGCCGCCATGTTTGCCGCCGCTAAAAAGCTAAACAATTTAACCGCGTTTATAGATGTAAACGGCCTGCAAATTGACGGCACGGTAGAGGAGGTTAATAACCCCCTGCCGCTGGACGAAAAATTTAAGGCCTTTGGCTGGAATGTGGTTGTAATTAACGGGCACGATTTTGCCGAAATTGCCAGCGCCGTTGCCGCGGCCGAGGCCGAGCAAAGCCGCCCCACCGCCATTGTTTGCAAAACGGTAAAGGGCAAGGGCGTTTCGTTTATGGAAAATCAAGTGGGCTGGCACGGTGCCGCCCCGAATGACGAGCAGTACGAAACCGCGGTGAGCGAGCTAAACGCACAGCTGGCCGCGCTGCAATAAGGGGAGGATGAATGAACATGGAACCAAAAAAGGCAATTGCCACCCGCGAAAGCTACGGTAACGCCCTGGTAGAGCTGGGAAAAGAGCATGACGATTTTATTGTTTTAGACGCCGACTTGGCCGCTGCCACCAAAACGGGAATCTTTAAAAAAGCTTTTCCCAACCGGTTTTACGATTGCGGCATTGCCGAGCAGAATATGTTAAGCATTGCCGCCGGCATTGCGGCAACCGGCAAAAAGGTTTTTGCCAGCTCGTTTGCAATGTTTGCCGCCGGCCGCGCGTTTGAGCAGGTTCGCAACGCCATTGGCTACCCGCACCTTCCGGTTATTATTGGCGCCACCCACGCCGGCATTTCGGTAGGGGAGGACGGCGCCACCCACCAGTGCTGCGAGGATATTGCCTTAATGCGCACCATTCCGGGTATGACGGTGTTAAACCCGGCCGATGATACCGAGGCCAAATTGGCAGTTCGCGCCGCTTACGAGCATAACGGCCCGGTGTATATTCGCTTTGGCCGCCTGGCCGCGCCGATTATTTTTGGCAGCGACTACCAATTTAAAATCGGCAAGGGCGTAACCCTGCGCGAGGGCAGCGATATTACCGTTATTGCCACCGGTTTAATGGTGGGCGAGGCGCTGCAGGCCTGCGAGGAGCTGGCTCAAAAGGGCGTTTCGGTTCGGCTGATTAATATGCCAACCATTAAACCGATTGATAAAGAAATTATTTTAACCGCCGCTCAGCAAACCGGCCGTATTGTAACGGTAGAGGAACACTCGGTAATCGGCGGACTTGGCAGCGCCGTTTGCGATGTTGTGTGCGAGGGCTGCCCGGTGCCGGTAACCAAAATCGGCGTGCAGGATACTTTTGGCCATTCCGGCCCGGCGAAGGAACTGTTAAAGCAGTTTGGCCTTTGCAGCGAAAACATTGTTCAAACCGTTTTAAAGGCTTTGGGCAAGTAAAATTTTAAGCCGGCGGGCGCCGCACTTCGGGCGGGTTTGGCTGCGCACTTTAGGGGTAGCACTGCGCCGTATTTAAGCAAAAGCGTTAAAATTTAAGCGTGGCGTTGTGAAAAGCCTTGGTCATCCGTTAGGATTAAATTGGGCCGAATACCGTTTGGCGTTCGGCCCGTGTTTTAAATTTAGCTATTTTAATTTTTGGGGGCGAATTTTTTGAACCGGTTAACCGATATTGAAATTGCACAGCAGTGCAAAATGCAGCCTATTACGCAAATTGCCGCAGCCGCCGGCATTGCGCCGGAGCATTTAGAACAGTACGGCAATTACAAAGCAAAAATCAGCTTAAACGCGCTGCAGGGCAGCAGCCGGCAGGGCAAGCTGGTGCTGGTAACGGCAATTACGCCAACCCCCGCGGGGGAGGGCAAAACAACCACCACCATTGGCCTGGCCGACGGCCTAAAGCGCCTGGGCAAAAAGGTTGTTGTTGCCCTGCGCGAGCCGTCTTTAGGCCCGGTGTTTGGCATTAAGGGCGGCGCTGCCGGCGGCGGCTATGCGCAGGTGGTACCAATGGAGGATATTAACCTGCATTTTACGGGCGATTTTCACGCCATTGGCGCGGCCAATAACCTGCTGGCCGCAATGTTAGATAACCACATTAAGCAGGGAAACGAGCTGAATATTGATGTGCGCCGCATTACCTGGAAACGCTGTGTAGATATGAACGACCGCCAGCTGCGCTTTGTGGTAAACGGCTTGGGCGGTACTGCAAACGGCGTTCCAAGGGAGGACGGGTTTGACATTACCGTTGCCAGCGAGGTGATGGCGGTGCTTTGCCTTGCAACCTCTATTGCCGATTTAAAAGCCCGCCTGGCTAAAATAATTGTAGGCTACACCTTTAGCGGCGAGCCCGTAACCTGTGCCGATTTAAAAGCTCAGGGCGCTATGACTGCCTTGTTAAAGGATGCCCTAAAGCCCAATTTGGTGCAAACGCTGGAAGGCACGCCCGCCCTGGTGCATGGCGGCCCGTTTGCCAATATTGCGCATGGCTGCAACTCGGTGCTGGCAACCAAAATGGCTCTGCGCCTGGGCGATTACGCCATTACCGAGGCCGGCTTTGGTGCCGATTTAGGGGCCGAAAAGTTCTTAGATATTAAGTGCCGCGCGGCAGGGCTTACGCCGGCCGCCGTGGTAGTGGTGGCAACGGTGCGCGCCCTTAAAATGCACGGCGGGCTGCAAAAATCGCAGCTGCTGCAGCAGGATCTTACCGCCTTGGCAAAAGGGGTGCCCAACCTGCTGCGCCATGTTGCCAATATGCGGCAGGTTTACGGTCTGCCCTGTGTGGTGGCAGTAAACCGCTTTCCAACCGATACTGACGCCGAAATTAATTTTATTATGCAAAAATGCCGCGAGCTGGGTGTTAACACCGTGCTTTCAACCGTTTGGGCCGAGGGCGGCCAGGGGGGCTTGGACCTGGCAAAAGAGGTGGTTCGCCTTTGCGAGCAGGAAAAACCGAATTTTACCTACAGCTACGAGCTAAACAGCCCGCTGGAGGAAAAAATTACCGCCATTGTGCAAAAGGTTTACGGCGGCAAGGGCGTAAGTTTTTTGCCGGCGGCCAAAAAGCAGCTGGACCGTTTAACCGAACTGGGCTTTGGCAATTTGCCGGTTTGCATGGCTAAAACGCAGTACAGCTTTTCCGATGACCCAGCCCTGTTAGGCGCGCCGCAAGACTTTACCGTTACAGTAAAAAGCGTAAAGGTTTCGGCCGGTGCCGGCTTTGTGGTTGTTTTAACCGGCGATATTATGACCATGCCCGGCCTGCCAAAGCGCCCCGCCGCCGAGCAAATTGATGTAGACGAAAACGGCAAAATTACCGGCCTTTTTTAAAAAGCTTGCAAAATAAGCTAAAACCGCAGCGGGCAAGGCGCTAACCGGCACTTGCCCGCTGTAAATTTAAAGGGCTAAACAGGGCGTTGCGCCAAAAAACGCAGGCGTTTTTGCGCTGTTTTTGCGTGTTCAACGGCGCCCGCCCGGCAGCAGCTGCTGCCGGGCGGGCGCCGTTGAAATTTTGTTTTTAATTGTTGTTTTGGCCGTAATTTTCAGCCGGCCAGCTCAATCTCCGTCGGTTAAATCAATTTTGGTCTAATGCGCTGCGCCAATAATACTGCTTAAACTGGTAATGCCGTATTTTTGCATAATCTCCGGCAGGGCCTCAATAATGTTTTTGCAGGTAAACGGTTCGGTTAAATTCGCCGCGCCAACCCCAACGGCCGTGGCGCCGGCTAATAAATATTCCAGCACATCCTCGGCGGTTTGAACCCCGCCAATGCCAACCAGCGGCAGCTTTACCGCCTCAAAGCAATCGTAAACCATTTTTAGCGCAATGGGCTTAATGCCCGGGCCGCAGTACCCGCCGGATTTTCTTGCCAGCACCGGCTTTTTGGTTTTTAAATCAATTTTCATGCCGTGGGGCGCGTTAATTAGGCTCAGCCCGTCGGCCCCGCCGCTTTCGCACGCCTTGGCAATTTCGGTAATGTCCCGCACATTGGGCGAAAGCTTAACAATAACCGGCTTTTTGGCAACGCCTTTTACCGCGCGGGTCACCGCCTCGGCGGCTTTGGGGTCCTCGCCCAGGGCGGCACCGCCGTCTACATTCGGGCAGGAAACATTTAACTCAAACCAGCCAATTTGCTCCTCGCCGTTTAGGCGCCGGACAGCCTCGGTGTAATCCTCAATGCAAAAGCCGGCAATGTTGGCCAAAACCTTTTTGTGGTAAAGGTACTTTAGCAGGGGCAGCTCGTCTTTCATAACGCCCTCTACCCCCGGGTTTTGCAGCCCAATAGAAATTAACATACCGCACTCGCACTCGGCAATTCTGGGCTGCGGGTTGCCAAAGCGGGGCTGCAGCGTTGTGCCCTTAAAGCTTAACGAGCCTAAGCAGTTTAAATCGTAAAACGCCGAAAATTCCCGCCCGTAGCCAAAGCTGCCGCTGGCGGCAATTACCGGGTTTTCAAGCGTGGTTCCGCAAAGGGTTACCGCTGTGTTTACCATAAAACCTCCTCCTTTGTTAAAACCGGGCCCTCTAAGCAAATGCGCTTGGGGCCGTTTTTGGTTTGTACGGTGCAGCCACGGCAGGCGCCAAAGCCGCAGCCCATGCGTGCCTCAAAGCTTAGCTGCCCCGGGGTGCTGGCCTGCTCGCTAACTGCTTTTAACATGGGCAGCGGCCCGCAGGCGTAAAGGTAGGTGTAGCTTAAATTTTGCAGCGCGGCGGTTACAAAGCCCTTTTGGCCGTAGCTGCCGTCGGCCGTTGTAACGGTTACCGGCACCCCTAAGGCTAAAAATTCTTTTTCTAAAAAAACCTCGCTTGCGGTGTTAAAGCCTAAAACAACCTGCGGGGCCGCCCCTTGCCGCAGCAGTGCCCGGCAAAGGCCAAACAGAGGTGGGGCGCCAACGCCGCCGCCAACCAGCACCGGGCATTCGCCGGCCGGCGCCGGGTTAAAGCCGTTGCCTAAGGCAAATAAAACATCCAGGCTTTCGCCCGGCAGCGCGTGGCTTAGCTTTTCGGTTCCGGCACCAACGGTTTTGTAAATAACGGTTAACGAGCGGTCATCCCAATTGCTAATAGAAATGGGCCGCCGCAGGTAAAAACCTTTAATTTTAAGGTTTACAAACTGCCCCGGCGCGGCAATGGGGGCGGTGTCGCCCAATAGTCGCATACAAAACACCTTGGGGGCCAAGGGGCGGTTTTCGGCAATTTTAAAAAGCTGTTGTTTCATAGCTGCTCCTTTCAACGGTTTATTTATTATTATTTGTAGCTTACTTCTTATTATAATTGCATTATAGCAAATTAACCGGGCAATTGCAAGGGCTGCGGTTGTTTTTAAGGGGGCAGAAATAATGAAATATTATACTGCGCCTGAGGTTGAAATTAGGCCCGCTACCGTTTCGGTTATTATGAGCAGTAACGACACGGATATGGATATGGCAGACGATTTTTAACTGCCACGAATACGCTTTTGACGGGAGTTTATGGGAGATGCTCCCTTTGCGGGCGGGCAACCGCCCGCAGGGAGTAATACAGGTTGCGGTTTTTGAACAGGTTCCGCAACTAAAAGGGAGAGCACGGGGCAAGCTTAGGCTTGCTCCGTGCTCTTTGCCTATTATTTAATTATAAGTGTTTTTACTTGCAGGGTAAAATTTCTCCGGCGTTTGCAAGCACAATATCAGGTTTGTCTTTAGAGTTATGAAGAATTTCTGGAGTCGTTTCCCCACTCATAACAAGCACAGAGAGTACGCCTGCGTTTAGCCCGCTTTTAATATCGGTGTAAATTCTGTCACCTATAACGGCGGTTTCTTGCGGAGTACATTCCCCCTTTTTCATTGCGAGCTGTATCATAAGCGGCGAGGGTTTGCCTATAACAAAGGGCCTTTTGCCGGTCGCGTTGTAAATCATATCGCACATACTTCCGCAATCAGGCACGCTGCCGTATTCGGTAGGACAAACATAGTCGGGATTGGTGGCAATATAGGGCAAATCCTTAGCGCAAAGCATTCTCGATACATCGTCAAGCTTTTTAAAGGTGAGTTCGGTATCAAAGCCCATTACAATACATTCGGCTTTTTCGGTGTCATTGGTTATTTCAAAACCATTTTCACGAAGTTCCGTTTTTAGTGATTCTGTTCCGCAAACATAAAGCCTTTTACCCGGGTGATTTTTCTTTAAATACCAAGCTGTTGCCAGTGACGAAGTAAGAAAATCATTTGTTTCGGCTTTAATGCCGAAGTGACCAAGCTTTTCTACATAAGCACTCACGCTTTTTGAGGAATTGTTGGTTAGAAAAAGGTACTTTTTTCCCGCTTTTTTTATAGCCGAAAGCAAGTCTTTTGTAAAATCAAAAAGTTGGGTGCCAATGTACAGCGTGCCGTCCATATCAAAAAGAAAAAGCTTTATGTGGTTAAGGCAATCGGTTTTCATTTGCCTATCCTTTCAAGAAATTTTTTCGCCGCGTAATCCGCATAGCGGTCAAGCTGACCCTTATCGCGCAAATAAAATAAAATTGTATACCTGTCACGTAAGTCTACTGCACGCTTTATAGCCTTATAAATTGTATCATAATCGGTTGTAATGTTCGGCATATTCATTTTATTGCAAAATTCTTCTATTTTATCAAAATACGGCAGATACTTTTCAATAAGCGACTTTAAATGCTCATCGGCTGTTTCGGTGTAGAGCAGACGGTACATTTCCGCCATAATCCTTGTACCCTCGCAGACCTCAAGCCCGTGCAGGTTAGGCTTTTCGCCCCTTTCAACGCTTTCAAGCTCCCATACGTGCGCCACTATGTGCTCTGAGCCGGAAGCCGGGCGCGAATTACCCGTAAACGCCATTCCGAGTCCGGTTACCAAAAAGCCCTCCATTATGTTTTTAATGCAATCGGCACTGCGCGATTTAAGGTCATAGCCGTTTTTCATACATTTATCGGTAGCCTCTATTACCTCGTCGGCAATTTCTGTACAGTAATAATCGCCGTTATAGTCTCGTGCCAGTTCCCAGTCAAGTATTCCGGTGTACTTTCCGAACATATCGCCTATGCCAGAAAGCAGCATATCAAACGGCGCTTCCTTCATAACATCAAGGTCGGCAATAATGTACTTCGGCGTGGTGCATTTAATGGTTGCCTTTGTGCCGTCAAATAGTGTAGGAGACCCCGCAGAGGCATAGCCATCCATAGAAGGGGCGGTTCCGGCTATACCGTATGGCAATCCCAAACGGTAAGACACCACTCTGCAAATATCGTTCACAACACCCGAGCCGACTGCCAAAATAAAATCGGGCTGCGGCGAATATTCAAAAATATCAGAATCGGCTTTAGGGTCTTTTAAGTGTATCAGCACATCACCAATGCTATGCGCATCCGGTAAAACCTCACCTTTTAAAATATGTTTGTGTGAGAATTTGTTGGCAGATCTCAATAGTTGTTCTGCTTTTTCTCCCAAAACGCGGTACGTATTTTCATCACATACCATGTATACATCATTGTAATTTTTCAATAATTCGGGTAGTTGGTTTATAGCGCCGCTTTCTATAATACATTTTTCAAGCGGCGCGCGGTGCATACCCATTTCACAGCTGCATTTTCTTTCAATCATTTTCTATTCCTCCGTATATTTTTTCATTATTTTCGGAAAATCCAAATAATTATCTACCTTTTCAAAACCGAAATCGGATAAATACACCGATTCGTCATTTCTGCCTTCGCCGTAATCATCGCCAAAAAAACAACTTCGTTATGAGCAATACCCAGTTTGTTACAATAAGCGTTTAGCGTATAGTATTTGTTATAGGGCTTGGGAGCCATATCAAAGGAGGATGAACCACCAATAAAAACGGTATATTCAGGGAAGAACTTTTTAACCTCGCCGTAAAATGCACGGCGTTTTTTCTCGCAAGCTTTTCAAGCGCGGCGCGGTTTTTAGCCAACAGAGGGGTTTTGTGCTGCGTCAGAGTTCCGTCTGAATCAAATGCAAAAAGCTTTATTTTCATAGAATCATCCTTAATATCTAATTTTCATAGTGCATTAACACTGTGCTTTCGTTCATTAGTGCAACTTGTTTTAAATTAAAGCAATGCTGTTAAAAATAGATTGTGTTCTTGACGAGCACTATTATTTATGATAATATTATAACAAAAATGCGCAAACATGCAATATATGGCGCCAATAATGCGTTATAATCATAAGTAACGCTCAAAATGCGCAAATATGCATAACCAAAATGAGCAATTGGGGGCAAAACATGAAACAAGAACAAATAGATAAATTACTAAAAATAATAGAGGAAAACGGTTTTACAACGGTAAAATACATAGCAAAGGCTGTATATGCTAGTGAATCTACAGTACGGCGACAGCTTACTGTGATGGAACAAATGGGACTTGTTGTGCGCAGCTACGGCGGTGCGGAGCTGAAAAAAGACAGTATAAATACCTCTATAGAACTGCGGCTGCAAAAAAATCACAAGCAAAAGGATATAATAGCCAAAAAAGCGGCAGAGCTTATTAAAGAAAACTCTACTGTTTTTATAGATGCATCTTCAACCTGTCAGCACATGGCGCCCTACCTGGCCAATAAAAAACAGATAACAATATATACCTACAGCGCACGGCTTTGCGATATTTTAGCTGGTTTTGGGGTAAAGCGCATTTTTTGTTTTGGAGGGTTGTACAACCGCACCTCAAAGGTTTTTACCGGAGAATATGCAATTAGCATGGCACAAAAGGTTTTTTACGATTACTGTTTCTTTTCATCCAGTGGATTATTTGAAGGAACGGTTTCTGATTACAGTGAGGAAGAAACACATATACGCCGTGTAATCCTTAATAATTCTGAAAAAAAGTATTTTTTATGCGATGGTGAAAAATTCGGTATCCGGTCGGCAAATATACTTTGTAAAGTAAGCGATTTAACCGGTGTTATTTCTGACTAAAAAATTCAACACATTTTTTGTCCTTCACAACCTTTTTGACTGCAAGCCTAAGGGTGCTGCAAAGGCCCGTTTAAGGGTGCTGTTTTTGCGGTAAACTGCTTTCGTACATTTTTAACAAAAAACTTTTTCAAAAATAATTCATTGCTTTTTAACAAAGAGTATTTTTAAATTTATTGCGTTTTGCACAATCAAGAACCACAAGCCCTTGTGGTATTGCTGCAATTTACAGGCAAAAAGAGGCAAAACGGTTTAAATTTTTGGTAGTTTGTAGTAGAAAATTAGACTTTAAATGTTGCGAAAATATGATAAAATATATTAAGTAAAAGTGTATTCTCACAAAATGCACGAAACAATTGGGTGAAATAACCAAAAATTAGCAGTCCACTTTGTGCCGGGTCGGTTACAAAGCGGCTGTTTTTGTGGTTGTTGCGCGCCGTTGGCGCGGGGCAAGCTGGCCCGCGCCGCCTTTGCCGTTTTTTGCCCCCGTTTTCGGGCGGCATATCTTAGTTGGACAGCCGTATATATTATATATAATGTATAATATTCCGCACGGGGCTGTACCTACCTGCAATTTGCGCTTTGGGCCGGTGCCCTTTGGCCGGGCGCGGCAGCGGCTTTTGGCAAAACGGGCAAGGCGCCCAAACCCGGCCGGGCTTTGCCCGCTGAACATGATCCGGAGGTAAAATGAATGAAAAGAAAACTTAGTTTAGCTTTGGCTGCCGTTATGCTGTTTACCGGCATTTCTTTTCAGGCTGCGTTCACCGTTTCTGCCGAATCGGCCGATGGTAGTAACATGATGTCTAAAATTGTTACAAACCGCAACCTGTACAGCAGCTATTGTGCCCAGCGGGAGGATTACCCGAACGCCACCGCCACCGTTACGGTAGACGCTGTGAACTACACGGCTGCCCACGGTGCGCAGGTAGAAAAGGTAAATTCCTTTGAAGGCAAAAACGGCGTTTTAAAATGGACGAACGAGGACGGAACGGTAGATTATAAAATCAACATTCCGGCAAACGGCAAATATGCCGTTAAGTTTGTGTACTACGCCATGCCAAGCCGCAATAACCCGGTTTCGCTCTCCCTTAAAATTGACGGTAAAAGCTATTTTGACGGCATGAACGAATTTGAGCTGCCCCGCCTGTACACCGATGACGGTGACCCGCGTGTAGACGGTTTAGGCAACGAGTTTGCGCCGGAGCAAAAAGAGGTTTTTCGTTTTCAGGAATACTATTTTTCGGATCAAACGGGTATGGAAAGCGAGCCTTACACCCTAAGCCTTTCGGCAGGGGAGCATACCGTAACGGTTGGCTCGGTTGCCGAGCCGGTTGCGCTGGACGCTATTTTGTTTACCCAGCCGGAAAGCTTTAAGCCGTACAAAGAGGTAAAAGCCGGCTACGCCGACTTAGACGCCGACACCGACGGCGAGGTAATTAAATTAGAGGGGGAGGACGCCGACTACAAAAGCACCAACTCCTTAATTAGTCAGTACGACCAAACCGACCCCAGCGTTTCCTCCAAAAGCGGCTCCGATCCTTACTTAACCCGCATTAACTACATTGGCAACACCAACTGGGCCAGCCCCGGTCAGCGTTTGACCTGGGAGTTTGATGTAAAAACCAGCGGTTACTACAAGCTGGCTTTTCGTTACAAGCAAAATTTGGTTTTAAACGGCACCTCCTGCCGCAAGCTGTACATAGATGGCGAAGTTCCGTTTAAAGAGGCCGCCAACATTAAATTTAACTACGGCCTAAATTGGGAAATGATGGAGTTTTGCGACAGTAAGGATAAACCTTATTATGTTTACCTAAAAGAGGGCAAGCACACCATTGCCATGGAAGTAAATTTAGGGGATATGACCTCGGCCGTAAGTGCTTTAAATAATGTAATGTACGATGTTGGTACGCTGTACCGCAAAATTGTTATGATTACCGGTGAAACGCCGGATAACAGCCGCGACTACGACCTGTACCAGCAGATCCCCAATTTTAATAAAGACCTAAAAGCCTATTCCAAAGAGCTGAAGCGCATTGCCGCCGAGCTGGAGAAGATTGCCGGAAAAGACGGTAACAGCAACTCTACCAGTATTCGCGCCATGGCGAACGTACTGGATAATATGCTGAAAAATAAATTTACGGCTCACCAGTACAAAAGCACCTACTATTCCAACTACACCAGCGTAAGCTCGCTGGTTTACACCATGATGGATATGGGCCTAAATTTGGACTACATTCAAATTACGCCCAAGGGCCAATCGGTAACCGACCCCAAAGCCTCCTGGTTCCAAAAATTCGGTTTTTCCTTTAACCGGTTCCTTTCCTCCTTTAGCGGGGATTATGACAACATCTCCGGCGATGTTCAAACCGAAAAGACCATTACCATTTGGGCAAACTGGGGCCGTGACCAAATTCGCGTGCTCAACAATTTAATTCAGTCCTCCTTTACGCCTAAAACCAACATTGGCGTAAACCTTAAAATGTCTAACGCTTCGTACATTCAAGCAATTCTTTCGGGCAACGGGCCGGATTGCTCGCTGCACATGGCGCGCTCCGAGCCGGTAAACCTGGCGTTGCGCGGCGCCATGTACGACCTAAAGCAGTTCAGCGATTACGAATCGGTTATGCAGCGGTTTATGACCAAGGACTCTGCTGTTCCGTTCACCTTCCAAAACGGCGTGTACGCCCTGCCGGATACTATTAACTTTTACATGATGTTCTACCGTACCGATATTTTTGAGCAGTACGATTTAAAAGTTCCCACTACATGGGATGAGTTTATTCAGGTATCCTCGGTGCTGTACCGCAATAAGCTGCAGGCCAGCCTGCCCTACACCCAAATTACAACGGCCGCCATGGTAAATGCCGGCGTTGGCTCGCTTAGCATTTACCCCAGTCTGCTTATGCAAATGGGCGGCAAGCTTTATGACGATGGCTTAACCAAAACCACCATGACCACGCCGGAGGGCATTAAGGCCTTCCAATTCTGGACGGATTTTTACACCGAGTACAAGTTCCCCGTAACGGCCGACTTCTTTAACCGGTTCCGTACCGGCACCATGCCGCTTGGTATTCAAAACTACACACTGTACATTAACCTAACCTTGGCCGCGCCCGAAATTACCAACAAGTGGAAAATGGTTCCCATTCCGGGCTTTCAGCAGGCCGACGGCACCATTAAAAATGTTCAGGCAGGCTCTGGCACCGGCTGCGGTATTTTAAAAATCTCTAAGAATAAAGCGGGCGGCTGGGAATTTTTAAAATGGTGGACCTCTGCTGAAACGCAGCTGAGCTACTCCAATAACTGCGAATCTATTTTAGGTGTTGCCGGCCGTGTTCCCACCTCTAATGTAGAGGCGTTTAAAGGTATGGGCTGGGATAAAGACAGCCTAAACGCACTGCTTTCGCAGTGGTCGAAGCTGCAAGAGGTGCCTGAGCTGCCCGGCAGCTACTACACCTCCCGTAGTATTGACCAAGCCTATTGGAATGTTGTAAACAACTCTGAGAATGCAAAAGATATGATCATCAAATGGTCTGATATTGCCGATCAGGAAATTACGCGTAAGCGTGAGCAGTATCATGTACAGTAAGGATGGGTATGCAGAAAATGACTAATTCTAACATTACAGCTGACAGCATTCCCGAGCTGGGCAAAAAAAGGGACAAGGGCTTTAAGAATAACGCACCGTATTACATAATGCTGGCGCCGTTCTTCCTGCTGTTTGCGCTTTTTACCATTTTGCCGGTTTTAAGCTCGGTCGTTCTAAGCTTTTTTGATTTCGACGCCGTATCCTTACCCCGTTTTGCCGGGCTGGATAACTATATGCGCATTTTTGTGCAGGACGATGTTTTCCCCAAGGCGTTAAGCAACACCTTAACCCTGGCAATTGTAACCGGGCCTATTGGCTTTTTGCTGGCCTTTATGCTGGCCTGGATGGTAAACGAATTTGGGCCTAAGACCCGTACCGTGCTTTCCTTCCTGTTTTATTCCCCCGCACTGGCCGGTAACGTTTACTTTATTTGGCAAATTTTATTCAGCGGTGACGCTTACGGCTACATTAACAGCACACTGCTTTCTTTGGGCTTAATTGTAGAGCCGGTGCAGTGGCTGAAAAACGCCAGCTATATGCTGCCCATTATTTGCGCGGTGCAGCTGTGGATGAGCATGGGCGTTACTTTCCTTTCCAACATTTCCGGTTTGCAAAATGTAAACCCCGAGCTTTACGAGGCCGGCGCAATTGACGGCGTGCGTAACCGTTGGCACGAGCTGTGGTACATAACCATTCCGTCTATGAAAAATATTATGATGTTCGGCGTTGTCATGCAAATTCAGTCGGCCTTCTCTATTAGCGCGGTTCCCATTGCGCTGTGCGGTTACCCCAGCGTAAACTACGCGGCCGATACGATTGTTTCACTGATTACCGATGTTGGTACTTCCCGTTACGAAATGGGCTATGCTGCTGCACTTTCGGTTATCCTGTTTATCCTAATGTCCTTAACCAAGGAACTGCTGGGTAAGCTTGTAAATATGGCGGGGAGGTAAAAAAATGCAGGCTACATCAACGTTATCTAAAAAAGATCAAGCCAAAATGCAAAAGCTGCGTTTAAAGGCTTCCCGGCAAGATCAATACAAGCGTTACACCCGCACCCGCGGCGGTAATGCCATATACACCATTATTTTGCTGCTGTTCGGTGCGTTTTCAATTCTGCCAATGATCTACTGCATCATTACCTCGTTTAAACCGCTGGATGAGCTGCTTATCTTCCCCCCTAAGTTTTATGTGGTAAACCCAACGGTAGAAAGCTACACCACCCTGCCCAGCCTGCTGGATAACTTGGCGGTTCCGCTTTCCCGTTACGCGTTTAACAGCGTGTTTATCAGTGTGGTTACAACCTTTTTACATGTAATTGTTGCCTCCATGGCGGCCTATGTTTTAGCCAAGACCGACATTAAAGGCAAAAAGGTTATTTTTGCGCTGGTTCAGTTCTCGCTGTTGTACAACGCCTACACGCTGGAGGTTCCGCGTTACTTAATCTACTCGGCCTTTAGAATGATCGACACCTACTGGATCTACATTTTACCGGCTATTCCGTCGTCCATGGGCGTATTCCTTATGAAGCAGTTTATGGATACCAATGTTCCAGACGCTTTGATTGAGGCGGCGCGGATTGACGGTGCCGGCACCGTTCGCACCTTTTGGCAAATTGCAATGCCAATTGTAAAGCCGGCATGGTTAACTTTAACGCTGTTTTCTTTCCGCGATCTGTGGGCTATTCAGCCGGCCGGTACCATTTTCAGCGAGCAGCTAAAAACCCTGCCCTTTGCCGCCTCTACCGTTGCGGGCGGCGGTATTACCCGCCAGGGCTGTGCCATGGCCATTACCGTTATTATGATGATTCCGCCTATTCTGGTTTACTTAGTTTCGCAAAGCAGCGTTACCCAAACCATGAGTAGTTCCGGTATTAAATAAAGCAGGAGGAGGATTATTCAATGAAAAAAAGCTTTGCAAAAAGCAGTTTACGCCTATTTGTTTCTCTCCTGCTGGTTTTGCTAACGCTGGTTCCGGTTTGCGGAATAACAGCTTCGGCCCAGTCGCTGAATGACCCGGCGTACGACAACTATACCTACTGGTCGGCGCCCGGCGCCACCTGCCCCACCACCACCACCCCAATGTACGAGCTGGAGCGCACCGTTACCGGTGCCACATTGGGTACCGGCCCTATTAGCGAACCTTCGGATGTTTATGTAGACGCTGCCGGGCTGATTTACCTGGTAGACGCTGCCAACAGCCGCGTTCTGGTTATGAATCCCGATTACACCCTAAAAACCGAAATTAAGGGCCTTTCCTACAACGGCGAGGGGCTGGATTTTACCGGCGCTCAGGGTATTTTCGTAACCAAAGACCAAAAAATTTACATTGCCGATACCGAAAATGCCCGCGTTATTGTTACCAACCTGCAAAAACAGGTTACCAACATTTTAACCCTGCCTAAGGCCGATGTTATTCCCTCAACCTTCTCCTACCGGCCCAGCAAAATTGTTATTGATAGCCGCGGCTACACCTACATTGTTAGTGACGGCTCTTACTACGGCGCATTGCTTTATATGCCGGACGGCACCTTTTCCGGGTTCTACGGTTCCAACTCTGTTACCTCGTCGGTATTAGATGTGTTTTCCCGCATTTGGGATATGCTTTTTGTAAGCGACACGAAAAAAGAAATTGCCGAAAAAACCCTGCCCTACGCTTTTACCGATATTTCTATTGATAAAGAAGATTTTATTTACACCGCCACCGGCGCGGTTTCTACCTGGGTTAGTAACGCCGGTCAACTCAAAAAGCTTTCCCCCGGCGGCACCAACGTACTAAAAAATAAAACAAAATCCAAAGCCGTTTCTGCCGAAGGGTTTGATTTTTCCGACGGTAAAGGCACTAAAATTACAACCGCTGCCGGTTATTATACCTGGCGTGTTGCCGATGTTCGCTCTATGGATGTAGATGCCAACGGATTTATGTACGCCGTTTGCGGCACCTACGGGCACATTTTTATTTACGACCAGGAATGCAACCAGCTTAGCGTTTTTGGCGGCGGTAACGGTGCCGGTACCCAAAAGGGCACCTTTAATCGCGCCCAGGCCCTGCAGTTAAACCCGCACAACGAAGATGTTTTGGTTGTAGACAAAATGAACGCCAACCTAACCGTATTTAAAGAAACCGAGTACGGCAAGCTGGTGAAAAAGGCACAGGCGCTTACCAATGCCGGCTCTTACGCCGAGACCAAAGAACTTTGGAACCAGGTGCTGGCTTACGACCGTAACTCGCAACTGGCCTACCGCGGCTTAGCCAAAACCTTTGTTATGGAGGAGGACTACAACGCCGCGCTGGAGTACGCTAAGTTGGGGTTTGACCAAACCACCTACGCCACTGCCTACCGCTATGTGCGTAACGACTATATCTCCCACAACTTTGTTTGGCTGTTCCTACTGCTGATTTTGGTTGTTGGCGGGTTAATTGCCTTTTTGGTTTACACCAATAAGCACAGCGTTAAGCTAATTAAAAACCAAAAGGTTTCTACCATGTTCAGTTGCCTGACCCACCCGTTTGACGCCTGCAAGCAGGTTCGCTACTACGGGCAAGGCTCGGTACTGCTGGCCACCATTGTGCTGGTGCTGTACTTCATTTCCTCCGTTTGTAACGATATTTACAGCGGCTTTATGTACAGAATGTTAGATAAAAGCAGCTACAGCGCCACCTTTACTTTTTGCATGACCATTGGCTTTTACCTGCTTTGGACGCTTTGTAACTGGGCCATTTCCACCCTGTTTAACGGCAAGGGCCGCATGAAAGAAATTTACATTGTTTCCTGCTACTCGCTGCTGCCACTGGTGTTCAGCAACATTTTGTTAATTATTTTAACCAATGTGGTAGTGCCCGAGGAAATTTTAATTATCTCGGTTGTAAGCGTTGTGTTCCAGGCGCTGTTCTACATTATTATGTGCGTAGGTATTATGACAGTGCAGGAGTTCGGCTTCTTTAAATTCCTGCTGTTAACCGCCGCCACCTTGCTTGGAATGTTTATTTGTTTGTTTATTGCCTTTATGATATTTGTGCTGCTGCAGCAAATGTTCAGCTTTATTGGCACAATTTATAAAGAGGTCAGCTATCGATGACCGCAGATTTTGGAGGACTTAGAATGAAACACTTAAAAAGATGTATCGCTTTGATATGTGCTTTGTGTATGGTGCTGGGTCTGCTCTCCGGCTGCGGGAACGAGCAAACAACCGAAACCTACCAAAGCGCCAGTGAATACACTAACGTTGAAAGCGGCGTAGTGGCCGAAAACAGCCGCTACCGCATGAACTGGAATGCCGAACGGGCTGCCGTAACAGTTACCGATAAAGCAACCGGCGCCGTTTGGGGCACCACCCCGAACGATTACTTAAACAAAACCACCCGGGATAATATTGTCGGCAACGAGCTAATCAATTCCTCTATGGTGGTGCGGTGCCGCAAAAGCGCCAAGCAGGGTCAGCAGGAGTTTGACTACACCGTGTCAGACCAATCAATTACCCGCGACACCTACCTTTCGGAAAAAACCGAAAACGGCATTAATATTACTTATTACTTAGACGAAATTGAGGCCATTGTAACCGCAGAATATTATTTGGAGGACGACGCCTTTAAAGTAAAGGTAGACCCCCAAAAAATTAAATCCTACGGTGAAAATTTGGTGATTGCCGTTACCCCGGCGCCCTTTATGTGCAGCGCCGCCAACACCCCCGCCGGCAGTAAGGATTCTTACCTGGTGGTTCCCTCCGGCAGCGGTGCCTTAATGTACACCGACCGCCGCAGCGACGGCGTGATCCGCAACTTCTCGGCCGATTTTTACGGAGCCGATTACGCGGTGGATGTTTATGTAAAAGACCAAAACGCAAACGCTTTAACAATGCCGTTTTTTGGTGTCAAGGTGGGGGGCAATGCGCTTTGCGCCGTTGTAGAGCAAGGGGCCGAAAGCAGCTCCCTGCAAGGCGCGGTTGGCTCGGGCGAGCTGGGCTACAGCTATTTAGATGTACAATACAATGTAACCGCCCACAACAAAGTTTACACCACCGGCAATTACCGTACGCAGTACGATACTGCCATCAGCAGTGAAATTAATCCGCTGATTATTGGCTACCGCTCTTTAGGTTCAAGTGACGCAAGCTATACCGGCATTGCAAAATGCTACCGCACCTACCTTATCGAAAAGCAGGGCATGACCAAATCGCAGGATAATACCCTGCTAACCACCCGCTTTGTTGGCACCGCTAAGGAGGACGACCTGTTTTTAGGCCTGCCAACCTCTAAAGCGGTTGCCCTAACCTCTTACGAAGAGGCGCAAACCATTTTAGGCGAACTTAGCAGCCTAACCGGTGGTAAGGTTGCCGCACAAATGTACGCCTACGGCAAGGGCGGCATTAACGGCACAAAGCTTGCCGGCGGCTACAGCCTAACCGGCGTGGCCGGCAGCAAAAAACAGCTAAAAAGTTTTGTAGAGTATGTAAACAGCAACTCTATTAAAACCTACTTTGATTTTAATACCGTTTTGTTTGCAAAATCTACCGCCGGTTACAAAACAAACTGGGATAGTGCCATTAACCTAAACGGCGCCCAGGCAACAGTGCGGCAGTTTAACATTTCTACCCGCGGCCGTAAAACCTCAAAAGAGGGCGGCGTTACCAGCGTAATGATCAAGCGTAACCTGTTAAGCGAGGCTACCTTAAAAACGGTAGATTTAGCCGACGATTTTGGCTTTACCGGCCTTTCGTTTAACACCTTGGGCTCTATGTGCTACGCCGATTACAGTGATGACGGCAACAGCCCGTTGCGCAACAACATGGGGCAGGATGTTGCAAACATTATTGCCGAGGTACGCAAAAACAGCAAAACCGTTATGATCGACGGCGCCCTTTCCTACGCCGCTGCCGCAGCTGATGTACTTACTAACTGCCCAACCGATTCTTCTGAGCTATTGGTGCTGGATGATACCGTGCCGCTGTACCAAATTGTGTTCCAGGGCACCAAGGCCAATAGCGTTTCGCCCATTAACACGGCCGTAAACCCGCGCAAGCAGTTTTTAAAGGCCATTGAAACGGGCAGTGGTTTAAGTTTTAACCTGGTTGCCAACTATAATACCGAGCTGCGTAAACAGCGGGAACCCGGGCTGCAAAGCTCGCTTTACAGCGATAATAAAGCTAAAATTGAAGGCTATGTAAAAGAGAGCGCCGATTATTTAGCCAAGGTTGCCGGGGCAAAAATTGCCAACCACCAAATGCTAAGCCAAAAAGTTACCAAAACCGTGTTTGAAAACGGCGTAACCGTTTATGTAAACTACGGCGAAACAAGTTTCACCTGTGAGGCCGGCACGGTTCAGCCGCTGGGCTTCACCGTAAAGTAAGGAGGGGTAAAAATGAGTGAAAAGAAACAAAAGCAAGAGGAACAGCAAGCTCAAACCCCTCAATCGCTGAAAGAAATTCTAAAGGCCGAAAAAGCCGAGGAAAAGGCAAGGGCCCGCGCTAAAAAGAAACGCAAGAATGTTACCTACGATATTAACGGTAATGTAATACCTGATTTAAATTTAAAACATAAGCGCGGCATAGAATCTAAAAAAAGCTGGTACGGATTTTTCTTCATTCTGCCGTGGATCATCGGCATGATTCTGTTCTTTATTGTGCCGCTGTTCCAATCGCTTTATTATTCATTTGGCGATGTTTCGGTAGAACCCGGGGGAATGGTAGTGGACTGGAGCGGTCTTTACAACTACAAGTACATTTTTAACGAGGACCCCAGTTTTGTCGATAACCTTACAAAATCCATTGGCGGGTTTATGGGCTCATTACCAATTGTTGTGGTAGTCAGCTTAATTTTAGCCCTGGTGCTTAACGGCAACTTTAAGGGCCGTACCGTTTTCCGCGGTATTTTCTTTATCCCGGTAATTGTAGCAACGGGCGTTGTAATGTCGCTGCTTACCAAAAGCTACGGCGGCAGCAGTGTTATTATTCAACTTTCTACTGATGTGCAGGAAAACGCCTACACCGCGGCCGGCACCGGAGGTGGTATGGACTTTACCACCCTGCTTAACGGCCTAAATTTGCCCGAGGATATTACCGCACAAATGTCCAGTTTAATTACCAACATTTTTAATACTATTTGGACCTGCGGTATTCCGGTTGTACTTTTCCTGGCCGGCTTACAGCAAATTCCGCCGCAGCTGTACGAGGCTTCCCGCGTGGAGGGCGCAACCGCTTGGGAGGAGTTTTGGAAAATCACCCTGCCAATGATCTCACAAACTCTGCTGCTGGTAATTGTGTTTACGCTCATTGATCTGATGACGCAATCGAACAACGCGGTAATGACGCAAGCCTACTCTATGATGACCGACCAGGCCGATTACGGCACCAGCGCTGCAATGCTTTGGGTGTTCTTTGCCATTATCGGCGCGTTTGTAGGGTTAATTATTCTGCTGTATTCAACGCTGTGCTTAAAGCGTTGGGAAAATTAAGGAAAGGGGATCCTGTAATGAAAAAGAAAAAGAACGATATTCCGGAACAGTACAAAGCCCCTGCCCTTAGCAAGGTCAAGCTGCGCCAAAAAGCGGGCGGTGCCGTGGTTTCAATTTTCCGGCTGGTGTTTTTAATTTCGGTTAGCTATATTATTTTATATCCGCTGTTTGCCATGGTAGCCTATTCCGTGCAATCCGGTACCGATATTTTAGATAGCAGCGTTATTTGGATTTCTAAAGCCCCAACCTTCAGCAACTTTAAAAACGCCTGGCAGGCGCTGGATTACCCAACCTCGTTTTTGCAAACCCTGCTGGTTGGCGGCGTTAGCGCGTTTATAGAAATTTTTACCTGTGCCATTACGGCCTACGGCTTTGCCCGGTTTAAGTTTAAAGGCAAAAACTTTCTGTTTGGTCTGGTGCTGTTAACCGCCATTGTGCCGGTGCAAATTCTAGTCATTCCGCTGTTTTTAAACTACCGCTACTTTGATTTTGCCGGCATTTTAACCTTAATCAGCAAAATTATTCCAATGGAGCAGCCATTTGTAGATTTAACCGATACCGGGTTTACCTTTTGGTTGCCCTCGCTGTTCTCGGTTGGCCTGCGCTCCGGTTTGTTCATCTTTATTTACCGCCAGTTCTTTATGGGCCTGCCAAAAGAGCTGGAAGAGGCCTCTTGGATCGACGGCGCCGGCCCGCTGAAAACCTTTTTCCGCATTGTGGTTCCGTCCTCCGGCACTGTGTTTTTAACCGTTACCATTTTTTCGGTAATTTGGCACTGGAACGAGTATTACGAATCGGTTATTTTCTTTAACACGGCGCAGCCGCTGGCCGTTAAATTGGCCAATGTGGCGGTAGAACTGCAAAATATGCGTGTGTCCTCAAACTTTCAGGCACCCGGCGTTTGCGCGGCCTGCCTGCTGTTTATTCTGCCAATGCTAATTATGTTCTTACTTTTACAAAAGAAATTTATACAAAGTATTGACAGAGTGGGCATTGTCGGTTAAAATATACTTGTATATGATGCATAATTCCTGTGCACTTATATAAAAACAAACTATAAAAAGTATGGAGGTATCCAACATGAAAGAATTTTTTTCTTTCAAGCGTGTTACGGGCGTTGTAGCCTTAATGCTGGCAGTAGTAATGCTGTTCTCCGGCTGCGGCTCCAAAGACACGGCAAGCAACAATTCCAACCTGGGATCTGAAGATAATCAAACACAGATCACTTCCGGCGAGGAAAACCAAAGCAAGGTTGACGGCAGCAAAGACTCCGCCACCAACAACGGCTCTAAAAGCTCTAACAAAAACAACAGCAAAACAAACAGCACAAAAAAAACCACCTTTGCGTCCGACCCGTATTCTGAAATTTCCAGCAGCGTAAAGTCTAAGGGCGTACACGTTTTAATGTGGCGTAAGTACACCACATTAGAGCAAAAGCTGGTAGACAATTTCCAGAAAAAAACCGGCATTAAGGTTCGCACCACCAAAACCACCGAGAGCGAATATTCTACCAAGTTAATTTCGTTAATCGCCGGCGGTGATTCTCCGGATGTTGTTAGCATGGGTTCTACCAACTTCCCCGGCCTGGCAACCAAATCGCTGCAAACTTTAAAAAAAGATGTTTACCGTTTGGATGACAGCTGCTGGTATAAGGATTACATGAACGCTTTTAAAGTTAACGGTAAATACTTTACCGTTGCCATGAAAGGCGCTTGGGCTGCCGAGGACACCAACTATGTTACCTACTATATGCCCAAGGTGTTAAAAGCTGCCGGCGTTAGCGAGGATCCCTGGACGCTGTACAAAAAGGGCCAATGGAACTGGGAAAAGCAACGGGAGATTGCACAAAAGGTTTCTAAAAAGAGCGGCTACATTGGTATTTCCTTCCAGAATCAAGACCTTATGATGTACAGTGCCGGTGTAGACTTTGTATCTTACGACGGCAATCAGTTTAAAAACGAGCTGGGCAACGCTTCGGCAAATTCCCTGCTTACTAAGGCCTGGCAGCAAACTGCCGCCCTGCAAAAAGACGGTATTTCTTCCGGTTGGGCATTAAACAATGTGCAGCAAGGTAAGGTTGGCCTGTTTACCGCAATTGCTTTCGGTATGTACAACGCCAACACCGACGCTTGGTTTACCAACACCCCGCACACCTCGGCCGATATTAAAGCCGTACCGGTAGCCGGCCCCAAGGGCGGCACCGCCTACACCCCGCTTCGCCCCAAAACCTGGGGTACTGCCAAAAAGGCTAAGAACCCTGAAGGCGCTGCGTTCTTCCTGCGCTACTTCTTAGATACCAAAAATTGCGATATGGCTAGTTCTTTCTACAACGAGCAGTTCCGCGAGGTATTTAACAAGATCACCGCCACCGGCACCAAGAAAATTGTAATGCGCGGTCAAGGTATTGTAGACTATGTATCCTCCGGTACCTACAACAGCAAAATTGTAAACGTGCTGTCTAACACCACCTCCGACCAGATCGCTTCTAAGCTGAACTCCTTAAAGGGTCAGGTTACTACCGGCATGAACCGTGCCAACAAAGAGCTGAAAAAGGTTAAATAATTTGCGCTGCAAATAAGTTAATAACGGCTTAAAATAAGGGTTGCTCTGCCTTGGCGGGGCAGCCCTTAGCCCGGCCAAAGGCGGGTAAAGAGCTGTAAAGCCTTACGCCTTGTGCCTTTGCCGGCTAAAGCTGCTTTAAAATTTTTAAAAGTAAATAGGTTTTTGTTAAATGGGAGAAATGGGGTTTGCACAACCCCTAAAACGACTTGTTAAGGGAGATAACAACCGTGAAGAAAAAATTTTGGCATTACTGCTGGCGGTTACTGTAACTGTCAGCGCCGTTTCGGCTGTGCTGCCCGGACTTTCGGCGGCAAGCAGTCCTAATTTGTTTGAAAACGGCGATTTTACAAATGTTTCGGGCAATGTACCCACGGGGTGGAAGGTTGGTACTGCCGCAGCGTTCGACATTGCGGTTGGCGCCGAAAAAACCCCCGACGGCCAAAAAGCCATCTTTACCCACAAGGGTAAAGATGGCAGCGCGGCCACTTTTAACAGTACTAAAAAAATTAAAATCGAAAAAAATCATGTCTATGCCGTTAGCTTTTGCGCTAAGGTAAAGGATGTTAAAGGTTTAAAGTTCGGCATGTATGAGCCGGACTATTTTGACCGCAATGGCAATGCGAAGCATAATGAGGTTATTGCCGAAGGGCACAACGTTTACAGCTGCAATTATGACAACGGCAGCACCCGCGTTTGCCGCACCAATATTAAGCACGAATTTAAATTTGACAGCACAACGGTTTTTAACGGCTCTATTTCTATGCTTAGTGTAAAAGGCAGCACCTGGCTGGTACTTACCAAAGACTACCCCTCGCAAAATAGACCCAACGAATGGGTAAAGGTTACTCACACCTTTACAACCGACGGGCTGGATTCCAGCGAGGCCGAGGTTTGCTACGGCTTTAGTATCCCGGCCCGCAACGCCACCGGCGAAAAAGAAATTTACGCCAAGGACAGCACGGTAACGCTGGGTGGGTTTGTGTTTGCCGCGCAGCAAATGGAAACCGACAGCTACGCCCCAACCAGCAATAATGTTGCACTGGGTGGGTTTGAGCCAACCAACTTAAATTTAAAAAATGGCGATACCGCTGCCGTTTACCGCTGTTTCGGTAAACGGCAGCCGCTTTTTAGGCTGGTACAAGGGCGAGCAGCTGGTAACCGAGGAGCCGGAGCTAACCTTTGTTTGGGATTCTTCGATAGAAAATCCAGGCTATCAAGCTCGCTTTGAGCAGGGCAGTGAGGCCCCGCTCATTACCGACCCCAGCTTTGAAGATACCGCAAAGCTAAATAAAGTAGTTGCCAACAGCACCACTGTGGCCGACCCGGCCAACGGGCAGCACTGGGTGGGCGATTCCAACCAATATTACAGCACCTGGTGGAACGCGGCAATCACCAACGAAAAGGCACATTGGGGCAGCCAGTCGGTTAAACTTGGCGCCCAGTACCAAACGGTGGGCTACCGTTTTACCGGCCTGCAGCCCGGCCGCAACTATGCGGTGCAGTTTTACACCTGGCAGCCGCAAGACGCCGCCTACTATTTAGAGTACGCTAAAATTACCGCCGGCAGCATCGCACTTTGGATTGATAAAGACCCGAAAGGCAGCGAAAGGGTGCAAAATCCCGCCGCCGTTATTTTGGCCGCCCTGCCTAAAGCGGCAGGTACCGGCAGCTGGCAAAGGCATACCCTTAGCTTTAAAAACGGCAGCGAAACCACCGCAACCCTTTGGCTAAAATACGGCACAAAGGATTACATGTATTTAGATGACCTTTCAATTGAGGCCGAGGCGTTAAATTGCCTGCCAACCTTTCACAGCAGCTTAGGCACGGTTACCCCGGAAAACGGCGTTGCGCTGCGCCCGGGCGAGCAGGCCACCTTTGCCGCAATGCCAAACCTTGGCGGGCTGTTAGAGTCGGATGTTTACATTGACGATATTACCATTGAAATTGCGGCGCCTATGGTACTGAATGAGAATGTAAACACCAGCTTTTGTGAGGAGCTTTACAACTATGTAGAAAATCCAAGTTTTGAAAGCGCTGCAACCAACAGCAATTGGGGCAGCTCCCTGCCAAAAGGCTTTAGCATTGTAAGAGGCAGCAACGCCCTAAAGGGCAGCCACTTTATGCGCCTGGCGGCCGGCAGCAACCACACCTTTAAATTTAAGGTAGAACCGGGTAAGGCTTACACCTTTGGCATTAGCCTGCGCGGCAGCGCCGGTACAAAGGGTCAGGCTGCGCTTGCCTTAATGGGCTCCGATGGAAAATACATTCACTTTTCAAACCTTTCTGGGCAAACAGCCTCGGTTATACAGGCTAAAACCAATAACGAGTGGGTGCGCAGCGGGTTTGAGGTTACACCGGACGATACCGGAAACATTTACCTGCAGCTTAGCTGCTCGTCCGGCACCTTAGATGTTGAAAGCGTAATGCTGTTTGAAAGCACCTACGCCCTGCGTTACAACGCCAACGATTACACTGTTTACAAAAATTGCGATTATAACAATTTAAAATCTGCAACCGCACTGTACAACGGCGGCTACGGCACACAGCCTTATTTTAGGCTTAGCGATTCTGCCAGCCAGCTGGAAAAAAGCCTGTGGGCCGCTTATGAGACCCCGCAAACAGGGGAGAGCCCGGTATTACCGGCAGTTTGCGTTCCTTCGGCCACGGTTGCATTTGCCGCAGTCTTGCTGCTGATCTTAAAAAGAAAGGGAGGTGCGGCAAATGACTAAAAACCAAAAGCTTACCAAGCTGTTGTGCCTGGTTTTAAGCCTTGTAATGGCGCTTTCCAGCCTTGCCGCATGTAAGGAAAGCAACACCGGAAAGAAAACCGTTAAAAAGAACAATCCCTCCAAATCTGCCGCCGCCAGCAGCGAAAGCGAAAGCTCGGTGGCCGATGACAGCTTTGAGGAGGACCCCAGCGAGCCGGAGGTGGTAGAGCCCGATGTTGGCCCGGTAGACGAAACCGAGCGCCTGACCGCACCCTTGTTAATGTGCAGAATAAGCTGGTAGATATTGCACCCGCCGCCTCGGTAATTGTTTACACCTCGGTAAAAGGGTAAGCTCTTTGGGGTTAGGCTTTTAAAGTAAGCTAAAAAGGTTAAATTAAAAAGCGGCGGTAACGCCGCAAAAAAGGTAAAGGGCGGCGGCTGTTTTGCAGCCTTGCCCGCAACAAAAAAGCGCACCCGGCAGCCTAACTAATTAGGCTGCCGGGTGTTTTGCTTTGCCAGTTTTGGGCGGGTTTAGCCGCGCAATTTATTGTTAAAAAGGGGCAAAAGCGGTTTAACCGGTTGGCGGCTGCCCGCTTTTACTCCCCTTAATTTAAACAAACAAGCCGCCCGCTTTTACAAACCAAAACGGGCGGCCTGTTTTATTTTTGCGCTTTGCGGGTAATAGGCGTGCTTTTAATTTTTGTGCTTTTTAAGCACAGTGTGCGTCAAGCCTTTTAACCAAGCTTGGCGCACGCAGCAAACCCGCCTAAAAAGGCAAAATAACGGCTCTTTGGCTTTGCCGTTTTTGTAAGCTCCGGGTTAAGCGTTCATCTGCTTTACCTTTGCGGTAGGCTTTTTGTGCCGCAGCAGCAGGTGGTATTCGTTTTCCTGCCCGTTTTCGGCAATCAGCTTTAGGGTAATAAAATCCTCGCTGCTTTCGGGTAGGGTAAAATGCACGGTGGGGCCCTGCAGGTTGCTGTTCGGGCCGGCCTCGGCGCTCCAGCTTAGCAGCTGCTTTTCGGTGCTGCCGGTTTTTAACACCACCGTAACGGTGCCGGTGGCCGGCTGAGGGGTGTCGTTGTGGAACCAAATGTCGGCGCTAAAGGACTCGCCCTCTTTAAAATCGTACCGCGGCATACCGGCGGTAAACAGCACCGGGCGCAGTGCGCGCTGCACCGCGTAGTAGGCGCGCTTGGGTTTGGTGGGGTAATCTATTAAACAGTTGTTGGCGGCGTTGCTCCACGGCTCGTTGTAACACCAGTTCAGCGCCATGGCGCAGTGCGGCCACTGACGGCGCATTTCCTCAAATGCGGCCTGGTAGCCGGTGCTTTGCAGCTCATTCGACCAGCTTACTAAATCTTCAATGCTTTCGGGCTCGCCAAAATATTCCCGCAGTACATTTTCGCAAATCCAGGCACCGGGGCCCCAGGCACCCAGCCCGTGGCGCAGCAGCCAGCCCTTGGTGCGCAAAACGGGGAACAGCTCGTTTTCCGGCATCATGGTTTTCAGCGTTTCAACATCGGTTAAGCCCGGCACGCCAAACTCGGTGTAGGCAACCAGGTGCGACCCGCGAATCGATTCAAAAATATCTCCGCCCATGTTGGGGTGCTTAAAGGCGTAGCAGCCGTGGCCCATGCCAATAAGCGGCGAGGTTTTAAAAAACGGCTTGCCGGGGTCTAATTCGTAGCAAAGGCGGTCTAACAGCCGCAGCGGCAGCGATTGATCGTCCATGCCCGACCAGCCGTTAAACAGCTCGTTGCCGCCGCACCAAATGGCCAGGCAGGGGTGGCGCCGCAGGGTCTTGATCATAGCGGTGGCCTCCTGCTCTAAAACGGCTAAGTAATGCGGGTCGTCGGGGTAGCGGTTGCAGGCCAACATAAACTCCTGCCAAACCAAAATGCCAAGCCGGTCGCAGGCGCTGTAAAAGGCCTCTTTATTCATGCCGGCACCGCCCCAAATGCGCAGCATATTCATGTTGGCGTCCCGCACCAGCTCCAGCAGCTCCTCGTACCGCTCGGCGGTAATGTTGCCCCAAAACAGCTCGGGGTTTACCCAGTTAGAGCCTTTGGCAAAAATGCGGCGGCCGTTTAGCAAAACGGTGGTGGGGGCGTCATAGCGCGATTTTGGAAAACCGTCCGGCCCGTTGGCCCCGGTGTTGCGAACCACTTTAACCTCCCGAAACGCTAAGGTACCGGTTACCGTGTTAACAGGGCCGGCTACGGTGTAACGGTAAAGGTACGGCTCGCCCTGCCCGTTGCACCACCAAAGCTGCGGGTTCTTAACCGTAAATTCCGGGTTGGTGCCGGTGTAAACGGTGTTGCCCTCCCTGTCCTGCAGGGTAACGGTGTAACGGTCGGTGCCGGCAATTTCAAACCGCACCTGCGCGGTTTGGTAATCGGGCGCAAGGCGCACAAACGGCTCGCAGGCGGTAATGTGCTCGGCGGCGCGGGTTTCTATGTAGGCCTCCTGCCACATGCCCGAAATCATTAATCTGGGGTTCCAGTCCCACCCGTAGCAAACCGGGGGCTTACAGCTGTGGTCGGCCTCCTGCCGGGTTCCCGTTGCGGCACCGGGGCGCTTGGGGTGCGGGTGAATTACCACGCGCAGCGTGTCGCTGCCGGTTAAGTGCGGGGTCAGTTCCAGCTCAACCGGGCGGTACATTCCCTCGTAGCTGTAAAGCTTGGTTTGGTTTAGGTAAATGTCGTAAAGGTAATCAATACCGCCGCTGCAAAACCAAACGGTTTCACCCGGCTGCCGGTTAAAGCTCAGCGTTGTTTCGTATTCAAAGGTGCAATCCTCCAAAGGCAGGTACTGCTCTACGCGGTAGCCCTCGTTCGGGTCGCCAAAATGGTGCGCAACACCGTAATCGTATTGAATATTGCCCGGTACGGTAGCTTTAAACCAGGCCTTGTCGGCGCTTCCGGCCGCTGCGCGCCCGCGCCATTGTTGATAAAACTTCATACTTTTCCTCCAAAATCGGGGAGCTGCAGCCCGCCGGCTAAGACCTCTGGCCAAGGCGGCTAGAAGCCAAGCCAGCCGGCCAAGGCCGCCAAAAGTCAAAAGTCAAAAGTCAAAAGCAATCGGCCCTTTAAAACAAAGGCCCGGCCGGGCAGCGCACACCGTGCCAAACCCGCGCCTTTGGCCCCTTTTGCCCACCCCTAAAGGGCAAAATACGCCTTTTGGGCTAAAGCCTTGCAAAAACCGGCTGTAAAAGGGCTGCAACCCCTAAATTTACCTTTATTTTAGCACACCAACGGGGCAATTACAAGGCCTAAACAAACTGGTTTTTAACAAAATGGCAGGAAAAATTGGTAGGACTTATTATTAATATGCATAATATTTTGCATAAAACTTGAAATATGCAACAAAAAACGGTTATTAAGGCAATTTCTTTAGTTATTCTAACAAAATATGCAAAAAGTTGAATAATCTGCTTGACAATTACTTAAGATGGTTGTATAATTATGCATATCAAATGAATATTTATGAATTCGGAGGTTTTCATCATGAATAAAAAAGAGATTAAAAAGGTTGTTTTGGCTTATTCCGGCGGGTTAGATACTTCTATTATTATTCCCTGGTTAAAGGAGAACTACAATAACCCCGAAATTATTGCTGTTTCGGGCAATGTAGGGCAGGCCGATGAGCTGGAGGGGCTGGAGGAAAAGGCTTTAAAAACCGGTGCCTCTAAGCTGTATGTAGAGGATCTGACCAAAGAATTTTTAGAGGATTATGTATTCCCCTGCGTGCAGGCCGGCGCTTTGTATGAGGACTATATGTTAGGTACCGCCTTTGCCCGGCCGCCCATTGCTAAGCGGCTGGTAGAAATTGCAATTCAAGAGGGGGCCGATGCCATTTGTCACGGCTGCACCGGCAAGGGCAACGACCAGGTGCGGTTTGAAATGGCCATTAAGGCGCTGGCACCGGATATGACGATTATTGCCCCTTGGCGGGAGTGGAGCATTAAATCGCGGGAGGAGGAAATTGAATACGCCGAGGCGCACAATATTCCGCTTAAAATTAACCGCGAAACCAATTATTCTAAAGATAAAAACATTTGGCACCTTTCGCACGAGGGGCTGGATTTAGAAGACCCGGCCAACGAGCCGCAGTACAACAAACCCGGCTTTTTAGAAATGGGTGTTTCCCCCGAAATGGCGCCCGATAAGCCAACCTATGTTAAAATCCACTTTGAAAAGGGCGTGCCTACCGCAGTAGACGGGGTAGAGATGGACGCCGTTGCGCTGGTAACCAAGTTGAACGAGCTGGGCGGCCAAAACGGCATTGGTTTGTTAGATATTGTTGAAAACCGGCTGGTTGGCATGAAGTGCAGGGGCGTGTACGAAACCCCCGGCGGCGCCATTCTTTACAAGGCGCACACCGTGCTGGAAACCCTGTGCTTAGATAAAGAAACGGCACACTACAAAGCCCTGGTGGCCCAAAAGCTGGCCGAAATGGTTTACAATGCGCAGTGGTTTACCCCTCTTACCGAGGCTATTTTGGCCTTTGTTAAAACAACCCAGCAAACCGTTACGGGCGATGTTACCCTAAAGCTGTACAAAGGCAATATGATCAATGCCTCCGTGACCTCCCCCTACTCGTTGTACGACCCCGAAATTGCTACCTTTGATGAAGACGATGTTTACAACCAGGCCGACGCTACCGGGTTTATTAACCTGTACGGCCTTTCTACCAAGGTTTACGCTAAAATGAAGGCGAAAAACAACCTAAAATAAATTAAACCAAAGCAGGTGAGCGTATTATGGCTAAAATGTGGGCCGGCAGAACCAGCGGCAACACCAACAAAATTGCCGATGATTTTAACTCCTCTATTCATTTTGACAGCCGAATGTTTCGGCAGGATATTAAAGGCAGCATGGCCCACGCAGCCATGCTGGGCGCGCAAAAAATTATTACCGAGCAGGAGGCCGGGCAGCTGATTGACGGCCTGCAGACCGTGTTAGACGATTTAGAAAGCGGTGCGCTGCCAATAGACCCCGCGTGTGAGGATATTCACATGTTTGTAGAGCAGGTTTTAACCGAGCGGCTGGGCAATGTTGGCAAAAAGCTGCATACCGCCCGCAGCCGGAACGACCAGGTTGCGCTGGACCTTAGAATGTATTTGCGGGACGAAACCGACGAAATTGTTGCCCTGGTTAAAAAGCTACTGCAGCTGCTTACCAATAAAGCCGAGCAGTACAAGGCAACCATTATGCCGGGCTACACCCACCTGCAGCGCGCACAGCCGGTAACCTTTGGGCACCACCTAATGGCCTACTCCGCAATGCTGCTGCGGGATCTGCAGCGCCTTGCCGATTGCCGCGGCAGAATAAATGTTTCGCCTATTGGTTGCTGCGCGTTGGCCGGCACCACCTATCCAACCAACCGCCAGGCCGAGGCCAAGGCGCTGGGCTTTAGCGGCATTTGCCAAAACAGCTTAGACGGCGTTTCGGACCGCGATTTTTGCGTAGAGCTGTTAAGCTGCCTTTCGCTTTTAATGATGCACCTTTCCCGCTTTTCGGAGGAAATTATTTTGTGGTGCAGCTGGGAGTTTAAATTTGTAGAGCTTTCCGACGAATTTACCACCGGCTCCTCTATTATGCCGCAAAAAAAGAACCCCGATATGGCCGAGCTGGTGCGGGGTAAAACCGGGCGTGTTTACGGCGATCTTTTAGCCACGCTAACCATGCTAAAGGGTTTGCCGCTGGCTTATAATAAGGATATGCAGGAGGATAAGGAAAGCGTTTTTGACGCCTGCGACACCGTTAAAATGTGCTTAAAGGTTTTTGCCGGAATGCTGCAGGGCCTAAAAGCGCTGCCCCAAAATATGCTGCGCGCCGCTCAAAAGGGCTTTATTAACGCCACCGATTTAGCCGATTATTTAACCAAAAAGGGCCTGCCGTTTCGCAGCGCCTACAAGCTTTCGGGCCGGCTGGTTGCCTATTGTATTGAAAACGGCAAGGTGCTGGAGGAATTAGAGCTTTCGGTTTTTAAACAGTTTAGCAGCTTGTTTGAGCAGGATGTTTACACCGCCATTAACCTTACAACCTGTGTAGAAAAGCGCACCAGCGCCGGCGGCACTTCTATTGCGTCGGTTGAAAAGCAAATTGCTTTGGTAACGGAGTACTTAAATTCATGAAAAAAGTTTTTATAGACGGCAGCGCCGGTACCACCGGCCTGCGGATCTTTGAGCGGCTGCAAACCGACAAAGAATTGGAACTGATTACATTAAACGAAAAAGACCGCAAGGATCCCGCTTGCCGCAAGCAGGCGTTGAACCTTGCGGACATTGCTATACTCTGCCTGCCGGACGACGCCGCGCGCGAGGCGGCCGGTTGGGTTTTAAACCCCAACACCGTTGTGTTAGATACCTCTACCGCGCACCGCACAGCGCCCGGTTGGGTGTACGGCTTTCCCGAGCTTTCGGCGGCTCAAAAAGCGGCCGTTTGCAGCGCCAAACGCATTGCCGTGCCGGGCTGCCACGCCAGCGGCTTTATTGCGCTAACCACCCCGCTGGTGCAGGCCGGCCTGCTGCCTAAAACGGCGCAGCTTACCTGCTTTTCCCTAACAGGGTACAGCGGCGGCGGCAAAAAAATGATTGCGGAGTACACCGCCCCGGCCCGCAGCGAGCTTTTTAAAGCGCCGCGGCAGTACGCTTTGCCGCAGCAGCACAAGCATTTGGCCGAAATGCAGGCGCAAACCGGGCTGCCCGCCCCGGCCTTTTGCCCGGTGGTTGGCGATTTTTATAGCGGCATGCAGGTAACGGTTCCGCTTTTTGCCAATCAGCTTGCCCCCGGCACAACCCCGTCCAACATTGCCGAGGTTTACCGGCAGCAGTTTGGCGGCCCCGTGGTGCAGTACGCCACCGAGCTGGGGGAAAACGGTTTTTTATCGGCCGCCGCACTTTCGGGGTACGACAGCATGAAAATTGCCGTTAGCGGCAACAGCAGCCGCATTTTGTTGTTAGCGTTGTACGATAATTTGGGCAAAGGGGCCTCCGGCGCCGCAATAGAGTGCCTTAATTTGGCGCTGGGCCGCCCGCCCGAGCAGGGGCTAAGGCTTTAAGCCAATTTACCGCCTGCGCCGCCGCGCGGGGAATGTAGAATAAAGGAGAACAAAATGCAACTAATAAACGGCGGCGTTTGCGCCGCAACCGGATTTACCGCCGCAGGGGTACACTGCGGGATTCGTAAGAATAAATTAAAAAAAGATCTTGCTTTAATTTACAGCCAAACGCCGGCCGCCGCTGCCGCGGTGTATACCACCAATCTGGTAAAGGGCGCGCCGCTAACCGTTACCAAGGCACATTTAGCCAACGGGGTGGCGCAGGCCGTTATTTGCAACAGCGGCAACGCCAACACCTGTAACGCCAACGGGGTGCAAATTGCCGAGCAAATGAGCCAATTAACCGCTAACGCGTTAAATATTTTGCCGCAGGATGTTATTGTGGCCTCCACCGGGGTAATTGGCCAGCCGTTGAACATTGCGCCAATTGAGCAGGGAATCCCGGCGCTGGTAAACAGCCTTGGCAGCCATTCTACACAGGCGGCCGAAGGCATTATGACTACCGACACCAAGGTAAAGCAGGTAGCCGTGCAGTTTAGCGTTGGCGGGGTAACCTGCAAGCTGGGCGGCATTGCCAAGGGTTCGGGAATGATCCATCCCAACCTGGCCACCATGCTGGTGTTTATTACAACCGACTGCAGCATTAGCAGCGAAATGTTGCAAAAGGCCCTTTCTACCGATGTTGCCGAAACCTTTAATATGGTTAGCATAGACGGCGATACCTCCACCAACGATATGGTTGCGGTGCTGGCCAACGGCATGGCTAAAAACAAAACCATTACAAAACCGGGGGAGGATTACGCCGCCTTTATGCAGGCGCTGAACACCGTAACAGTACACCTGTGCCGCTTAATTGCGGCCGACGGCGAGGGCGCCACCAAGCTGTTAGAATGTAAGGTTTGCGGCGCCAAAACCAAGCAAACTGCCAAGGCTGTTGCCAAAAGCGTTGTTTGCTCGGCGCTAACCAAGGCCGCCATGTTTGGGGCCGACGCCAACTGGGGCCGGGTGCTTTGCGCCATTGGCTACAGCGGCGAGCCGGTAGATGTAACCAAAATAAAGGTTGCTTTTGCCTCCCTAAAAGGGGAAATTACCGTTTGCCAAAACGGCGCGGGGGTAGATTTTTCCGAGGAAAAGGCTAAGCAGATCTTGCTGCAAAACGAGGTTGAAATTTTAGTAGACCTAAACAGCGGCAGCGCCGAGGCAACCGCCTGGGGCTGCGATTTAACTTACGATTATGTTAAAATAAACGGCGATTACCGCACTTAAAAAGGGGGAAAGAGGGATGGATATTACAAACGCCGGGCGGGCAAAGGTGCTGGTGCAGGCGCTGCCCTATATTCAGGAGTACGCCGGTAAGGTTGTTGTAATTAAATACGGCGGCAACGCCATGGTAAACGATAAATTAAAGGATTCCGTTATGCGGGATATTGTGCTGCTCTCCCTAATAGGGGTAAAGGTGGTGCTGGTGCATGGCGGCGGGCCCGAGATTACCGAAATGCTGAATAAAATCGGCAAAAAAAGCGAGTTTGTAAACGGCCTGCGGGTAACCGACAAGGAAACCGTAGACATTGTGCAAATGGTGCTGGCCGGCAAGGTAAATAAAAGCTTAGTAAGTCTAATAGAAAATAAGGGCGGCAGCGCCATTGGCCTTTCGGGCATGGACGGCCACTTAATTACCGCCACCGTTAAAAACCCCAAGCTGGGTTTTGTGGGCGAAATTACCGAGGTAAATGTTCGCCCTATTTTAGATGTGTTAGATAAAGGCTACATTCCAGTGGTTTCTACCGTGGGGTGCGATGCCGAGGGCAACGCCTACAACATTAACGCCGACACCGCCGCCGCAAAGATTGCCGGCGAGCTGAAGGCCGAAAGCCTAATTTCTATGACCGATATTGCCGGAATTTTAGCGAATAAAGAGGACCCTAACACTCTAATTCCGGTTATTCACAGCAGCGAGGCGCCGCAGCTTATTCACAACGGCACCATTAACGGCGGCATGATACCTAAGGTTGAGTGCTGCATGAACGCGCTGCGCTGGGGCGTAAACCGCGTGTTTATTATTGACGGCCGTGTTCCCCACGCCATTTTAATAGAAATGCTGACCAACGAGGGCATTGGCACCATGTTTTTAGGGGACGAAGCTGCGCAAAAGCTTTAAAAGGGGGCAGAGAAATTGACGGTACAACAGCTGGATGAAAATTATATTGTAAATACTTACAACCGTTTTCCGGTGGTGCTGCAAAGCGGGCACGGCTCGCTGGTAACCGATGAAAACGGCAAAGAATACATAGACCTTGCCACCGGCATTGCCGTAAACACCTTTGGCATTGCCGACGCCGAATGGCAGCAGGCCGTAGCGCAGCAGGCGGCAACGCTGCAGCACACCTCTAATTTGTATTACAGCCGCCCGTGTGCCGAGCTGGCCCGGCTGCTGGTAAACAAAACGGGCATGGCAAAGGTGTTTTTTTCGAACTCCGGAGCCGAGGCAAACGAGTGCGCCATAAAAGCCGCCCGAAAATACGCCGCCTTAACCAAGGGTAAGGATTATTACCACATTATTACGCTAAAAAACAGCTTTCACGGCCGCACGGTTACCACCCTTGCCGCAACGGGGCAGGCGGTGTTTCATAACGACTTTACCCCCCTTACCGAGGGCTTTTTGTACGCCGAACCAAATAATTTGGGGGCCGTTAGCCGGCTGCTGAACCGTTACCGCTGCGCCGCCGTAATGCTGGAGGTTGTGCAGGGCGAGGGCGGCGTGCAGCCGCTGGAGCCCGACTATTTAACCGCCCTTGCGCAGCTGCTAAAGCAGAAGGACGTGCTGCTGATTTGTGACGAGGTGCAAATTGGCAACGGCCGCAGCGGCCAGCTTTACGGGTACATGAACTACCGCCTGCAGCCCGATATTTTTACAACCGCCAAGGGCCTTGCCGGCGGTCTGCCGCTGGGGGCAACGGTGTTTTCTAAAAAAACGGCGGGCGTTTTAACGCCGGGCACCCACGGCTCTACCTTTGGGGGCAACCCGGTTTGCTGCGCCGGCGCGTTAAGCATTTTAAGCCGCCTGAACGAGCAAACGCTGCAGGGGGTTCGTAAACGGTCGGAGTTTATTGTAAAAGAGCTTACCGGCGCGCCCGGCATTACGGCCGTTACCGGCTTAGGGTTAATGCTGGGGCTGCAAACCGTGCGCCCCGCCGCACAGGTTATTGCTAATTGCCTGGCGCAGGGTGTGCTGGTTATTAGCGCTAAAAATAAGGTTCGGCTGCTGCCGGCGTTAAATATTCCAATGCCGCTGCTGCAAAAGGCAGTTGAGGTAATTAAGGCGGTTTGCGCCGCCGGGGAGGAAGAAGTATGAGCAATTTTAAGGGCAAAGATTTTTTAAAGCTTTTAGATTTTACCGGGGCGGAGATTGGTGATTTACTGAACCTGGCCGCCAAGCTAAAGCAGCAAAAGAAAAACGGCCAGCCGCACCCGTTGTGCGCCGGGCAAAATTTGGCCCTGATTTTTGAAAAAACCAGCACCCGTACCCGCTGTGCCTTTGAGGTTGCCGCGCGGGATCTTGGCATGGGCGTAACCTACTTAGATCCCACCGGCTCCCAAATAGGAAAAAAGGAGAGCATTGCCGATACCGCCCGGGTGCTTTCGGGCATGTTTAACGGCATTGAGTACCGCGGCTTTGGGCAAGAGGTTGTAGAACAGCTGGCCGCCTACGCCAGCGTGCCGGTGTTTAACGGCCTAACCAACGAATTTCACCCCACGCAAATTCTGGCCGATTTTTTAACGCTTAAAGAGCAGTTTGGCTCCCTAAAGGGGCTAAGCCTAACCTATATGGGCGACGCGCGTTTTAACATGGCCAATTCGCTTATGGTGGGCTGCGCCAAAATGGGCGTAAACTTTACCGCCGGCGCCCCGGCAGGCTATTTTCCAAACCCAAAGCTGGTAGAGCAGTGCCAAAAAATTGCGGCGCAAACCGGCGCTACGCTGCGTTTTTGCGAGGACCCGGAACAGGCCGTTTCGGGGGCTAACGCCGTTTATACCGATATTTGGGTATCCATGGGCGAGCCGGACGAGGTTTGGGCCGAGCGCATTGGCGCGCTTTCGCCCTACCAGGTAAACGAGGGGCTGATGCAGCACGCCGCCAAAAACGCCGTGTTTATGCACTGCCTGCCGGCGTATCACGATAAAAATACAACCATTGGGCGCGAAAAGTGCGAGCAGTTCGGGCGCGATTCGTTAGAGGTTACCAACGGCGTGTTCGAGGGGCCGCAGTCGGTAGTATTCCGTGAGGCCGAAAACCGGCTGCACACCATTAAAGCCGTGCTGGCCGCCTTTATGGGGGGCGCCGTATGAAAAAACGCTATTTAGTGCTGCAAAACGGCCGGGTGTTTCAGGGCTTTGCCTTTGGGGCGTCGGCAAGCGCGGTGGGCGAGCTGGTTTTTACCACCGGCATGGGCGGATACATTGAAACCCTTACCGACCCCAGCTACAAAGGCCAAATTATTCTGCAAACCTTTCCCCTAATTGGCAACTACGGGGTAATTTCTGCCGACTACGAGGGCACCCCGGCCGCCGTGGGCTATGTGGTGCAGGAGTGGTGCGAGCACCCCTCTAATTTTCGGTGCGAGGAAACGCTGGATTCTTTTTTAAAAAAAGCGGGAATTCCCGGCATTTTTGGGGTAGATACCCGCGCTATTACAAAGCTTTTGCGTGAAAACGGGGTGTTAAACGCCATTATTGCCGATGAACCGCCCGAGCAGCTAACCGCCATTCAGCAATACCGAGTTACCGGGGCGGTGGCGGCCGTTTCCTGCAAATGCAGCTACACCGTGCCGGCGCAAAACCCTAAAAAAACGGTTGCGCTGTTAGATTACGGCTGCAAAAAAAATATTGTAAACGAGCTTGTAAAGCGGGGCTGCAGCGTAACGGTGCTGCCCTACAACACAAAGGCCGAGCAAATTTTGGCGCTAAAGCCAAACGGGGTCATGCTCTCTAACGGCCCGGGCGATCCGGCCGAAAATGTAAACGAAATTGCCGAGCTTAAAAAGCTGGCAGGTAAGGTGCCGCTGTTTGGTATTTGCTTAGGGCACCAGCTGCTGGCGCTGTCGCAGGGGGGGCAAACCCAAAAGCTAAAGTACGGCCACCGCGGCGTCAACCAACCGGTAACCGACCTTGTAACCGGCCGCACCTACATTACCAGCCAAAACCACGGCTACGCGGTTGTTTTAAGCAGTGTAAAGGGGGCCGGCAGCCTGCGGTTTAAAAATGCAAACGACGGCACCTGCGAGGGCATTGATTACCCCGAAAAAAAGGCCTTTTCGGTGCAGTTTCACCCCGAGGCGCGCTCCGGCCCGCAGGATACCGCCTTTTTGTTTGACCGCTTTATAAAGCTAATGGAGGAGTAAAAATGCCGCTTTGCAAGGACATTAAAAAGGTTTTGGTTATTGGCTCCGGCCCTATTGTAATTGGTCAGGCGGCAGAGTTTGATTACGCCGGCGCGCAGGCCTGCCGCGTGCTGCGGCAGCAGGGTATTCAGGTGGTGCTGGTAAACTCAAACCCCGCAACCATTATGACCGACCGCGCCCTGGCCGATGAAATTTACTTAGAACCGCTGAATGTTACCACCCTAAAACGCATTATTTTAAAAGAAAAGCCCGATAGCCTGCTGGCCGGCCTGGGCGGCCAAACGGGCCTAACGCTGGCCATGCAGCTTTCAAAAGAGGGGTTTTTACAGCAAAACGGCGTGCGGCTGCTTGGCACCAACGCCACGGCCATTAACAAAGCCGAGGACAGGCAGCTGTTTAAGCAAACCATGCAGCAAATCGGGCAGCCTACGGTGCCGTCCGACATTGCCGAAACGGTAGAAAAAGCGCTGCAAATTGCCGAAAAAATCGGCTACCCGGTTATTGTACGCCCGGCCTTTACGCTGGGCGGCGCGGGCGGCGGCGTTGCCGAAAACGCCGAGCAGCTAAAAACCGTTGCCTTTACGGGGTTAGAGGCCTCGCCCATTACACAAATTTTGGTAGAACGCTACATTTTTGGGTGGAAGGAAATTGAGTTTGAAACCATGCGTGACGGCGTTGGCAATGTTATTGCCGTTTGCAGCATGGAAAATGTAGACCCGGTTGGGGTGCACACTGGTGACAGCGTGGTGGTGGCCCCGGCGCTGACCCTTTCCGACAGGGAACTGCAAATGCTGCGTACCGCCTCGCTCAACATTATTTCGGCGTTAGATATTGTAGGGGGCTGCAACTGCCAGTTTGCCCTAAACCCCAATTCGTTTGAATACGCGGTAATTGAGGTAAATCCCCGTGTTTCCCGTTCTTCGGCCTTAGCCAGCAAAGCCACCGGCTACCCCATTGCGAAAATTACCACCAAAATTGCGTTGGGCTACACCTTGGCCGAAATTGAAAACGATATTACCAAAAAAACCTGCGCTTGCTTTGAGCCGGCGTTAGACTATGTGGTAGTAAAATTTCCCAAATGGCCGTTTGAAAAATTTGTGGGCGTTAGCCGCAAGCTTGGCACGCAAATGAAAGCCACCGGCGAGGTTATGGCCATTGGCACCAGCTTTGAGGCCGCGTTAATGAAAGCGGTGCGCGGGGCCGAAATTTCGTTAGATAGCCTAAACGCCGCCCCGGTAGACAGCCGCCCGGTGCTGCAGCGGCTGCAGGACCAGGACGACCGCCGGCTTTTTACGGTTTTTGAGGCCTTAAAAAGCGGCGTTTTGCCCGAGGAAATTCACCGCATAACCCGTATTGACCTGTTTTTTATTTACAAGCTGCTGCACTTAGCACAGCTGGAAAAGCAGCTGGCCGAGGCCTTTAGCCCCGAGCTGTACGAAACCGCTAAGCGCCTGGGCTACCCCGACAGCGCCCTTTTAAAAATTACCGGGCAAAAAACGCTGCCCAAGCTAACCGCCGCCTACAAAATGGTAGATACCTGCGGGGCGGAGTTTGCCGCCGAAACCCCTTATTTTTACTCGGTTTACAGCGCCGAGTGCGAGGCCAGAACGCTGCAGCGCAGCGGCAAGCCCTGCGTGCTGGTGCTGGGCTCCGGCCCAATACGCATTGGGCAGGGCATAGAGTTTGATTATTCTTCGGTGCACTGCGTTTGGACGCTGAAGGAGCTGGGGTACGATGTTGTTATTGTAAACAACAACCCCGAAACCGTTTCAACCGACTACGATACCGCCGACCGCCTTTATTTTGAGCCGCTGACGCCCGAGGATGTTATGAACATTATTGCCGTAGAGCGGCCGGTTGGTGTGGTGGTTGCCTTTGGCGGGCAAACGGCCATTCGGCTTACCAATTACTTAAGCCAAAACGGCGTGCAAATTTTAGGCACCTCGGCCGAGGGTATTGATATTGCCGAGGATCGCGAGCGGTTTGACGCTTTGTTAGAGCAGTTTAACATTAAGCGTCCCAAGGGCTGCGGGGTGCAAACGCTGCAGCAGGCCGAGCAGGCTGCCGAGCGGCTGGGCTACCCGGTGCTGCTGCGCCCCTCTTATGTTATTGGCGGCCAAAATATGACCATTGTGCATGACAAGGCGCACCTAAAACGCTATATGCAGCGCATTTTGGCCGGCGGAATTGAAAATCCCGTGCTGGTAGATAAATACATGATGGGCACTGAGCTGGAGGTTGATGTGATCTCCGACGGCACCGATGTGTTAATTCCCGGCGTAATGCAGCACATTGAGCGGGCCGGGGTGCACAGCGGCGATTCTATTGCCGTATACCCGCCCTACAATTTAAGCGATGTTTTGCTGCAGCGGCTGGTAGAATGTTCTGCCAAGCTGGCCCTTTCGTTAGGCACCAAGGGGCTGGTGAATATTCAGTACCTTATTTACCAAAACGAGCTGTATGTTATTGAGGTAAATCCCCGTGCCTCCCGCACCGTGCCCTACATTAGCAAGGTAACGGGCGTGCCAATGGTAGACCTGGCAACTAGGGTAATGACAGGCACACCGGTAAAGCGGCTGGGCTACGGCACCGGGCTTTACAAAACGCCGCCTTACTTTGCGGTTAAGGTGCCGGTATTCTCGTTTGAAAAGCTAACCGACGCCAACGCCTACTTAGGGCCGGAGATGAAATCTACCGGCGAGGTTTTAGGCCTTGGCAAAACCTTGAACGAGGCGCTGTTTAAAGGCCTTGTTTCGGCCGGAATTGCGCCCAAGGCGCCCGCTTTGGGGCAGCAGGTTGGGGTGCTTTTAAGCGTGCAGGAGCACGACCGTATGGAGGTTTTGGCCCTGGCCGAAAAGCTGGACGCCTTAGGCCTTAGCCTTTACGCCACGCCCGACACCGCCGCCGCGGTGCAAACCCTTGGGGTGGCGGTGCAAACCGTGCCCTCTATTCAAAAAAGCGACGGCGTGTTTGAGCTGTTAGACGCCGGAAAAATCAGCTACATTGTATACACCGGCGCCGCGTACGATTCTACGGTAGATCTGTACATTCAGCTGCACCGCCATGCTATGCAGGCCGGGGTGCCCTGTTTAACCTCGTTAGATACGGCCAACGCCGTGGCCGATATTTTAGCCGCCGGCTACCGGTGCGATAATACTGAGCTGGTAGACCTAAACCACATGCGGGCCGACCGCACGCTGCTGCGCTTTGCTAAAATGGAGGCCACCGGCGACGACTACATTTTTGTAGAAAACTTTAACGGCGAGATCACCTGCCCCGAATCGTTAAGCCTTACCCTTTGCAACCGCCATTACGGCATTGGCGGCTTTGGGTTAATTTTGTTGGAAAACAGCAGTGTTGCCAACTGCAAAATGCGGGTATTTAACCGCGACGGCAGCGCCGGGCAGGTGGCAGGCAACAGCCTGCGCAGCGTGGGGAAGTATTTGTACGATAACGGGCTGGTAAAAAGCACTAATTTAACGGTTGAAACCGCCGCCGGCGTTAGTGCCTTAAAGCTTTATTTAAAAAACGGGCGGGTCTCCTCGGTTTGTGTGCAAATGGGTAAGGCCGAGCTTCAGCCGGCTAAAATTCCCTGCACGCTGCCGGGTAAACGGGCGGTTAATGTGCCCCTTACCGTTGCCGGAAAAAACTATCGAGTAACCTGTGTTTCAATGGGCAACCCGCACTGCGTTGTTTTTTGTGATAAAATAGATACGCTGCCGCTTGCCAAAATTGGCCCGGCGTTTGAAAACGCGCCCCAGTTCCCCAAACGCACCAATACCGAGTTTGTGCGGGTGGTAAACCCCGTTACCCTTAAAATGCGGGTTTATGAGCGCGGCAACGGCGAAACCTTTGCCTGCGGCAGCGGGGCCTGTGCCGCCGTGGTAGCCGCGGTAGAAAACGGCTATTGCCCCAAAGGGCAGGAGATTACCGTAAAGGTTCGCGGCGGGGATCTAACCGTTTGCTACACCGAAAACGGCGTAACCCTAACCGGCGACACCAAATTAATTTTTACCGGCGAAACTTACTATTAATAACCCGGCCGTCCGCTAACAGCTTGGCCCCCGGTAACGGCTTGGCCCCCGGTAACGGCTTGGCAGCTCAGTAACGGATCGGCAGCCGGTAAAAGCCAACCGTTTTGGGCGGGTTGAATTTACTCTGTTTGCCCAATCGGCAAAAGTTTCGGCAATTTTTTAGGCCGCCAAAAGCACCTTTTGTGCTTTTGGCGGCCTTGTTTGTCAATTCGTGTTTGTTTAATCTTGTTTGCTTCATTTTGTTTGTTTTATATTAAAATACCAGCTTAAACAGCAGCCAAAGCGCTGCGGCCGTAACGGCGGTGGGTAAAAGGTAAAATAACGGTATTTTTCTTTTTCGGCGTTTTTTGGCGGTTGGCACGCAAAAGGCGCTGCCGTAGGGGCTGGGGCGGTAGGCGGAAATCAGGTCAACCGCCTCTTTTTTTAAATGGTCGGCCGGGTCGGCGTAAAATTCCGGCTTTACAAAAATTAAAACCTTTTCAAAATACTTGTTGCCGGTCTCGTTAATCTCAATAATCGAGCGGTTGGTTCCTCGCAGCATGGCGGTGCCCCCTAATTTTAAATTTTGGCCCTTTGTTTGTCGGGCCGGCTATTGCTATTTTTGGCAAAGAAAATTTTTTTATACCATTTGTAAACAAAAGTTATCAACCAATAATGTTGATAACTCGGTGCATAACACCAATAACTCCCCGTTTTAAGGGCATTTTTAAACGGTTGATGAATACATTCCGGCTGTTTTAGATGATACTTAAAGTTATGAGCCCTTTTAAACGGCCGGCTTTGCAAGCTGCCGGCCTTGGCCAATTTTTGCCGGTTCAATGGCTTTTTTAAGGCAAAACGGCATATTTTTGCGCCGGTGCGCAGATTTTTGCCGTTTTTAATTGACAAGGCGGGGCAAAGTTTGGTATAATGTATTTTGTATAATGCCACGGGTAGCAGCTGTTGTCTGCCGCCGTAAAGGTAGGGTAAAAATGGTAAAAAGTATGACCGGCTACGGCCGGGGCGAGGCCGAGCTAAACGGCACCGTTTACACGGTAGAGCTGCGCTCGGTGAATCACCGTTATTTTGAATTTAATTGCCGGGCGCCCAAAGGCCTGCTTTTTTTAGAGGACCCTTTAAAAAAGCTGGTTGGTGCCAAGGTGCAGCGCGGTAAGGTAGATGTTTTTATTGACCAGCGCGCCGCTGAGGGCGAGGGCGGCGAGGTTGCCTTAAACGCCGGGCTGGCCCAAAGCTATTTTAACGCCTTAAAGCAGCTAAAGGCGCAGCTGCACCTGCCGGGTAAGGTTTGCCTTTCGTTAATGGCGGCAAACCAAAACCTTTTTTCGCTGCAGCAAAAGCCCCAAAAGCAGGAGGCCGTTTTAGCCGCCGTTTGCACGGCGGCCGAGCAGGCGCTAAGCTCGTTCCTTTTCATGCGGGAAAACGAGGGCGCCCGCCTGCAGGCCGATGTTTTAAACCGCTGCAGCACCATTTTAACGCTGGTAGAGCAGGTAGAAAAGCGCTCCCCCGAAACGGTAGCCCTTTATCGCGAGCGGCTGCAGGGTAGGGTGCGGGAGCTGCTGCAGGACCGCCAGGTAGAGGAGCAGCGCCTGTTGACCGAAATTGCCATTTTTGCCGATAAAATTGCCGTAGACGAAGAAACCGTTCGCCTGCGCAGCCATATTGAGCAAATGCGCCAGCTGTTTGAGCAAAGCGAGCCTATTGGCCGCAAGCTGGACTTTTTAGTGCAGGAAATGAACCGTGAGGCCAACACCACCGGCTCAAAATGCGTTGACCTTGAAATTACCCGCACGGTGGTAGAAATCAAATCGCAAATTGAAAAAATACGCGAGCAAATTCAAAACATAGAATAGGCAAAGCTTTGGCAAGGAACCAGTAAAATAAACCAAACCGGCCCAAAGCGGCAAGCCTTTGGCAGCTTTGCGCCCGGCGCCCTTGCGGGGCTAACGCCGGCGGCACAGCGGCCGAAACCAAAGGGCAGGGCAACCCCGTGCGGTGTTTGGCCTTGGTCGGCTTGCTGTAACGGTTTGTAAAGGGGAATGTTATGACATTAGTAAACATCGGCTTTGGCAATATGGTCTCTGCGCAGCGGTTGGTTGCAATCGTCAGCCCCGAATCGGCCCCTATTAAGCGTATGATTGCCGACGCAAAAGAGCGCGGCACGCTAATAGACGCCACCCATGGCCGCCGCACCCGCGCGGTAATTATTACCGACAGCGACCACATTATTTTAACCTACCTGCAGTGTGAAACGCTGGCGAACCGCTTGGCGGAGGGCAGCTTTGCCAACGAGGAGGAAAATGATGAGTAAAGCAAATATTTTTATTGTCTCCGGCCCCTCCGGTTCGGGGAAGGATACCATTTTGCAAGAGGTTTTTAAACAACGACCCGAGTTATTTTTTTCTATTTCCTCTATTACGCGGGCCATGCGCCCCGGCGAAAAAGAGGGCGAAAAGTACCACTTTATTTCTAAACAAGCGTTTGAAAACGGGTTGGCCCAGGGCGCGTTTTTAGAGCATAACTGTTATGTTGGCAACTACTACGGCACCCCCAAGGCGCCGGTTTTGGCTGCGGTAGAGCAGGGGCGGGACGCCGTAATCGAGGTTGATGTAAACGGCGCCGCCCAAATTCGCCAAAAGCTGCCAGAATGTGTTAGTATTTTTATTATGCCGCCCTCCTTTTCCGTTTTAAAAAACCGGCTGCGCGGCCGTAATACCGAGTCCGAAGCCCAAATTACCGAACGCCTAAACGCCGCTTTAAGGGAAATTGAGCGTGCCGGCGAGTTTGATTACATTGTGGTGAATGACGCGCTGGAAAAAGCCGTAACCGATTTTATTACGGTAATTGAAAGCAGCCGATTACAATACAAAAACCAAAAAAATATTATTGATGAGGTGCTTAAAAAATGTTAAATCCCGCTATTGGTCGATTAATTAAAAAATGCGACAGCCGCTATGAGCTGGTTTTAGAGGTTGCAAAGCTGGCCCGCATTATTGCAAAAGAGCATGAGGATTCCATTGACCCGGCGTATGAAAAGTCGGTTAGCCTGGCAATTGATGAAATTGACGCAGGCTTGGCCCAGTAAGGCTAAAGCTTAAAAATGGCCGACGGTATTGTTGCCAGTGTTGTGTTAGAAAAAACGGTTTATCGGTTTGATAAACCGTTTGATTATTCCGTGCCCGCGGGGCTGGTAAGCGCCTGCCTGCCGGGGGTACGGGTTACTGTGCCCTTTGGGCGCGGCAACGCTACCAGAATTGGCCTTGTTTTAACGGTTCGCCCCGCCGAGCCGGGCCAAAGCAGCAGCCCAAACAACGGGCTTAAAGCGCTGCTTACGGTAGAGGATGAAAGCCCTATTCTTCCGCCCGACCTGCTGGCCGCCGTTGGCTTTTTGCGCGAGCACACCTTTTGCACCTATTACGACGCCGTGAAGTGCATGCTGCCCTTTGGACTTAGCCTAAAAATAGCCGAGTACATTGAGCCAAACCCGGCGGCTGATTGTAAAAAAATAGCCGCCCTTTCTTACGAGGGGGGTAAGCTGCTGGCCCTTTTGCGCCAAAAGGCCAAAAAAGGTCCGTGCCAAAAAGGGCAGCTGCTGGCGGCCGCCGGGCTGAACAGCCAAAGCCCCGCCTACTTAGAGCTGCTAAAAAGCGGCGCCGCCGTTTTAACCGAAAAAGCCCGGCAAAACATGCAGAATCCAACCGTTAGCATGGTGCGCCTTTGCCAAAATGGGGCGCTGCCAAAGCTTACCCCAAAGCAGCAGGCCGTTGTGCAGTTTTTAACCCAAAACGGCGCGGCCGGCGCTAAAGAGGTTTTGTATTTTACCGGGGTAACGGCGGCCGTGCTAAAGGCGCTGCAAAAAAAAAGCGTGCTAACCTTTTACAGCGCCCCGGCGCTAAAATATCAGCAAGAGCAGCGGCAGTCCAACGCTAAAATTACCCTAACGGCCGAGCAGCAGGCGGCCTTTAACAGCCTGCAGGGCTGCCTAAATAAGGGCGAGCCCTGCACCGCCTTGCTGTACGGGGTAACCGGCTCGGGCAAAACCAGCGTTTTTTTGAGCTTGGTAGACGAGGCCCTAAGCCGGCAAAAATCGGTGATCGTTATGGTGCCCGAAATTGCGCTTACCCCGCAAACCCTTGGCCGCTTTCGTGCAAGGTACGGCTCGGCCGTAGCCGTTTTTCACAGCGCAATGCCGCTGGGTAAACGGCGGGAGGAATATTTGCGCGCTAAAAGCGGCGCTGCAACGGTTGCAATCGGCACCCGCTCGGCGGTGTTCGCCCCGGTTCAAAACCTGGGGTTAATTATTATGGATGAGGAGCAGGAGCACACCTATAAATCCGAGCAGAGCCCTCGCTTTCACGCAAGGGAGGTTGCACGGTTTCGCTGCAGGCAAAACGGCGCGCTGCTGCTGTTGGGCAGCGCTACCCCGTCGGTAGAAAGCTTTAGCTTGGCCAAAAGCGGAAAGTACAAGCTGGTTACCCTGCCGCACCGCTACGGCAGCGCCGTGCTGCCGCAGGTTTTAACGGTAGATATGCGACGGGAGCTGGCCGCCGGCAACACCGGAGTGTTCAGCCGCCGTTTGGCGCTGGAGTTGGAGCAAACGCTGCAAAATAAGCGTCAGGCAATTATTTTGCTAAACCGCCGCGGGCACAACACCTATGTTTCCTGCCCCGGCTGCGGCAAGGTTATGACCTGCCCTAACTGCAGCATCTCCCTAACCTACCACTCGGCAAACCACCGTTTAATGTGCCACTACTGCGGCGCCTCCTTTCCGCTAACGGGTAAATGCCCGCAATGCGGGGGCGAAACGCTGCGTTTTTCGGGTGCGGGTACCCAAAAAGCGGTAGAGGAGCTAACCGCCCTGTTTCCTAAGGCGCGCGTGCTTCGGCTGGATGCCGACACCACCCTTACGCGGGACGCCTTTGAAAAGGGCATGTCGGCCTTTGCCAACGGGGAGTACGATATTATGCTGGGCACCCAAATGGTAGCCAAGGGGTTAGATTTTCCAAAAGTCACGCTGGTGGGGGTGCTCTCGGCCGACCAATCAATGTACAGTGACGATTACCGCTCTTTTGAGCGCACCTTTTCGCTTTTAACGCAGGTTATTGGCCGCTCCGGCCGGGGAAAGGAGCACGGCATTGCCCTGGTGCAGACCACCGACCCGGAAAGCGAGCTGATTGCCCTTGCCTGCGCGCAGGATTACGAAAGCTTTTACCAAACCGAAATTGCCACCCGCCGGCTAATGATCTACCCCCCGTACTGCGACTTGGTACAGGTGGTTGTAACGGCCGAGTCCTTGGGCCTTGCCAAGCAGGCGGCGCTGCAGTTTTTTGAGCAGCTAAAGCAGACCCTGGCCCAAACCCCGCAAATTAAAATTATTATTTTGGGCCCGGCGCCGGCCTCGGTGGTAAAGGTTAGCACCCGCTACCGCTACCGCTTAATTTTAAAGGTGCACAACACCGCAGCCTTTCGGGCCTTAATGCGCGGGGTGCTGCAGCAGTTTTACCAAGCCCAGGGTAATAATGCTTTAATTACGGTAGATGTAAACCCCGAAAGCATTGTTTAAAGCTTTTAAGGCAGGTTTGGTGGGCGCTGCGGTCAACCAAGGCACGCAGGCTGCCGCCGGGCGTTTCAACCGAAAAAACAGCCCTTGGCCGCCCACAAAGCCCCAAAATTTTTGCGGCACCAAACCGGCCGGTAACGGGCGTTGGCGCGGGAGAATTGAATCGAATACAAATACAATACAATAAAATAGAATATAAAGGACGGATTACAATGGCCATTCGCAATATTGTAAAATTAGGGGACCCGGTGCTGCGTAAAACAGCCCGCTCGGTGTTAGAATTTAACAGCAGAATTGCAACCCTGGTAGAAGATATGTTAGAAACCATGTACGCCGCCGAGGGGGTTGGCCTGGCCGGCCCGCAGGTAGGCGTGTTAAAACGCGTTTGCGTGGTAGATATTGGTGACGGCCCCATAGAGCTGATCAACCCCGTTATTTTAGAAAAAAAGGGCGAGCAGCAGGAAAGCGAGGGCTGCCTTTCGCTGCCCGGGCGGTACGATGTTACCAGCCGGCCAATGTGGGTAAAGGTGCGCGCGCAGGACCGTTTTGGCAAAACCTTTACCGTAACCGGCGAAGGGCTTTTGGCCCGTGCCTTTTGCCACGAAATTGACCATTTAGACGGCATTTTGTTTATAGATAGATTGGCAAAATAACCCCCAAAGCTGCCCCGGGCAGCCTTTGGTAAAGTTGCCGCACGGTGTTACAAATTAACTGTTTGGAGCGTTGTAAATGCGAATTGTTTTTATGGGCACGCCGGATTTTTCGGTGCCGTGCTTAGAGCGGCTGATTGCCGACAAACACGAAATTGTAGGGGTTTTTTGCCGGGAGGATAAGGCCGTTGGCCGCAAACAGATTTTAACCGCTCCGCCGGTAAAGGTTTGCGCGCAGCAGCACGGTATTCCGGTTTTTCAGCCCAAAAAGGTTAAAAACAACCCCCAGGCGCTAAAGCAATTGCAGCTTTGGGCGCCGGAATTGGTAGTGGTGGTTGCCTACGGCCGCCTGCTGCCGCCCGAAATTTTAAATTTGCCAAAATACGGCTGCGTAAATGTGCACGCCTCGCTGCTGCCGCGCCACCGCGGCGCCTCACCCATTCAGTGGGCCATTGTTTGCGGCGACAGCCAAACCGGCGTTACCACCATGCAAATGGATGAGGGAATGGATACCGGCGCCATTTTACTGCAGCAAAAAACCAACATTTCGGCCGACGAAACGGGCGAAAGCTTGTTTTTGCGGCTAAGCCAAATGGGGGCCGAGCTGCTTTCTAAAACCGTAACGGCCTTAGCAGCCGGCACCCTAAAAGCAACGCCGCAGCCCCAGGCCGGCGTTACCCACGCCCCCATTATTACCAAAGAAATGGGCGTTTTAAACTTTAACCAAACCGCTGCGCAGTTAGATTGCCTTATTCGCGGGTTTACCCCTTGGCCGGCCGCCTTTTTTTACGCCAACGGCCGCCGTTTTAAGGTGCTAAAGGCCGCGCCGGCAGCGGTAAGCCTTTTGGGCGGGCCGGGCACGGCTTGCTTTAAAAACGGCCATTTTTACATTTGCTGTGCGCAAAACACGGTGTTAGAGGTGTTGGAGCTTTGCCCCGAGGGCTCTAAAAAAATGGCGGCCGCCGCCTTTATAAACGGCCGCTTTTTACCGGAGCATACGGTGCTTTCAGGCGCCGGCGCAGCGCAGGGGGAAAACGCTTGAATAACGCCAGAAAGCTTTTTGTTTCACTTTTGCTGCGCGCCGAGCGGGAGGGCTACTCAAACCTTTTGTTAAACAGCGCTTTAAACGGTGCGGAATTAACCGAGGCCGACAAAGCCTTTGTAACCAGCGCCTTTTACGGCGTGCTGGAGCGCCGTAAAACCTTAGATTACATTTTAAATAGCCTTTTAAAAAAGCCGCTTAGCAAAACGCCGCCCTACACTGCCGCTGTGCTGCGGGCCGGGGCGTACCAAATTTTGTACCTAACCAAAATTCCAGAAAGCGCCGCGGTAAACGAGTCGGTCAAGCTGCTGCGCCGCTCTAAAGAAAAGGGCAACGCCGGGCTTTGCAACGCCGTGCTGCGCCGCCTTTGCGGCCACTCCGCGCAGGAATTTTTGCAAAACGCCAACGCCGCCGTGCGCTATTCGGTAGAGCCGTGGATTATAACCGCCTTAGCGCAGGATTACCCGAATTGGGAGGCCTTTTTGCAAAACGCCCTTTGCCCCCCGCCGGTACATATTCGCCTAAACACCATTGCCGCCCCCGCGGCGCAAACGCAGCAAATTTTAGCCCAAAACGGTGTCACCTTAACGCCGCAGGGGCCAAGTGGCTGCTTTAAAACAGCCGGGCTGCGCGGGGTAGAGCGCCTGCAGCAGCAAACCGGCTACGGCTTTTTTGTGCAAGAGCTGGCCAGTCAGCTGTGTGCCGGCTTTTTGCAGGCGCAGCCGGGGCAGCGCATTTTAGATTGCTGTGCCGCCCCGGGCGGAAAGTCCTTTTGCACGGCGCTGAATGTGCAAAATAAGGCCGAAATTATTTCCTGCGATGTGCACGAGCATCGGGTAGGCCTTATTCAAAAAAACGCCGAGCGGCTGGGTCTTACCTGTATTCAGCCCCGGCTGCAAAACGCAGCGGTTTATTGTAAAGATCTGGGGCTGTTCGACCGTGTTTTGTGTGATGTTCCCTGCTCCGGGCTGGGCGTTATGCGCCGCAAGCCGGAGCTAAAATATAAACAGCAGCAGGAGTGCGCCGCGCTGCCGCCGCTGCAGCTGCAAATTTTAACCAATGCGGCGCGCTACCTAAAGCCGGGCGGCCGGTTAATTTACTCTACCTGCACGGTGCTAAAGGCCGAAAACGAAAAGGTTGTGCAGGCCTTTTTGGCGGCAAACCCGCAGTTTTGCCCGCTGCCCTTGGGGGGCAGCCTTGGCGAGCAGAGTATGCACACCTACTTTCCGCCCGAAACCGAGGCCGATGGCTTTTTTGTTGCCGCCTTGGGCCGCCGGGCTTAAGAGCTTTACCGGCAGCTTTCCCCAAACATTCTTGCAAAATTTTATTAAGATTTTTCGTTAAGCATTTTACAAGGCGTGTTTTGCCAGCTGCTTTTACACCGCTTTTCCGCCAAATATTTTACCAAAAATTTTTAAAGGGTATTTTAATTTGTTATCGTAATTTTATAAGCCGCAGGCCGTTTCGGCCGCGCAAAAGGGGGTGCCCTTGTGCCGCTTAAAGATATAAAATCTATGACGCTGGACGAAATTTCTGCCGAATTTTCGACTTTTCAAGTGCCGGCCTTTCGCGCCCGGCAGGTGTACCTTTGGCTGCGCAAAGGGGTAACCTCCTTCGAACAAATGGTAAACATACCCAAAAAATTGAAAGAAGATTTGTGCAAGTTTTTTTACATTTCTACCGTAAAAATTAAAAAAAGACTTGAATCTAAGGTAGATGATACTGTAAAATACTTATATGAGCTTTATGATGGGGAGTATATTGAATCGGTGCTGATGAAGTATCATCACGGGTACAGCGGTTTTGCAGCCTGTTAAACAGCCGGGGAATTGTTACCACCGTGCGCCGCACCCTTGGGGCGGATATTAACGCCTCCTGCGGGCAGCTGCGCCGTAAAACTTTGGAGAAAGGAAGTCGGTAAAATGCAGATCCACGCAAAAACAGACCGTGGCCTGAAACGCACCCAAAACCAAGACGCATTTAACTTTGGCGTTGTTGGCAGTAACGCTGCCTGGGCAGTGGTTTGTGACGGCATGGGCGGTTCCGCCGCCGGCAATGTTGCCAGCGCCGGTGCAACCGAGGTATTCAGCACCGCCATGGCCGAAAATTTTAAACCGACAACCGAGCCTGCCACCGCGCAGCGGTTAATGGTACGGGCAATAGATTCTGCCAATGCCGCCGTTTTTAAGGCGGCCGAGCAAAAGCAGGAGCTGGAGGGCATGGGCACAACGGTAGTAGCCTGTACCGTAATAAACGGCAGCGTTAGCATTGCCAATGTTGGCGACAGCCGCGCCTATTTACTGCGAAACGGCACCGTCACGCAGCTTACCACCGACCATTCGGTGGTGCAAAGCATGTTAGAAAACGGGCAGCTAACGGCCGACGAGGCCAAAAATCACCCCAATAAAAACATTATTACCCGCGCCGTTGGCGTGGCGCCCGATGTTACTGTTGACCTTTACAACTGCGAGCTGCAGCAGCAGGATATTTTACTGCTTTGCACCGACGGGTTAACTAACTGCGTTAGCCCGCAGCAGCTGGCCGAATTTGCAGAGTCGGCACCGCCCGAGCAATTGCCGGAGCAGTTAATTGCCGCGGCACTGCAGGCCGGCGGGCCAGATAATATTACCGCGGTAATCTTACGGCAGTAACGCCGCCGCTTCAGCTTAGTAACAGTTAAATTTACAAAACCGCTTTGCGGGGAATGGATGAGTTATGGATAAATTTGTCGGTAAAAGATTAGACGGCCGGTATGAGATTAAAGAAATTATCGGCGTTGGCGGCATGGCCGTGGTTTACAAAGCGTATGACAGCATTGAGGACCGCATTGTTGCTATTAAGATCTTAAAAGAGGAATTTGCCTCTAACGAAGAATTTCAGCGTCGCTTTAAAAACGAATCCAAGGCCATTGCCGTGCTTTCGCACCCAAACATTGTTAAGGTTTTTGATGTTAGCTTTGGCGATCTAATTCAGTACATTGTAATGGAGTATATTGACGGCATTACGCTAAAGGAATATATTGAGCGTAACGGCGTGCTGCCCTGGAGCGACGCGGTAAACATCTCTATTCAAATTCTGCGCGGGCTGCAGCACGCGCACGATAAAGGCATTGTGCACCGCGATGTAAAACCGCAGAACATTATGATTTTGGCCGATAACACGGTAAAGGTTACCGATTTTGGCATTGCCCGCTTTGCCCGCAACGAATCTAAAACCATTACCGATAAAGCCATTGGCTCGGTGCATTACATTAGTCCCGAGCAGGTTAAGGGCGAACTGACCGATGAAAAAGCCGATATTTACTCGGTTGGCGTTATTATGTACGAAATGATAACCGGCACCCTGCCCTTTGAGGCCGAAAGCGCCATTTCGGTTGCCATGATGCAGCTGCAGGCTGAGCCAAAGCTGCCAACCCACCTAAACCCGCTTATCCCCTTGGGGTTAGAGCAAATTACCATGAAGGCCATGCAAAAGGACGCCGCAAACCGCTATAAAACCGCGGCCGAAATGCTGCACGATTTAGAGCAGTTTAAGCGGGACCCGGAAATGACCTTTAAACCCACTTATTTTGTAGACGATTCCCCCACCCGGCACATTGGCAGCTTAAACTACAATTTGCCGGAGGAATCTGAGCCGGACGCCGAGGACGACCAAACCCCGCAAAGGGCGCCCATTGTGCCAATTTTAACCGGTGTTGCCGTGGCTTTTGTTGCGGCGGTTATTGTGCTGGGCTTAATTTTTATTCCGCGGTTGTTTGGCAAAACCAGCGGCGAGTTTGACTGCCCGAACTATGTTGGCCAAAATTACGAAACCGTAACCAAGGGCGAAAATAAAGAGGATTTTGTATTTGAAGTGGAATGGGTAGAAAATGACACGCCCGCCAACCAAATTGTAGAGCAAACGCCAAAGGCCGGCCGTAAGGTTAAATCCGGCGCAACCGTTAAGCTAAAGGTTAGCAAGGGGCCGGCGGTTGTGGTAGTGCCGGTTGTTGCTAATTACGACGCTACCAAGGCCAAGGCCGTGCTGGAAAACGAGGGCTTTACCGTTATTTCGGTGCAGGAAAACAGCGAGGAGGTTGCCGAAAACTGCGTAATTCGTACCGAGCCGGCCGGCGGCTCTAATATGCCGCACGGCACCGAGGTTAAAATGTATGTTAGCGCCGGCACCCCCACCGAGTATATAGAAATTCCCGATGTTAAGGGCTGCTCGCTGGAGGACGCCAAAAAGCTGATTGAGCAAAATGGCTTTACCGTTGGCAATATTAGCGAAGTTAGCAGCGAAGCCGCCATGAAGGGCTATGTTGTTTCGCAGTCCCCCTCGTCCGGTTCGGGCAAAACCGCCGGCAAGGGCACGGCCATTAATTTAAGCGTTGGCACCGGCGTTATGGTTTACAAATTTACCATTTCGGTTCCGCTGCCCGATAATTACATTTCCCAGTACGGCACCGTTTCGGCGTGGGTAGATAACGCCCGCGTGAAAGAAACCGGGAAAATAGATATTTGGAGCTCCACCAACACCTCCTTTAACATTGAAACCTCTAAAAAAAGCGTGCGGGTGGTTATTAAGCTTTCGCACAAAGAAAACAGCTACGACGACTATGTAACCTACACGGTAGACGCCACCACCGGCAAAATTAACGAAAGCCAAACCATTATTCACGCATACCCGGAATATGAGGGAACCGTTAGTGCAACCAATTGAGCAACAGGGAATATTAAAAAAAGCAATTGCCGGCTTCTACTATGTAGAGGCCGGCGATAGCCTGTTTGAATGTAAGGCTCGCGGCATTTTTCGGCAGCAAAAAATTCAGCCAACGGTGGGGGATCAGGTTTGCTTTACCGTTTTGCCAAACGGCAGCGGCCTGTTAACCAAGGTGCTGCCGCGCAAAAACTGCCTGGTGCGCCCCCCGGTTGCCAACATTACCCGGTTATTTATTGTTTCGGCCGAAAATACCCCGGCGCCCAATACCCAGTTAATAGACCGCCTAACAGCCATAGCCGTTTGCAACCAAATTGAGCCCGTTTTGGTTTTTAATAAATGCGACGAGGGGGACTTGACCCCCTGGGCCGAAATTTACCAAAAAAGCGGTTTTCGGGTGTTTGTTACCTCGGCTAAAACCGGGGCCGGCTGTAAAGAGCTGCTGCAGCTGCTGCAAACCGGCGTTTCGGCCTTTACGGGTAACAGCGGGGTAGGTAAATCCAGCCTGCTAAACGCCATGCTGCCGCAGCTAAACCTGCAAACCGGCTCGGTTAGCCAAAAGCTGGGCCGTGGCCGGCACACCACCCGCACGGTAGAGCTGTTTTCGGTAGGGCAGGGCTATGTGGTAGATACCCCCGGCTTTTCTTCTTTAGATATTGAGCGTACCATGCCGCTGTTTAAAGAGCAGCTGCCGGCCGCCTTTCCCGAATTCGAGCCGTTTTTGGGTCGCTGCAAATTTACCAGCTGCGCCCACATTGGGGAAAAGGGCTGCGCCGTTTGCGCCGCCGTTTCGGCCGGCCAAATTCCAAGCAGCCGCTACCGCAGCTACTGCAATATTTACTGCGAGATTAAGGACAAAAAGCCATGGAACCAAAAATAGATTGCGTTATTTTAGGGGCGGCGCCCATTTTAAATAAAGCCGCCCTTTTAAACCGCCTTACCGGCAGCGAATTTTTAATTTGCGCCGATGGCGGGCTGGACCACGCCGCAGCGCTGGGTCTAACCCCAAACCTAATTGTGGGCGATTTTGACTCGGCCAATTTAAAGCCGCCCCAGGGGGTAGAAACCGTTGTACTGCCCTGCCGTAAGGACGATACCGACCTGCAGTTTGCCGCCGCCGAGGGGGTGCGGCGCGGGTTTAGAAGCTTTTTGCTGGCCGGCGTTACCGGCGGCGCCCGGCCGGAGCACACTGTGGCCGCCTATTGCACCATGGCCTGGTTGGGGGAGCACGGCAAAAGCGTTACGGCCACCAACGGTGTTAGCAACTACTATTTTGTATCCTGCAGCCTGCAGCTGCAGGGCCTGCAAAACAGCTATCTTTCAGTTTTTCCGTTTGGCGGGCCTGCGCACGGCGTTTGCATTACCGGCGCCTCCTACCCGCTGCAAAACGGCACCCTAACGCCCAATTACCCGCTGGGTGTTAGCAACGAGGTTACCGCGCCGCTTTGCACTGTTTCGGTAAAACAGGGCGCTTTGCTGGTTATTACAACCCCAAAGCAGCTTTTGTAAAAAACAAATTTAAAATTGCAGCGCCCCGAAAAGCCATTTGGTTTTTCGGGGCGCTTTGTTACAAAAATTTAAATTGCTGCCAAGGCAGTATTTAATGCCGCTTTATAAGAATATTGAGCAACAAGCGCCGGGCAAGGAATACTGCGTAAAGAATACCAAGCAAAAACGGTGCCGCTATTTTGCCCTTTTAGGCGGGCACGGCTGCAGGCGCTTTAAGCGTTTGGACGGCCGCCTGGGGTTTGCAAATCGTCGTTAAAAACGGCCTCGGTGCGCTGCGGCAGCTCGTCGGCCGGAATTTCTAACCCTAAGGCCAGGCGTTTTTCAATATCCTCCCCCTTGTGTACGGCGTAGTACGGGTCAATCATATATTTTTTAATGGTAGGAAAGGTGTTGGCCTGCACCAAAAAGGCCTTAAAGCCCGGAAAAATAAAAATAGCAAGAATTAGGCTAATTAGCATGGACCAAACCTGAAAATTACCTACAATAGGCACAATAATCATAACGGCGTACAGCAGCCCTAAGCTAACGCTAATAAGTAAATTGCGCCAAATGTTTAAAAATATGCAGCGAAAGCAATTTTTAAGCAGCACCTTAAACGGCAGCGAAAAGGTAATAATCATGGTCCACAAATAATACTTCATAAAAGTAACGCACGCCGCAAAAAACATAGAAACGCCTAACCCAAAAACGGCAAAAACCGCATTTTGCGCGTGTAGAAGGTTCATGTAAAAAAAGTAAAGGTCAAACCCCAGCAGCGCCGTTACCAGCACATTTAACAGCCCAAAGCCCCAGGCCTGCTTTTTGTTTTTTTGTATGGTTTCAAAATAATCGCTAAACCCAAAGGAGTGCTTTTGCCGTGCCATGCTGCGGGTAACATGGGTTAGGCCACAGTTGGCAAGCCCGTTGGTAACCAACGGCAGGCAAAGCAAAAAGCTAACGGCGCTTAGCTTGGCAAGCGCCCAAAAATTTCTAAAGTAAAGCTCAAAAAAAGTAAAAAAGCCCTTTTTTTGCGCCTGCTGTTTGGTAACGCCCGGCCCCTCCTTGGTGTAGTCAAACAACCCAAACATTCCAGCCATTATTTAACCCCCCCGCCTTGCGGCGTTTTTGTTTTGCTGTAAACCAAAGCGTTTTTCAGCACAAAATGCCTTTGCCCCAAACGGTAGCTAAAGGCGCACAGCGCCGGTAAAACCAGCAGCACCGGCAGCAGCCCCAAAATGCCAGCCGCGCTGGCGGTTAGGGCGCCGTTTACCTTGGTAATAAACAGGTCGGTGTAGGCAAAGCAGTAGTAGTTGGTAATTTTAAAAGCGGTAAGGGCGGGGCTTAGCCCTCCGGCCAGCTTGCAAACAATTACTGCTAAGTAAAGCAGAATAACCGGAATATCGGCCAGCAGGCCAACCTTTAGGCCAAACCGACTGTCGGCGTTGGTGCCGTTAAAATCGGCCTTGTTGGCTAAAGCGTCCCCCGCGCGCCAAAGGGCGGTGTAAACACTAAAATAAAGCAGCACTAATCCAAACCCGCAGGCAATGGCGTTTACGGCGAGTACAGTGCCGGGGTTTAGCGTAGAGCGCTCTGCAACCTTGTAGTAATGCGGATCCTGCTGGTATTTTTCAAGCTGGGTGTCCTCCCCGTCGGCGTAAAGGTGCAGGTAAACCTCTTTATATTCTTTATTATCGGCGCTGTAAAGCACACGGTAGCCAATTTCCTTCGTGCCAACGCCGGTGGCAATCGACATTAACGAAACCTGGAACAAAAGGGTAATAACGGCGGCTAACAGCAGTTTAATCATGCAGCCGGCTACCAACCCTTTTAAAGAGGTGGTGGGCGCATTGGTGAATTTAGACATAAAGTTACTCCCCACTGTGTAGTATTCGGGCCGGGGTTTGTAAAAGCCCGACCCTTGCGGCAGCTTTAAAATAATTTAAACCGGACTAAACGGTAATTTTTGGCGCTTTAGCGCTTGTTTTAGTGTTTATTGCTTTGGCAAAAAGGTCGTTATTCGCCCTTTTAGGCGGGCTTGGCCGCGTGCACTATGCTAAAAACAGGGCGCCAAAACAGGTTTTGGTTTATCCCTGCATGCCAGTTATTCCCGCTTGCCTAAGCAAAACTTAACAATTTATTTTAACATAAAAGCCGCGGCAGGGTCAACCGTCCGCGGCAGAATTCATATTTTATTTACACATATTGCGCCCGTTCCCCGCCAATGTACTTGGGGCGGGTAACGGCGGCGGTAAGGGCGGCGCAGCCAATTTTTTGCAGGCTGGGGCGCACCGGCACGGCAACCCGCTTTAGGTGCATTCCAATTAGGGTAAGGCCAATATCCAGCCCGGCGTCGGCCGCAATTTGCTCTACCAAAACGGGGTCGCAAAAGCGCCCGTAAACGGTGGTGGCAAACGAGCCGCCCGCGTGCATTTTCGGCACGGCACAAACAATCTCCTGCCCGGCGGCCGTGGCGCGCTCAACAACCAGCGCCCGGTTTAAATGCTCGCAGCACTGGGCGGCTAAAAAAATGCCGCGGGGCTGCAAAACCTCAAAAAGGCCGTCTACAACGGCTGCGGCAACCTGCAAGCTGCCGCTTTTACCAATTTGGCCGCCAATAATTTCGCTGGTAGAGCAGCCAACCACAAAAATGCTGCCGCGGTTTAGGTTGCCGCGCTGAACAATTTCGGCCGTAACGGCGGCAACCTGCTGTTTAATTTCTTCGGGTGTAAAATTCATATTTTTCGTTCCTTTAAAATGTTGGCGCTTAATGCTCGGCCGGCGCGCCGGCAAAAAGTGCTTGCAGCGCCTGCTCTTTTAAGCCGGAGCCAATTACGCAAACCCGCCCGGTAACGGCCGGTGCCCCGGTGCGTACATTGCTTTCGCCGGGTACATAGTCAAAGTAAATCCAATCCTGTTCGCCGGCAACAAAGCCCTTGGCGCGCAAAACCGTGCCGTATTTGTTGCTGTCCTCCAGTTCCAACAGCAGCTGCTGCACCTGCTCCTTGGTAAAGGTCCGGGCGGTTTCAAAGCCCCAGTCGGTAAAAACATCATCGGCGTGGTGATGGTGGTGCCCGTGATCGTGTCCGCAGCAGCAATCGCCGTTGTGGTCATGGTGGTGCTCATGCCCATGTTCGTGCTCGTGGTCATGGTGGTGCTCATGTTCATGTTCATGCTCGTGGTCGTGATGGTGTTCATGCTCGTGGTCGTGATGGTGTTCATGTTCATGGTCGTGATGGTGTTCATGTTCATGGTCGTGGTGGTGTTCATGGTCATGCCCGCAGCCGCACTCCTCGTCGTGGTGCTCGTGGCCGTGTACCTCGCCGCAAACCGGGCAGGTCTCCTCGGCGGTAACCTCCTGCATTAGGGTTAAAAGCGAGCTTTCGTGCTCCATGGCGTTTAAAATATCCGCCCCGGTCAGCTTGTCCCAAGGGGTGGTAATCAGCACGGCCTTTTCGTTTTTCTCCCGCAGCAGCTTTACGGCCTCGGCCGTTTTTTCGGGCGTGCAGGTGCCGGTTCGGCTTAAAATAATACAGCCGGCGTTTTCAACCTGGTTGTTAAAAAATTCGCCAAAGTTTTTCATGTACATTTTGCACTTGGTGGTGTCTACCACGGCGGTGGTGCTGTTTAAAACAACCTCGCTCGAAAGCACCTTGCTTACCGCGCCAACAACGTCGCTTAGCTTGCCAACGCCCGAGGGCTCAATTAAAATGCGGTCGGGGTGGAACTTTTGCAGCACCTGCTGCAGCGATTTTTCAAAATCGCCCACTAAGCTGCAGCAAATGCAGCCCGAGTTCATTTCGGTAATTTCAATGCCGGCGTCCTTTAAAAAGCCGCCGTCAACGGCAATTTCGCCAAATTCGTTTTCAATTAAAACAACCTGTTGGCCGGCGTACGCCTCGCGAATCAGTTTTTGAATCAGGGTGGTTTTGCCCGCGCCTAAAAAACCGGAAAATACATCAATTTTAGTCATAGAACATCCTGCTTTCTAACGGTAAATCGGCAGCCGGGCCCGGCAAGGGCAAAGGCGTACAGCGCTTGCCGCCTGCAGGCTAACGGCCGCCGAAGGCCAAATTTTAAATTTTATTTTATTATACGACAATGCGACCTTTTTTGCAAGGGCTATGCGGTAAGATATTTAAAGCGCCATTCATTTTTTGCCTCTTTAAAACATAAAAATGAAACAGAGCGTGCGGGGCCGCTGCGGCGCCGCAGGTATTTTAAAAAAATGAGGGAACAGTATGACAAGAACAAAAGAATTTTACCCCGAAGGCTGGCTTTTAAACACCCCGGAAAACCGGGCCGCCACCGCCACCCCAACCGCGCTGGCCGACGCCGCTGCCGCCGGCACCGTGCTGGAGGCCAATGTAATTTTGTGCGACGCCGCCCACAATTTAATTGTAGATTTGGGCTGTATGAAAGGTTTAATATTGCGGGAGGAGGGTGCCGTTGGCATTGCCGAGGGCACCGTGCGGGATATTGCGCTGATTTCCCGCGTGGGAAAGCCGGTTTGTTTTACCGTAACTGCCATTAAAACGAACTCTCAGGGGCGGCTGTACGCCGAGCTTTCCCGCAGGGCGGCACAGCTGCGCTGTTTAGAGCAGCTGCACCGCGAAAAGCCGGTTGGCAGCGTTTTAAACGCCCGCGTAACCCACTTAGAAAGCTTTGGCGCGTTTTGCGATGTTGGCTGCGGCATTGCCGCGCTGTTGCCCATTGACGCCATTTCTGTTTCCCGCATCTCCCACCCCAGGGACCGCTTGCGAGTAGGGCAGGATCTTCGGGTGGTGGTGCGCGCGGTAGATGAAAACGGCCGCATTACTTTAACGCAAAAGGAACTGCTTGGCACCTGGGCCGAAAACGCCGCCGAATTTTCAGAGGGGCAAACGGTCTCCGGCATTATTCGCTCGGTAGAAAGCTACGGCGTTTTTGTAGAGCTTACCCCAAATTTGGCAGGCCTGGCCGAGCCTAAACCGGCCGCACGCGCCGGTATGCTGGCCAGCGTGTTTGTAAAAAGCATTATTCAGGAAAAAATGAAGGTGAAATTAATTATTATTGATTGCTTTGAGGGCGATTATACCCCGCCGCTGCAGTACTTTTTTAACGGCAGCAGCATGCAGCACTGGCAGTATTCGCCCGAAAACAGCACCAAAAACATTTATACCGACTTTGTTTGAGAAAACAATCCAATTTTTGGCAATATAATATGACAAATTCATCTGTACCCAGTGCGTTATAATAAGGGGTGCTAAGGCAGATTTAAAAATTTCTGCCGGGGCCTCTTGGCGGGGCGGCTTAAAAGACCCTGCGCAAAAAATCCGGGTAAAGGATGGATGTTTATGAAAACCGTTTTAACCAAAAAGGCGGGGGCCGTAGAGGCCGAAACCTACGGCCTGCTGTACCATTTTTTGTTTGCTGCGCTGGGGTTTGCGCTTTCACAGGCGCCGTTGCTGGGCAGCGGGTACCCCTTTGGCGTTTCGCTTGCCGCGGGGGTAAAACCGCGCTACTTAACGGCAGCCGCAGTTGGTGCCGGGCTAGGCTATTTGCTAAATCTTTCGGCCGGGCTGGTGTACCTGGCCGCCTTGGCGGCGGTGGTAACCGTTAAGGTAATTTTGGGGGGCGCAGGCCGGTTCATGGCCGCCCCGCTGTTTGGGGCGGCGCTGGCCTTGGCCGCCGTGCTGGTTACCGGCCTTTCGGTTACGGTAATTTACAGCACCGGGCAGCTGCTGCAAAGCGTTTGCTCGGCTGCGGTTGCCGCCGCTGCCGCGTATTTTATTAGCATTATGGGCCGAATTTCGCCAATCCATTCAACCGGGTTAGATATTGCCGAGCTGGTTTCGGTTGTTTTTACGGCCTCGTTGGTGCTGGCCGCCCTTTCACGCTTTCAGCTTTTTCGCTTAAATCCGGGCCAAATTTTAGGCACGGTGTTAATTTTGTTGGCCGCACGGTTTGGGCAGGCGGCCTACGGTGCGGTGGGGGGCGCAATTTTTAGTTTAAGTCTGCTGCTTTCAACCGGCAGCGCCAAGCCCGAGCAGCTAATTTTTACCTTTTGCGGCTTAATGGCCGGCGTGTTTTCGGCCGGGGGTACCGTTGTTACGGTGCTGGCCTACATTTTAACGGCGGCCGTTATTGGCGCCGTGCTGGGCGATTATACCGTGCTGGTAACGCAAACCGTAACCGCCCTTATCGGCGGCGGCTTGTTTTTGTGTATTCCGCGCAAGGTCAGAAGCTTTTTAAGCGGAATGTTTGCCGGCAAGGCCGAAATTTCCCGGCCGGATACCCTAAAAGGGGAGCTGGTAATGCGGTTGGAGTTTGCCTCCGGCGCGCTAAAAGATATTTTTGAAACGGTAGAGGATGTTTCAAACCGTTTGCAAAGCGTTACGGCGCCGGATTTTGAAAAAACCTTGAACCAAATTGAGCAGGAAACGTGCGGCGGCTGCAGCCTGCGCCGCCATTGTTGGGAGGCGGTGCGTTCCCGTACGGCGGCCGATACGGCCAAGCTGTGGTCAGCCCTAAAAAGCCAAAAATACGGGGAGGAAATTGCCACCGATTTAACCGAGACCCCTTGCCTGCGGCCGGAGGCCCTAAAAAAAGCTGTTGCCAAAAACTGTGCCGAGCTGGAAAGTCGCCGCTTGGCCGAGCAGCGCTTGGGGGAGGTGCGGGGCGTTATTAGCGACCAGTTTTCGGGTATTAGCCAAATGCTGTTTGATTTAGCCGAAGAATTTAAGTATGAGGTGCGGCACGACGGCAAAGCAGCCGAAACGGTGCTGCTTGCAATGAAGGATTTAGGCTACCGCACCGTTAGCTGCGTTTGCGCGCGGGACAAGTTCGGGCGTCTTTCGGCCGATATTCGCATAAAGGGCGTTGCCGATAAATATCCTAATAAAATGGAAATTTTGCAGCATCTTTCACGCTCCTTAGGGGTGCAGCTGGATACCCCGTGTATTAGCGGCGCCGGCGACGAGGCTTTTATTTCCATTACCGAAAAACCGGTGTATAAGTTAGAAATTGGGGTGGCGCAGATCCCGCGGGAGTCGGGGCGCCTGTGCGGGGATACCTGCCGCTATTTTTGCGACGGCCACGGCCGTATGATCCTGCTGCTCTCCGATGGCATGGGCACCGGCGGGCGCGCAGCGGTAGATTCGGCAATGGTCTCCGGCCTAATGAGCCGAATGTTACAGGCCGGCTTTGGGTACGATTGCTCGCTAAAGCTTATTAATTCCTCTATGATCTTTAAATCTACCGACGAATCGTTAGCTACGGTAGATATTGCAGCGTTTGATTTGTTTAACGGCCACTGCGAGCTGCTAAAGGCCGGCGCCGCGCCCACCGTGGTGAGGCAAAACGGTAAAATGGGCTGCGCCGAAAGCCGATCGCTGCCGCCGGGCATTTTGCGGGATATTGCCTTTGACCGCGCCGAGGTGCATTTAAGGGAGGGGGATATTTTGGTTATGATGTCGGACGGCGTTACCACCGAGGGCACCGATTGGATCTGCGGCACGGTAAAGGCCTGGGATGTTGGCTCGGCACAGCAATTGGCCGACCGACTGGCCGCCGCCGCCCGCCGCCGGCGGGACGACGGGCACCATGATGATATTACCGTGCTGACCGCCATTGTTAAAAAGTAATTGGGGGAGGCAATTTTTAAAAAAACAGCCCGGAGCTGTTTGCCAAAGCAGCAGCCAAAATGCACGCAAAAAGCACGGCTAAAATAAGTAAAGCTTGAATAAGCAAGTCTTGGCACGCAGCGCCGCAAAGCGCAGTTTTTAAAAAGCTGGTTAAAAAACACAAAACTCATCCCCGGCCCCCTTTGCCTTTTGCGCAAGGGGCTTATAGAACGGTACGGGAATCATCAAAACAACTAAAAAACCTTTCTGCCGCGGCAGAAAGGTTTTGATTGTAATTTTGATTGTAATATTGAATGGTTGTAGGTCGCTCTTGGCCGCCAAAACAAATGCGGCGTTTTCACCCGGAGCAAACCCCGGCCGGTCGGCTTGGTTTTGCCGCCAAAAAATTTAGCCTTGTTTTAAGGCTTTTTAATCGTTGCCTCGGCCTTGTTCGTCCAGTTGTTCTTGTTCGTCGGTTTGGTTCTGTAGGCTAATCTGGCCTTGTTCGCCGGTTTGGTCTTGACCATCTATTGGTGCTTGTTTGTCTATTGGTTCTTGCCCGTCGGTTTGCTCCGGCGCGGCATCGGCTGTCGGCGGCTGCTCTAAGGCGGCTAAGCCGCAGTTCATCTCCTGCGTGGCGGCAGCCAGCTCGGCGTGCAGGGTGTCCAGCTCCTTCGCAAAGCTTTCAGCCGCGGTGCGCAGCCCGGTTTGCAGGCGGTCTAACACCCCTTGCGTTTCGGCGGCGGCGGTTAATTGCCGGCGAGAGCGCTCGGCAACCGTTTGGGCGCACTGCTCGGCTCGCTCAATAATTTCGGTGGCGCTCTTGCGCGAGGCTAAGTACATGGTGCCAATGCCAACGCTCATTTTTTCAATTTCGTCCTCCCGGCCGCGGTAATGCTCCAGCTGCCCGTTTAAAAAGGTAACCTCGCTTTCCAGCTCCTTTTGCTTTTCTCCCAGCTCTTTTAAAGCGGCGTGCAAAACGCTAAGCTCTTGCTGCTGCTTTTTTAAAAGCTTTTCCTGCTCGGCCGCCTTGCCCTTGTAAAGCTCGGCCTGCTGCTGAATAAAGCGGTTTACTTCTTGCTTGCTGTAGCCCAAAAAGCCTGTTTTAAACCCAATGCCCAATACTTTCACCCCTAATAACGGTAGCGCGCCTGCACAACGCGGGTTGCCCGCAAAGCGTTGCGGCGCTTTTACCCTATTTTACCACACCGGGGCAAAAGTTACAATTCTTTTTTTGCCGCGGCGGGCAGAATGTAGGTTTTCTATTGACAAACCGGGGAATTAGTGGTATAAATATTAAAGATAAAGCGTTGACGGAACCAGTAACACCCCTGTTGGTATTTTAGAGAGAAAAACATTTTGCTGCAAGTTTTTTATGCCGCCGGGTGCGAACACCACTCCCGAGCCGCGCGTGATGAACGCCGCCGTGCTGCCCGCGTTAAGGGCTGGCCCCGCTTTTGGTTGGCGCCTTGCAAAAACGGCAGGTAAAAGCTGCCGCTTTGCCGCCCGTTTGCCCTTTGGGGCGGGCCAGTAAATGGTGCCGCAGTAAACCGGGCCGCTAAGTTAAACTTCAAGGTGGAACCGTGCATTTTCATGCACCCTTGAACGGCAAAAGCGCCGTTTTTGGGTGCTTTTATTTTTAATTTTAAAAAGGGGCGTGCCCCGAAACTGGAGGATGATTTAAAATGAAACTGATTTTGCAGGACGGCAGCATTGCCGAACATTCTTTTGATGAGGAAATTGGCTGCGGCGCTTTGCGCCACACCGCCTCGCACATTTTGGCCCAGGCCGTAAAGCGCCTGTACCCCGAGACCAAATTGGCTATTGGCCCTTCTATTAAAGACGGCTTTTATTACGATTTAGACCGGCCGGAGCCGTTTACCGACGAGGACCTTACAAAATTAGAGGCCGAAATGAAAAAAATTGTTAAGGAGAATTTAAAATTAGAGCGGTTTACCCTGCCCCGGGCCGAGGCCATTGCCCTAATGCAGGAGCGGCAGGAGCCTTATAAAATAGAACTGATTAACGACCTGCCGGCCGACGCCGAGCTCAGCTTTTTTAAGCAGGGCGAGTTTATTGACCTTTGCGCCGGCCCCCATGTTACCTACACCTCGGCCGTAAAGGCCTTTAAGCTAACCTCTATTGCCGGGGCCTATTGGCGCGGGAACGAAAAAAACAAAATGCTGACCCGTATTTACGGCACCGCCTTTGCCAATAAAACCGATTTGGCCGTGTATTTAGAGCGCATGGAGGAGGCTAAAAAGCGTGACCACCGCAAAATAGGCAAGGAGATGGGCCTGTTTATGATGTCGGAGGAGGGGCCGGGCTTTCCCTTCTTTTTGCCGAACGGCATGATCTTAAAAAATACTTTAATTGATTACTGGTGCCAGATCCACACCCGCGACGGCTATGTAGAAATTTCTACTCCCATTATGCTCAACCGCCATTTGTGGGAGACCTCGGGCCACTGGGACCATTACAAAGAAAATATGTACACCACGGTTATTGACGATACCGATTTTGCCATTAAGCCAATGAACTGTCCGGGCGGTATGCTGGTGTATAAATCCGAAATGCGCTCCTACCGCGATCTGCCTATGCGCGTGGGGGAACTGGGGTTGGTTCACCGGCACGAAAAATCCGGGCAGCTGCACGGATTAATGCGGGTGCGCTGCTTTACGCAGGATGATGCCCACATTTTTATGACAGCCGACCAGATTACCGACGAAATTAAGGGCGTTGTGCGCTTAATTGACGAGGTTTACAGCCTGTTTGGCTTTAAGTACCATGTAGAGCTTTCTACCCGGCCGGAAAACAGCATTGGCAGCGACGCCGATTGGGAGCTGGCTACCAACGGCCTGCGCGCCGCGTTGGACGAAATGCATTTAAACTACGTGGTAAACGAGGGCGACGGCGCCTTCTACGGCCCCAAGATCGACTTCCATTTAGAGGATTCTATTGGCCGTACCTGGCAGTGCGGCACCATTCAGTTGGATTTTCAGCTGCCGCAGCGGTTTGAGGCAGAATACACCGGGGCCGACGGCCAAAAGCACCGCCCCATTATGATCCACCGCGTGGTGTTCGGCTCTATTGAGCGGTTTATTGGCATTTTAATTGAGCATTACGCCGGCAAGTTCCCCACCTGGCTGGCACCGCTGCAGGTACGCCTGCTGCCAATTACCGACCGTAATAACGAATATACCGACGGTATTATTTCTGCCTTAAAAGCGGCCGGCGTGCGTTGTGACGCCGACAAACGGCAGGAAAAAACCGGCTTTAAAATTCGCGAGGCGCAGCTTTCAAAAGTGCCGTATATGCTGATTATTGGTGATAAAGAGCAGGAGGAGGGCACGGTTGCCGTGCGCCGCCGCGACACCAATGTAACCGAAACCATGAAGGTAGAGGATTTTATTGCCTTGATTACAAACGAAATTGCCACCAAAGGGCAAAAGGCGTAAAGCCGCCCCTTAGCGCAAGGTTAAATTTTAAAAGCCAACCCTGTTTTTCAGGGCTGGCTTTTTTGCGGCTTTAAGATCTTGCTGCCGGCTGTTTGGCAAGACTTTTGGCAAGGCAGCAAAATAATGGCTTTTTTGCCTGGTTGCCTTTGTAAGGAGTCGGATTAAGCGTGGTTTAAAAGCAGGTGGGTTTTCAGCAAAGCCGTTTGGGTCTTGGCGTCTTTAATCTCGCCGTTTAAAACCATTTGCACCGCCGTTTGCAGCGGAATTTTTTTCAGGTTTAAAAATTCGTCCTCGTCCGGGTCGGTTTGCCCGTAGGTCAGCCCCTGCGCTAAGTACATGTAAATAATTTCCCCGCAGTAGCCCGGCGTTGGGTAAAGCTCTCCTAAAAAGGTCATGTGTTCGGCGGTAGCGCCGGTTTCCTCCCTCAGCTCGCGGCGCCCGCAATCCAGCGGGGGTTCGGTCTTGCTGTCCCGTTTTCCGGCGGGAATTTCTAACACGGGGGCACCGTAGGGGTAGCGAAACTGCTCTACCATCAGCACCTCGTTTTCCGGGGTCAGCGGCACTACGCAAACGCCGCCGTTATGCTCCACCACCTCACGCGTCGTGGTTTTTCCGTTGGGCAGCAGAGCCTTGTCTACCCGCAGGGTAAGAACCTTTCCGCGGTAAATGTACTCCTGCTTTAACGGTTTTTCTTCTAAATTCATAAAAACACCTCATTTTAGTTGTATATCTGCCTTTGCAGGGCGCATATATTTAAAATAAAAAGATCGGCCGTACGGCGCCGATCTATGGGAAGGCTGACGGCATGGAAAGTAAAATTCACCCTATTGAGTATAGTTCTTTTGAAATAAAAAAGATCATTGCCGACCTGCGGGGGCGGTATCCGTTTTCGGAGTGGACCCCCATTGGCAAAACGGTTGCCGGGCGGGATATTCCGGCGCTGATTATTGGCACCGGCACTGATTACACTGTGCTGCAAAGCGGGGCCGACCCGGCCTTTCGGTTGGGTACGCTGCTGCTTTTAAGGTTTGCCGAGGAACTTTGCCAAAGCGTTATTACCGGGAGGGAACTGTGCGGCGTAAACATTCGTAAGGCCATGTTTCGGCGCGGCGTTATCATTTTGCCAACCCTAAACCCCGACGGGGCCGAAATTGCCCAACGGGGCGAAATCGGCTGCGGGTATATGTCCGGCAAGATCAGCCAAATGTGCGGCGGCGAATATTCTAAATGGCGGGCCAATTTGCGCGGGGTAGAGCTGGCCGGCAATTTTAAGGGAAATTTTGAGCAGCTAACGCAGCGTGACACCGGCTCCGAAAACAGCGGGCAGCCCAATTTTTGCGGTTTTTACGGCTACCGGCCCGAAAGCGAACCCGAAACTGTTGCCCTGGCAAATTTAATACATAAAAAGCCAACGCGCGGCTTTTTAGAACTGGCCGCCCCGGGCAACAGCGTTTGGTACGGCGGGGGCGAAACACCGCCGCCCGGCAGCGCCAAAATGGCGCAGGTGCTGGCCTCGGTTGCAGGGTTTAGCGTTACCCCGCCCGTAGGGCGATCAGGCGCCGAAATTTGCGATTACTACGCGCGCGAAACGGGGCAGCCCGGCTTTTGCGTAAAGCTGGGCGAAAAGCAAAATATTCCGCAGGTTAGCGGGTTAAACAGCTGGTACGCCCGCCTGCGCGAGGCGCTGGTGCTGTTTTCGTTAATTTAGCGGCAGGCCAACTCCGTGGGGCTAACCCTTCAGCAGGCCAAAGCCGGCCACTGTACTTACCGGCAGCGAGAATACTAAGGCGCCGGCTTCGGTATCCGGCCCTGCCTTTTCTAAAATGCTGCGCATAATGCCGGCCTTTGCGGCCGCCCGCGCAACAATTAAAATAGTCTCTTTCTCCTGCGCTAAGCTAACCTTTAAAAACCGTTCGTCGGCACCGGTACCGGTGCCCTTGGCGTGCAGCACCGTTCCGCCGGCCGCACCTGCCGCGCGAGCGGCGTTCATCACATCATCGGTAAAGCCGGCATTTGCCATGGCAATAATCAGTTCGTACCCCGGCTCAAAGGCTGGGGTATATTTGGCGTTTGGCCCCTTGTTTAAGTATTCCACGGTTTTTCCGCCCCCTACGCTTTTAATGGGTACCGCAACAATAATGCCGTGCCCCGGCACCCCAACAAAGGTGCGCTCTTTTTGTAATGTAATCAGTTTTTCGGTGTCCTGCCGGTTGGCAACGGTAAAAACAACCCTTTTTTCGTTGCCCTCTATGCCTAATAGATCCAGCATGCTGCGCGCCGCAGTGCCGCGGCCGTGCAAAATGGTGGTTAGCGGCAGCTGCAGCTCGCTGCAAATTTTTAAAACGGTGCCGGCCGCCTGCGGTTTGCAAACCGAAATAATAAAGTTCATGCCGCGTCCTCCCAAAGCTCAATAATATCCAAATCGCCGTAGGGCTGCTTGGCGGCCGCTTTGCCCTTGCGCTCAAAAATAAGCCCAACTATTTGAATAGAGATCAGCGGCATTAAAGCAACCAGCGCCACAATGCCAAAAGCGTCCTGCAAAATGTTGCCCCCTAAGGCGCCGCAGGCTCCTATCATAAATTGCAGCATAAAGGTGGCGGTCATAGGGCCGGAGGCCACCCCGCCCGAATCAAACGCAATGGCGGTGTAAATATCCGGCACAAAAAAGCTTAGCAGCAGCGCGGCGGCGTACCCCGGCACTAAAAACCATAAAAGCGATATTCCGGTAACCACCCGCAGCATAGAAAGCCCAAAGGCCAACGCAACCGCAGCCGAAAGGCTGTATTTAATGGCCGCCCCGGGAATAGAGCCGGCGCTGACCTCCTCAATTTGCGTTTCTAAAACGCCTACCGCCGGTTCGGCCGAAATAATAAACCAGCCAAATGCCGCCGCCAGCACAACGCCAAAAAGCTTTAGTTCCTGCGTAATTAAAAGTTCGCCCAACACGGCGCCCAAAGCGGCAAACCCAACATTTACCCCGGTTAAAAACAGTACTAAGCCAAGGTAGGTGTAAAGCAGGCCAACCAAAATTTTTAAAAACCGCCGTTTTGAAAGGTGCAGCACAAACGCCGCAAATAATAAAAAAATTACAATAATCGGCAATAGCGCCAGCGCCATTTCGCCCAAATACTTTGGCAAAGCCAAAAGGTAGGCCCGGCCAAGGTCGGCCGTTGTGGCAAAGCTTAAGGCCTGCCCGGCGGCAACCGTGCTGCTGCCGTTGTAAAACAGCCCTAAAATTAAAACGGCTAAAATAGGGCCAACCGAGCAAAGCGCCACTAAGCCAAAGCTGTCGGCCTCAGCCGAACGGTCGCTTCGAATGTTGGCAACGCCAACCCCCAGCGCCAAAATAAACGGTACGGTCATCGGCCCGGTTGTAACCCCGCCCGAATCAAACGCTACGCACAAAAAATCGGGGCTTGAAAAGGCCGCTAAAACAAAAATAACGGCGTAGCAGCCCAGCAGCAGGTAGCGCAGCCGCAGCCCGGTTAAAATGCGCAGCATGCAAACCGCTAAAAACAGGCCAACCCCAACGCCAACCGTAATCAGCAAAACGGCGCTGTTAATGTGCGGCACGGTTTGGGCTAAAACCTGCAAATCCGGCTCGGCCACCGTTACGGCAAAGCCCAGCACAAAGGCCAGCGGCAAAATGAGCCAAAGCTTTTTGGTTTTGGTAAGCGCGGCGCCAAGCTTGGCCCCAATTGGCACCATAGAGGCCTCGGCCCCAAGCGAAAACAGTCCCGTGCCAACCACTACTAAAACCGCCCCTACCAAAAAGCTTAAAAGCACATCGGCCTGAACCGGCAGCACAGTAAGGCACAGCGCCGCAACCATTAAAATAATTGGCAGCACCGAGCAGGCAGCCTCTTTAATTTTTAAAGCAAGCATGGTGTGGTCTCTTTGCAGGGCCAGTTTCATGTTGGCTGTTTTCCTCCTAATTTGCTTGGCCGGGTGGTTCGGCGGTGTGGTTCTCGGCAGTGTAGCTTGGTGTTATTGTTCAGTAGTGTTATTCTTGGCAGAGCGGTTCTGCTGTGCCGTTCAACTGTGTATTTGGGTGGTGCCGTTTGGCGGCATTGCCCGGCAATGTTATTCGGTAGGTTTGCCCGGCAATTTTGTTGGGTTGTATTGCCCGGCGGGTGGCTGCGGGCCAATTCCCGGGGCGGGCCGGTGGGCAAAAATGCCTTTTACCTGCCTAAAACGGTTAAATTCTGGCGTTTTGGCGTCTGCCAACCGTGCACGACGCCGTTTTGGACTAAATTTTAAACTAATTATACCGTATTTTTTAAACTTCGGCAACTGCTATTTTAATAACATTTTGTAAATTAATGGAATTTTGCCCCCAAATTTATGAATAAACTGAAAAACAAAACATCTTTTTTGCAAAAACTATTGTAACGAACCTTAAAATTTGGTAAAATAAATAGTAACCTTGGCGGGGCGCCGCACTTGCTGCATAAGCAAAAGCGGAGCAACCCGCCGCCGAAGCATTTTTGGGAGGCGTTTTTTTGAAAGAAATTGAAATTGCCGCGTTGTATCCAACTTTAAATACCATTGCGGCCGGGCTGGTGCAGTCTTTAACCTACCCGTTTGAGCTTTTACCTAAAATTCACGATTATATTTTAAAGCTTGGCCCACAGCTGGACCCTGCCGTTTTTGAAAAACGGGGGGAGGATGTTTGGGTAGCTAAGGACGCTAAAATTGCCCCAACCGCATTTATAAACGGCCCCTGCATTATAGACAGCGGCGCCGAGGTGCGCCACTGCGCCTTTATTCGCGGCAACGCCATTGTTGGCAAGGGGGCGGTTGTTGGCAATTCAACCGAGCTGAAAAATGTACTGCTGTTTGACGGTGTTCAGGTGCCCCATTACAACTATGTGGGCGATTCTATTCTGGGCTACAAAGCGCACATGGGCACCGGGTCTATTACCTCGAATGTTAAGTCCGATAAAAGCTTGGTTGTACTAAAATCCAACACCGAAAAAATTGCAACCGGGCTAAAAAAGGTTGGCGCCTTTTTGGGCGAATTTGTTGAGGTTGGCTGCGGCAGCGTGCTAAACCCCGGCACGGTTATTGGGGCCCATTCGCAGGTTTACCCGCTTTCCTCGGTGCGTGGTGTTGTGCCGGCGAACAGCATTTACAAAAAGGCCGGCGAAGTTGTTTTAAAACAGCCAAGGTAAGGCTGCGGAGTTAATTTAATGGAACTGTGGGACATTTTAAATCAAAACGGTAAGCGTACCGGCCGGGTGGTAGCCCGGGGCAATGTGCAGCTAAAGGCAGGGGAATACCACCTGGTGGTGCACATTTGGCCGGTAAACGATTACGGCAGTTTGCTCATTCAAAAACGCACCAAAACCAAACGGATGATGCCCGGCATTTGGGCGGCAACCGGCGGCGCGGCCATTGTGGGGGAATCCTCTTACGAGGCGGCGGCCCGCGAGCTGTACGAGGAGCTGGGTATTAAAGCCACGCGTGAAAGCTTAAAGTTTGTGCGCCGTATGCGAAAGCGTAATTCCTTTGTAGATATTTGGGCCATTCATGTAAATGTTCGCGTGCCGGAGCTAAAACTGCAAAAAAGCGAGGTTGCCGAGGCGCGCTGGGTGAACACCACCACTTTAATGAGCATGGTTCGGGACGGAAAATACCACGATTACGGTCACGATTATTTTGAAAATGTTTTAAAATGCAGTGCGCGTTTTAAACGGGAGGACTTAAAATGAGCCGTTCTGTAGAGGGGCAAAAGTGCCCTGCTTGCCACGGATATTTATTTGATGATGACGATATTGTTTATTGCCCGGTTTGCGGCGCGCCGCACCACCGGGATTGCTACCAGGCGTTGGGCCACTGCGCTTTGCAGGCGCAGCACGGCACCCCGCAGCAGTACAAAGAGCCGGAAAGTAAACCCGCCGGGCAAACGCCCGCTGCCAACGGCGGCAAACAAAGCTGCTGCCCGGCCTGCGGGCGGGACTTAACCGGGAAAGAGGCGTTTTGCCCCGGCTGCGGCCGCCCGGTTGGCAGCGGCGCTGGCTTTCTGGCCGGCTTTGCGCAGGCCAACCCGTTTGTTAGGATAAATAAAAACGAAAAGTTAGAGGATGACATTACCGTAGGCGAGGCTGCCCGGTATGTTGGCCCCAGCGCCCTGCGATACATCAACTGCTTTAAAAAACAGGGCAAAACCAAAAAAACGGGCTGGAACTGGGGGGCATTTTTGTTTCCTCAGGCTTGGTTCTTTTACCGTAAAATTTACCTGCCCGGCGCCTTGTTTTTTATTTTGTTTCTAACGGGTACCTTGCTAACCTACGCTTTTACCGGCTTGGTAGACCGCGTGCCGGAGGAGCTGCAGCGTAACAGCTCGCTCATTGCAAACTACATTTTGCAAAACCTAACCAAGGCCGATATTCCCGTTTTAATTACGGTAGCCGTTGGGGCTTTTACCAAATTGGCTGTAAGAATTTTTGCCGGTTTATTTGGCGATTATTTTTACCATAAAAGCGCCTTTGCCCGTATTCGCGCCGCAAAGGAGCAAGAGGAATACACCGAGCAGCCCGAACAGGTGCTGCAAAAAATGGGCTGGGTAAACATCTGGCTCGGCATGCTGGGGCTTTTTGGGATAACCTGGTTATGCTATTTTATTTTTAGTTTGCTTTAAAGCAAGCAAAATAGCAGGAGGATTTACAAATGAAAAAAATCACAAAAGCCGTTATTCCGGCCGCAGGGCTTGGCACCCGGGTGCTGCCCGCTTCTAAGGCAATCCCCAAAGAGATGTTGCCTATTGTAGATAAGCCCGCCATTCAGTACATTGTGGAGGAAGCGGTTCGTGCCGGCATTACCGATATTTTAATTATTACCAACCGCGGTAAGGGTGCCATTGAGGACCATTTTGACCACTCCTTTGAGCTGGAAACCATGCTCTCTTTAAAAGGCAAACACGAGGTTGCCGAGCAGCTGGGTGAGGTTTCAAAGCTGGCAAACATCTTTTTTTTACGCCAAAAGGAGACAAAGGGCCTGGGCCATGCCGTGCTGTGTGCCGAGCGGTTTATTGGCAGCGACCCGTTTGCCGTGCTTTACGGGGATGATGTAATTATTGGCGAGGACCCGGCCATTGGCCAGCTGTGCCGCGCGTACGAAAAATACGGCAAGGGCACCGTAGGCATTAAAGAAGTTCCGCGGGCCGATGTTTCTAAGTACTGCTCGCTAAAGGTAGACCCGCTTTGCGAGAATTATTACAGCGTAACCGATATGGTAGAAAAACCAACCGAAGACCAAATTATGTCGCTGTTTTCTATTTTAGGGCGCTGTGTGCTGCCGCCCGATATTTTTGAGATTTTGCGACACACCCCAAACGGTGCCGGCAACGAGCTGCAGCTTACCGATGCTATGAAGGCTTTAGCCCAAAAAGACGGCATGGTTGGGGTAGATTACACCGGCGTGCGGTACGATATGGGCAACAAATTTGGCATTTTAAAGGCAAATATTGAGGTTGGCCTGCAGCAACCCGAGGTGCGCGACCAGCTGCGGGCCTTTATTAAAGAGATTGCCCCAAAATTGTAAGGAATTTAATGAAGTATCAGTATTTATTATTCGATTTAGACGGCACATTGTTAGACTTTTTAAAATCTGAGGCCGTTTCTATTCGTGAGGTGTTTCAAAGCTTTGGCCTGCCGCATAATGACGCGGCGGTGCAGCTTTATTCAAAAATTAACGACAGCTACTGGAAACGCTACGAAAAGGGTGAAATACAACGGTCGGAGATTTTTGCCGGCCGGTTTCAAACCTTTTTGGCGCAAATCGGTCAACCGGGTGACCCGCAAGCCCTTTGCGACGCTTACTTTTTAAAGCTTTCGCAAAGCGCGTACCTGCTGCCCGGCGCGCTGCCGCTGTTACAGGCGTTAAAGGGGCGTTACACCCTTTGTGCCGCTACCAACGGCTACGCCGTAACCCAGCACAACCGGCTGCAGCTTTCTGGGCTAAAGGAATATTTTAACTACCTTTTTATTTCGGAGGAAATGCAAACCAAAAAGCCGGATAAACAGTTTTTTGATTTGGCCTTTGGGGAGCTGGGGTGTAAAAACCCAAAACAGGCGTTAATGATAGGGGATTCTTTAAGCAGCGACATTGCCGGCGGTCTTACTGCCGGGTGCGACACCTGCTTTGTAAACCTAAGCGGCCAAAGCGTTACCCCGCCGCCAGGCACCACCTACACTGTTACCGCGCTAAACCAAATTATTCCCGTTTGCGGGCTTTAGTTTGTTGTAAAGAATGCGCGTAAAAATACGCCGTGGTTAGCCGGTACAACCAAAAACCGCCACGCCACAAAAACCGTTGCCCTTTTGTTGGCCCAAAAGTGCCCGGTGTAAACGGCGCCTTGCTTTAAAAAGGTGTTTTAAGCCAAAAGGGGATTGACAAATTTTAACAACCCTGTTAGAATAAAAGTGAGTTAAAATGTGTTAAAGGGGGTGCTGCAGGCGTTGGAACATTTAAAAACCGTTGCAAAAAACAAAAAAGCCTACCACGATTATTTTGTTACCCAAAGCCTTGAGGCCGGCATTGAGCTTTGCGGCACCGAGGTAAAAGCCATTCGCGCCGGGGGCGTAAATTTAAAAGACGCCTGGTGCGACATTGAAAACGGCGAGCTGTTTGTAAAGGGAATGCACATTTCCCCTTACGAAAAGGGCAACATTTTTAATAAAGACCCTTTACGGGTGCGCCGGCTGCTTATGCACAAAAGAGAAATTTTGCACCTGTTTGGCCAAATTAAGCAACAGGGGTACACCTTAATTCCGCTCTCGGTTTACTTTAAGGGTTCTAACATTAAAATTCAGGTTGGCCTTTGTAAGGGCAAAAAGCTGTACGATAAACGCGAGTCGGCCGCCGTGCGAGATATGAACCGCTCCATTGCACGTGCCGTAAAAGAAAGGGAATATTAACGTGAAATATTTTACGGTTGAATTAAAAAAAGAATTTCCCATGCTGCAAACCAACCAAAACCCGGTTTTACACTGCTATGTAAACGATATTTTTCGCCGGGACGATCATTACAATGCCCCCGGTATGTTAATTATGCCGGGCGGCGGTTACGCCCAAGTTTGCTTTGACCGCGAGGGCGAGTGCATTGCGTTTTGGTACTTAAAGGCCGGCTATTGTGCTTTTGTGCTGCAGTACAGCGTTGCGCCGGGCGCCCATTTTCCAGAGCAGCTTTGCGAGGAGGCTGCCGCCATGCTGTACATTCGGCGTCACGCCAAGGAATGGCGGTTAGACCCCGAAAAAATTGCCGTTAGCGGCTTTTCGGCCGGCGGGCATTTGGCCTGCTCCTTGGGTACTATGTGTAACGACCCGGCCGTAACCGGGCTTTTGGGTGTTACCCCGCAGGAGATTGCACCAAACGCCATGGTGCTGGGGTACCCGGTTATTGCAGCCGACCCCGCCATTGCTCATGTTTGGTCTATTAAAAATGTTTCAGGCGTGGAAGATACCTCTTCTCCCGACTATTTAAAATTCGGGTTAGAGCATAAAGTAAACGAGTTTACGCCGCCAACCTATTTGTGGCACACGGCCGATGATAACTGTGTGCCCTGCAAAAACAGTTTGGTGTTTGCGGCGGCGCTGGCCGAGCACGGTATTATGTACGAGCTGCACATTTTCCCACACGGGCCGCACGGCCTGGCCGCTTGCGATTTAGCCTCATCCCCTTATGTAGATGAGGTTGCAGCGCTGGCCAACGCGTGGGTAGATGAATCCATTCGGTTCTTAGCGGTTGTGTTTGGCAAGTAGCTGGTATTTTACGCTTTTTGCGCCGGGCAACCGGCGTTATATATGGGGGCGTAAAGGTTTCGACGGGGACAGGGAAGCAAGATTAGCGGGTAGTGTGGCGAAAACACTTAAAAAGTCGCAAAAAAAATTAACTGACAATAGAAATATTGCATTAGCAGCCTAATTTAGGCTGCCGTTCGACCCGGTAGAACTGCGGACCGGTTAGAGCGTCATTTTAGCAGTGAACGTGAACGGCGGTTTGCTCCGCCCGCCGTCATGATTTTGGAGCTACCAAGCAGCGCGCTTTGGCAGCCGTGTGCGCTGTAAGGGAACTTTAAACAACTGCCTGCACCCGGAGAGAATTTTGTGAAACTGTTTTCGGACGGGGGTCCGACTCCCCCCGCCTCCACCAAATGCTTAAAAAGCGCCTATTTTAGGCGCTTTTTTTGTTTCCGGCACGAATTTTGTACGAATTTTCAAGGTGTTAAGATGTCTTTAAGTGTTTAGCTTTTAAAAATATGCACTTTAAATTCACGGCCGCACTTGGGGCAATCTACCCGGTGGCGGCCCTTTTTGCGCGGCAGGCGCACCGTGGCCTTGCAGTGGGGGCATTTTTTGTAAATGTGGGTAACATCGGCCTTGCGGCTTGCCCGCTGCCGGTTTTGGCGGCGCAGCTTGTAAACAAGCTGCATAAATTTGTTGTTTTCCCGCTGGCGGGCGGTAAGGTTTCTAGAAAACATCCGCAACAGCAGCAGTAAAAACAATAGCCAAATGGCAAGGTAAACAAAACGGTTGCGGAAAATTAAGTTTACGGCCATTAAGGCTACATACACGGCAAAAATAAATTTATTCAGCCCGTCAAACCCGCAGCGGCCGGCTAAAGCCCGGGCAAGAAAAGCATTTAATCGGTACCACACGAAAAATCCCCCTTTGTTTTTTAAGTTTTGTTTTGTAAAGTATTATAGGCAAAATTTGTTAAAAAATCAACAAGACAAAGGCATTGTTTAAAAAGTTTTTACAAAGCCGGGGTACTGCTGGTAAGGGCGGTTTTAACCCGGTATTCTCGTGGGGTTTGGCCAATTACACTTTTAAAAACAGCCGAAAAATAGGCCTGCGATGAAAACCCCAACTGTACGCTGGCTTGGGTAGGCGCTAACTCCCTGCTGCAGCAGCCGACAGGCTTCGTCAATTTTAAGCTCGTTAAAAAAACGATTTACCCCCATGCCGGCGCAGCGGCGAAAGGCGTTTTTTAAGGTGGTGGTGCAAACGCCGCACAGCTTGGCAAAATCTTGAATAGAATAATTATTCGCTAAATGCTGCTTCATAAAAACAACGGTGTTGTTGTACAAAGCTGCCTCCCGGCTTTGAGAAAAGCGGGGTTTGGCCTCCTCTCGCAGCAGGCGAAACAACATTAGGCGAAACAGTTCCTCCGCAATGGGGGGAATATTTTGGCTGTACATATTAAAATTTGCGCTTTGAAGCTCGCTTAAAATAATTTGCAGCAGCTGGTAATTTTCTTTAGAAAGGCGAAAGGCCGAAGGCCCGCCGGTAAGGGGAATGTCGGTAGAATCGAACTGAAAAACAATAAGGTGAGTTGGGGCTTTTAGGCACTTGTTGCGATGAAAAACAAACGGTTCGCCTAAAAAAATGTCATTCTCGTTTAAAAGCAAAACATAATTGTCGTAGGCAATTTCTAAGGTGCCGGAAAGCACAATATTCATCTCAAACCCGTGATGCCGGTGCCCCTCGAAGGAGTGGCCCTCATCAAAAGTAAAGTTAAAACAGGAGTATAAATTAATGTTAAAATTAGAAATCATGTAAAACCACCCTGCCCAAAACTGTAAATACAGGCCAAAATAAAGCCAAAGCAGCTTTATCTATTATAATACGGGCGTTGTTGTATTGCAAGGCTTATAAAATCATTTTAATTTTTGGGGGCAAAAAAGCCCCAGCCGGCGGCAGGGGCTAAAAATAAGGGCACTTTTAGGGTGACTTGAGTCTAAAAAGGACGGCGGAGCGTCAATTGCTGCCGGCAGATAAGTAACTGCGCCTTATAGCTGCTCGGCCTTTAACAGCTTTTGACCCATTAACACGCCCATGGCCGAGGCCATCATTAAGCCGCGGGTCCAACCGCTGGAATCGCCCAAACAGTGCAGCCCGCGAATGTTGGTGTTAAAGTCGGCGTCCATTTTAACGCGGTTGCTGTAAAATTTAAGCTCCGGCGCGTAAAGCAGCGTTTCTACCGAGGCAAATCCGGGCACAACATGGTCCATAGCCTGAATAAAGTTAATAATGTTCATCATAGAGCGGTAGGGCATGGCGGCGGTAATGTCGCCCGCAACGGCATCTGGCAGGGTGGGCTTCAGGTTCGACTGCGCCAGTTCCTTTTGCCAGGTGCGTTTACCGTCTAAAATATCGCCGTAGCGCTGCACTAAAATGTGCCCGGCACCCAGCATATTGGTTAGCTCGCCAACCTTTTGGGCGTATTCAATGGGCTGGTTAAACGGCTCGTTAAAATTGTGCGAGCATAAAATGGCCAAATTGGTGTTGTTCGATTTTAGTTCCTTGTAAGAGTGCCCGTTTACAACGGCTAAATCGTTGTCGTAATTCTCCTGGCTTACAAAACCGCCGGGATTTTGGCAAAAGGTGCGAACCTTGTTTTTAAAGGGTTTGGGGTAGCCAATTAGTTTAGATTCGTACAACACCTTGTTTACCTTTTCCATAATTTCGTTGCGAACCTCTACCCGCACGCCAATATCTACCGTGCCGGGCTGGTGCGCAATGCCATGCTCGGCGCAAAGCTTTTCCAGCCAATCGGCGCCGCGGCGGCCGGTTGCAACCACAACATTTTTGCCTAAAATTTCAAAGCTCTGCTTGCCGTTTTCTACCACAACGCCCTTGCAGGTCTCGTTTTCAAGCAATAGCTCGGTACATTCGTGCCCAAACAGCATTTCTACCCCGTGCCGCTGCAGGTACTGCTCAATTCTAAGGTACAAATCCTGCGCCTTTTCGGTGCCTAAGTGGCGAATGGGGCAATCTACCAACCGCAGGCCGGCCTGAATGGCGCGTTTGCGAATTTCTTTAACCGCGTCATCGTTGCCAATGCCTTCAATGTGAGTATCGGCCCCAAATTCCAAGTAGATTTTGTCGGTGTAATCAATGGTGTCCTGTGCGGTGTCCTCCCCAATCAGGTTGGGTAGATCGCCCCCAACCTGGCAGCTAAGGGAAAGCTTGCCGTCGGAAAAAGCGCCGGCACCCGAAAACCCGGTTGTAATGTGGCAAAACGGCTTGCAGTTTACACATTTTTTTGTTTTGGCTTTCGGGCAATGCCGATTTTCAATCGATTGCCCTTTTTCTACAATTACAATAGATTTTTGGCTGCCCCGGCGAATCAGTTCTAAGGCAGTAAAAATGCCGGCAGGGCCGGCGCCAACAATAATAAGATCCTTTTGCATTGTAATAAACCCCTTTAATTTCGCACACTGCAGCCCGCCCGGGCGCCCGCGCACGCAATAGCGTATGCGTTACCAAAACGCACACAACAACAAAACAATTGTACCACAACCATTTTTATTTTGCAATGCCTGCCGGCAAAACTTCATAAATGGTTTACAAACACCCTGTTTAAACGGCGAATTTTTAAGTTTTATCCGCGGGTTGCTAAGGCTTTATTATCACTGGTTTTCATTGGCGCGGCGCCGCGCCGGTTGCGAGTATTTGTTGGCTTTGCGCGGGGGTTTGGCTTGCAAATGAAGCGGCTTTTGGCCCCTTAAAAACGGGTAAAAAGCACCGCCGCCAAAAATAGCTTTGCCCTAAAAATAAAAACTTTAAAATTGAGGGGTTGACATTGGGGGAGGGGTGTGATATAATGCATGTGTTGCAACACAGATACAACAGTTGAAACGGAGTGACACGGATGTATCAAATCGATTCCCTCTCCCGCATACCGGTATACGAGCAGATTGTAGAGCAAACCAAGCGGTTTATTTTAAGCGGCGTGTTATGTCCGGGGGCACAAATGGCCTCGGTACGCGGCATTGCGTTTGAGCACACCATTAACCCGCGCACCGTGTTGCGGGCGTATAACGAGCTGAACACGGCCGGGCTGATTAAAGCGGTGCCCGGTAAGGGCTACTTTGTTTGCGAGAATGCCCGCGCCCTGCTGCAGCAGGAAAATCACGAAAAAATGCATGAGCTGTTTGGGCTGTTTGGGCAAATGCGGCTGGCCGGCGTAGCCGAGCAGGAGCTAATTGACTGCGTAAAGGCCGCCTACGGGAAACCGAGCAAGTTTACCTTGAAAAAGGAGGAGCAGTAAAATGATCACTGCAACAAATGTTAGCAAGCGTTTTGGAAATTTTACGGCGTTAGACCAAATTACCTGCAGGATTCAAAGCGGTTGCGTTTACGGCATGGTAGGCTCTAACGGCGCCGGTAAATCTACCTTTTTGCGCTGCGTAGCCGGGGTTTACAAACCCGACGCCGGCACCATTACGGTACAGGGGCAGCCGGTTTGGGAAAACCCGGCCGTGAAAGCCAAAATTGCCTATGTACCGGATGAGCTGTTTTTCTTGGGCAGCTGCACCTTAAACCGTATGCGCGATTTATACCGCCGCTTGTTTCCAAAATTTGAGGTAGCGCGGTACAATAGCTTAATAAAAGATTTTGGGCTGGACCCGAAAAAGCCGGTAACAGGTTTTTCTAAGGGTATGCGCCGCCAGGCCGCCATTATTTTGGCCCTTGCCAGCCGGCCGGATTATTTATTTTTTGACGAGACCTTTGACGGGCTGGATCCGGTAATGCGCAGCTATGTTAAAAATTTAATAGGGGAGGACACCTTGCAGGGCGCCACCGCCATTGTAACCTCACATTCCCTGCGGGAATTAGAGGACCTTTGCGATTCGCTGGCGCTGCTGCACAAGGGCGGCTTAGTGCTGCAAAATGAAGTGGACCATTTAAAAACCACGCGGTACAAAATTCAAGTGGCGTTTGATCACACCTTTGACCGCTCGGATTTTAACAATATTGAAATCATACGCTTTCAAAAGCAGGGCTCGGTTGCCAACCTAATTGTTAAGGGTAATCGGGAGGAAACGGTAGCGAAGATTCGCCGAATGCAGCCTATAATTTTAGATGTGCTGCCCCTAACGCTGGAGGAAGTTTTTACCTACGAAATGGAAGCCTTGGGCTATGTTTTTGGGCAGGAGGTGCAGGCATGAAAAAGCAGATTTTTAACAAAAAATTGTTTTTAGAGGGATTTTTTCAGCTAACGGTTTTGGGCCTTGTTTTTGCGGCGCTTTACGCGGTTTCGGCCGTTGCAATGCCGGTTGTACAGGCAGTTAGCACGGCCGAAGGCTGGCAGCGCACCGCGTTAGAAGGCGCCGAGACCGCTAAATGCACCGTAGGGGTGCTGCAGCTGCAATGGCCCATGTTGTTTTTGCCCAGTGCGGTAACGCCGCTGCTTTCGCTTTATTTGTTTCGGTTTTTAAACAAGCGCAGCAGCTCCGATTTTTACCACGCCCTGCCGCATACCCGCACTGCCCTTTATTTTAGCTTTATGGCGGCGGTGGCCGCTTGGGTGGTGCTTTGCGCCGCGGTAAGCGTTGGGCTTTCGCAGCTGGCCTGCCTGCTTTGCCAAAAATATATTATTATTGACGCCGCCGGCATTTTAAATAACGGGGGTAATATGCTGCTGGCCTCTGCCTTGGTTTTGGCGGCCATTGGCGTGGCGGTGAGTCTTACCGGTAACACCTTTTCCAACATTACGGTTGCGTTAATTATTTTGTTTTTGCCGCGCCTTTGCATTTATATTGTTAGCAGTACGCCGGCCGCCTTGCTGCCCTTTGTGTACCAAAAAAGCACCGGGCTTTTTGCGCCCGATATTAACCTGGTGTTTTCAATAGTCGCAAGCATTTTGCGGGTATTTAACGGCAACGGCCTTTCGATCTTAAACTTTAACACTCTGCAAACAGCGCAGGTGCTTTACACCGCTTTGTTAACTGCCCTTTATGTTGCGTTGGGCTGCGTTTTGTTTAACCGCCGCAAAAGTGAAAGCGCCGGCACCCCCGCCGTAAGCCGGCGCCTGCAAACGGTGTTTAGAATTGTGGTTACTATGCTGCCGTGTATGCTGGTTTGCCGCAGCATAACTGCGGCACTGGTAGGCAGCGAAAAAAGCGCCGCGCAGGGGTATGTTTTGGGCTATTTGGCCGCGCTGCTGGTTTACTTTGGCTACGAGCTGATCGCCACCAAAAAGTGGCGCGGGCTGTTAAAATCGGCCCCCGGGCTAATAGTGGTTGCGGTTTTAAATGTAGCTTTAATTTTTACCATGAAAACCGCTTACCAACGGGCCTTAAGCTTTGCGCCAACCGCGCAGCAAATAAAAAGCGTTTCGTTTATTTGCAATTTTAACGAAACAACGCGCGCAATGCTTTACGCCGACGACAGCGTGACCCTGCGCGCACAGGCGCTGGAGTTTACCGACCCCGAAATTTTAAAGCTGGTAAGCGAAAATTTAAGCAAAACGGTGGAGGAAACAAAGAAAAGCCCGCTGTTAGAAACCATTTACCAAAAAATTTACAACGAAAAAACCAGCACCTTTACCTTTAAAATTAAAGCAAACGGCCAAACGGCCTACCGCCATTTAATCCTAACGGCCGAGCAAGCCAAGCAGTTTAACGCCCTTACCTTAAAAAACAGCAGCTACCAAAAGCTGTGGCAGCAGCCATTGCCCGAAATTCAAAATACCATTCGGATCTACAGCTCTGTGGGGCGCTATTCTACCGCCGTGCTGCCCGAGCAAAGCAAAACCGAGCTGTTTGCGGCTTACAAAACGGAGCTGCAAACGGTGAATCTTACCGCTTACATTCAGCAGGTGCAGCAGCAGGAGGAAAGTGCGCTGGAAATTGGCTGTAACGCCGTTATTAACGGCCGGGTTTACACAGTTAATTACCCCGTGTTTGAGGAGCTTTTTCCAAACACCTGCCAAAGCTTTTACAACCTTGCTTACAAAGCGCAGGAAAAAGACCGGGCCGACCTTTTAAAACTGGCTAACAGCGAGTTTGCCGGCCAAACCGGAAACATTACCATTGCCGCGTATATGGCCGGTACGAAAGGCAGGCAAAGTGGCCAAACGGCCTACTACGGGCAGGATCTTACCACCGCCACGCGCACGAGCGCGGCCGAAATGTTAAAATACTGCCTGAGCAGCGCAGCCAACCGTGCGCCAAGGCTTAATGAAAGCTACTATTTTGTGCAAGTTATGCTCAATACCCCCGCAGGGGAAAATGCAGAATTTAAGGCCGATTACACCTTGATATTGCCGGTGGAAGAGTTGAATTTAAACGCTCTGCCAAAGCAGTTTTTGCAAAACAAGGAATAACACCGGCACCCGTTTCAATAAAACGGGCCAAACCGTAGGACGCCGCCCCGCCGACCGAATGGTACAACGGCAGGCGCCCGCCGGCTTTGGTACGGTGGCCGGTTTTATTGGTCAAATCGCACAGCGGCCGGTAAAACCGGCCTATATATTCCCAATGAACCCCGCCCGTGTTTCTTGTACGGGCGGGGTTCTTGCTTAAAATTAAAATATTTTAGCTGCCGGTTATTTTGCTGGTTCAGGCCCTTACAAAAGCGCCGTGAGGCCTTGCGGTTAAAGCTTTGCAAAACGGTGTGGCGGCCGGCGCTGTGCGGCATTAACAGCAGTACCTTTTACCGGTTCTTGCGTAAATCCCCTGCGGGCGTTGGCCGCACAAAAGTTTTCGGTTTACTTTTTGCAAGGCAATTAACAGTTTTGCGGATTGGAAAAAATTTTTCTTTTCCAAACTTAAAAATTTCCTTGAAAGATTGGTTGCGGCGTGATATATCTATAATAGACCGAAAGGGGGCCACAAGCTTGCGAAAAGACCTTTTGTATGTTGTTATGCAGCCCGAGGACAAAAATTCTTTTTGGGCACAGCTAATTCACGGCGGAATACGCGAAGAGGCGCGCTTTTTTCACGACACGCTTTGTGCGGTAGATCCCGGTGATCTTTCTTATGATCTTAAAGGGCAATACACGCTGGTTGTTGGCAACCATGCCGGTTGGATTGAAAGCTCTGTTATAGCGCTTTTGCGCCGCGGTGCCCTGCCAATTATTGTTAATGCAAGCGTGCTGCCAATTAAAGGGCTGCGGTGCAGTGGGGTTACCTTTGAGCTTGAGGAAATTATAGGCCGGTGCGTTGATCTGTTTGCCGCGGCCGGCAGGCGGCGGGTTGCCCTTTTGGGGGTTAACCCCAATTCGTTGGCCGATTGTGTTAAGGCCGATTTTTTTACAAAGGCTTCTGTAAATTTGCAGCCTGGTGACATTTATTGGGCCTCCAACAGTCTTGAGGCCTGCGTTACGCAATTTGCAGAGCAGCTAACCCGTTCGGACCACAATGCGGTTCTTTGCTCGAATGATACGGTGGCAATAAGGCTTTTGGGTCGGCTTCCGGCCGGCACGGTTCCAAAGCGGCTTTATGTTGTTGGCATGGGTAATTCGTACCTTGGCGCAAACCTTAGCGGTGGGTTAACCAGCGTTAGGTTTGATTACCGTGAAATGGGAAAAATGTCGGTACAGCTGTACCACGACCTCGTCCGTATGCGAACAAAGGGCCACCTAATGCTGTCGTTGCCGTGTTACCTTATTGTTCGGCACACCGCCCCGCTTCGCGACCGCCCGTTTGAACCCAAAGCAACGGCGGCGGAACCGCCGCTTGACAATTATTTTGCGGGTGCCGAGGTGCAAAATGTTATTCGGGTAGAAACCATGCTGCAATCCGGCGACGCTTTTGACCGTGAAATAATATTTGGAATAAAACGGGGTGAAACCTGCGAGCAAATTGCAGAGCGGCTGTTTTTTTCAGGACGAGCGGTGCGGTACCGGCTTTCAAACATCATAAAGCGCTACGGCTTTCAAAACCGCACGGAGCTTGAAAACGCCGTTTGTGCTGCACTTGGGGGAAAGAAAGAGTAAAATGGTAAAAGAGTTTAAACTTGTGCTGCCGGCGGCGGACCTGGGCAATGAAAGCCCTATGCCGGATATTAAAAATGTTAGCTATATACACGCCGGGTTTAAAACAACCAACCGGGTAAGCCGCGGTGAAAAAAAGCACCTTGGCAAGGGTATGATTCAAACAATTCTGCCCTACAAAATGCAAAACGGCTACAACCGGGTAAAAAAACCGCGGGAATTTAACGCCATTTCGGTTGAAAATGACCATATCCGGGCTGTTTTTTTGCCGGAGCTTGGGGGCAGACTTTGGTCGCTTTACGATAAAGATAATAAGCATGAGCTTTTGTATGTTAACCCGGTGTTTCAACCGGGGAACCTTGGGCTGCGAAACGCGTGGTTTTCCGGCGGGGTTGAGTTTAATGTTGGTATTAAAGGGCACAACCCGCTAACCTGCTCGCCACTGCACGCCGTAATTGAAACAACGCCAGACGGCGAAGTGCTTCGGCTGTATGAATATGAGCGTATTCGCGGCGTTGTGTACTCGGTAAGTGCCTGGGTGAATAAAAATTCCCCGGTGCTTTACATTCGTTGTCGAATTGAAAACTTGTCGGATCATGAAAAATATATGTACTGGTGGTCGAACATAGCAGTGCCGGAAACAAAGGGCACGCGAATTATTGTCCCGGCGGCAGAGGCCTTTGTAAGTTTTTACAACACCGACCATTATTTAATAGATAAAACGGCAGTGCCCTTAAGCGGCGGGGTAGACGCCAGTTACCCTTGCAACATTGCAACCTCGCGTGACTTTTTTTATAAAATTCCAAAGGACTCACACAAATGGATCGCGGCGGTCAACGAGCAGGGTAAAGGGCTGTTGCAGTGCTCCACAAAGCGGCTTTTTGGGCGTAAGCTTTTTGCCTGGGGAATGGCACAGGGCGGCCGCCATTGGAACGAGTGGCTTTCTGAACGCGGCTCGGCGTATATTGAAATTCAGGCAGGGCTGGCGCGCACACAGCTGGAGCATATTCCCATGAAGGGGAAGGAGAGCTGGGAATGGGTAGAGGCGTATACCGGCATCTGCGGCAACGCAACCGACTTTCATGGCGATTATAAAGCGGCAGTTGACCGGGTTGAACAGGTACTGACCGAAAAAATCGGTGATCCTAAGCAATTGTACTTTCCACCGGACGAAACGGTAACGGCAAGCCGAATGGTTGCATACGGTTCTGATTTTGGCAGCCTGGAGGAAGCAGTAAGAAAACAACCCATAAGTAAAACCCTAAATTTCCCGCAGGTTGATTCAGCACAGACGGTCGCCTGGCGCCAGCTGCTTGAAATGGGTAGCTTTCCCTGTCCTGGGGTTGAAAAGGAACCCGAAAGCTACATGGTGGATGAGTTTTGGCGCAACAGGTTAAAGGCGCTAAAAGCACAAAACTGGTACAGCTACCTGCAGCTTGGCGTAGCCGAGTACGCCTTAAGTACCTGTGGTAAGGGCACGGCAGAACTCGCGTTGGCGTATTTTTTAAAATCAAACAAGGCGGCGCCAAACGCCTGGGCACTGCGGAATATTGCAATGCTTTATAAAAACGAATATAAAAAGCCTGAAGAAGCCGTTCGGTATATTTTGCTGGCCTTTAAGCTAAAACCCGACTGCGCACCGCTTTGTGTAGAAACGGCAGAAATGCTAACAGCCTGCGGCAGGCCGGCAGAATGGCTTAAAATTTACGAGGGGCTAAGCCCAAAGCTGCAAAAGCTTGGTAGGCTAAGGCTGTACAAGGCGGTTGCATTGGTGCAGCTTAACCGGCTAAACGAAGCGGCCGAAATATTAAAGCCGGGCTTTGAAATGCCCGATGTTAAGGAGGGCGAGTATTCGGTTTCGCAGCTGTGGTTTGAGCTTTATGGGAAAATTTTTGCCAAAGAAACGGGCGTGGTGTACAGCCCGAACAACAAGGCTTTTATTTGTGCTGCTAATTTAAAGTACCCACTTCCGGCAGAATTAGATTTTAGAATGGATTAAAACCTATTGCTCTTTGCTGCAGGCGTAAAAACGACCGTTGCAGTTTAGCAAATAAAAAACACGGCAAAACAGCACCCCTAAAAGGGTAGAAAGGGAGCCTTTTAAACAAAGGACAGTATTTAAAATGAAAATACCACAACCATTTATTCCACTTAGAGCCGAAACCAACGGACTGAACCACACGGTTCATGTAATTGGGCGCGATTATACCATTGGAGCCGACGGCATGCTCACCTCGGTGAAATCGCAGGGGGTTGAATTGTTGGCAGCACCCATGCGGTTGGTTTTAACTGAGAATGGCAAACCGGCGGCCTGGAACGATAATTACCCGAAAAACGAGTCGGAGAGCTTTATTCAGCGCCGTTCGGATGAGGAAATTGTTATTTGCGGTGCAAAGCAATCTAATAGATTTATTATAAATACCTGTTACAAAATAGATTACGACGGCTGCATGGATATTGACCTTAAGTTAATGACCTGCGGCCAAACGGTTGCGCAGGTTTTTGGTGTTTCTAAAACCGCGCCGGCCCTTTTTAAGCTGAATTGCCTGTGGCTGGAAATTCCGCTGAAGGCCGAGGCCATGACGCTTTTTACAAGCTATCCAAACAGCGCAATCCGGCTGGCCGACGGCACCGAGCGTCCACAAACCAATATGTCAATGAGCGGCAAAATTCCAAACCAAACGGCAATGCTGCCGTTTAAAGCGCTTTTGTGGCTTGGAAACGAGGAACGCGGGTTGGGCTGGTTTGCCGAAAACAACAAAAATTGGCAGCCGGCACAGCCGAATGATGCAATGGAGCTTGTGCACAAGGGGGACACTTTAATTTTGCGCGTACGGCTTTTAGATAGCCACCCGGAATGCTGGAGCGCCGATCCCGAAAGCGGAATGTATTCCTATAAGCCAATAACCTTTGGCTTTGGGTTGCACGCTACGCCGGTTAAGCCTTTTCCAAAACAGCCTTATATTCACAACGCTTTTCACCTTGATTGCGGTAGCAAGGTTGAGGGGAATTATATTGATGTTTTGGCCGGCCGGTATGATGAGTTAAAGGAAAAAGGCGTAACAACGCTGATTCTTCACGAAAAGTGGAATAAATCGCAAAACTGGTTTGAGCTCAGCGAGTTTACACGGCGCCAACTTGTAACCATTACCGATGAGTGTCACAAGCGTGGGATTAAGGTGCTGCCCTATTTTGGTTACGAGCTTTCAACCTTGTCGCCGGAGTGGGGCGCGCTGGAAAACAAGGTAACTTTTAAGGGACAGCAAAATCAGCTTATGGGCGGATGGTGGCGCGTACCGTTTCAAAGGGATTATATAGTTTGCTACCATTCAAGCTATTCGGATATTTTTATAAACGGCATTACAAAAATAATAGATGAATGTAATGTAGACGGCGTTTACCTTGACGGCACACACTATCCGCGGTTGTGTTATTCAATTGAGCACGGCTGCGGTTGGTACGATCAAGCCGGCCAGCTGCACGGAAGCTATTGTTTTAAAGCCATTCGCAAGCTTTTTAAACGCCTATATAGCGTTGTAGAATCGCGCGGGGGCGAGATTAATGTGCACGGATTTGGGTTTGTAAATTTTACGGCAATACCGTATATTCACCAAACCTGGTACGGTGAAAATTTGCAATTTAAATTAATGAAAGGCTCCACCGAAGATATTGATTTGGATTATTTTAGAGCCGAGTACACCGGGCGGAATATTGGCGCACCGGTTGAGCTGATTGCTTACGAAAACCGCCCGTACTGGACCTTTGAGCAGGCGCTGGCCATTTCTTTGCTGCATGGAATACTGCCAAGGCCCAATGACCTTGGGCACCCGCTGGAGCTGATGAGTAAGGTTTGGAAAATTATTGGTGATTTTCCTGTTGAAAAGGCAGAATGGCTGCCGTACTGGAAAAACAGCGTAAACGCCACACATGAAAAGGTTCGGGTAAGTTACTATCGGTACACCGACCTATCTGGCAGTGTGCAGCTTTTGGCTTTTATTGTAAACATTTCGGCAAGCCCGGTTGCCGAGGTTTGTTTAAAGTTTAACGAAAAGGTTTCAACCGCGATAGAACCGCAAACAGGCAAAACGGTTGGGTTCCGGCTGGGGTTGGGCGGTTACGGGTGCAAAATACTTTTTATTAAGTAAAAATAAAGCTAAAATCAGTTTAAAACGGCAGGCACTTAGAGCCTACCGTTTTTTGCTATTAGCAGTAAATAATTAGGGGTAATTAAACCCTTTGGCTGCCGGTTATTTTGCCGGTTCAGGCTCCTTACAAAAGCGCTGGGTAACCTTGCCGCCGTTTAAAAAAACCTCGTGAAACATGTACTGCGGCCGGCTCCAAACCGGGCCGCTGCCGTCGGCCAGGCGGTAAAGCACCTGCTCCTCGCCGGTCTCGCTGTTTAAGGCGGCGCCCAAAACCCTGTAAAGGCCGCCTTTAAAATGGCGGTAAAGGCCGGGTTCTACCTTGTTTTCGGGGTTTTGCGGCAGGCTGCGAAAACGGTAGGTCTCAACCTCCGGCGGGCGGTAGGTGTGGGTGCCGCCTTGAATAAAATCTAACCCCTTAGCGGTGCGAAAGCTTTGGTACAGCACCATAACGGTAGAGGGCGGGCAAACATAATCGCCCAAATAGGCCGTTATTTTAACCGGGCAGGGCACCCGTGTGGCGGCGGCAGCGGTGTCGTAATAGCGCAGACCCTCGGTAAATTCGGGGCGCCAGCCGGGCAAATAGCCCTTGTTTTCGGCGTTTAGGTTACAAAACCAGGGAATGTAAAGGTTTAAATTCGTTACAAAATGCGGGTGCTTACTCCCGTTGCACTCAAGGGGTATTATAGCATTTTAAATTTGGCAGGTCAACCCAAAAAAATTTTGTTTTACAATTTTGTTTAAACCGCAAAACAGGGTAAAAAAGGCAACTACTTTTGTTGGCTTAACCCGCTGCCAAAGCCGCAAAACAGCGTAACACAAAAGCCGCAGCACCGCCCTTTGTGCGCTGCGGTTAAAAACAGGGCACCAAAAACAGAACACTAAAAACAGGTTTAGGCTTGTTTCCGCCCGCCTAAAAAAAGCCGCCCCCAAGGGCTTGGGGGCGGCACAGACTGCTAAAAAAGTTTAAGCTTTACGGGTTTGGCGCAAACGCAGGGCTTTTTACCGGGCACAGCGTAAGCGGTTTGTTGGTATAAGGCTAAGTTTTTGCGGGCCTAAATTAAAATGCTGCAATTTTTGCTGAAAGGCACAGCGAAAAGCTGTTTGCCGGCAAAAGCATTGCAAAGGGTTGCCTGCCGGCGGACGTGTTTGCAAATTCCCCTTAAAAATGGCGCGCGAAAGCTTTAAAAGGCGGCAAAAAAGAAAAGGGGAAGGGGGTTAGTAAATGTCGGGCACCGGCTCCACCGGCTGATCCATCCGCTCGGGGTGCTTTAAATATTCGTTAATTTTTTTAAGGCCCGAGGAGTAATAGTGCCCGTCGCAAATGCGTTCGTCCAGTACCAGCTTAAGGTCAACAAACTTGCGCTGCTCTACGCTGCCGTCTTTGTTTAAAACGTTTTCTACCCGCTTGGCGCTGTAAGAGCAAAAAATGGGTACATTGCCAAAATTGTAAAGGTGGTGGTAAATGGCCGGAATGCCTAAAGAGCCCATAGAGGTAATAAAAAAGGAACCGTGAAACGGGCTGACCTTTAACAGGAACTTTGGCAAAAAGCCAAAATAATCTAACAAATTTAAAAACCAAATGGCAAATTTTAAAATAATACCGGGAATGTGGTTTAACACGCGGGCGGTACTGTCAAAATCGCTTTGGTCGCCCTTGGCGCGGTTTTCTTCTACAAGGTCCATAAACTTGCGGTAAATATCGTCGGGGGAATCGGCCGGGTCAAAAAAACATTTAATAACCGTTTCCTGCGAGTCCAGCCGCATTTCTTTTTTAATGGTCATCATAACTTCAATATCGTTCCTGGCGTAAACCCGCTGGCCCGAAATAAAGCGGTTTAGCCCGGGGCGCTGCGCCACGGTGCGAACATAGGCCGCCAAAATAACGTGTAAAAGGCCAAAGCCCTTTAACCCCTCGCCGCGCTTTTTGCGAATGTATTTTTCAATTTCTTCAAGGTCTACCGGTACGGTTATGTAGTTGCAAGCGTCGTTCCGTTTTACCATAATAAAGGAGGAAACAAAGTTCATTGGGTTTAGGGAACGAATACGGCGGCCGTCGCTGCGGTCGCCAAAACGGCGCTTGTACTTTTTAGCTGGCTCCATAATACACCCCTTGGCTTGGGCGGCACTGCGGCTTTTTGCCCGAAAATTACTACCTTTAAGTATAGCATTTTTTAAAAAGAATAGCAAGGAATTTTGCAATTTGTAATTATTTGTAATCTGCCAAGCGGCAAACGAAGCTAAAATTTTTGCTGTTTAAGCGCACAGCGCCGGGGAATTTGTTAAAATTCCCCGGCGCTGCAAAAAGCCCTAAAAAGGGTAAAACAGCGGTTTTTAATTGTTGCGGCGCACCGCTTTGGCAAGCAAAAGAAAAATGCCGCACGCAGCTAAGTTCCGCGCGGCAACGGTTGGGTTAGCAACGCTTTGCCCGGCGCCGGTTTATTTTGCTTCGGGGTTCAAAATTTTTCCGCCAATTATAATGGTTTTAAGGTTTAATGCCTCGTCGGCAATTAAAAGGTCGGCGTCGTACCCCGGCTTTATTTGCCCTTTGCGAACGCCCAGCAGCCGGGCCGGCGTTTCGCTGGCCATTTTAACGGCGTTTTTCAGCGGCACCCCAAAGCGCACCGCGGTTTTAACGCAGTCCAGCAAGGTGGCGCAGCTGCCGGCCAGGGTGCCATCTGCCAAACGGGCGGCGCCGTTTTTTAAGTAAACCTTTAACCCGCCGCAATTGTATTCGCCGGTTTTTAGCCCGGCACAGCGAATACTGTCGCTAATTAAAATAAGGCGGTTTGGGCCAAACATTTTGTAGGTAGCTAAAAACACAGGCTTAGAAATATGTAACCCGTCGCAAATAATTTGGGCGTAAATTTTGTGCTCAAACGCGGCGCCAATAGGCCCCGGCTCCCGGTGGTTAAAAGGGGGCATGGCGTTGTAAATGTGGGTTAGGCAGTTGGCGCCGGCCGCAATGGCGCTGCAGGCGGTTTGGTAGCTGCAATCGGTGTGGCCAATTGAAACAACGGTGTTTTTGCTGGCCGCTTTAATAAAAGCCTCCCCGCCGGGCAGCTCGGGCGCAACGGTTACCATTTTTACCCGCTCAAATTCGCAAAAAGCCCGGTAATCGGGATTTTTAATAAACACCTCGTTCTGGGCGCCTTTGCGATTTTTTGAAATGTACGGCCCCTCAAAATGAAAGCCTAAAATATTGGCCCCGGCAAAATTGGTTTCGGCCTTGGTTACCCGCTTTAGGCTGCCGTAATCCATGGTCATGGTGGTAGGTAAAAAAGAGGTGGTTCCGTGCGCGGCCCAAAAACGGCACATGGGGGCAAAGTCGGCGTCCATGGTGTCCATGCCGGCGCATCCGTGCGTATGTACATCTATAAGGCCGGGCAGCAGCAGGTTGCCGCCGGCGTTTAAGTCCCCGCTTTGGCAGCCGGTTAAAACCCGGGTGATCACCCCGTTTTGCACCTCTACCCCGCCAAGGGTGTTGCCTATTTTTGCGTTATAAATAATCATGCCAAAACCCCTTAATTTTTACTGTAAATAACGGTAATATCCGGGTGCAGCTGCAAAATAGAGGCCGGGATTTTCGGGGTGATGGGGCCGTAAAAGGCCTGGTTTAAAATTTCGCTTTTTTCGGGGCCGCTGGCAATTAACAATATTTTTTTGGCCTGCAGAATAGAGATCATTCCCATGGTAATGGCCTTGCGCGGAACCTCAGCCTTGGTTTTAAAAAAGCGGGCGTTGGCCGCAACAGTGCTTTCGTGCAGGTCTACTACATGGGTGTTTTTTACAAAATAATCGTCCGGCTCGTTAAAGCCAATGTGCCCGTCCAGTCCAATGCCTAAAAGCTGCAGGTCAATGCCGCCCAGGTGCTCAATTTTCCTGTCGTAAGCTTCACATTCGTCCGCCGGGTTGGCCGCGCAGCCGTTTGGTACAAAGGTGTTTTTTAAAGGGATGTTGACCTGGCTGAATAAATTTTGGTTCATAAAATAGCGGTAGCTTTGGGGGTTTTGGCCGTTTAAGCCAATGTATTCATCTAAATTAACAGTGGTAACGCCGCTAAAATCAATGTCCCCCTTGCGGTACCACTCAACCAGTTGACGGTAAGTTCCTAAGGGGGAGGAGCCGGTAGCCAGCCCCAATACGCAATCCGGCTTTATTATTACCTGCGCCGAAATAATGTTGGCGGCGCTGCGGCTCATTTTTTCGTAAGATTCTACGGTAATAAACTTCATTGCTGTAACCCCTTTTTATGCCGCGCTGTTTTAAAACGGCGCGGCAAAGTAAATATGCTGTAAATGTAAAGCTGCCGGGCAGCCTTGCTTAAAATTTTTATAACGCCGCAACAATTTGCTGCATCTGTGCCCAGTGTTTTTCCATTTCCTCTACCAGCTTAAACTGGGTGCGGCAGCGTACTAAATTGTGCTCCGGGTAATCGGTTTTAAAATAGGTGTCTCCCAATAAATAATCGGTTAAAAAGCGCATGCCGCATTCTAAGGTCATTATTTTTGCGCCTACCGGCAGCAACGCTTTTTCGCCGGGCGTTAGCGTGCCGGCGCAGCCCTTTAAAAAGCCGCGCGCGTAAACCTCAAAAAGCTTTAGGCTTAAATGCACTTTTGAAAGGTCTTTTTCATCTTCGGCTGCGGTAGAGGCGCCAAAGCGAATAGAATCGCCAAAATCGTTTACCGAATAACCCGGCATAATGGTGTCTAAATCAATAATGCAGACCGGCTCGCGGGTTTTGGCATCTAACAAAATGTTGTTTAGCTTGGTATCGTTGTGGGTTACCTTTAGCGGCAGCAACCCGGCTTTGTGGCTTTCTTCCAGCGTGCTGCAAAAATCGGCTCTGGCTTTCACAAAATCAATTTCCGGCGCGGCGCTTTTGGCCCGGTCTAAGGGGTTTGCCGTTACCGCCGCCAAAAAATTTTTAAACCGAACCGGCGTGTTGTGAAAGTTTTCAATGGTTTCGTACAGCTGCTCAACCGGAAAATCCTTCAGCATTTTTTGAAAAGAGCCAAAGGCCACCGCGCTTTCAAAAAAATCCCGTTCGGTTTCGGGCAGCTCCAGCGAAACGGTGTTTTCTACAAAGCGGTATGCCCGCCAGATCTCGCCGTTTGGCGCGGTAAAAAACAGCTGCCCATTTTGGCAGGGCACCAGCGTTAGGGTTTGCATTTTTTCGGTCATTCTGGGGCGCAGATACTCGGTTACCGCAATGATGTTGTGCATAACCTGTTTAGGATTTTTAAAAACATTGCCGTTCACCCTTTGCAAAATGTAGCGGCCGGCCCCCTTGGTTTGAACCAAAAAGGTGCTGTTAATGTGGCCCATGCCGTAGGAGGTAACGCTCTGCACCTTGCCGTTAAAATTAAATTTTTTTGCGATTTCGTTTTCAATATTCATGCGGCTCAGTCCTTTAAAAATTTTACTACCAAGCGCCGCAAAAGTCAACAAAAACCTTGCGGCCGGCAGCTCTAGCTCTGCCAGCCGCGCAAGAATGGCCTTTGCTGCTTTTACAGCTCAACAACATCTTTCGGGGTGCGGGTAATCCAGTCGCCGTGGGTAAAGTCCGGCATAAGCTGCACGGCGCCGCCGCTTAAAATAGATTGCTCGGAAAGAACGGAAACCGCCATCCACACCGCGGCGTCGTACACATCTATTGGCATGGGCTTGTGCTCTTTTACAGCCGCTACAAACGCTTTAAAGCAAAAATAATCCATTCCACCGTGGCCCTTTTTGCGCTCCTCCTCGGTAATATTTTTCCAAATATCCGGCAAAAATTCGCGGTAGTTCTGCGCGTTGTTTAAATTGTCGCGCGCCGACTCCCAAGGAATCCAGCTTTCTTTATCGCCGTCAAAGAAAAAGGAGTTGGTGGCCTGGTAGTACGAGCCTTTCGTGCCGCGAACGGTAAAGTCGCGGTTGTAGGCGGTTGGCAGCGTGGTATCTAAATGCAGGCGAATGAGTTCCCCGTTTGCGCAGGTCAGCAGTGTTTCTACCACATCACCCTGTTTAAACACGGTGTTTTTCATTACCTCGTCGGCGTCCTCCCGCCCGGCAATGTAGGCGCTCAGCCCATTTGCCGCCGAGGAAAGAGAGGTTAGAGAAACAATGCGGTTGCCGCGGTTTATGTTCAGCAGTTTGGCAATGGGGCCAAGGTCATGCGTGGGGTAGTTGTCGCAATTGCGGCGGTGGTAATTTTCAAACCGATAGTGTCTGTTTTTAATGCCGTAAGAAACCTCGTCGCGCAGGTCGTGGGTGTAGGCACCTGCACAAAACGATATTTTGCCCAGCTTGCCGCGGCGCACCATGGCGGTTGCCAGCAGCTCCTCCTCGCCGTAGCAGCAGTTTTCTAAAAACATGTAGGGGGTGCCGGTTTTTTCCTGCGTGCGAACCAGCTCAAAGCAGCGCTCTAAAGAATATTCGCCCCCAACCTCGCAGCCAACCGGAATTCCCTTTTCTAAAGCGTAAAGCGCAACCTGAGAATGGCTTTGCCAGCCGCTGGCTATCATCACGGCGTCCAGCCCCGGCACATTCAGCGCCTTTTTGTAGTCGGTAAAGCCCTGCGCCTCGTGCCCGCGCTTTTTCAAATCCTCAACGGTTTTGGCAACTCGGTCCTCGTACGGGTCGCAAACTGAAATAATGGCAACATCCTCAATGCTGCACAGCGTTTGAATGTTGCAGCGGCCGCGGCCGCCCAAACCAATTACTGCAAGTTTAACCATGTTAAGTGCTCCTTTATAAGTGTATTTACTGTAACCATTATAACCTATAACAAAAAAACGGCAATGTTTTTATCTAACAAAAAGATGTGTTTTTTTATCATTTACAAAACCAAGATCGTGTGGTAAACTAAAAAGTACCGAAAGTGCAAAGGAGCTGGATAGGATGTCTGACTTTCCAACCGGAAAAGGGTTTGAAAAAATGTTGGCTTATACGGGTCATCCCGGAATTACAACGGTGGGGTACAACAATTTGGCTTATTGGGCGCCCCAGCAAAAGCCCTGGGTGCAAAAGCATTATACGCTGCATTTTGTTTTGCACGGCAGCGGGTTTTTAGAAATCGACGGTCGGCGTCACGCTGTTTTTGCACAGCAGATTTTTATTATTCCACCCAACGAGCTAATGATGTATTACCCTAACCCGGCCGACCAATGGGACTACATTTGGTTTTGTGTAAACGGTGCGGGGGCCGCAGCACTTTTTAAAAGCACGGGGGCCAACATTCGGCACCCGATTTTGCAAACCGACTATGGTACCCACCTTACGGCGGTGCTTAGCGGATTGTTTAAAAACGGGCACTTTGCCGACGATTATCGCATCATCTCGGTTTTTTACGAGGTGATGCACTGCATTACACAGCCCCGCAGCCCTGACCGAACCGATATAAAATATATGATCGATCGAAATTTTCAATTTGTGGAATTTACCATAGAAAAGCTGTGCCGTGACTGCCATTTAAGCCATGCCCAGCTGTGCCGTGTTTTTTTAAAGCACTACGGCGTGCAGCCAAAGCAGTATTTAATTTATCGCCGTTTGGAATATGCCAAAGAGCTGCTGCGCCAAACCGATTTAAAATTAGACGCGGTCGCACGCTCCTGCGGGTATGGCGATTCCATTCATTTTATGAAGGAATTTAAACGGCGGGAGGGCGTTTCGGCCGGGCAGTACCGCAAAACGCACAAAACCGGCCCACACTAAGAATATTTATATACTTTT
>ENA-UERK01000006-UERK01000006.1-human-gut-metagenome-genome-assembly--contig:-NODE-6-length-168774-cov-18.234408_pt1 | contig 168774 bp, 146 predicted proteins | sample MGYA00242957_ERZ507957 | MGnify/ENA primary metagenome ERZ507957 (study PRJEB26167, sample SAMN06115538) | human gut metagenome | host: Homo sapiens | place: China:Heilongjiang | collected 2015-11-06...
CTCGAAGCAAACGGTATCATCAAGCTCAAAGAGGGCGCCGGTATCACCGCTACGGTAAAGGATATAGCTGAAAACCCCTACAATGTCAAATTCAGCGAAATAGAAGCGGCTCAGCTCCCCAATGTTCTGCGCGATGTCGACTATGCGGTCATCAATTCCAACTACGCTATCTCCGCAGGTCTCAATCCCTCCAAGGATTCCGTTGCAATAGAAGGCTCCTATTCCGCATATTCCAATATACTTGCCGTCAAGGAAGGCAATGAAAGCAAGCCAGAAATAAAGGCGCTCATCGCCGCACTCGAGAGCAAGCAGGTAAAGGACTTCATCACAGAAAAGTTCGGCGGAAATGTTGTCAGCACCGTTGACAATCCCACAGACGGCTATGACGCCGCAGTCGACTATGCCGCACTTGCAGGCGCAAAAATAAGCGTTGCCGCTTCTCCCACACCTCATGCCGAAATTCTCGGAGAGGTAAAGAAAATTCTCGCCGAGAAGAACATCACTCTCGAAATCGAGGTTCTCTCCGACTATGTCGTTCCGAATACGGTAGTTGAGAGTGGCGAATGCGATGCAAACTATTTCCAGCATGCACCTTACCTCGATAACTTCAATAAGGAAAACGGCACACATATCGTTTCCGTTTCCGCCATTCATGTAGAGCCGATGGGAATTTACTCCGAAAGCCACACAACTCTCGATGATATAAAGAAATAATCCTCAAAAAGGAAAATTTACATAATGATACGGATTGAAAACTTAAGCAAGACTTTTGACGGTGCGGGCGGCAGGGTTGCCGCACTGCACGATATAAACCTCACGATAGAGGACGGCGATATATACGGCATCATAGGCATGAGCGGCGCCGGCAAAAGCACGCTTGTGCGCTGTATAAATCTGCTCGAACGCCCCACGGAGGGCAGAGTCGTGATAGACGGCGTGGATATGACGGCGCTCTCCCCTGCGGAGCTTCGCGACGCAAGAAGAAGCATAACGATGATCTTTCAGGGCTTCAATCTTCTCATGCAGAAGAACTGCCTCAAAAATATCTGCTTTCCTATGGAGCTTGCCGGCGTGCCGAAGCACAAGGCTGTTGAGCGTGCGCATGAGCTTCTCGATATGGTGGGGCTTCCCGATAAGGCAAAGGCTTATCCCGCGCAGCTTTCCGGCGGTCAGCAGCAGAGAATCGCCATCGCGCGTGCGCTTGCGACAAATCCGAAGGTGCTCCTCTGTGACGAAGCCACAAGCGCACTCGACCCGAATACGACACATTCGATACTCGGGCTTATCCGCGAGATAAACAAGCGTCTCGGCATCACCGTGATAGTGATAACGCATCAGATGAGCGTCGTCGAAGAAATATGCTCTCATGTCGCGATACTCGATAACGGCGAGGTGGTAGAAAGCGGCGCTGTAGGCACGGTTTTCGCAAGTCCGAAATCCGCGGCGGCAAGGCGTCTCGTTTTCCCGAACGGTGCCGACGACAGTGTTTCAAATCCTCTGCATGAGACGCGTATGCGCATAATTTTCAACGGAGCAGCCGCCGCAAGCACGCCGTGGATAGCCAAAATGGCGCAGGAAAAGAATGTTCTGGTGAACATTGTTTCCGCTGCCACAAGAACGATAGACGACAAAACCTACGGCTCCATGCTGATAGGCGTTCCCGGAGGTGCGGTACACGCAAAGATAGTAAAGGACTATCTCGGCGCAATTGAAAATGTCACTGTTGAGGAGGTGTGAGCATGAGCAATATGTTTTCTCCCGATAAACTGAACGCCGCGCTCGATATACTGAAGCATGATATCCCGCTTGCCATATGGGAAACCTTTTATGTCACCCTTGTGTCAACGCTCTTCGCTTTTATCATAGGTTTGCCGCTCGGAGTACTGCTCGTATGCGGCGACAGGGGAGGTGTGCTTCCGCTTCCGCGCCCTCTCATGAAGGTTATCAATGTTATCGTAAATCTTCTGCGTTCCGTTCCGTTCATTATACTTATAGTTGTCGTATTCCCGCTGACAAGACTTATCGTCGGTACCACCATAGGCTCTGTTGCCTCGATAGTTCCTCTTGTGATAGCGGCTTTCCCCTTTGTCGCAAGACTTGTGGAGAGCAGTCTGCGCGAGGTAAATCCGAATATTATTGAAGCGGCGCAGAGCATGGGTGCAACACCTTTTCAGATAATAACAAAGGTTATGATTCCCGAGAGCGTGCCTTCGCTCATATCAAACGCAACTATAGCCGTCACGACTATACTCGGCTATACGGCGATGAGCGGTGCGATAGGCGGCGGCGGTCTCGGAAATATAGCGATAATGTACGGCTATAACAGATACAATTATCCCGTTATCATCATGGCAGTGATACTGCTTATCATTATGGTTCAGATTTTCCAGAGCCTCGGCACCTTCCTCTCCGGCAGGTCGGATAAAAGGCTCAAATAAGGAGATGAAAAAAAGCTCATTCGGGCATGCCCGAATGAGCTTTTTCTTAACCTGCTTAATCCTCAAAATACACCGTTATCTTATCTGCATTTTCCTTCGGCACAAAGATTACATAGTAATCCGTCGACATTGCACAATCAATAGTCTGCGCCGCCATTCTCATCGAAAAGGTGTAGGCTCCGTCAATCACTCCCCTGTAGGAGAGCTTCCTCCTGTTTCCGGAGTTCGGCTCACTTTTACGGAGAACTATCATATCGCATTCGGAAAAGTCGGCTTTTTCCGCAGCCTCCGATATAGCCTCAAGAGACTCTTCCCCGCCCTCTTTCATATTTGAAATAAAAGCCGAATATTTAAAAAAGTCGTCTGCGCTGTGAAGAACAGTATATTCGTTTTCGAGCGCGTTGTATGTTTTGATATAGAAATAAAGTCCGCCGCCGTATATCTCTTTTTCCATCCCGTATGAAATAACATCGTTGTTTCTTATTGCGACAGGCTGATTCTGTTCGCTCTGAGGAGAAACATGCCCGTCAATGCTGTACATACGCACCTTTGGCTCCTCCTTCTCATAATTGAGATTTCCCACATTGAAAATTCCGTTTATGCCCATCAGCGTAACTACTACGGCAAAGGCGAGGCAGCCCGCAATGCCGGAGGCAATTCTTTTTATCGTTGCGGCTCTTTTTGCCTTGTATTTTTCGGCTTTTTCAAATACGTAATCACCGAATTCCTTATTTGTTTTCATTTTCAAAAATCCCTCCCTTCAGGAGAACTCCGGAGAGTGCCTCCTTTGCTCTGTATAATAAGTTTGCTACTTGCTTTTTGTTTTTCTTCATTATTCTGCATATGTCATCAGGGGTGACATTTTCAAAATATGTAAGATGCAGAACCGTGCGATAATCTTCATTCAGCTTTTTCATTGCGTCATGCACCGCCGCCTGACGCTCGTTTTCTATCACGGAATCTTCCAGTGTTTTCACATCGGGCAGATCAAGCTCGGATATATCGTTTTCGGTGACTGAATATCTGCTCTCGCGCCTGATATAGTCTATGCTTTTGTGCCGTGCAATGGAATAAAGATATGTTTTGAAGGAGCTCTTGAAATTATACCTGTGCTTATGCACTATCAGCTCCATGAAAACGTCTGCCGCAATATCTTCGGCTACAGTTATATTTTTAACAGAACCGTAAATGAAAAATATGAGATTGTCATGGTACTCGTTCACGAGATCGTCAAAAGCACCGCGATCGCCATCAAGAAATCTGCGGTAGCTTTCCGCACCGTTATCCATGGTCTGCTCCGTTCCGTGAACTCGCCGTTCACTCATTAGTCGTTTGACATAGCCGCTTTTCTCACCGATTTTATTAAAAAAATCCGATTTTTTGCGCGGAGGTCAAAGCATTTAGATAAGTATAACATAATCTCTTCACTTTTTCAAGGTGTGCAGGGAAATTTAAAGAGGGAAATCGGCGCAGTCCGGCAACACCATAAAAATAATCGGATAAGTGCACAAATGCAGGAAATAAAAAATCTGAAAAATTTTTCTGCGCGCAGAACATATTTTTCTATATATTACGCGGAGATTTTGAGACAGATATAACGATAAAACTCAAAGGGAAGCCTCGCGGCTTCCCTTCCTTAATTTTGAGTTGATATCAGCAAAGAGTTCAGTTCTTAATATACATCTTACTCTGCAAAAACACGCGCCATTTTACTTTTTCGGTCTGCGTTTTTCGGGTACTGTGCTTTTCATCAGAGATTGAAAAGCTTATTTTCCTTATATTTCGGTTCGCAGGAAAGATTGATCTTCAGTCTGCGCATGAAGGCAAGGTCTATGCTTGAGGGTATCACCGTAGAATGTGCATGGCAACCGCGGAGCTCGCTCAACTTCGAAAGTGCTTTCGCGGCATTTTCATCTGTTGCCGCATTCACGGAGATGGCAATCAGTGCCTCATCTATATGCAGGCAGGGATTCTTGCTTCCGAGATATTTTATCTTCAGCGTCTGCACGGGACGGAGCAAATCCCCGGGAACAAGCTCGACGCTGTCATCTATCCCCGAGAGGTATTTCAGCGCATTGATTATCATTGCGGCACAGGCGCCGAGGGTATTTTTCGTCTTTCCCGTAATTATCGTGCCGTCGGCAAGCTCAATCGCGGCGCATGATGTGCCGGTTTTTGCTTCAAGCTCGACTGCGGGGCGCACTACCCTGCGGTCATAAGGCGATATGCCCGCCTGATCCATTATCATTTCTATCGTTTCGATTTCCTTTTTGGAGGTGCTTTTTCCGCCCTTGATGCTGTCGGTGAGCGCTCTGTAATAACGGAAAATTATCTCCTGCGAAGCCGCCTCGCGAACAGCTTCATCATCGAAAATGCAGTAGCCCGCCATATTTACGCCCATATCAGTCGGCGATTTATAAGGGGATTCGCCGTATATTTTCCCGAACATCGTGGAAAGCACGGGGAAAATCTCGATATCCCTGTTATAATTCACAGTCGCTTCACCATATGCCTGAAGATGAAACGGGTCTATCATATTGACATCGCTCAGGTCTGCCGTCGCCGCCTCATAAGCGAGATTTACAGGATGCTTGAGCGGCAGATTCCATATCGGAAACGTTTCAAATTTCGCATAGCCCGCGTTGATTCCGCGCTCATGCTCATGATAGAGCTGAGAGAGGCATGTCGCCATTTTACCGCTGCCGGGACCGGGTGCCGTGATGACCACAAGCGAGCGCGAAGTTTCGATATAGTCATTTTTGCCGTAGCCCTCTGCGCTCACGATATGCTGAACATTAAAGGGATAGCCATCTATGATATAATGCTTAAAAACCTTAACATCATGCGCCTCAAGCTGGGTTTTCAGCTTGTCTGCCGCCTGCTGACCGTTGTATTGTGTTATAACAACACTGCCGACATAAAGTCCGACACTGCGAAACATATCGATAAGGCGGAGAACCTCCATATCGTATGTTATGCCGAGGTCGCCTCTGCGCTTGCTCGACTCGAGCGCACCTGCGCTGACAGCTATGACGATTTCCGCCTGATCCTTCAGCTCGAGCAGCATCTTCAGCTTGCTGTCGGGTTCAAAGCCCGGGAGCACGCGGGCGGCGTGCGTATCGTCAAAAAGCTTGCCGCCGAATTCAAGATAGAGCTTACCGCCGAATTGCGAAATGCGCTTCTTTATCTGTTCCGATTGCATTTTTATGTATTTTGCATTGTCAAAGCCTGTTTTTTTCATTTGTTTCTCCTTAATTGCCGTTTCTGTCCATTACGGAATCTATTGTTATCGCTATCGAAACCGCGAGAAGCTCATCTATTCCGCTTGCAATATCTATGCAGTAGGAATCTCCCCATGTAAACCATTCCTTATGGATATATGCTATCGGGGAGCCGGATTTTGTTATCTCGTAGTTATGGCTGAAGGCGTCACCTTCGATTTCTATTCCCTCGCCGTCTATACTGTATTCATGGATGAAGAAGGTAAGTTTTTTTGATATCGTGGCGGCATATTTTCCGCCGAGATAAATATCGTATTTCGGCATAAAATTCAGCATACGCTGTGCCTCTATATAGGCGACCTCGTTTCCGCCCGTATCGCTGATATGAAATTTTCTCCGGAATGTGAAAATCTCGCCCTCTACAAAATATCTGTCGTTTTCGTTTTCATCGCGCACGGTAAATCTGTCGCCTACGGAAAACACCTTTTGTTTTATATACAGTTTCAATGTTTTTCTCCGTTTCTCAAAAAATCCGAGAGCATCGCCCTTGTAAATGAAAGCATGGCATATGCGCCGCGGTATGAAGGCTTCTCTGCAACACTGCGCACACCCGTGCCGTCAGTTTTATATATATCGAGAAATGCCGTTGCAGAGAGGATGCCGTCTTTCACCGAGCAGGAAAAACGCCTTGCATAGCAAGGAAGTCTGTCGCACAGCTTTATTTCCGCTGCGCACTCGGGAATTATTTCCTCCTCACGGTATATTCCGTCAGCAAGACCCGCCGCCGGAGAAGAAACGGTTATCCTTATACTCATGCGAAGCGCGTCGTAGTCTGCCTTTATCGAGATTGCCTTGTCTGCGGAATTTCGCATCACGGCATAAAGCGCCATAAAAAACGAAAAGGCGAAATCGCCGACATTAAGCGAAACAAATCTGTTTTCAAGAAATATCTTCGTAGCGAAGTAATCCATCCTGTAGCCGAGCGCGGAAAAGGCACGCGAGCAACGGCTCTTGATTTTCATAAGAAAATCAGCCATATCGCAGAGATATGAGCCGGCAAAATCCTCCGACTCAAAGCATATTCTGTCTGCCATTTCAGTATAGAGGCGCGATGGTGCGAGCATATCCGCATCGCCGTATTCTTCGGCTTTGATAAACGCGAGAAAGCTTATGAAATCCGAAGAAAATTTTTTTGCAAGATATGAATATGTATCTTCATAATCATTCATCTGCAATTTTGTGAGAAAAGCAAAAATCAGATGCTTCTCCCTGTTTTCGCCGAGCGTGAATATAAGTGCACGGCTGTAAAGAAAGCTGTCGGGAAAAAGAGCAAGACCTATCTTCCCGTTTTTCGCGATATCCGGATCTCCGCCGGTCATATGGAAAAAGAGATTTGAACCTTTGCGTACCGTGTGCAGATACTTTGCCGCGCAGCTGTTTTTAAAAAGAACCTTTCCGTTTATATCTGTTACAAAAACGGGAAAGCATGTTGTTTCGAAAAATCGAAAAAATGAAGTGTCAAAATTCATGAAAATCCGCCTCGTTGAAAAACGCAAACAGAAAAATCGGGGCAGATAAATCGGCAAAACCGATCTACCGCCCCGATTTTGCTAAGCTGGGTGTTGTTATACGGAATGTATCTTATTTTCGCTGTCGGAATTTTTATCTATGCCGTACATTTTCGCTTTTCTCTTCTCGAAAAACTTGACGGCAACCTGCTCAAAGAGCGCATAGGAGAGGACATCCTCATCCTGTATAGCCCACGGCTTTACCTCCTCGCGAAGCTTGTCAAGCTCGGGCTCGAGCGCGTCTGCGGGACGATATGTTATCGGCTTTTCGTTTCCGATTATCTTCTTGCGGAAGTCGGGAGCGATATCTACGGGAGTCTTGCCGTATTCGCCGCGAACGATACCCTTAAATTCCTTGGAGACCATCTTATAGCGCTCGCCGCTGATGATATTGAGCACAGCCTGCGTGCCGACAATCTGGGAGGAAGGAGTAACAAGCGGGGGATAACCCGCATCTTTTCTTACATTCGGAACCTCGGCAAGAACCTCGGGAAGCTTATCGAGCTTGCCTGCCTGCTTAAGCTGGGAAACAAGGTTTGAAAGCATACCGCCGGGAACCTGATAGAGAAGCGCATTTACGTCGACCTTGAGCACGTTCGGATTAAGCAGACCGCTCTCAAGGAACTGCTCGCGGATAGGTGTGAAATACTTGCATATCTTATCAAGCTGAGCAAGGTCAAGACCGGTGTCATATTCTGTTCCGGCAAGGGCTGCAACGAGCGACTCCGTAGGCGGCTGGCTCGTGCCCATAGCGAGAGGAGAAATAGCCGTATCGACTATATCGACGCCCGCCTCTATAGCCTTTAGCACGGTCATAGAGGCAAGACCGGATGTATAGTGCGTATGAAGCTGAACGGGAATCTTTACATTCTGCTTTATCAGGGAAACAAGCTCATATGCGTCATAAGGCTTGAGCAGACCCGCCATATCCTTGATGCAGATGGAATTTGCACCCATCTCCTCAAGTTGCTTTGCGTATTTTGCAAAGCCTTCGTTCGTATGGACGGGGCTTGTGGTATAGCTTATTGCCGCCTGAACATGACCGCCCTCTTTTATTGTCGCATCAATAGCGGTTTTGAGGTTTCTCGGGTCATTGAGCGCGTCAAAAATTCTGAGTATATCAATGCCGTTTGCGATGGATTTCCGAACGAAATATTCCACGACATCGTCCGCATAGTGGCGATATCCGAGAATATTCTGACCGCGGAAAAGCATCTGGAGCTTTGTATTTTTAACCTTATCTCTTATCTTGCGGAGTCTTTCCCACGGGTCCTCATCGAGGAAGCGCAGGCAGGCATCAAACGTGGCACCGCCCCATGCCTCAAGCGCGTAGTAGCCGACCTTGTCCATCTCCTCGAGAATGGGGAGCATCTGCTCAGTTGTCATTCTTGTGGCGACAAGCGACTGGTGAGCGTCACGCAGGACTGTTTCGCAAATTTTAACTTTAGCCATGACTTTATCCTTTCTTTACTTAACTTGGTAGAGCGCAAGAAATACGCCTGCCGCGATAGCCGAGCCTATAACGCCGGCAACATTCGGTCCCATTGCGTGCATGAGCAGGAAGTTTCCGGGAACCTCCTCCTGACCGACTTTCTGCGATACGCGCGCCGCCATAGGTACGGCGGAAACGCCCGCAGAGCCGATAAGCGGATTTACCTTGCCGCCCGAGAGCAGATACATTATCTTGCCGCCGAGAAGTCCGCCGAAGGTCGAGAAACAGAACGCCACAAGACCGAGTGCGATAATGAGCAGAGTCTTTGCATCAAGAAAGGTCTTTGCACTTGCCGTAGCGCCGACGGATATTCCGAGGAATATCGTGACGATATTGATAAGCTCATTCTGAGCAGTCTTGGAAAGACGGTCGGTAACGCCGCTGACATTAAGCAGGTTTCCGAACATGAGGAAGCCTACGAGCGGAGCGGCATCGGGAAGCATGAGGCACACCACGATGATAACCATTATCGGGAATATCACAAGCTCCTTCTTGGAAACGGGACGGAGCGTTGTCATAACTACACTGCGCTCCTTCTTTGTTGTCATCAGCTTCATTATCGGGGGCTGAATCATAGGAATAAGCGCCATATACGAATAAGCCGCTATAGCTATCGGCCCGAGATATTCGGGTGCGAGTATTTTTGTCACAAGTATGGCAGTGGGACCGTCCGCACCGCCGATGATACCTATGGCACTGGCTACCTGAGGCGAGAAGCCGAAAAGCAGAGCGCCGAAGAAAGCCATGAATACGCCGAGCTGTGCAGCTCCGCCGAGGAATATGCTTTTGGGGTTTGATATGAGCGGAGAAAAGTCCGTCATCGCGCCTACGCCGAGGAATATGAGTGAGGGATAAATACCGAGTTTAACACCGAGATAAAGTATATCGAGGAGTCCGCCGTTTCCGACCGCATATGAAACGACATCGGAAAGCTTGGTCGACATGACCTCAATACCGTCGCGCATCACAGGCACGCCGTCCACAAACCATTCCATATGGAAAAGATTTGCGCCGGGCAGATTTGCGAGGAGCATGCCTGTCGCTATCGGGAGCAGGAGCAGAGGCTCAAAGCCCTTTACAACGGCAAGATATACGAGCACACCGACGATGACATACATTATGAGCGTCTTTATCATAAGCTCGGTGCTTTCAAACTGAAAGAGACCGGTAGTTTCCCATAAATTTTTTATAGCTTCTATCAATTTCTTTCACCACCAATATATATAATATGAAAATAAATCCTTACGCTATGGTGATGAGTATGTCGCCCGCGTTGACGGAAGCGCCCTTCGATGTGGCGACGCCTGTTACCGTGCCGCCCTCGGGAGCCATGATTTCATTTTCCATTTTCATGGCTTCGAGCAGGCAGAGAACCGTGCCCTTTTCAACCTTCTGTCCGACGGTAACATTCACTGCAACTATGGTGCCGGGCATGGGAGCTGTGACCGTTACCTTTGCTTCTCCTGCGGGAGCTGCTGCGGGTGCAGGCGCTGCTGCGGGAGCGGGTGCTGCTGCGGGAGCGGGTGCTGCTGCGGGAGCGGGAGCTGCTACGGGAGCGGAAACCGCTGCGGGAGCGGCGCCGTTTACTTCTTCTACGGAAACGGTATAAGCCTTTCCGTTTACAATAACATTATAAGTTTTCATAATTCCTCCATATATAATCAGTTAAAATATACACGCTTGAAAGATACTACGCGGAAGGAAGCGGGAGAGCTTCCCGTGCAGGCGGAAATCGCGGCAACTATAGCGGCTACGGTTTCCTCCTCATCCTCAGCTTCTGTCTGCACCGTTACGGGAGCAGGCGCTTTCTCCGGAAGTGCTGCGGGAACGGATTTCTCCGCTTTTTTATCATTTTTCCCGAAAACGGCACTCATCAGCTTCATCATGATGAAGAGCACCGTGAGCATGACGAATATCGTCGCCATTCCGAGAAGAGATGTACCGAGTCCCTTGGAAACACGCTCACCTATAGACAGCGTGGTTTCCGCAGTTGCTTCTACTATTTCCGGCACAGCCGCAAGTATATCGGAAAGATACATGGTAATCCCTCCTTATGCCGTAAGCATTTCGACTGCGGCGGCAATTCTCGCCCGAAGCTCGCTCGAAGCTATGATATCGTCGATATGACCGCTCTTTGCCGCACGGATGGGAGAAGCAAATTCGCCTGCCCATTTTTCGGCTGTTTCATTGTGCTTCGACTCATCATTTACAATACCGAGAAATTCTACGGCGGCTTCCGGAGCCATGGCAGCTATCTTTGCGCTGTCCAGAGCGAATGCTATATCGGCACCTATCGCCTTGGAGCCGAATATCGAATATAAGGAGCCGTATGCTCTGCCGAGGATAACGCTTATCTTCGGGACTCTCGCCGTGGCATAAGCCTTGGCAAAAAGTGCGAGCTTGTATGCAAGTCCCTTTTCCTCGGCTCTGTCGCTCGAGGGAATACCGCAACTGTCGGCAAGCGTGATAACGGGAACCGCATAACGGTCGCATATGCCGAGGAATTTCAGCGCTTTATCCGCAGAACCGGGGCAGAGTTTGCCGCCTTTGACTGCGGGATTGTTTGCCATTACGCCGACGACCTTGCCGTTCATAGCGGCGAGACCGCAGACTATCATTCCGGCACTTTCCGCATAAAGCTCGATAAACGAGCCTGCGTCAAATACTTCGTTTATAACCGCATGAACATCATATTCGCCCTGCATGAGAGAGTCGATATTCACAGCGCGGTTTGCATTGTCGGAGGTAACAAATTCGCCGCCGAAACAGGAGATGAGTGTGCGAACCTTTGCGAGAGCGTCGGCATCATCTGCCGCCGTTATCGCGGAAATGCCCTGCTCTGCCAGCTTCTCGGGAGTGCCGAGAGTCTTATCCTCCAGCACCGCAGAGGATGCCATGCGCATTTCGCCTGTCTTTGCCGCGGTGACTGTGATATCCATCATCTGAGAGATAACGGCATTTGCGCCCGTGCAGGGACCGGAGATTACGGCTATCTGAGGTATATCGGCGTTTGCCGCCTTTGCCATCACTTCGCCGTAGCCCGCGAGAGCATCAACGCCCTCGAGAATCTTTGCACCTGCGCTGTCAAAAATGCCCACGACAGGAGAACAGGATTTCTCAGCCATATCATAGACATTGCAAATCTTTTTTGCGTGCATTTCGCCGAGTGCGCCCGAGAGACGGGAATAATCCTGCGAAAATGCGAATACAAGAACGCCGTTTACAGCGCCGTAGCCTGTGACAACAGGCTCAAGGCTGTCATCCTCGCCGCTGTCAAGCTCTGTTGACTTGCGCCCGATGTATTTTCCTGTTTCAACGAAGGTGCCCTCGTCGAAAAGAAGCTTCATGCGGGCGGAAGCAGAGAGCTTTCCGAGCTTTGCAAGCTTTGCGTCGGCTACCGTTTCGGCGGCTTCCACCGCGCGGCGAAGCTCGGCGCTTGTTTCGTAACTTGCCATATTTTTCTTCCTTTCCAATCGCTTTTACGATTACAAGAATATTTGTTTTTTATTTTTCGGACAGAAGAGGGATGAATATCAAATCCAATCCTCCCCCATTCTAATTTTTATACCAATATATTAACATATATGTGAGCGAAAGTCAATGAAATTTTCCAAAATTTAATGAAGAAAAATTAAGTTTTCCATAGCGGTATCGAAGCGCGGAAGTGCTTTGCATAAAGCCGTAAGTTCGCCAAAGTGAAGAGTGAAAAAGTAAAATCGACAGACTTCTGCGAAGTCTGTCGATTTTTGGTGCCGGAAGCGGGGGTCGAACCCGCACGATGTTGCCACCGCGGGATTTTGAGTCCCGTACGTCTGCCAATTCCGTCATTCCGGCATATGAACGGATTTATTTTACCATATCTTTTTTCAAAATGCAAGAGTTTTTGTCTCAAAAATAATTTTGTTTGCAAAATTCTCTATTCAAAATAATAACATTTTGTAAATTTCCGCACTATTTCCTATTGCCACTTGCATTTTTCCTGCACTTGTGATATCATATATGATGTGATTATATGCACTCTCATAATTACGGAGAAAAAAAGCAATGGAATACAGCAGGAAAGTTGCCGTATCTGCGGCAGATGAATACGATACAGCAAAAATAAAGGAAATCCTCGCATCCCATTTTGCGGCGCTCGGCATAAATATAGCCGGCATGCGCGGCAAAAAAGTTGTTATAAAGCCTAACCTCGTTATGAAAAAACCGCCCGAAGCAGCGGCTACCACCCACCCTTCCGTAATCCGCGCGCTTCTTCTTCTCCTGAATGAAGCAGGTATAGAGCCTACCGTGGCGGAAAGCCCCGGCGGCGTCTATTCGGCACAACGCATGGACGGATTTTACCGTGTCTGCGGAATGTACGATGCCGCAAAGGATCTGCGCGTGTGCTTCAATACAGATATTTCCGCGCAGACGCTCAATTTCCCCGAGGGGAAATCCGTAAAAAGCTTCAATATCATCTCTCCCATAGCAGATGCCGATGTTATTTTCGATGTTTGCAAGCTGAAAACCCATTCGCTCACGGCGATGAGCGGCGCAGTAAAAAATCTATTCGGTACCATCCCCGGCATAGAAAAATTTGAGATGCATGCGGCTCATCCCGAATATGATGATTTCGAATCCATGATATGCGACCTCTGCGATATGCATTGCCGCAGATGTGAGGTCATAGCGATAACCGATGCGATAATAGGCATGGAGGGCGACGGACCTACAGGCGGAAATCCGAAAAAGATGGGCTGTATCCTCACAAGCCGCAGTCCTTTTGCCTCGGATCTCGCCGCAGAAAAAATACTCGGCTTTTCCGGCGTCGGCACGGTTATTCAGTCGCAGAAGCGCGGCTGCATACCGAAAAGTGCCGACCTGCTCGAATATCCGCTCCTGCGCCCCGAGGATGTCGCCATCGGCGATATCGTTCCCGCCACAAGCAAGGGAAACTCATCAATGTCTGCGCTGAAGCTCTTCTCGGGCGGCATTTTCGGAAGGATACTTTCGCCGCGCCCCGAGATAGATACGGCAAAATGCCGCGGTTGCGGCGAATGTAAAAATTCCTGTCCGCAGCATACTATATTCATGGTGCAGGCAGGCGGCAAAACCGTCGCGCATATTGAGCGCGAAAAATGCATACGATGCTACTGCTGTCAGGAGCTTTGCCCCTTCACGGCAATCAGGACAAAACGAAATATTATCTTGAGGGCTGTCTCAAAATTCAGATAAAGCCTTTTTTCGGAGTATAATATATGAAAAAAACCATCAGAATACCCGCTAAGATAAATCTGTACCTCGATGTCACCGACAAAATGCCGAGCGGTTATCACGAGCTGGAAACCGTCATGCAATCTATAGATATATTTGATATAGTCACCCTGCGTGCCGTGAAAGGAAGCGGTAGAATTTCCGTTTTCGCAAAGGAAGGCAAACAGAGAGCGGATTTTGCTCTCCCTCAGCCGAGAAACACGGCATACCGTGCGGCAGAGCTTTTTGCCGCTGCATATCCCGATGCGCTCTCAAAAGACGGCGTGCGTGTGGTGGATTGCGATTTTGAAATGGAACTGATCAAAAATATTCCCTCCGAAGCCGGACTCGGCGGCGCAAGTGCCGATGCGGCGGCTGTTCTAACTATTCTCTCTGATATGTTTGATGCGGGAACAGATGAAAATGAGCTTATCGCGCTCGGAGCGAAAATCGGCGCGGATGTTCCCTTCTGCATCAGACGCGGCACTGTATTGGCACGCGGCATAGGAGAAAAGATGACTGATACCCTGCAAAATCCTACCCTGCATCTGCTCATAGCGAAGCCCTACGGAGAGAATATTTCCACCCCGCTCGCTTTTGCCGAGATAGATGCGCGCGGGCTCTGCAAAAAGAGCGGTGATATCAATGCCTTTGTCTCATCTATGGAGCGCGGGGATTTCAAAGCTGCGGCAAAGCTCAGTCTGAATAAATTCGAATCCACACTGCCTGCCGCAAGCAAGGTTTTCGCCATAAAGGAAGCCATGCTCTCGTGCGGTGCGCATATGGCTCAGATGAGCGGAAGCGGCTCTGCCGTTTTCGGAATATTTGCAGACACGGCGTCTTTTCGCCGCGCGGAAGAAGCCGTAAAAAAAATGGCACAGGTATACCCGTGCCATACGCTTGCAAGAGACGCAAGTCTCGACTATGAAGAAATCTGTTTATAATACGCCGATACAGATGAAAAGAAGCGAAAGCGCAAAGCCTGAGGCAAGTGCGCCGAGCAGGAAGCATACAGCTCCCCCGAGGGGGGCTTTTTTCTTTGCACGGATGTCGCACCCGCTTATCAGCATATTTGCCTCACGGACAATATCCGTCTCCGTCGCCTCCTCACGAGCCTCTTTTTTGAGTATCAGAAAAGCCTCCTCAATAAGCTGATTTTCAAGATTTTTTACTACGACGATATTTTTTGTATATCCCTTCAGAATCATAATCCTCTCCCCGTGCCGCACGATTTTTATTTATTTTAGGACGGAAAAGGAACGGCTTATTCGCCGGAATACGATTTTTGCGGAATTTATTTTTCTTTTATTATCTTTTTTATCTCGTCAAGACTGTCGGCAAAATATATGCCGGAGAGTTTTTCCTCGGAGGAAAGCCCCGTTTCCTTCATCTTTTCAAGCAGAGTGCGGAGCCCCTCGTAGTAGCCGCCGAGATTATAAAGTATGCATGGTGCATCGAGCCAGCGCAGCGACACGAGCGACATCACCTCGGAAATCTCCTCGAGCGTTCCGGTGCCGCCCGGGAAAGCGATGAAGGCATCTCCCAGCTCTATCATTCCGGTTTTGCGCTCGGTCATGTTTTTCGTCACTATCAGCTCGGAAATCTCATCGTAAACATAGCCCGCATCCACAAAAATCTGCGGCTCTATGCCGATAACCCTTCCTCCCTTTTTGAGCGCGCTCTCGGCAAGCACACCCATAAGCCCGCTTTTTGAGCCTCCGTAAATGAGCGTGTCTCCGCTCTCGGCTATCCATGAACCGAGCTCTGCCGCCGCTCCTGCAAGAGCAGGCATATTTCCGTCGCTTGAAGCGAGATATACAGTTATATTCATTGAAAATTCTCCTTATTTATACAGGCGTATAAGAATGCATCAGAGCTGCCCTGCCGTCAAAATATTTCTCCAGCCGATATGCGGATGGTAATTTCCGACCTTGTCGGGGGAATACGGTAGCGGTTCTGTCTCCAGCTCTTCTATCCTGTCTGTCCTTCCTTCGGCATAGTCATCGAGGCGCATTTTTACAGAGCGCATACGCTCGGTAAGCCCGCCGAGACGAATCTCCTGCGCGATGAAGCCGAACGTCTTGTTTTCATGGTACCACTGGCGGCGGTATGCCGAGATGAATTTTTCAAGATAATCGATTATCTTCGGTATATCATCATCTGCCGCCTTTTTCAGAGCTGCCTTGTCGCCCGCCTTGTATGCCTCGCGCAGGCGAAGCCCGAGGTCGCTCTTGAGAGAAAGCACGGAGCAAAGCCAGCCGAGCGTTTCGTAAGCATAGCCGAATCTCGGATTTTCTTTCAGCGAGAAAAGTTTCTCGGCACGCTTTGCATATTCCGTCGATACCGTTTCACGCACGAGATGAAGATCCATAAAGCGCTCCAGCGGGTCATTATAGAGCAACGTTTTGCAGGCAGAAGCAGGGAGTTTTACCTTGTCAACGGTACATTCGGGAAGCGAATCCGGCAGGTCAAAGGCAAGCAGATCGTCAAAAGAGGTATTGAAGCAGTCGCGCGAGCGCCTGTCAAGCCACTTTTCATCAGACTGACCGTGATAGCATCTCTCGGCAAAATAAAGCAGGGTTGCCGTTGCGGAAACCTGCGAAGCCTCTCCGCCGTTATCTCCCCAGCCCGTGACAAGTATCTCGTTTATTCCGTATTCCTCGCAGATATCAAGCTGAAGCTTGCTCGATTCAAGCGAAAAGGCATTGTGCGCGCCGAAGCCCGACCATTTCCAAGCCCCGCCCGCAAATATCGTCTTGTTCGGGAAATCGTTATGGCAATCGAGCATGTGGCTGAAAAGCGCTCTGTCCCTGCTGTAGTAATCCCAGTAGGCAAGCTCTACATCGGCAGGCACCTTTTCTATGACCTCATGCGGCACCCTTCCCTCTCTTATTCTGTAGGAGCCGTCAAAAGCCATGCGGAAGAACATATCACTCCATATCATCGGCTTCATGCCGTATTTACGGCAGATATCGTTTACTCTCGTGAGATGCTCGAGCATCATATCGGAGGGCTTGCGATGACCGTAACGCTTGACGGATTCTCCCTTTCCGACAGTACTCGCCTCGTCCATGCCGAGGTTTATCCTTCTCGAGCGGAAGCATTCTGAGCAATGCTTTATCGCAGCCTCCGCGAATTTATATGTACGCTCGTCGCCGATGAGCAGTACATCGGGCGACTCCTTGTAGCCTTCGAAATCAGGCCAGCGCAGAGCCGTCGCGAGATGGGCGAGCGTCTGTATGCACGGAATAAGTTCAAGTCCGAGAGAATATGCGTAGTCATCCAGCTCGCGAAGCTCGGCTTCCGTATATCTGCCGCGCATATATCCGAAATACGGATATTCGGTAAGCTCGTATGTATCCTCCATATACAGCATCAAGGAAGTAAATCCCATGCCGGCAAGATTCCGCATCATCCGCTTGGCAAATGAAACATCAAGGACAGCATTGCGTGAGCAGTCCGCCATATAGGAGAGCAGCGGATATCTTCCCTTTTCGCATATCGGCTCACCGTTTTCGGCAAAATCGGAAAGATAGCTCAGCGCACGGAAAAGCTCACAGCGGCGACTGTAGGTTATCCTTATGTCGTCCGCCGTACCTTCAACGCGAAGACAGTCGCCCTCCGAAGCGGTAACCTTTGCGGTTGCCGAGTCCGAAATGCAGATGCCGATATCGGCGCAGTATTCGGAAACGGGAGATATAAGCTCCTCGGGCAGAACGGTAAATTTCACTTTCATCATGATAGCCCCCAATTTTTATTTATTTTTAAATTTCGCTCATATTCATGAAGCCCTTGCCGTATATTTCATGTGTGTTATTCACGATGATGAAGGCATTCGGGTCGACTTTTTTCGCATATGCGCTGACCTTTGCCGCCTGATAGGGCGAAAGTGCCGTCAGTATCACACTGCGGCTGTCATCGGTGAAAACACCGTTTCCTCTCCATTCCGTAGCACCGCGGTGAACATTATCCGTGATAAATTTCGATATTTCATCAGCATGAGTTGTCACTATCATCAGGCTCTTTTTCTTGTTCATCGCGTCGATGACGGTCTGCACTCCGAACGATTTGAGAAGAAGACCCAAGAGCGAATAAAATCCTGTTTTTATATCGAAAACGGCAAACGATGCAAGCACTATCAGCAGATCGGCGCCGAGCAGAGCCGCGCTGATATCGCTCTTGAAATATTTGCGTATGATAAGCGCCACGATATCAGTGCCGCCGGTGCTTCCTCCCTTTTTAAAAACTATCGCCGCTCCCGCAGAGCCGAGGAAAAAGCTGAAGAAAAGCTCGAGCATCCTGTCATCGGTAAAAGGCGCGTTCATAGGCGCGATAATGCCGAGCAACTGCACGACCCCCGCATAAATGAGCGTGCAGTATATTGTTTTTATTCCGAGCGACTTGCCGAGGAATAAAAAGCCGAAAATAAGCGAACCTATATTAAGTAAGGAAATAACGGTAGATGTATCAATCCCCTGTATAAGCTTGCCGAGGAGCATGCCGAGACCGCTGAATCCGCCTGTGGAGAAATTATTCGGAATCTTGAAAAAATGAACTCCGAGAGCGGTAAGTATTGAGCCGAGAGCAAGAATTACATAATCAAGGGCGACTTTTTTCTTATTCATAATAACCTCTGAAAGCTTTTCTCCGTTAGCATCGGATATATGATTTACTTTTTTGTCAATTTTAACATAAAAAAGAGGAAAAGTAAATAGAATAGTACTTTTTCTTCCGAAAGTTTTTTGCACGGGAGGCTTTTGCCTTATGTCGAAGAAAGCAATTTCCTTTTACGGCAAAATTTATTTGCGAATAAATTGTAAACAAATAAAATTTTTCGCCTTTCTCTCTTGATTATTGCGCGGCAATATGATATAATTATGATGCGATTTAATATCGCGTGTACGGCACAGTATCCTAGTTGAAGCACGTTTTGCCGAAGACGGGCCTAAAAATCCGTTAAAGGGCACATCGATGAAACTCCTTGTTGCTGCTTTTTACGCCCAGTTTAGGGTGGCTGCTGGGAGGTTAGGACTGTGGGCGGACCGTAATGGCATACGGAGCCCGACCCACTTTCCGTGGAGGCTTCCCTTCGTGGTTAAAATGCCGATTTGTATTCGCGTTGAGACTACGGCCGGAAGATTAAACCTATTACGCGGTGCAGGTTTTAAAAGACGCTGTGGATAGAGTAGCCTGCCTTGAGTGATTATGGCGGATAGTTGGAATTAACCCCCTTTTTCCTTGGCCGAGGAAACTGGGTCATTGCCGCTTGAAACCATCGTTGCAAAAGAGACTAGGCGGACGGTAACTTCATTAAGGAAAACTTCTAGGCTGTTTTATATAGGTGTAAAAAGGATTGCAGTGCGGACTAAACGGCAATCAAGTCGCGGACGCGGAGACGCGCCGACCTTCGCTTTAAAGGGAAACCGCTCTCATCGGTAACGAAGAGTAGCGTCGGGGGAAAGCCTACTTGACCTATGCCGCAAGGTTTACTTTTTACACCGCCGAACTCTTTCTTTTTTTATTATCTCATTTATTTCAATTGTAATTCATTTTTTTAAAGGAGCATTTCTTTGGAAAACGATATCCCTCGAAGTAAGGACTCGAAGCCGAGTCCGAAAAAAGCAAAAAAATCATTCTGGAAGCTGGTAAACTGGAAATGGTCGGTAACGGCTTTTCTCTCCAGTCTTTCTATATCAATGGTTCTCTCCCTTCTCTCGTCGGAAGGGCTTAATTATCTCAATGTATTCTGTTCATGCCTCGTGCTTGTCTTTTTCATAGCACTCGGCGTGATATTTGATATTATAGGGCTTTCCGTGGCGACTGCCGACCCCAAGCCTTTCCTTGCCATGGCGGCAAGAAAGGTGCGCGCAGGCAAGATGGCTGTCAGGCTGATAAAGAATGCGGACAGGGTTTCCAGCTTCTGCAACGATGTCATAGGCGATATATGCGGCGTCGTTTCGGGTTCTACGGCGGCGGCTGTCGCGATAAAGATGGCGACAAGCGAAAACGGCGGTTTCTGGCTCGGTGTTGTCATTGGCGGTCTTGTTTCGGCTTTCACCGTCGGCTCCAAGGCTGTCGGCAAGGCGGCAGGACTCAATTTCAGCAATGAAATAGTAATGGCTGTGGCAAAAATTCTTTCTGTCTTCAGCAAAAACGAAAAAAAAGCAAAATACACAAAAAAACCATCAAAAAACAGCGAGGAATAAGCTATGCGGGCTGATGTTTTTCTTTTCACCCACGGCTTTGCGGAAAGCAGAAGCCAAGCCGCTGTCCTTATAGGAAACGGCGTTTACATTTCGGGAAAGAAAATACCGAAGCCCTCTTTTATTATCCCCGATGACACACCGGCTCATGCGGTAAATATAGAAAAGAAATTGCCCTTCGTCAGTCGCGGAGGTCTCAAGTTGGAATCGGCACTGATAGCTTTTCATCTTGAGGTGGCAGGTTTTTGTGTGCTTGATATCGGCGCTTCAACCGGCGGCTTCACTGATTGCCTGCTCAGGTACGGCGCCGATTTTGTTTATGCACTCGATGTCGGTCACGGTCAGCTTGCGCCTTCGCTTGCAGCCGACCCGCGCGTGGAAAATATCGAGGGCTGCAACGCGAGATATATGGCACCTTCCCTTTTCTCACGCCATATCGATATGGCGGTAACGGATATTTCGTTTATCTCGCAGAAGCTGATATACGGTGCGGTGAGAGGCTTGCTCGATGACGGCGCGCCTTTCGTTTCGCTCATCAAGCCGCAGTTTGAAGCAGGCAGAGAAAACATAGGCAAGGGCGGGATAGTCAAAGACCCGCGCGTTCATGAAAGGGTCATCCGCGACATACGCGAAAGCGCTCTTGCATCGGGACTTGCCATGCGCGGCATATGCCCATCTCCCATAGCGGGAGGCGACGGTAACAGAGAATACACCGCACTTTTTATCGCGGGCGGTGAGGCTTCGATTTCCGACGGCGATATAGAAAACACGGTAAAAAAAGCCTTTGCTAAACAAGACAAAGCGTGAAAGGAGCAACGTATGAAAAAAGACAGACTGCAAAAAATACTCGAAATAATAGACATTTACCGCATAGAAACGCAGGACGAGCTTATAGCGAGACTTCGCGACTGCGGATATGAGGTGACGCAGGCGACGGTATCGCGCGATATCAAGCGCCTGCATCTGATAAAGATACAGACAGACGACGGGCACTCTAAATATTCGCTCCCGAGAGTCAATAAGTTTGATACAAACGAGAAATACAGAAATATACTGCATCAGACGATCTCGGCTGTTCATTGCGCAAACAATCTGGTAGTCGTGCGCACTTATTCCGGTATGGCAAATGCCGCGGGGGCGGCAATAGACGCCATGCAGAGCGAGCTCCTGCTCGGAAGCATTGCGGGTGATGATACGATATTCATCGTAGCCGTCAGCAATCAGGCGGCAAGTCAGTTTGTTGCCATACTGAAAAGCATCGCGGAAATATAAAATGAAAGAAGGGGGGGCGGCAAAATGCTTTCCGAGCTGTGGATAAACAATATAGCGATAATAAAAACGGAAAACATAGCTTTTTCCGCGCCTTTTACCGTGCTCACAGGCGAAACGGGCGCGGGCAAATCCATCATTCTCGATGCGATAGAGCTGGCACTCGGTGCGAGAGCCGATAAGGAGCTCGTGCGCCACGGCGAGGAAAAAGCCTCTGTCGCGGCAGTCTTTACCGATGTTCCCGAGCGCATTTTCACCGTACTCGAAAAATATGACATTCCTCATGAGGAAAGCCTCATGCTCCGTCGCGATATCAGCGTGCAGGGGCAGTCGACGGCGAAAATAAACGGGCGTCCCGTTCCGGTTTCTGCTCTTCGTGAGGTCGGCAATATGCTTATCAGTATTCACGGTCAGCATATGGGAATGTATCTGCTCGACCCTATGAACCATATAAATATCCTCGATTCCTTTGCCGATACCGAGGATAGTATCGCCGCTTATTCCCTGCTTTATGAACGGATGCGCGATATAAAGGCGGAAATAAACCGCCTGCACCGCGACGAAAAGGAGAAGCTCCGCCGCACGGAAATGCTGAAATTTCAGATAGCGGAGATAAACGCCGTTTCGCCGAAGGCGGGCGAGGAAGAAGCACTCGAGGAAAAGCTGAAAATGCTTGCCAATGCAGAAAAAACGGCAAAATACGCCAAGCTTGTTTACCGCGCACTCTACCGCAGTGAAAAAGGACTTTCCGCCTGCGATCTCATAGAAAAATGCGTCGGCGCGGTCGATGCGCTCTCCGATATCATCGGCAACTGCGCCGAATATACGGATGAGCTGAATGATATCCGCTACCGCCTCGAGGACATAGCGGAAACCATATACAAAAAATGCGATATCGGAGCGGAAAATCCCTCCGAGCTGATAGATAAGACGCAGGAGCGCCTTGAAGAGCTGAAAAAACTCGGGCGCAAATACGGCTCGAGCGTCGCCGAAATACTGGACTTTCGTGCAAAGGCAGAACTCGAGCTTGCCGAAATAGAAAACTCCGATGATATGATAGCAGACCTCTCCGAGGAGCTGAAGTGCATCAAAAAAGAAGCGCTTGTCGCCGCCTCCGCGATCTCCGATAAGCGAAAAAGTGCCGCGGATATCCTCAGTCGCAAAATAGTCTCCGAGCTTGCTTTTCTCGAGATGGAAAACGTAAGCTTTGAAATATCCGTAAAAAAATCCGAGATATTTCTGCCAAACGGATGCGATGAGGTGGAATTTCTCGTTTCGGCAAACAAGGGCGAGCCGCTTATGCCGCTCTCCAAAATCGCCTCCGGCGGCGAAATTTCACGCATCATGCTCGCGCTGAAATGCGCGATGGCAGATAAGGAAAAAACGCCGACTCTCATCTTTGACGAGATAGATACGGGCATCTCGGGCAAAACCTCGTATAAAATCGGTATAAAAATGCGCCAGAGCTCGCAAACCTCGCAGATAATCTGCATCACGCACTCTCCGCAGATAGCGGCAATAGCGGCGGAGCATCTGCTCGTGTCGAAAAAAGAGGAGGACGGGCGCACATATTCAGGTGCGCATCCGCTCATGCATGACGAAAGAGTAAGCGAAATAGCAAGAATCATCGGCGGTGAAAAGATAACGGAGAAAACCCTCACTGCGGCACGTGAAATGCTTGATGCGGCGCAAGGCTTGGGAAATAACACAGTTGTATAAGTCTTTTTCTTGCATCATGCGCCGTGGTAAATTTTATTATACTCTTGTATAATTTTCTTTCACACGCCGCCATGGCAATAATTTTGCCATTTTCACTTGACAAAATGCGTGCTTTGTGATATACTTCCCTATACAGGCAATGACGGAAAGAGTAATCGCCCTCCCCTTTTGCAGAGAGCTGTCGGTCGGTGCAAGGCAGCAAAGGCAGGCGACGAAATACACTCCCGAGCCGTACACCGAAAGCTTATGCCGTAGGCTGTACCGTGTGCGCCCGTTAAAGCGCGTGGGTTTTGCATGAAACCCGACGAGGCATATCCCGCGAGGTATATGCAAACATGAGGTGGTAACACGATTTTTCGTCCTCTGCTCCGGCAGAGGATTTTTTATTTGCCTGAAAAAAATAAAATCTATATAAAAGGAGAAAAACAAATGCAGATTTATGAAGAATTACAGGCGCGTGGTCTTATCGCGCAGGTAACAGACGAAAAAGAAATCAGAGACCTGATAAACAATGGCGGTGCAAAATTCTATATCGGCTTTGACCCTACGGCAGACAGCCTCCATGTAGGTCACTTCATGGCGCTCTGCCTGATGAAGCGCCTGCAGATGGCGGGCAATCGTCCCGTCGTTCTCATAGGCGGCGGCACAGGATATGTCGGCGACCCCTCGGGACGCACTGATATGCGTTCTATGATGACGCCTGAGACAATCCAGCATAATTGCGACTGCTTCAAGCGTCAGATGGAGCGCTTCATCGAATTCGGCGAAGACAAAGCCATCATGGTAAACAATGCCGATTGGCTTCTCAAGCTCAATTATATCGAGCTTCTCCGTGATGTCGGCGCATGCTTCTCTGTCAACAATATGCTCCGCGCAGAGTGCTATAAGCAGAGAATGGAACGCGGTCTTTCGTTCCTCGAATTCAACTACATGATAATGCAGTCATATGACTTCTACTACCTGCATGAGCACTACGGCTGCAATATGCAGTTCGGCGGCGACGACCAGTGGTCGAATATGCTTTTCGGAACAGACCTTATCCGCAAAAAGACGGGCAAGGACGCATATGCGCTCACCATCAACCTGCTCATGAACAGCGAGGGCAAAAAGATGGGCAAAACGGCAAACGGTGCCGTTTGGCTCGACCCGAAAAAGACGACACCCTACGATTTCTTCCAGTACTGGAGAAATATCGACGATGCCGATGTTGTCAAGTGCATGAAGATGCTCACATTCATGCCGCTCGAAGAGATTGCCGAATATGCAAAGCTTGAGGGCAGCGCGATAAACGGCGCAAAAGAAAAGCTCGCATACGAGCTGACAAAGATGATTCACGGCGAAGAAGAAGCCGAAAAGGCACTCGCGGCGGCAAAGGCGCTCTTCATTTCCGGCGGTGCATCTGCCGATATGCCGACAACTGAACTTTCCGATGACAATTTCACGGACGGCAAGGTGGCGCTTCTCGATATGCTCGTGCTCGCAAAGCTTGCCCCCTCCAAGGGCGAGGCTCGCCGTCTCGTTCAGCAGGGCGGCATACTTGTAGGCGATGATAAGGTCACCGACCTGTACCTCTCATTTGATAAATCCGCCTTTGAAAACGGACTTATCGTAAAGAAAGGCAAAAAGACATATCACAAATTCACGGTGAAATAAAAAAGAAGCGGGCGGCTTTAGGCTGGTTCTCATAAGGATGTTTACAAATTTCGGCAGAGACATTGTTTTCTCTGCCGATTTGTGTTATAATGGGGTGGGTGATACAAATGGATAAAGAAAAAGAATTGCCGCAAAGAAAAAGATTGCGATTGCAAAATTTTGATTATAGCTCATCCGGGGCTTATTTCATAACAATATGTACAAAAGATCGAAAAATGTTATTTGCACCCGTAGGGGCGGATTCCATATCCGCCCGAATGATTGAAAGAACCTTCCTCGAAACTATACGGCAATATGACGGCGTTGATTCTCCAATATATGTTGTTATGCCAAATCATTTTCATGCGATAATTACGGTATCACGGGCGGATATGGAATCCGCCCCTACGGTCTCGGAAATTGTCCAATCCTTCAAGCGATATTCAACTGTAGAATATGTTAAAATGGTAAAGGACGGAATATTACCGCCCTTTGATAAACAAATATGGCAAAGATCGTTTTATGATCACGTTATACGCAATCGGGACGACTACAACGAAATATATAAATATATTTATGAGAACCCTATGAAATGGCAATTCGATCAATTATACACAGAAGAATAGGGGTATGGGCTTTGCCCGAAGCATTTGTAAAACAAATGCGAAACTGGCGCGATAAAACGGAGGAACAATAATATATGAAAACTTTATCAACAGAACGGTTGATTTTGAGAGATTGGTGCGAGGATGATATTGGTTGCTCAGTTCATAATGAAGATACAATTCGATATTTGATAAATGTGAAAAATAATTACGCTGTCGTTTTAAAAGAAAACAATGAGATTATAGGAACTATAGGGTTGAACGAAGATGCTGACGGTAAAGAGTATGTACGTAATGTGGGGGTTAGGATTGTTCCGCAATATCAAAACAGAGGTTATATTACAGAAGCATTAAAAGCGGTTTTAGATCACACAACCAATACATTATCTTGGTTTTGTAAGGTGGAAGATTCAAGAAGTCAACATATTGCAGAAAAACTGGGATTTGCGTACGTTAAAACATTTGCTAAAGCACAGTATAATTTGCCAAGTGATTTTTATTACTATATATTAGATAAAAACTCCAACAGCTTTTGATCACTGTTGGAGTTTTGACTTCCTTATGAGAATCAGCCTTTTGCCGCCCGTGTTTTTTGTCTCGCGGAAAAGAAAAACGATGGTGTACTTTTCTTTGAAGAAAAGTACCAAAAGTCAAAAAGAGGAAGGATTCCTTTTTTAAACTCTTTTTTTGTCGCCTCGCGGCGACTCGTGCGAACCAGTCCGACCACAGACTAAACCGGAAGTATGGTTCAGACCCCCGGTTAACACGGACTTTTGCCTGTTCAGACTTTAGCTTCAGCTGCCTCGTTTCGATGTCCGTCAAGTTATGCGCACTTTGGTGGAGCTTTAGCTGAAACGGGATGCAGCTACGGCTTTGGCGTGGAACCACCCACCCCGTCGAATCTGCTCGTTTTTTGCGGGATACTGTGTTCGCACGCGCGGTATGGCTGATGATATGCGGAGAGATATACTTGAGTTTTGGGATTTGCTATCCGTAGCACACGCTTGCCGCGCATTACTTCCTGCGGCTAACTCGACGGGGTGCGAGGTGGTTTGCAAAGGAGGGCGAGGAGCCTTCCTTTGATGACTTTTCCTGCGCTTTTCGTCAGTGAAAAGCGCAATCGTTTCCCCATAAGGGACAAAAGCAACTTTTTGGTATACAACGTGTTCAGAGGTGGCTCCGCCACCCTGAGTCCTCCTCTTGGTCACGCAAAAATACACCTTCGTTTCCTTCGTAGAGGAAAGTAACTTTCCCGCGGATTTTTATTCCGCCGCAGTTGACATGATATGCGATTTTTGATATAATTTCGGTAAAGCATGATTTATTCGGGAGGGAGAGCAGATGAAAAAGAAACGCAAAGGTAAGACCGGCATAACAAAGATTATGGACTTTTTAATCGACCTCAATTCCCAAAGAACAACAAAGCTGATAGTTGTTCTTCTGCAAGCCGTCGGTGTGTTCACCTTTTGGCGAAATGCCGATATTTTCTTCATGATTATTATGTTTACCGTCTCGTGGGTACTCATTCCCTGCGTGTGCGATGATACCTCATATATCAACCTGCGTTTTGCAAAGCTGAAAAATGATGGCAAGCTGGAAAACGGCTTTCTGCGTCAGATGAAGATCCCGCGCTTTATGCGAAAATTTTACTACGGATGCAGTTACGACGGAGATTTTCTCTGGGTATCGGTTGTCTTTCAGACGGTTTTGTATCTCTATACCGCGGCTTTTCTCGCTCTTTGCGGCGTTCTGATAACAAAACTGATAATCGGAAGCCCCACGGAAACGGTGCGTGCATATTGCCGCTTTATACTTATTTTCGTTATTATATATATTTTTATATTTCGCCTGAGTCGATTTGGCATAAACCTGTTTTTCAGGCGCCGCGACGGAAAGGAAATAAAAAGCTACATATCCAGCAACAAAATTGATTTCAAGAGCGACAAAGAGATTAAAAAGGCGATTGCAACGGTCAATCGTCAGGTGGACATAATAAACAGCCTGAAAAAATCGGGACTTTGCGAATACAAAAAGGGATACTGCGTAAGAAAAGACAATCTGCCCGACTTTGAAAACACCCTCCGCTCCGAATATCCGAATCTCGAATACAGCATCAGCCGCCGCTCGCGGCAAATCTATATCACAATATGCGAAAAGGGCGAGGACGGTATTCTGCTCCGCGCCGCAGTGAAAAACAGCGTAAAGTGAAATTTTGTACCGTCGGCGTATACACTCCGCAAAACACACTAAATATAGAAAAACAGGCGCACGATGTGCACCTGTTTTTTAATTTTACATATACATTTTGCCTATTATCTTATTTTGCAGTCTCTGCGGGAGCAGGCGCGAGAGAAAAACAAAAAGCTTATATTTCCCGCCGACCGTACAGCGCACGGGCATTCTTCTCTTTTCCGCTATGCGGCAGATTTTCCTGCCCACAGCATCGGCGCTCATGCCGCCGCGCTCATCCTTTTCCATAGATGAAACGCTGCGCGATATCATGCCACCGTAAAGCTCATCGCCCGCAAAAGTCTTTTCGCGCGCGTCGGTAAAGCCTGTTCTGACATCGCCGAGCATGGCGGCGCAGACCTGAATTTTGAAAAGCGAAAGCTCATTTGAGAGCGCGAAGGCAAGGGAATTCAGCGCCGCTTTGGAGGCGGAATAAAACGCCTGAAAAGGTATCGCAAAGACAGCCGCCGCAGAGCTTGTGACTATTATCCTGCCGGCTTTCTTTCCGTTCTCGCATGCGCGCAAAAGCGGAACAGCCGATTTTATACATTTGTATACTCCGAAGAAGTTCACCTCAAAAAGTCGCTCTGCGTCTGCATTATCGGTAAATTCCACCGCGCCCGATATGCCATATCCGGCATTGCAGATGAGCAGGTCTATCCCGCCGCTCTTCTCTGCCACCTTTGCAAAAGCACCTGCAATATCTGCTTCCGAGCAGACATCGCATCGCAGGCTGGCTACGCCGCTTTCGGGGCAGCGACTGCGGCTGAGATTATATACCGTGTAGCCGCGCGCGAGCAGTGCCTTTGCCGCAGCGAGTCCGATGCCGCTTGAGGCGCCCGTGATGACGGCAACTTTCTTTTTGTTTTCCATGATTATTTCAGCTTCTCGAGCGTTTCCCAGATACCTGCCATATACATAGCGCCGAGCGCTCTGTCATAGAGACCGTAACCGGGCTTGCCCTGCTCGCCCCATATCATTCTGCCGTGGTCGGGGCGCAGATATCCGTCAAAGCCGACATCATGATAAGCCTTCAGTATCCCGACAACATCGAGCGAGCCGCAGGGCGAATAATGTCCGCTTTCTTCAAATCCGCCGTCATCGAGAATTTTTATATTGCGCACATGGGCAAAATGGATTCTTCCCATAGCGCCGTATTTGCGCACCATCGCGGTATAATCGTTTGCCTTTGTGCAACCGAGGCTTCCGCTGCAAAGCGTGAGCCCGTGGTGCTTGTCGTCATAGAGCGAGAGGAAGCGATCGATATTCTTTTCGCAGGTGATTATTCTCGGTATGCCGAAAATAGACCACGGCGGATCATCCGGATGTATCGCCATATTGACATTGTACTCCACGGCAACAGGCATTATTTCCTTAATGAAATATTCGAGATTCTGCCAGAGACCCTCTTCGCCGAGCTCCTTGTATGCGTCGATAAGCTCCTTTATCTCCGAGGGAGAATAAGAAGCGTCCCAGCCGGGCAGGGTAAGCTTCGTAGGGTCCATCTTCGCTACATCTTCGGTGTGATATACAAGTGCAGTTGAGCCGTCGGGAAGCGGCTGGTCAAGGCGCGAACGCGTCCAGTCGAAAACAGGCATGAAATTATAGCAGACGCATTTCACTCCCGCCTCGGCAACGCGGCGGATGTTTTCCTTATAATTATCTATATACTCACGATAATTGCCGCGGCGGAGCTTTATATCCTCGTGAACGGGAATGCTCTCTATGACCTCCATTTCAAGTCCATTGTCATTGCAGAGCTTTTTCAGGCGGGCTATGCTCTCGCGCGGCCACACCTTGCCCGGGGCTACATCGTAAACCGCCGTGACTGTGCCCGTCACGCACGGGATCTGTCTGATTTTGTCAAGTGTAACGGGGTCGTCTTCCCCATACCATCTGAATGTTATTTTCAAATTCTGTATACTCCTTTCCGAATAATACATAATAAGATTATTATAAAAGTGTCGATTTGTCAAGTCCTTTGCGCAAAAAATGCACATGCGGAAACTTTTTTTCGTTTTTTTGAAAAAGCGGTGAGAAAAAACCGTTTCTCCGGCGACTAATTGACGGTGCTCGCGAAAAGCGAAAATAAAAAAACAAGAAAATGAAGGTCATATGAGACTTTCGGGAGGTTTTAAAAATGAAAAAAATAATATCACTTATTCTTATTGTAGGCATGCTTGCGGCAGTGCTCGTTTCCTGCGGCAACTCAGACCCGAATAACACAACCGGCTCATCCGGAACAACAGAATCAACCGGCAAGCCCGAGGAAGTAAAGAACACAGACTACAGCGTGGAGGACCTGATGAACAAGGTTATCGAGAGCATCGGCGGCAAGGTAACCACTATCGCCGAATATGACGGCTCCGAATTTGAGATAATGCTGACAGGTCCCACGCACTTCAGCGTAAGCGATGCAAACGAAGGCAAGTATTACAGCGGCATCTCCGAGAGCGCTTCCCTTGTCGAGGACGACGCAGTATGGAACGAAAACGTCATGATGGGCGGTGAACCCTTCTCTATGGTCATCGTAAAGCTCAAGGATGCAAAGGACGGCGACAAGGTCAAGGAAGAAATGCTCGGCGGCGTAAATATGAGAAAATGGGTCTGCCGCAATGCGGAATATCTCATCACCGTAAACAACGGCAATTATGTTCTCATGGTTATGTGCTCCAAGGCTACCTGCGAAAAGATTGCAGATGCCTTTGATAACGTTCTCGAAGAAAAATCCGGCACACGCCTCGAAAAAGAATTTGATATGGAATTTTAATCAATAAACTCTGAAAGGTTAAAAACGAAATGGTCTTTTCAAGCATACCTTTTCTCTATTATTTTCTGCCGGCGGTGCTGCTGCTCTACTTCATAGCGCCCCGCAAAATAAAGAATTATGTACTTCTCGCTTTCAGCCTGTTCTTCTATTTCTACGGCGAAAAAAAGCTCGTATTTCTTATGGTATTCACGGCGATGTGGGATTACCTCTGCTCGCTCTCCATAGATTTTTTCCGCCGCAGAAATAACAAGGTCATGCCGAAGGTGTCGCTTGTCCTGTCACTGCTTGTCGATTTGGGACTGCTTTGCTACTTCAAGTATACCGACTTCTTCATTTCAAACATAAACGCAATCGTCGGAACAAACATTCCGCTGCTCAAGGTGGCTCTGCCTATCGGTATCAGCTTTTATACCTTCCAGAGTCTGAGCTATACAATAGATGTATACCGCGGAAAGGTTCCCGTTCAGAAAAACCCCTTTACCTATGCCACCTATCTGACGCTTTTTCCTCAGCTCGTGGCAGGACCTATCGTCCGTTATTCAACCGTTGTAGACGAGCTTGATAACAGAAAACATTCCTTTGAAAAATTCTCGCAGGGTGCCTTCCGCTTCTGCGTGGGTCTGGCTAAAAAGGTCCTCATCGCAAATGTAATCGGCGAATTCTGCTCCAAATTCTCCGCCATGGGAGAAAAAACCGTCGTGCTCTACTGGTTCTATGCGATAGCTTACAGCCTGCAGATTTATTTCGATTTCTCGGGCTACAGCGATATGGCTATAGGTCTGGGCAAAATATTCGGCTTTGAATTTTGCGAAAACTTCAATTATCCCTATATTTCAAAGACAATCTCCGAATTCTGGCGCCGTTGGCATATGTCGCTGGGCAGCTGGTTCCGCGATTATATCTATATCCCACTCGGTGGCAACCGCGTGAAATTCGGCAGATGGATTTTCAATATATTCGTAGTATGGTTTATTACAGGCTTCTGGCACGGTGCCGGCTGGAACTTCATATTATGGGGTCTCTTCTTCGGTGTACTGCTCGTGCTTGAAAAGCTCTTCCTTAAAAAATGGCTTGATAAGCTCCCGGCAGTATTCTCACATATATATGTGCTCCTCGCCGTGATGATAAGCTTTGTCATCTTCTCGAGCAAGGATAATCTCGGCGGATTTTCGCAGGGACTCCGGCATATCGGCGCCATGTTCGGCGGTGCGGGCGTGAAATTCTGCTCATCAGAAACGCTCTATTATCTGCGTGACTATGCCGTTGTGCTCCTCGCGGGCATCATCGGTTCAACTCCGCTCATGAAAAATACGGCAAAGAAGCTCTGCGAAAAATGGAAGCCTATCGAATATGCCGCTCCCTTTATCGTAGCAGGCATACTGATAATCTGCACGGGCGAGCTTGTGGATTCCACCTTCAACCCGTTCCTCTATTTTAATTTCTAAGGAGGCAAATATATGAAAAGTGCAAAAGTAAAAAATATAATAACCTCCGCGGTTTTTGTGCTGATAATCGGTTTTCTCTCGATATCGTGCCTTTTCCATGGAGCAAAGGATTATTCCGAATCCGAGAGAAGAAAGCTTGAACAGTTTCCCTCTCTGACGCTCGGGAATGTGCTCTCAGGCGACTTCTTCAAGAAATTTGAGAAATATGCCGCAGACCAGTTTCCGATGCGCGAGGGCTTCCGCAGCATCAAATCGGTTTCCCGCTTCTATCTGCTCGGCAGACAGGAAAATAACGGCATCTATATCTCAAACGGTATCGCAGTAAAGAAGGAAACGGAAATAAACAGCGACCGCGTCACTTCAAATGTCAAGCTGTGGCAGAGCATATGCAATAAGTATTTCCCCGATGCCAACATCTATTACAGCGTGATACCGGATAAGAACTATTACGCTTCGGGAAACAAATATCCGCATTACGATTACAATGAATTCATGAAAATCGTTTCTTCAAATGCTCCGAAAAACTCACATTATATAAATATCTTCGATAATCTCGCGATTTCCGATTTCTACTCTACGGATATTCACTGGAAGCAGGAAAATATCTACGGTATCGCTGATAAGATAGCCGGTGCCATGGGTACAAAAATCGATCCCAAGGACAGCTACAGGATTGAAAATCTCGGAGATTTCTACGGCGTTTATTACGGGCAGAGCGCTCTTCCGCTCGCTCCGGATAAGCTCAATGTGCTGAAGAACAATACCACGGACTGCGCAAAGGTTTATCTCTATGGCTACAAGGACGGCAAATTTGCAAAGAATGAAACCGTGGTCTACAATCCCGACGACCTCACATCAAATGACAGATACGATATCTTCCTCTCCGGTCCCGAATCACTTGTTGAAATAGAAAATCCGAACAATAAAAACGGCAAAACGCTCTTCGTATTCCGTGATTCATTCGGCTCGTCCGTCTCTCCCCTTCTTATCTCGGGCTATGAGCGCGTAGTCCTTGTAGATACAAGATACATGGCAAGCGGACTCCTCAATCAGATAGGCGTGAATACAGACGCGACAGATGTACTTTTCCTCTACACAACAACAACTCTCAATGATACAATAATGAGATAATTTATACCGACGTATAAAACACTGCAGGGCTTCCGATTTCGGAAGCCCTGTTTCATTCTTATTTAATCTTTTCGAGCAGCTTGTCTGCTATATCAATCTTTTCCCATCTTACACCGAGCTCTTCTCTGCCGAAATGACCGAAAGCGGAAAGCTCACGATAGATAGGCGCACGAAGCCCGAAATAGTCGATTATCGCCGCGGGACGCAGGTCTACCACCTCGGAAACAGCCGCGGCTATCCTGTCATCCGCACAGATTCCCGTGCCGAATGTATTTATATTCACGCAGAGAGGCTTTGCCACGCCGATGGCATATGCTATCTGCACCTCGCATTTCTTTGCGATGCCTGCCGCTACGATATTTTTCGCGATGTATCTCGCGGCATAGCAAGCGCTTCTGTCAACCTTTGTCGGGTCCTTTCCCGAGAAAGCGCCGCCGCCGTGTCTGCCGTAGCCACCGTATGTATCAACAATAATCTTTCGCCCCGTGAGTCCGCTGTCGCCATCGGGACCGCCGATAACAAATCTGCCCGTCGGATTTACAAAAATCTCCGTCTTGTCGTCGATATATTTGGCCGGAACAACAGGCTCTATCACATATTTTATGATATCGCGGCGAATCTGCTCAAGCGAAACATCGGCGCTGTGCTGAGAGGAAACAACGATATTGGCAAGGCGAACAACTTTGTCGCCATCATATTCCACTGTCACCTGCGTCTTGCCGTCAGGACGGAGATAAGGCAGAGTGCCGTTTTTTCTCACCTCGGTGAGCTTTCTCGAAAGCTCGTTTGCCAGCACATAGCCGAAAGGCATATAGCAGGGTGTTTCATCACAGGCAAAGCCGAACATCATGCCCTGATCGCCCGCACCTATCTTCTCATATGCGCTGTCATCGCCTTCCTTTGCCTCGAGCGAATTATCCACTCCGAGCGCAATATCGGGCGACTGCTTGTGAATTTTGTTTATAACCGTGCAGGTGTCGGCGCAAAAGCCGCAATCGGGATAGATATATCCTATCTCGCGCACAGCCTCGCGGACTATTTTCTCTATGTCAATATCCGCCGTCGTCGTAATTTCGCCCATGACCATCACAAGATCGGTCGTGGCGCATGTCTCGCAGGCTACGCGAGCCATCGGGTCAACAGCATAAATAGCGTCAAGAACGCTGTCGGAAATCCTGTCGCAGACCTTATCGGGATGACCCGGGGTCACGGATTCTGTAGCAAAAAATTTTCTCTCCATTTTAAATTCCTCTTCATATTTATTCTCGTCTTATACATTAAAAAGCCCTCGGGTTATCCCCCGAGGGCGAGCATATCATAATTTTTGCTCATCTGTCGGGAATTGGCACCTTGTAAAAACAGGTTGCCGGGCTTCATCGGGCCAGTCCCTCCGCCACTCTTGATAAGACTATATTAGTATACAGTATATATATTGTTTTGTCAATAGTTTTTTAAAAAAGTCCTACTATGAATTTTACGAGCTGCGAACCGAATGTCATGATAAGACCTGCCGTCAGCACGCCTGCACATATAGAAATTATCGCCTTTTTCTTCGACATACCGAAAACAGAAGCCACGAGTGCGCCTGTCCATGCGCCTGTGCCGGGAAGCGGTATCGCAACGAAGATGTAAAGTCCCCATGTGGCATATTTTTCTATCTTTTCTCTGTTCTTCTCCGCCTTTTCATAGAGCCAATTCGAGATTTTCACGAATAATTTCACCTTGCAACCGCGCATCCATTTGAGTATGGCGTTTATAAAAAGGAGAATGAACGGAACGGGGACGCAGTTACCTACTATTGAAACTATAAGTGTCCAGTGCCAAGGGAGCCCCATTGCCGTGCCTATCGGAACGGCACCGCGAAGTTCTATTATCGGCACCATCGAGATAAAGAACACATAGAGATATTTTTTTATCAGCATAAAGCCCTCATTTTCTGCCCTTGATTATGGGCGAGAGTTTCTTATATATGGGAAGCGACAGCGCAAATGTCACCATGCCTTTTATAAAGGTGAAAGGCATATTGAAGATGAAAAGCGCCTGCCAGAGATTTCGTATGTTGGGGTTTACCGCCTGATAGAGACCGAGAACCATTTCGCTCTTCCAGCCTATCAGCGAGAAAAGCGGGTATATTATGAAATAATTTGAGAAAACGCCTGCCACAGCCATAGTCAATGCACCGATAAGTGCTGCCACGGCAGCGCCCTTTCTTGTTTTGTGATGCTTATATATCGTTCCCGCCGTAACGGCAAAAATACAGCTCAAAATGAAATTTGAAAGCTCGCCGACGCCGCCCGTGGTGGTAAAGATGAGATTTATCAGGTTTTTTATCAGCGCCACAGCGGCACCGCCAAGCGGACCTATGGCAAACGAAGCGATGAGCACGGGAAGCTCGGAAAAATCGAATTTGATAAAGCTCGGCATCAGCGGAACATTGAAGCTGAGCATCATGAGTACAGCCGCGACGGCGGAAAAAACAGCCGTTACGGTGATATAGCGCAGGGAATTACCTTTGGTTTTCATTTTTATACACCTCTTTTTTCATCCGGACTTTTACCGTCGGTCAGAGAATCACACTCTGTCAGGCATTTTTTGCCGCGCGGACTATACCGCCGATATGGAATTTCACCATTCCCCAAAGATTGTATGCGGGAAATTTTCCGATATCACATTTTATACAATTGTTTTATCTGATTTGTCGCCAAAAAACGGCGCAAATCCGAAAAAGCGACGAAAAAGAAAAGTTTCGGGGCGGATATCCGCCCCGAAACAGACAAAAGTCAATTTACAAAACCGATATTCTGCGATAAATACTTATGCAAGAATCTCAGCAACGACGCCTGAACCAACTGTTCTGCCGCCTTCACGAATAGCGAAACGAAGTCCCTTTTCGCAAGCGATCGGAGAGATGAGTTCAACTGTCATATCAACGTTATCACCGGGGCGGCACATTTCAACGCCTTCGGGAAGCTCGATAACGCCTGTAACGTCTGTTGTTCTGAAGTAGAACTGAGGTCTGTAGCCTGCGAAGAAGGGCTTCTTACGGCCGCCTTCTTTTTCTGTCAGAACGTAAACGTGACCGATGAATTTTGTGTGAGCATTTACAGAGCCGGGCTTGCAGAGAACCTGTCCTCTTTCGATTTCGTCCTTAGCAATACCACGGAGAAGAGCACCTATGTTATCGCCTGCTTCAGCCTGATCAAGAAGCTTCTTGAACATTTCAACACCGGTAACTGTTGTTGTCTTCTTCTCTTCTGTGAGACCGACGATTTCAACTACATCGCCAACCTTAACTGTACCTCTCTCTACTCTACCTGTAGCAACTGTGCCACGGCCGGAGATGGAGAATACGTCCTCGACAGGCATAAGGAAGGGGAGATCTGCCTTTCTGTCAGGAGTGGGGATATAGGAGTCAACTGCTGCCATGAGCTCAAGGATAGGAGCATATTCGGGAGCGTTGATATCTGTGCTTGTGCTCTCAAGAGCTGCACGAGCGGAACCGCGGATGATAGGAGTATCATCGCCCGGGAAGTCGTACTGATTGAGAAGATCACGAACGTCCATTTCAACGAGTTCGAGAAGCTCTTCGTCATCTACGAGGTCGCACTTGTTAAGGAATACGACGATTGCAGGAACACCAACCTGACGAGCAAGAAGCACATGCTCGCGTGTCTGCTGCAGAGGACCGTCGGAAGCTGCAACAACGAGGATGGCACCATCCATCTGAGCAGCACCTGTGATCATGTTCTTTACATAGTCAGCGTGTCCGGGGCAGTCAACGTGAGCATAGTGACGGTTAGCCGTTTCATACTCAACGTGTCTTGTGTTGATTGTGATACCTCTTGCCTTCTCTTCGGGAGCGTTATCGATCTGGTCATACTTGAGGAACTCGATGTTGGAGTTTGTGAGAGCAAGAGTCTTTGTGATAGCCGCGGTAAGAGTTGTCTTGCCGTGGTCAACGTGTCCGATTGTACCAATGTTAACGTGGGGTTTTGTTCTTTCGAATTTAGCCTTTGCCATTGTAAAATCCTCCTTGGTTTTAAGTTTTTCTTATTTTTGATTTTCAGAAACTAAATTATTTCTTTCTGCCGTTGATTATCTCTTCGGCAATGCTCTTCGGAACCTCGGCGAAGTGGCTGGGTTCCATCGAATATACGCCGCGTCCCTGCGTTCTGGAACGGAGGTCGGTAGCATATCCGAACATTTCTGCAAGCGGAATGAAAGCAGTAATCTGCTGTGCGCCTGCAACAGGCTCCATGGACTGGATAGCACCGCGGCGGGAGCTTACATCTCCCATTACATCGCCCATATAGTCGTCCGGCGTAACGATTGTAACCTTCATTATCGGCTCTGTGAGAACCGGCGAAGCTTTTCTCATGGCGTTCTTGAAAGCCATAGAACCGGCTATCTTAAATGCCATTTCAGACGAGTCAACTTCGTGGTAAGAACCGTCGTTCAGGGTAACCTTTACGTCAACTACATTGTAGCCTGCGAGAACACCTGCCTGCATTGCGCCGCGGATACCTGCATCAACAGCGGGAATATACTCTTTCGGTATAGCACCGCCAACGACCTTGTTGATGAACTCATATCCCTTGCCGGGCTCGTTGGGCTCAATTGTAATCTTGACATGACCATACTGACCTTTACCGCCGGACTGTCTTGCATACTTGCAATCCTCATCCATAGCCTTGGTAATAGTCTCCTTGTAAGAAACCTGGGGCTTGCCTACATTTGCCTCAACCTTGAATTCACGCAGAAGTCTGTCTACGATTATCTCGAGGTGAAGCTCGCCCATGCCGGCGATGATTGTCTGACCTGTTTCCTCGTCCGTATAAACGCGGAATGTCGGGTCTTCCTCGGCAAGCTTGGAAAGTGCGATACCCATTTTTTCCTGACCTGCTTTTGTCTTGGGCTCTATGGCAACCTTGATAACAGGCTCCGGGAATTCCATGGATTCGAGAACGATAGGATGCTTTTCGTCGCAAAGGGTATTACCTGTTGTGGTATTCTTTGTTCCGACTACGGCTGCGATATCGCCGCTGTAGCAGATATCGATATCCTTTCTCTCGTTTGCGTGCATCTGGAGGATACGACCGAAGCGCTCTCTCTGATGCTTGTTTGTGTTATATGCTGTTTCGCCTGCTGCAATCTTGCCCGAGTATACGCGGAAGAAGCAAAGCTTTCCTACATACGGGTCGGTCATAATCTTGAAGGCGAGAGCCGCAAAAGGCTCTTCATCGGAAGAAATTCTTTCCTCTTCCTCACCTGTATCGGGGTTTACACCCTTGATAGCCGGAACATCAATTGGCGCGGGCATATAATCGATAATCGCATCCAGAAGCTTCTGAACACCCTTGTTCTTATATGACGTGCCGCACGTTACGGGAACAATCTTGTTTGCGATAGTAGCCGCACGTATAGCCTTTTTGAGCTCTTCAGTGGTGATTTCCTCACCTGCGCAGTATTTCTCAAAAAGCGCGTCGTCTGTTTCGGCAACAGATTCTATCATCTGTGTTCTGTATTCGTTTGCAAGGTCAACCATATCCTCGGGAATAGGCTCTACGCGAATATCTTTTCCGAGGTCATCATAATAAACATCGGCTTCCATATTCACGAGGTCTATAATACCGCGGAACGTATCTTCTTTTCCTATGGGAAGCTGTATCGGCACAGGATTAGCCTTAAGCCTGTCCTTTATCATCTTCACCACATGGAAGAAGTCCGCACCCGTTATGTCCATCTTGTTGACATAACACATTCTCGGAACGCCATACTTGTCTGCCTGACGCCATACGGTTTCAGACTGAGGCTCAACGCCGCCCTTTGCACAGAGAACGGTAACGGAACCGTCAAGTACGCGGAGCGAACGCTCAACTTCAACAGTAAAGTCAACGTGTCCGGGGGTATCTATAATGTTGATACGGTTACCTTTCCAGTAGCAGGTCGTAGCGGCAGAGGTAATTGTGATACCTCTTTCCTGCTCCTGCTCCATCCAGTCCATCGTCGCGGAACCGTCATGCGTTTCACCGATTTTATGTGTTTTACCGGTATAGAAAAGTATTCTTTCCGTCGTGGTGGTTTTACCCGCATCGATATGAGCCATTATACCAATATTTCTGGTACGCTCAAGTGGATATTCTCTCGACATATATAGCTCCTTAAAATTTATGGGATTTATGGGTTGTTTTTGATTACGCTATGCCGCAGTGCGCTCGGCATGATAATCAATATCTGTAATGTGCAAAAGCTCTGTTTGCTTCTGCCATCTTGTGAGTTTCCTCTTTCTTCTTAACGGCACCGCCCATATTGGAAAGGGCATCAATGATTTCACCGGCGAGTCTTTCAGCCATGGTTCTTTCACTGCGCTTTCTCGAATATGTTACGAGCCAACGAAGACCGAGTGTCTTTTTTCTTTCGGGGCGAACCTCCATAGGAACCTGGTAGGTTGAGCCGCCGACTCTGCGAGCCTTGACTTCCAGTGTAGGCATAATATTCTCTATAGCCTCCTGGAAAGCGTCAAGTGCGGGCTTGCCTGTCTTTTCCTCTACGATTGCAAAAGCATCGTAAACTATCTTCTGAGCAACGCCCTTCTTGCCGTCGTTCATTATGTTGTTGATAAGCTTTGTTACAAACTTAGAACCATAAAGCGGATCCGGCAGAACATCTCTCTTTGAAATTTGACCTCTTCTGGGCACTGTACTTCCCTCCTTCATAGAATGATATCATAGGTACTCGAAAGTTTCCTCCCGCTGTGCTTTGTTTTGAAAAGTCGTGTTCCCTTTGGACATATACACATCTATTTATCAAAAGCAATGGCACCTGCGATTAGATTTCTCTATCTACTCTATTGTATAAATTACTTTTTAGCGGCTGTTTTCTTAGCGCGCTTAGCACCGTAGAGCGAACGGCTCTGATTACGGTTTGCAACACCCTGCGTATCGAGCGTACCGCGGATAATGTGGTAACGCACACCGGGCAGGTCACGGACTCTTCCGCCTCGGATGAGGACTACGGAGTGCTCCTGAAGATTATGTCCGATACCGGGAATATAGGTTGTGGCTTCGAGTCCGTTTGTAAGTCTTACTCTGGCAATTTTACGAAGAGCCGAGTTCGGCTTTTTGGGAGTCGTAGTTGTAACCTTTGTGCAGACACCTCTCTTCTGAGGAGAGCTAAGGTCCGTATATTCCTTCTTCAGAGAGTTGAAACCCTGCTGGAGTATAGGAGTCTTTGACTTATAGGTGACCTTTTCGCGACCGTTGCGAACAAGCTGGTTAAAGGTTGGCATATGGCACCTCCTTACTTTTATAATAAATAGATATATATACATCCGTGTCCGCGGAACGCACTTTCCCGCGGAAGCGGCTGTAGGCTTATTTTAAAACGACGCAGACTGCACAGCCCACATCTATTTCGCAGAGCTTTCCGAGCTCTTCCATCGTTTTTGTGCAGTCAAGCTCTATCTCGGCGTCGCTGCAGAGATCTCTCAGCACGGAGACAAGCTTTTCTTCTGCATCAGTCGCGGCAAACGCTTTTCTTGCGCTCCCGCCTTTTATAAGTTTTTTTGATTGATTGAAACCTGCAACATAAACCGCAGGCAAAGGTATGTCTGAAGACATTTCCGGAAAATTTCCTTTCAGAATTATTCAAAATCATTCGTATTTATGCCGTCATATGTGTGCCGCAAAACGGCATTATTTCACACATAATTACATATGATATAATATACCATGAAAATCCCGATTTGTCAACGAGTTTTTCAATATTTTTGCCATTTTTTTATCTTTTCAGGCACTTATCGGAAACAGTGCGGCGCAAACGCCGTTTTTTGTGCATTTTGCGCGGTGTGAGGAGGGATATTTATCCCGCCAGAGTACAGACTTTCCGCTCCCGCACCGAAAATCGGATGTCCGGTCTCAGCGACCACCGCAAATCGCGCTTCAAGTATAGCCGACAGACAAAACAGAAAGCACGCTCTCTATCCCGTCAGCGCACGAACTCCGCAATGCCGGCACCCAAACTCGAATACCCTGTCTCGGCGACGCCGACACACATGCTCCGCATATGTGTTAATTCCCGCTTTTTCTTTTGCATATTCAGGCGCAAAAGAAAAAGCTATCAAAAAGAAAACGCCGTTATAGAGATTTCGCGCTCTGCGGAGCGCGACAAGAGCTCCGCGCTCTTGATAGCGGCACCTTCCCCAAAAGGTGCACGAAAACTTTACTTATGGCGCCGCCTTCCGAAAAAGGCTTGACCTGAACTTTAAAATATGCATGAAAATTTTGTTTATTAGTGCGAGCCGACGAAGCATCAAAAAGAGAACCTCCGGCAGGAAGTTCTCTTTTCTGTTTTATTCTGCGATTTCAGCCGCATTCGTCTCGGAAACAGCTGCGGTTACAGCCGCAAATTCCGATTCTGTCGTACCCTCTTTATCGGCTTCCTTGACCTCGATATTATTGTAAATATCAAGACCTGTGCCGGCAGGGATCAGCTTACCGATAATAACATTTTCCTTAAGACCGATGAGATGGTCAACCTTACCCTTGATTGCAGCCTCTGTAAGCACCTTTGTTGTCTCCTGGAAAGAAGCCGCGGAGAGGAAGGATTCTGTCTGCAATGCCGCCTTTGTGATACCGAGGAGGACAGGCGTCGAGGTTGCGGGGCGGAGTGTCTTTTCTCCCGCCGCAATTCTGGCTTCTATCTTCTCATTCTCTTCAAGCAGCTCTGCATTGTCAATTATCGAACCCATGAGCAGATCCGTATCGCCGCCGTCCTCTACGCGCACCTTGCGCGTCATCTGGCGGGCAATAACCTCAATATGCTTATCGTTTATCTCGATATCCTGCATGCGGTAAACGCGCTGAATCTCTCGGATAATATAATCATATACGGCGGAAAGCCCGTTGATTCTCGTGATATCGGCAGGACTCATATTACCCTCGGTGAGTACATCGCCGCGGTTTACATAAGAACCGTCCTCGATAAGAATCTGAATGCCGTAAGGAATCGGATATACTACGTCCTCACCCGTCTCGGCGGAAGAAATAACGATATTTCTCGAGCGCTTTGCATCGACAAAATGAGCAACGCCGGAAACCTCGGAAACGGTAGCCGCCTTTTTCGGTTTGCGCGCCTCAAAGACCTCCGTAACTCTCGGCAGACCCTGTGTGATATCGCTTCCCGCGATACCGCCCGTATGGAAAGTACGCATCGTAAGCTGTGTACCGGGTTCGCCGATAGACTGAGCCGCGATTATGCCGACAGCTTCGCCTATGCTCACGGTCTTGCCTGTTGCAAGGTCGGAACCATAGCAATGAGCACATACGCCGTACTTGCATTTACACTTGAGTATGGAGCGGACATAAACCTTTGTTATGCCTGCATTCACGATGCTCTGCGCCTGCTCAAGCGTGAGCATGTCACCGTGGTGAGCAAGCACCTCGCCGGTCTGCGGATTTACGACATCATTTATGACAAATCTGCCGGGAAGCCTGTTTACGAGCGGCTCGATAACCTCGTTGCCGTCGCCCATTACATCTGCCACCCAAATACCCTCTGTAGTGCCGCAGTCCTCTTCTCTTACGATGACATCCTGCGATACGTCAACGAGACGTCTTGTAAGGTAACCGGAGTCTGCCGTTTTCAGAGCCGTATCGGAAAGCGATTTACGCGAGCCTCTCGCACCGGAGAAGTACTCGAGAACATTCATGCCTTCGCGGAAGTTGCTCTTGATCGGGATTTCCATTGTGCGTCCCGTAGCCGAGAACATCAGACCGCGCATACCTGCGAGCTGACGCATCTGGCTCATGGAGCCACGGGCTCCCGAATCGCTCATCATGTTGATAGGATTGTATCTGTCAAGACAGTCCTGAAGCGCATCCGTAACATCCTTTGTTGTCTGCTCCCATACGTTTATGACGCTCTTGTAACGTTCATCCTCGGAGAGAAGTCCTCGACGGAAGTCGCGCTGGATATGGTCAACTTTCTTCTCCGCTTCCGCAATGAGAGTTTTCTTCTCGGCAGGAACCGTCATATCAGAAACAGATATGGAGATTGATGCCTTTGTGGAATATTTGAAGCCGTTCGCCTTTATCGCGTCGAGAACGCGTGCGGCAACAGCGGGGCCGTGCTTTCTAATTGTTCTGTCAACTATCTGACCGAGCTGCTTCTTCTTTGTCGTGAACATGATTTCGAGGTCGAGCAGCTTGGAGGGGTCACTTCTGTCCACAAAACCGAGATCCTGCGGGATAGGAGCATTGAATATAAGTCTGCCGAGTGTGGCGTCGATAAGACCCGTGTGGGTGACGCCGTCTATCTCGCGGGAAACGCGCACCCTGATAGGCGCGTGCATGCCGAGCAGACCGTTTGCATAAGCCATCATGGCTTCGTCAAAATCTCTGAATATGCTTCCCTCTCCTGGCTCGCCGGCGCGGTCTATGGTGAGGTAATAAGAACCGAGCACCATATCCTGCGAAGGAACGGTTACGGCTTTACCGTCAACAGGCTTCAGGAAGTTGTTTGCGGAAAGCATGAGGAAGCGTGCCTCTGCCTGAGCTTCGCTTGAAAGCGGAATGTGAACAGGCATCTGGTCGCCGTCGAAGTCGGCATTGAATGCCGAGCAAACGAGCGGATGAAGCTTTATCGCTCTGCCCTCTACGAGCACGGGCTCGAACGCCTGAATGGAAAGTCTGTGGAGCGTGGGAGCACGGTTGAGAAGCACGGGATGGTCCTTTATGACCGTTTCGAGTGCATCCCATATCTCGGGACTTGCCTTCTCCACCTTTTTCTTTGCGTCCTTGATATTGGAAGCGCTCTGCGTCTCGACAAGGCGCTTCATAACGAACGGCTTGAAGAGCTCAAGAGCCATTTCCTTAGGAAGTCCGCACTGATAAATCTTCAGCGAAGGACCTACGACGATAACGGAACGTCCGGAATAGTCGACACGCTTACCGAGCAGGTTCTGACGGAAGCGTCCCTGCTTACCGCGTAGCATCTCGGAAAGAGACTTGAGCGGACGGTTGCTGGAGCCGCCTGTTACAGGCTTGCCGCGTCTGCCGTTATCGATGAGGGCATCTACCGCCTCCTGAAGCATACGCTTTTCGTTTCTGATGATTATTTCCGGTGCAAAAAGCTCTGTGAGCTTCTTGAGACGGTTGTTTCTGTTGATAACTCTGCGATAGAGATCGTTTATATCCGTCGTCGCAAATCTGCCGCCATCCAGCTGTACCATCGGGCGGATATCCGGCGGGATAACGGGAATGACATCTAGTATCATCCACTCGGGGCGGTTGCCGGACTTTCTGAATGCCTCGACAACCTCAAGCCTCTTGATAATGCGAAGCTTTTTCTGACCGCCTGCCGTGGCAAGTTCAGCCTTGAGCTGCTCGGAAAGCTTCTCTATATCTATTTCGCAGAGGAGCTCTTTCACAGCCTCGGCACCCATGCCTACGCGGAAATCGTTCTCGTATTTCTCATACATTTCGCGGTATTCGCGCTCGGAAAGGAGCTGCATCTTCTCGAGGGGCGTATTGCCGGGGTCGAGAACGATGTACTGCGCGAAATAGAGTACCTTTTCAAGGAGCCTCGGAGAAAGGTCGAGAAGCAGACCTATACGGGAAGGTATAGCGCGGAAATACCATATATGAGATACCGGAGCGGCAAGCTCGATATGACCCATTCTCTCGCGGCGCACTTTCTTGGTTGTAACCTCAACGCCGCATTTTTCGCAGACCTTGCCTTTATAGCGGACTCTCTTGTATTTTCCGCAGAGACACTCCCAGTCCTTAGTCGGACCGAAGATTTTCTCGCAGAAAAGACCGTCCTTTTCGGGGCGAAGCGTTCTGTAGTTTATGGTCTCGGGCTTGGTGACCTCGCCGCTTGACCAGCTTCTTATCATTTCAGGGGACGCAAGTCCTATTTTAATCGAATTAAAAATCTGTTTTCCCATTTTGCATTTCCCCCTTTCTTATTCCATATCGTCATCGTCGGCGAAGTCCTCTTCGTCGTCGAATTCATCGTCATCGAAGTCAAAATCATCATCGTCATCGTCGCCGCCCGCAAATTCGGATTCGGGGTCGTCGATGATGGTGATATGCTCGTCGTCATCCTCGCCCTCAACCGTTCTGCCGATGTCGTCCATGGAAACGGTGGAAGGTGTATCGTCGAGGTCGTCGCCGATGGAAGAAAGTGCTATTTCCTCGCCGTTTTCATCGAGAACTCTGATATCGAGTGCCAGCGACTGAAGCTCTTTTACAAGCACGCGGAATGACTCCGGAACGCCGGGCGTGGGAATATTCTGACCCTTTACGATAGCCTCATATGCCTTTACACGACCCGTGACATCGTCACTCTTGACCGTGAGGATTTCCTGAAGCGTATAAGCCGCGCCGTAAGCCTCGAGAGCCCAGACTTCCATTTCTCCGAAGCGCTGACCGCCGAACTGAGCTTTACCGCCGAGAGGCTGCTGCGTAACGAGAGCATAAGGACCTGTGGAGCGCGCGTGAATCTTATCATCTACAAGGTGATGGAGCTTGAGATAGTACATGATACCGACGGTTACGGGGTTATCGAATGCTTCGCCCGTTCTGCCATCGTAAAGAATCTGCTTGCCGTCTACGGTTTTCAGCTTCTTCTCCGCTATCTTCTCGGCTACGAGAGCCTTGTTTGCGAGCTTATCCTCGCCGAATTCTATATATTTCTTTTCGCCCGTTTCCTCGTCAGTAACCTCTTCATAGAATTTTCTGCCCTTGAGCACATCGCTCGGGAGAACGTCTCTGTAAAGTCCGGCAAGGGTGAGCGCCTCTGTGATATCGCTTTCCTTCGCACCGTCGAAGGCAGGCGTCATGACCTTAAAGCCGAGATGCTTTGCGGCGATACCGAGATGCACCTCGAGCACCTGACCGATATTCATTCGGGAAGGAACACCCAAAGGATTCAGCACGATATCGAGCGGCGTACCGTCTGCGAGATAAGGCATATCCTCGGGAGGAAGTATGCGAGAAACGACACCTTTGTTACCGTGGCGTCCCGCCATCTTGTCGCCGACGGAAATCTTTCTCTTCTGCGCGATATAGACGCGGACCGTCTTGTTTACGCCGGGAGAAAGCTCATCGGAATTTGCGCGTGAGAATACCTTTACATCCACAACGATACCGCTTTCGCCGTGCGGCAGGCGGAGCGAAGTATCGCGAACCTCGCGTGCCTTTTCGCCGAATATGGCGCGAAGCAGTCTCTCCTCGGGAGTAAGCTCGGTTTCGCCCTTGGGCGTAACCTTACCTACAAGTATATCTCCCGCGTGAACATCCGTACCTATGCGGATGATACCATCGGCATCGAGATCCTTGAGCGCGTCCTCGCCGCAGTTCGGAATTTCTCTTGTGATTTCCTCCGGACCGAGCTTGGTGTCTCTTGCTTCCGTATTGTATTCTTCTATATGAATAGATGTATAAACATCGTTGCGAACGAGATTTTCGTTGAGCAGAACGGCGTCCTCGTAGTTATAGCCTTCCCATGTCATGAAGCCTATAAGAGCATTCTTGCCGAGGGAGATTTCGCCGTTTGAGGTAGCGGGACCATCCGCTATTACATCGCCCTTCTCGACTCTGTCGCCGAGATTTACTATAGGTCTCTGGTTTACGCAGGTGCCGACATTGGAGCGCTTGAACTTCAGGAGAGCATATCTGTCCTTCTGTCCGTCATCGCGGCACACTATAACCTCGTCGGAGGATACTCTGTCAACATATCCGCCTTCCTTGGCTATAACGCAGACACCGGAGTCTATCGCCGCCTTGTATTCCATGCCGGTACCTACTATCGGAGATTCCGTCATCATGAGCGGAACAGCCTGCTTCTGCATGTTTGAGCCCATGAGCGCACGGGAGTTATCATCGTTTTCAAGGAACGGAATGAAGCCTGTGGCAACGGATATAAGCATCTTCGGCGAAACGTCCATGTAGTCTACCATAGAGGCGTCCACTTCGACTATCTCCGCCTTGTCTCTTGCAGTTACCTTGCGGTTTATGAATCTGCCCTCTTCATCGAGAGGTTCGTTTGCCTGAGCAACAATATAGTTGTCCTCGACATCGGCTGTCATGTATTCGACATTATCGGTAACGATGCCGTTCGCCTTGTCGACCTTGCGGAAGGGTGCCTCGATGAAGCCGTAATCGTTTATTCTCGCGTAGCATGCAAGATATGAGATAAGACCGATATTGGGGCCTTCAGGCGTCTCTATCGGGCATATGCGTCCGTAGTGAGTATAATGCACATCGCGGACCTCAAACGATGCACGGTCTCTGGAAAGACCGCCGGGGCCGAGCGCGGAAAGACGGCGCTTGTGAGTAAGCTCGGCAAGCGGGTTGTTCTGATCCATGAACTGGGAAAGCTGTGACGAACCGAAAAACTCGCGTATCGCAGCCACTACGGGACGGATATTGATGAGTCCCTGAGGCGTGAGGCTGTCCGCATCCTGAATAGTCATGCGCTCTTTTATTATCTTATCCATGCGGGAGAAACCGATTCTGAGCTGATTCTGAATAAGCTCGCCCACAGCACGGATTCTTCTGTTTCCGAGATGGTCGATATCGTCGGGATTGCCTATGCCGTGTGCAAGGCAGATGAGATAGTTCATAGAAGCGAAGATATCATCCTTTGTGATATGCTTGGGAGAAAGCTCGGCTGCTCTCGCTTTTGCCTCTGCCTTTATCTTTTCGGCGTCGCCGCCGCATTCCTCCATGATGGAGAGCAGCAGGCTGAGCTTTACATGCTCGTTTATGCCGCAATCGCGCAGGTCATAGCCGAGAACATCCTTGGCATCGACCATACCGTTGCCGAATACCTTTATTTCTTTGCCGTCACCGATATCGACATAAGCCTCGTTCACGCATGCGTGCTCAATGACCATAGCCTCATCGTATGTGAGCGTTTTCCCCGCATCGAATATAAGCTCGCCGGTTATGGGATTGACAACCGGACGCGTGAGCGTTCTGCCTGTGATTCTCTTGCCTATCGCGGTTTTCTTGTCAAATTTATATCTGCCGACAGCACCGAGATCATAGTGCTTCTGATCAAAGAACATATTATTTATGAGTATCTGCGCGCTTTCAACTATCGCAGGCTCGCCGGGACGGAGCTTTTTGTATATTTCCTTGAGCGCCTCTTCATAGGGAGAGGTACCGTTCTTGTCCGCCTCATTCTGCATTCCGTCTTTTTCAAGGGTGGCAAGTATTTTCTGGTCGTCGCCGTAAACGGAGCGTACTCCCGTCGAAGAAGCGGTTGCTTCCTCAAGGGCACGGATAAGTATTGTAGCCGGTATCTTTCTGTTTTTATCGATACGGACCCAGCAAACATCATTGAGATCTGTCTCATACTCAAGCCAAGCACCGCGGTATGGGATGACGGTAGCCTTCACTATCATCTTGCCCGTTTTGTCCATCGCGGTTTCATAGTACATACCGGGTGAGCGTACCAGCTGTGAAACGACAACTCTCTGCGCGCCGTTTATGATAAATGTACCCTCATCGGTCATCAGCGGGAAATCTCCCATGAAGAGATCCTGTTGCTTTACTTCGCCTGTACTCTTATTTGTGAGTCTGACAGTAACTCTGAGCGGGGCTGCATAGTTGGCGTCTCTCTCCTTGCATTCCTCTATGGAATACTTCGGCGTTGCGTCTATGGAGAAGTCCACAAACTCGATAACGAGATTGCCGGAATAATCCACAATAGGCGAAACATCTGAGAGAACCTCTCCGATACCCTTTTCAATGAGCCATCCGTAGGACTTCTTCTGCACCTCGAGAAGATCGGGCATATCTATGATGTCCTTTACCTTAGCATAGCTCATTCTGATGTTTTTGCCAAGCTGCTGGGGTTTGATTCTCATATAATCACTCCATTCATAATTTAGCTTGCCTTGATTTTGCGCAAAAATCTTTGTTTTTGCTTGCTTTTACCGCCTCTTTCGCGCCGTTTGATTTTACAGTCGGCTAAAAATGGCGATAGCATAAGCAATTATAATGCAGTTTATAAGTATACCACCCATTTGTCAATATGTCAAGAGGAAACTTTCACTTTTTTGAAATAAATATTGACTTTTTTGTCTGAAGATAATATAATAAAAAATAAATTCGCTAAAAAGAGGGCGAAAAACGCCCTCCGAATACATTTTTTCAGGAAATGAGGACACTTTTTCATGAAATGGACTTCTCTAAATGATATCCGGGAGAAATTTCTCTCGTTTTTTGAGTCAAAGGGGCATCTCCGCCACGACAGCTATTCGCTTATTCCCGAGGGCGACAAGTCGCTTCTGCTCATAGTCGCGGGCATGGCTCCGCTCAAAAAGTATTTCACGGGTGAAGCTACTCCGCCCTGCCGCCGCATGACGACCTGCCAGCGTTGCATACGCACAAACGATATAGAAAATGTCGGATATACGGCACGCCACGGCACATATTTCGAGATGCTCGGCAACTTTTCCTTCGGCGATTATTTCAAAGAAGAGGCGCTCCCGTGGGCATGGGAATTTCTCACCAAGGTTCTCGAAATCCCCGAGGACAGGCTCTGGCCCTCCGTCTACGAAAAGGATGACGAGGCTTTTGAAATATGGAACAAAAAGATCGGCGTCCCCGCCGAGCGTATAATCCGCCTCGGTAAGGAGGACAACTTCTGGGAGCACGGCAGCGGTCCCTGCGGTCCCTGCTCCGAGATATATTTCGATCGCGGCGAAAAATACGGCTGCGGCAAGCCCGACTGCAAGCCCGGCTGTGACTGTGACAGATACATGGAAATATGGAATAATGTTTTCTCGCAGTTCAATAATGACGGCAACGGCAACTATACCGAGCTTGCTCAGAAAAATATAGATACCGGCATGGGACTCGAGCGTCTCGCCTGCGTAATGCAGGGAGTGGACAGCATGTTTGATGTCGATACCATTCAGAATATCATCTCCGCCATCAGCGAAAAGGCGGGCATAAAGTACAGGGAGAATGAGAAAGCCGACATTTCCATGCGTATCATCGCAGACCATATGCGCGCTTCCTCTTTCCTTATTGCCGACGGAGTAATGCCCTCGAATGAAGGCCGCGGCTATGTTCTGCGCCGCCTTATCCGCCGTGCCTGCCGCCACGGCAGACTTCTCGGCATAAAGGGTGCTTTCCTCGATGATATAATCAAGGTAGTGGCGCACGAAAACAAGAGTGCATATCCTATGCTCACGGAAAAACTCGACTATATCTGCAAGATAGCGGGGCTGGAGGAGGAACGTTTTTCGAGAACGGTCGAATCCGGCATGAACCTGCTCGAAAATCTTATGAGCGCCGCAGAGGAAAACGGAACGAATATCATCTCGGGTGCAGATACCTTCAAGCTTTCCGATACCTACGGCTTCCCGATAGACCTCACGCGTGAGATTGCTGCCGAGCGCGGTATCGCCATTGACGAAGAGGGCTACAGAGATAATCTCGCCGAGCAGAAGCGCCGGGCAAGAGAAGCGCGCGGAAATATCGGCGGCTGGGACGGCAAGACAGCCGATACGCTTTCGGATATTGCAAAGACGGCGTTCATCGGCTATGACAGGCTCGAAACGAAGGCAAAAGTTCTCGCGCTCATCGATTGCGAAACGGACGAGCGCACCGACATCGCCTCGGGCAAGGCGGTAGTCATTACCGACAGCACCGTTTTCTACGGAGAAGGCGGCGGTGAAGTCGGCGACACCGGTACGTTCCTCGGCGAAAACGCCAAGGCAAATATCACCGATACAAAGAAAAAAGACGGCATTTACATGCACATCTGCGATATATATGAGGGTTCGCTTTCCGTCGGCGACGAGATAACAATAGCCGTGGACACGAACCGCCGTGCCGCCATCAGGCGCAATCACAGCGCAGTTCACCTGCTCGATGCGGCTCTGCGCAGAGTTCTCGGCGATCATATAGCGCAGGCGGGCTCCTATGTTGACGAATACCGCGGCAGATTCGATTTCACTCATTTCGCCGCAGTAACGCCCGACGAACTGAAAAAAGCCGAGCGCATGATAAACGAAGTCATTCTCTCCGATATCAAAGCCGATATTTTCGAGACAGATATAGAAACGGCAAAGAAATCCGGTGCCATCGCCCTCTTCGGCGAGAAATACGGAAGCACCGTGCGCGTAGTGAAGTTCGGCGATTTCTCGAGCGAGCTATGCGGCGGATGCCATGTAGGCGCAACAGGCGAGATCGGTCTTTTCCGCATCGTTTCGGAAAGCTCAGTCGCCGCCGGCACACGCCGCATAGAGATCATGACAGGTCTTAACGCATACAATGATATTCTCGAAAAAGAAAAACTACTCTCCGATACAGCCGCCGCACTCAAGGTGAGCGGCGCGGCGGAAATCCCCGCAAAAATAGCCGCAAATGCCGACGAGCTGAAGGCGCTCAGAAAAGAAAACGAGTCGCTCTCCGTAAATCTTGCCTCGGGCAAGGTAAATGAAATGCTCGCTTCCGCCGAAAAGGTCGATATGCTTCGCGTGGCAACGCTGAAAAGTGAGCTTCCGCTCGAAGCGCTCCGTTCGCTCGGCGACGATGTAAAAGCAAATAATCCCGATATCATCGCCATCATGAGCACGACGGCAGGCGGAAAGCTGAATATCGTAGCCGTTTGCGGCAAAGATGCCGTGGCACACGGTGTTCGCGCAGGCGATGTCGTAAAAAAGATATGCTCAGTTGTCGGAGGCGGCGGAGGCGGCAAGCCGGACAGCGCATGTGCAGGAGGCAAATGCCCGGAGAAGCTCGATGAAGCGCTCTGCTCTGCCGGCGATTTCGTAAGATCACTTATAAAATAAAGGAGAGAATAACATGGAAAACTGTCTTTTCTGCAAAATAGCCGCGGGAGATATCCCCTCCTCCAAAGTATATGAGGACGAAAAGATACTTGCCTTCCGCGATATAAATCCTCAGGCTCCGGTCCATATCCTCGTAATACCGAAAGCTCATATTTCGGGAGCCGACGATATAACGGGCGAAAACAGCGGAACAGTAGCGTATATATTCGAAAAGATCCCCGGTATTGCAAAGTCCGCCGGTCTTACGGGCGGCTACCGCATTATATCAAACTGCGGTCCCGACGCCTGCCAGAGCGTTCCGCACCTGCATTTTCATATTCTCGGGGGTGCCAAGCTCTCAGATAAAATGGCATAAATACACATAAATACTGTATATAAGCACATGCCATCAAGCGAAAGACGCGTTCGGCTGTCTATGGCTTCATGCTTCAGCATCCGGTAATGTGCACTCCGGCGTTAAAATCGTCATTTGCAAAACTACGGAAAATGATTTTGAATAAGGAGATATTCCCATGCTCACCAATACTGCTTACCGTTTACATCACGATAAAAAACTTACCATCGGCTTTTTCGGCGGTTCCATCACGGAAGGGGCAGGCGCAACCTCTTGGGACGGCACCTCTTGGCGCGCAAATATTACGCGTGATCTGAAAGAAACGTATCCCGATGCAGAGATAACCGCCGTCAATGCAGCTATCGGCGGAACAGGCACCGACCTCGGTCTTTACCGCTGCAAGCATGATCTTTTGCAATATGATCCTAATCTTGTTTTTATTGAATTTGCTACCAATGACAGCATACTGGCACCCGACGAGCAGTTTAAATGCTATGAAAGCTGTCTGCGCCAGATCCTTGAAAAAGACCCGACAACGGAGATCGTTGTCGTCTTTACCATGACAAAAGCGATTGAAGAAAAATTGCTTACGTACGGTGATTTCAGAAGCCGTACCGCGGAAGCGATCCTTGCTTATCATTACGGACTCGATATGATCAATATCGGCGAGCATTTCCGCATGGTTATCGCGGCAAACGGCGGCGACTGGATGAAATATACCACCGATAATACTCATCCTAATGACGAGGGATATCTCATTCTTACAAAGGCGATGAAGCGCGAGCTTTCACGCCTGCTTACCGAGATTCCCGACGCTTTGACGGCGAGAAAGATTCCCGCTCCGTATTGCGAAAAATCGACGATTCCTTTCGGAAAGATCGTTGAGGTGCGCGATCTTATCGAGGGTGTAAAGGGTTGGCATTTTGTGGATAAGCCTTTCAAGAAACGTTTTCCGTATTATGTGAGCGCGAGCGGCATCGGAAGCGAAATGACATATGAATTTGAGGGCAGAGATTTCGGTCTTTACTGGATCATGGACAATGAGAGCGGCATGCTCGAATTGACGCTCGACGGAAAGGAGACAAAAACCGTCTCGGCATGGGATAAATACTGCAAAAGCTTCAGCAGAGCCGGCTATGTATTCCCATTTAAGAATTTGGAAAAGGGACACCATACGATCACGCTTCGCGTTTCCGATAAAAAGGATGCGGAGAGTCTGGGCAATAATATCTCTCTTTTCGCGTTCCTTGTTTCCAACTATTGATTTTCAAATAAAAAACGTACATCCGCCATTCGTATCTGGAATCTACGATGGCGGATGTCCTTTTTATTTGCGGTCAGATATTATCTTTCTTTACGTATCACGTCTTTGCCGTAAATATAATTTTTCGGCTTTAATATGCATCGGATAAGCGGCACACGCCCATTTCCTTCACCGTATCGGGAATCACAATTTCTTCGATGGCGGTACGCCAAAATGCGCCAGACATAATATTTTGAACCGTGTCACCAATGGTGACTTTTTTGAGATTGCTGCATTTTGCAAATGTAAATTGCGGAATCACCGTGATGTTATCGATCGTAACCTCGCTGATACCCTTACACAGTTCGAAAAGATTCCCGCCGAAACCGTTTCCGATTGTGGCACCGTCTTTTTCCCAATTCGCATCGCCTGCGGCAGCGTGAAGAATGCCTCCGCCGTTAATATGAAGCTTGAATGTCTTGCCGTCATAGCTGTCAGCCTCACGGTCCACCCAACCGGGTAAATCGTAATATTCTGCTTGAGTGATAACATATCCGTGTTCGTCTGCAGCCCTTCTTGTGCTATGATTTACATAAAGCAAAGGCATTGTGAGGTCTTCAAGGTTTGCGCAATTTAAAAATGCTTTGTACCCGATTGAGGTAACCTCGGGGGAGAGCACGATTTCCGCAATGTTTTTCAGATTCGCAAAGGCATAATCGCCGATCACACCGCCATTTACGGTCAGCTTTCTCAGGCTCGTCGGGATGGCACCCTCTGCCTCGGCGTTGCTCGCATAGCCGAAAAGATAACCGAGATTTGTGTTGCGCGTCACCGTATTGTCTGAAGCAAGGTAAGGCAGGGTGAGCTCATTAAGCGAGCGGCAGTTCGCAAGCGCGCCCTCCTTGATGTGGTTGAACACGGAGGAAATGGTGAGATTTGTTACGCTGTTCCAATTCTCGATGCCCATAAGCATGCAGAACTTTGTGCCTTTGTTGTCGATATTGTAGTTCTCATCCACAACATAGTAAAATCCCTCGAATTCGGGCTTCAGTGTCCAGTCGGCATAGAGCACGATAGCGCCCGTGGTTCCCGCGGGAATTCCGTCCTCGCCGACAAAATCGCCGTAAGGGCTGTTCAGTCTCCATCCGTTAAAAACATAATCATATTTCTCGAGCGGAAGAGGGTGTATCGCATCCCTCACGTCGTAGATATCGACGTTGCTGTTCTGAACGCCCTTGGTGTTTTTATATATAATCGGATAACGCTCAATCTCAAAAACGGGATACAGAGTGATGTCGCCGGGTTTTGATGTGTCGATATTGAGGACAGCATCTCCCATCTCATCTCTCCAGTATCTGAATATATAACCCTTTATGATAAGCGGCTGCAGTTTCACACTGCCCTCCGCAAGAGGGAAAGACGACGGGTTCGGATTTGTATATTGCGCATCCAGCAGCTCTTTGCAATTGTATGTCACATTTATGCGATTGTCAAGCATGGCAGATGCGAGCGCATCGGTCTTATAATTGAACTTTATCTGCGCGCTCGCGCCGTAGCGGAGCATATCTCTGAGCATTTTTATGAGATTTTCGTCGTCAGTTCCCGTAACGCCATCGACAAGTCCCAGCATTCGCGCGGCGTATGTGCAGATGCTGTAGTCTTTGGGAGCACCCTCGTACTTTACACCGCCGACCTCAACATAAGGAGTAGCTGTTACTATATCGCCCATCTCCTTAGCCACAAGATCCTTGTATATCACCACGTAGTATTCTTTTCCGGCAATCGTCTCCTTCTCGGTAGCGACGATATTGACAGGCGCTTTGCCGCCGTCTGCGCGCTCTATCTTCAGACCTACATTTTCCATTGTTATGCCGGGAGCATTGCTGACATCAACGGCATACAGAATATATACCTGATTGCCGAATTCGAGATTGCAGGCGAAAATTTCCGCCGTCGGCGTCGTTTCTCCGTCTGCACTCAGCGCAAGGCAGAAGGCAAATAGCATCCGCGGCAATAAGAAGTTTCTTTTTCATGTGATCGGTTCCTTTCTTATAATAATATCGGTTTCGGCACGGAGGATTTCACATTTAAATCATCAAAATTCAACCGCTCAATTATATTATACTGCAAAATTTCGCATCTGTCAATATATTTTCTGTCATTAAATAAAAAAGGCGCTGTGAGCACACAGCGCCATATTTGCGGATATTCGTCTTTCGGAAAACGCGGGTCACTCGTCCCTGTCGTCAATTTTGGCGAAAGCATTTATGCCGCTCTTGACATTGATATCCCACTGTCCTCTGTCCGGCGTTGATGTTCTGATAATATCCTCATCTGCCAGTGCGATTATGTCCAGCTTCGGCATCTCAAACATTTCTTTCACAGCGTTCACCTTACCCCTTTTATTTTTGTATGCTGTCCGCGCCTTCGCGCAGAAGCGATGTTCTTCTTCAAATATATTTTACAATAAACCCGACCGTTTGTCAAGTGTTTTTTGAAAAAATTATCAGCTCATATATTATATAAAAAATGAAGGAAAAACGCAGAAAGCCCTCCGATGACCGAAGAATAAAAGCAAAAGCAAAGTGAAAGAATAAAATCATGTGAATATCTCTCAAAAATACCGAAATTTTTTCGAAATATTCACATTCAACTAAAAAAATTTCCAAATTTTTAAAAAAAGCAAAGATTTTTTAAAAAAGTATTGTAAAAATATTGTAAATATGGTACAATACTGCATAATAATTATTTTTATACGGCATTTTGAGGCATTATATCCAGAATCCGCATAAATTGAATTATTGCTTGCAGGCTCAGCCTGTAAATCAAAATATTTTTCAGGAGGAAAAACAGATGAAAAAAGTTTTAGCTTTGGTTCTTGTGGCTCTTATGATGCTCGCTCTGTTTGCTTGCGGCAAAAAAGAGGACGTAAAGCCCGTTGAGTATCAGCCTATTGACCCTGCAGATGCAGTTTCTCACAAGGACTTCACTTCCGTTTATTCTAAAATCGGAAGCAAGGTTACCATCGACATGGTAGAAGAAGACAAGGAAACAGGTCTTGCTTATGTTACAGTCGACGGTACAAAATACGAACTCGGTATGGACTTCCTCTCTATGGCAATGGTTTACAATACCACTCCCGTAGCAGACAAGACATCCACCGATGTTTACAACGAATGGTGGAAGCTCTACATTCAGAGATGGAACTACCTCGTTCCCGAAATTCCGCTTTATTCCAACCAGTACTTCGATCTTTACAATGCAAAGATTGAGAACTTCGTTACAACTCCTTACTGGGGTCCCGCAGACGCTATCGTTGCCGCTAAGATAAAGGCAGGCGCTGCAAACTCCGTAATCCTCGGCAGCTCTACGGACCTTTCCGGTGCTTTCCGTAACTCTTCTTTCGGTAAGTCCAGCCCCGGTTCTTCCGACCTCGATATCCAGAACCTCACTTCCGGCTATGACACAATCATGGCTGATAAGAACGGTGAATACAACTGGAACATGGGCGCTCTCGCAGAGATTCCTACTTCCGTTGTAAACGAAGACGGCACGCTCACTTATACAATCAAGATAAGAAGCGACCTCGTATTCAGCGACGGTTCCGCTATCACGGCAAAGAACTATGTTGCATCCGTTCTTGCAAACAGCTCTCCCGTTGCAGTTGAGGCAGGCGCTGTAGGCAACGCAGGTCAGACACTCGTCGGCTTCGACGCTTTCAAGGCTTATACAGGTACAAACGACGGCGAAAAGAACGACAAGGATGTTACAGCTACAAAGTACTTCGCAGGCGTAAAGCTTCTTGATGACTACACATTCTCTTTCACATACACACCTGACTATGCAGGCTACTACTATGCTATAGTAAACGCAGGCGCATCTCCCGTACCGCTCGCTCTCTACCTCGGCGCTAACGGCGACATCGTAGTTGACCCCGAAACAAAGGCTTGCGGACTCAACGATGCTTTCTATGCCAAAGAGACAAAGGACGGCAAGGATTCTTACACGGTAGCCGCTGAAATCGTGGCTAACCTCAAGTGGAATTCCGCTCTTCCCTACTCCGGTCCTTATGTAGTTTCCAACTACGACGAGTCTACACTTACAGCTACACTTAAGCTCAACCCCAACTATCCCGGCGACGACGCCCGCGGCAAGGCTTCCATCGAGACTATCACATACATCAAGGTTGTTGAAGAGACACAGATGGATATGTTCAAGCAGGGTCAGGTCGATGTTATCGCAGGTATCACAGGCGGTGACGCAACAAAGGCTGCTCTCAAGATTGTTGAATCCGACCCCAGCAAGTATGCTGAGACTCACTACGACCGCGCAGGCTACGGTAAGCTCGGCTTCCGTGCAGACTTCGGTCCTACAGGTATGACAGAAGTTCGTCAGGCTATCATTTACACCATCAACCGTCCTGAGTTCGCTCAGACATTCACAGGCGGTTACGGTGCCGTTGTTCACGGTCCTTACTATACAGGCGCTGCCGCTTATATAGCAAACAAGGATACAATCAACATCAACCAGTACAACTACAGCTCCGACAACGCTATCGCAGTTCTCGAGGCAGCAGGCTGGAAGTACAATGTGGAAGGCAAGGCTTTCGACGCTGCAAAGGACGCTGTCCGCTACAAGAAGCTCTCCGGTTACGAGCTCTCTCTCGATAACCTCAACTTCAAGACAACAGACGGCAAGTACAAGACCGTCAAGATAGACGGCGAATACTATATGCCTCTCGCAATCAACTGGTTCGGCACACAGCCTAACCCCGTTACAGACCAGCTTCTCACAGCATGGCAGACAAACCCCGCTTCCACAACAGCTATCGGTATGTATATCACATATACTTCCACCGATTTCAACAAGGGTCTCTACGGTGAATACCAGCGCAGCGTTGAGGACGGTTACGACGGCGTACCGAAGCTCAATGCGGTTAACTTCGCTACAGGCTTCACATCCGCTGTTTACGACTATTCATTCAACTGGTCTATCGACCCCGAGATGGAGCTTTACAGCGCTGCATATATCAAGGACGAAGCTGACTTCTTTGAGAACTATAACAAATAATCCGCGAAGAAACGCAAATAAGATTTAAAGGCGAAAGCCTTCATGCCTTGCAGGAATGACGCCCCGCGCGTCATTCCTGCAAAGTCGTATATATATGCGTTTTTTTGCCGCGCAAATCAAGCGGTATTGCGTTGGTTCGACAGTATTCGCGGCACAAAAATGCATATATATAAAAGATTTTTATAATTTTCCGGGAGGACACAATGGGAAAATACTTAGTTAAAAGACTGCTGTATATCATACTTGTATTCTTTATCCTTTCCCTTATGCTTTTTCTCATCTACAATATGCTGCCTATAGACAAGGCGGCGCAAACGGCAACCGAGGAAGTAAAGGCAAGCAAGGGCAAGCTCAATTACGATGAGCGGTATGAATTCTGGCAAAAGAAATACGGCACAAACGGTACAAAGCTCGAGCGCTACGGCAGATGGATAGGTATCTATCCCTATGACGACGGCACCTTCAACGGTATACTTCAGGGCAATCTCGGCGATTCCGCTATATACAACAAGCCTGTTGCCGAGGTTATCAGGGAGCCGATGAAAAATACCATTTTCATAAATATTTTCGCTACTATCCTCGCGCTCGGCATAACTATACCGCTCGGTATTTTCTGCGCAGTGAAGCGCGGCTCAAAGCGCGATGTCGCCGTTCAGGTGGGAACAGTCGTGGGCTACAGCCTGCCGACATTTATCATAGCCATAGTATTCATCTGGCTTTTTGCCGTCGTGCTCGGGTGGTTCCCCGTCTCGGGAATGATAACGGCAGGCAGTCTTGAGTGGACACCGTGGCGGCAGTTCTGGGACAAAATGTACCATCTCGCCCTGCCGCTGATAGTAATGACCTTCTGCTCGCTCGGCGGTATGACAAGATATGTCCGTGCCTCCATGATTGAGGCGCTCTCGATGGACTGCATCAGAACAGCGAGAGCAAAAGGTCTGCGCGAGCGCGTTGTCATCTACAGTCATGCGTGGAGAAATGCGCTTCTCCCCGTGGTAACGCTCATCATAGGCTGGTTCCTCGGAATATTCAGCGGCTCTCTGATGATAGAAAACATCTTTGCGCTCAACGGCATAGGCAGAACATATTTTCAGGCACTCACCAATAATGACAACGAAATAGTGCTTGCTCTTCAGATGTTCTACATATTCATTTCTCTCGCGGGCAATCTTTTCATAGATATCATCTACGGTCTCGTAGACCCGCGTATCAGAGTCAATAAGTAAAGGAGGCGGATTTATATGTCAAAGAATAACAAGCAGAAAGAAAATAAATCCGCTCGCGGCGGCTTCAAGATAGGTCGTTGGTTCTCGAGAATGTTCATGGGCGCGAGCAAGGAGCTTTCCGATAGCGAAATCTTCGCCGTGGAAAAGCTGGAGTCTCCCTCCAAGCTTGCCGTCAAGGCATTTTTCAGGCGCAAAATAGCGGTCGTTTCTCTCGTAGTGCTTATAGCTATGTTCATACTCGTTTTTGTCGGTCCGCTCTTTCTTCCGATGGATGTAAACTTCATTGATGCAAATCAGGCGAATATCGCTCCCAATATGACAATGCGCAAGGTTCCGGCAGGCATGAAAAACAATATCGCGAGCATCTCCGGAACATCGCTTTTTTCCGTCGGCGTGAGCGAGGATAACAACATATATTTATGGGGATATCCGAAAAATACGCTTTCAAAGGTTGACTATTCCGAGATTCCGGAAGAGCTGAAAGACGGCAAAACCTATATGGCTTCCGCGGGAAATGACCATGTCATCGCGATAAGCACATCGGGCAAGCTCATCGGCTGGGGTGTAAATTCCCGCGGTCAGTACGGATATTTCAAAGGCAACAAGGACGACCCTGTAATCCAGTGTCCCGTGGACCTGATAGAAAACGGAGTCGAAGATGTCACCAAGGTCAGCCAGCTTATCGCGGGCTATCAGGTGAGCGCTCTTGTATACGACGGCAAGGTTTACATATGGGGTAATAAGAACGCCTGCCTCAATATGGCTGAGGTAGACTCGGGCAACTATACAAAAGTAAAGAAGGTCGCTCTGACAAACTATTATGCCTTCCTTCTCATGGAGGACGGAACGCTGGAATGTCCCGGCGGTATGCTTCGCCGTGAAACGGCAACTTCCTCAACCGGAGAAAAGGTAAGCATCATGTCTTACCTGAACGGTAAAAAGATAGCAGATATAGCAACAACAAACGGATGTCTCGCCGTTCTTCTCGAAAGCGGTGAGGTTCTCGTTCAGGGTGCTTCAAGATACGGCGAAAATGCCATAGCGGAAATTCCCGCAGGTGAAAAGCTTGTGGCTATCAGCGGCGGTGCTTTTCATTTCGTCGGCGTCACCGACGGCGGTCATGCATATGCATGGGGTTCAAACGACAAAGGACAGCTCAAGGATATAAACGGCACGGAATGCTCTGCCGTTTACGCAGGTCCTTACCAGACATACCTTGCGGATTCCGACGGCAAGCTCATCAAGTCCTCCGGACTCAAGGGTTATCCTTTCGGAACAGACAACCTCGGCAGAGATACGCTGACGCGAATCATCCACGGCGGTAAAATGACAATGACAATAGGCGCCATCGCGGTTATCATCTCGTCCGTCATCGCCATTATCGTCGGATGCCTCTCCGGTTATTTCGGCGGCTGGGTCGATATCCTCCTCATGCGTGTCACGGAAATTTTCTCGGCTATTCCGTTCCTTCCCTTTGCAATGATGCTCTCGTATGTTCTCACATCGCGCCCCATCAGCGAGACCACGAGAATAATGATAATCATGGTAATCCTCGGTCTGCTCTCATGGACAGGTCTCGCGCGCATGATACGTGCGCAGGTGCTCGCCGAGAGAGAAAAAGAATTTGTCACCGCGGCAAAGGCAATGGGTGTGAAGGAGAGAATCATCGCCTTCCGCCATATTCTCCCGAATATCATATCGGTCATCATCGTCAGCATGACGCTCGATTTCGCGGGCTGTCTGCTCACGGAATCCAGCCTTTCTTACCTCGGCTTCGGCGTTCAGCAGCCGCGACCCACATGGGGTAATATGCTGAACGGTGCAAATAACTCTATAGTCATTCAGAATTACTGGTGGCAGTGGCTCTTCCCCGCTATATTCCTTGCAATAGCCACTATCAGTATCAATATATTGGGCGATACTCTGAGGGATGTTCTTGACCCGAAGAGCAGCCAGGAAAAGTAACGGAGGTGAAAAAATAATATGTCATTACTCGAAGTAAAGCACCTTCATACATATTTCAAAACAAGAAAAGGCACCGTAAAGGCGGTAAACGATGTTTCCTACAGCCTTGAACCGGGCAAAACAATCGGTATAGTCGGCGAATCCGGCTCGGGCAAGAGCGTCTCCGCCATGAGTATACTCCACCTGCTCGACGGAAACGGATATATAGCCGAGGGCGAGATACTTTTCGACGGCAAGGATCTGACAAAGCTCTCCGAGCAGCAGATGTATGATATCCGCGGAAATAAGATTTCCGTTATCTTCCAGGAGCCGATGACCTCGCTCAACCCTGTATTCACGATAGAAAAGCAGCTCTCCGAGCCTTTTCTCATACATCAGGGCAAGTCAAAAAAAGAAGCGAGAGAAGCAGCTCTCCGGATGCTCTATGATGTTCAGATTCCCAATCCCGAGGCAGTCATCAAGCAGTATCCGCATCAGCTCTCCGGCGGTATGAGACAGCGCGTCATGATAGCTATGGCGCTCGCCTGCAAGCCGAAAATACTCATCGCGGATGAGCCGACCACGGCTCTCGATGTTACCATTCAGGCGCAGATTCTGCATCTCATGAACGAACTCCAGAGAGAAAACGGCACCTCCATTATCTTCATTACTCATGACCTCGGCGTTATCAATGAAATGGCAGACGACGTTGTAGTAATGTACTGCGGTCAGGTCGTGGAGCAGTCCTCGGCAAAGGTTATATTTGCCGACTGCAAAATGAGCCATCCGTACACGGAGGGACTGATGTTCAGTATCCCCCGCATAGATAATATCACGCATAAGCTTGAGCCTATTCCCGGTGTTGTGCCTCATCCTCTGGCACTGCCGAAAGGATGCAAATTCGCTCCGAGATGCAAATATGCGACAGCGCGTTGCTTTGCCGAAGAGCCGGAGCTGAAAGAAGTAGTGGCGGGTCAGAAAATCCGTTGCTTCTATCCCGAAAAGGAGGTGAGAAAAAGTGCAGAACACACCGAAGAACACAGAAAAGCTCTTATCAATAACAAATCTTAAGAAATACTTTCCTGTCGGCAAGTCAAGCATTTTCCAGAAGAATCAGCTTTATGTCCGCGCAAACGAGGAAATCACGCTCGATATCTACAAGGGCGAAACACTCGGTATAGTAGGCGAATCGGGCTGTGGTAAATCGACGCTCGGCAGAGTTATTCTCCAGCTTTATGAACAGACCGCAGGCACCACGATGTTTTACGGTTACACTCTCGCCGAAATATCTCCCTCGTATGTAAGAAAAACGCTCTCGCATGCAGAAAAGTATGTGGCGAAAATACATTCCGCCTATGCCAAAGCGGAGGCGCTCACAAAGAGGTGCGACGGACTCGGTGCAAATGCCTCTTTCTTCGACCTCCAAACGAAAAACCTCGCGATAGCCGACTATGAAACAGCACTTTCCCATGTGGCAAAAATTCTCGGCGGCTTCGTCGTAAAGGACACTAAGGCAGGCGCGGCACTACTGATGGAGCGCTCAAAAAGAGAGCATGAGATAGTTGAGCTCCAGAAAAGCATTGTCAACATAAAGAACGAAATTGAGGTTCTCGAAGCAGAAGAAAACCCGAAAAAGAAAGCAAAAGTCCCCGCAAAGATAGCGGCGCTCGGCAAAAAAGCTTCCGCTATAGAAGGGACAATTGCAAAGTATGAGAATGAAATATCCGAAGTCAGCGCAAAGATAGACGCGCTCAAGGAAAAGCACGCGGGCGACGCCGAATTTGCGAAATACGAAGCAATGCTGGATGACGGCATAGACCTCGCCAGACTGAAATATTCCGAGATGCGCCTGCTCCGTAAGGATCTGCAGATAATCTTCCAGGACCCATATTCCTCGCTCAACCCGAGAATGACAATAGGTCAGATTATCGAGGAGGGTCTTGTTACACATAATTATTACAAGCACGGTTCTCCGAAAATGAAGGAATATATCCTTGAGACGATGCGCCGTTGCGGCTTGCAGGACTATATGATGCACAGATATCCGCACCAGTTCTCGGGCGGTCAGCGCCAGCGTATCTCCATTGCACGTGCGCTTGCCGTGAAGCCGAAATTCATCGTTTGCGATGAATGTGTATCCGCGCTTGATGTTTCCATTCAGTCGCAGATAATAAACCTGCTTCAGGAGCTGAAGGAAAAAGAAAACCTCACATATATGTTCATCTCGCATGACCTCTCCGTAGTAAGATATATTTCGGACAGAATCTGCGTTATGTATCTCGGCAATATAGTGGAGCTTGCAAGTGCGCAGACAATTTTTGAGGATCCTCGTCATCCCTATACCGTGGCTCTGCTCTCCTCCATCCCGACAACTGATGCCGAGAGCCTGAAAAAGGAAAGAATTCTGCTCGAGGGCAATATTCCAAGCCCCATAAGACCTCCGGAGGGTTGCAAATTCCATACAAGATGCTATATGGCTTGCGACAAGTGCAAGAGAGTTCCCCCTCCGCTCACAGAGGTTGAACCCGGGCACTTCGTAGCCTGCCATTTCCCCGAGAAAAAGCTGGATGAAAACGGCGATTATCTCTTCGATGTACCGAAAACCTTGAAAAACGGCAAGTAAAACCGCCGCACCATCAGCGTAAAATAAGGAGTCGATATGATTTGGAAGCGCATAAAAAAATCCTCCGGTGAACAGGAGGAAAAGTTCAAAGAGATGATGACAGAGGAAAAGGTCAGCTTCAAGGAAAAGCTGGCAATGGTTCTGTCCGGATATCTCGTCATATTGTTGCCGTGTCTTTTGATTCTGGCTCTCTTCGGGCTTTTAATGCTGTGGATATTCGGCGCACTGTAATTAAATAAACAACCGCTGTGCATGATGTTTTGTGCACAGCGGTTGTCTTATTGTATAGAGAACTCCGACGAAGGAGGAGTTCTTACGAAAACCACCCGCTAAGCGGGTGGTTCCGGAAAGGCTTTTGCCGATGAGCAATCCCGCCGCAGCGGTGGCTCCCTTGTGCAAAGGGAGCTGTCGCCGCAGGCGACTGAGGGATTGTTTCTGTCATGTGAATTTTGCAATCCCTCCGCCTCGCGTTGCTCGGCACCTCCCTTTACACAAGGGAGGCGAAAAGTAGTTGATGTCGCATTTGCGACTGCAGTGCAAATTTGCAAATGTCAGACTTTTTCAGAGGGCTTTCAGCCCTGCCAGTACCATTGCCCTTATAGGACTGTGCAAGCCACCGGCTTTGCCGGTGGTTATGACTTTTTTCAGAAATCAACCGTAAATTCCTCTGCCTCGGGTGATTCATAGATGTGCTCCTTACACTGGACGAGTGTAAGGTTTTTTTCTTTTGCGCCGAGCGCATTGTACATGGCGCATACACCTGCGGGCGGCGTCGTATAATCGCCCAGCCCCGCCCGTATGACGGTTTTCATTTTAATGTACGGTGCGCGGAGAGTGAGATCAAAAAATCTTATCGCTCCGCCGAGTTCACCCCAGCCGCAAAGCCTGCCGATGCTTGCCGCGTTTATATCACAGAGCCACGGTACGAAAATGTCAAGCAGATTTACCTCAGGCACAAGATAAGCCGCGTGCATCGCCTGTACAGCGCCCTGACTTCCGCCGCGGGAAATGAGATTTTTCCCATCCCACTCGGGCAGGGTCATAAGATAACGCAGAGCCTGCGCGGCGCGTATCATCATGTATTTGAAATAACAGGTGTGCGGATTTTTATTCTGCTCGCGGTCAAAGCCGTAGCCGCGAAGCCTGCCGTCGGCAAGCTCCGCATAATATTCATCGGGCATGGCATTCGGTATGCCGTGCGCATTCACGCAGAAAATCACCTCGTCATCCGAGAAATTGAACCATGCGCTCTTCACGCCGTAGCCCTGAAAAACAGCGCGGCAGGCGTGCTTTTTTCCGTCACGCGGGACAGTCAGTATTCCCGAAACGGGGATTCCTCCCGCGCAAGCAAGACGCATATCATATATATCGTGATTCGGATGCTCGGGGTCGTCCGTGAGTTTTCGCTTCTCTATTTCCTGCGGCGGCACTGCATGGAGCTCCGTTCGGCAACTCTGCCAAAAATCATCGTAGCCGCAGGGCTTTTCCGTTACGCCTGCTATCTTCTCCGGCTCATATCCCGCACCGCCGTAGAGCTCGTCACATTCCGGCAGCTTCTCGCCGTCATTGCCGCAAGCCCACGCGCGGACATAGATAAATCCCGGGCGCTCAAGCTTTGCTCTCAGCGTGATGTGTCCGCTCTCACCGCTTTCCTCGCCCGCGCTTTCGTAGCCGAAATCGGCTTTTATCTCCCATTTCAGCGAGTGGCACGAGGCGGGTTTGCCGTCCTCGCGAAGATAAATGTCAAAGGTCGCTTCCTCGCCGGAGCGGTAGCTGTAAGGTGCTTTGTCGGTTTTCATGTAAAAATATTTCTGTGCCACTGTTTATTCCTTTTCTATCGCGGCGGGCGCACGCATAGCCTCCGCCATTCTGTTCATCGTTGCCTCGTCAAATTTAGGCGTGCGGTCATAGTTATATATGCCGTTCTGTTCCTGTTCCACATCGTAGAGCTGAGTATAACAAACTCCGCATATGCGCGGATTTGCCGCCATAATCTCCGCCATGGTGCAATATCTTTCGAGATATTCTTCGAGCGTTTTCGGCGCGTCGCCATAGCCCCAGCCGCTCTCGTCATTTGTCCAGCGGATGCCGCCGTATTCGCTTATCATATACGGCTCGCCGCGATACTGCTGCCTGCCCGGACGGTTTTCAAATACCTCTTTTTCAAAGCTGTCATATCTTCTGTGCAGCGCCGCTATATCCTGCTGATAGTCGTGTATATCATAGATGTCTGTCACCACATGGTAGTTTCCGCTTGTATCTATGCAGGGACGCGTCGGGTCGAGGTGCTTTGTCGCCGTGTAGACATCGCGAAGGAGCGCGTCGTTCTGATGCCTGCCGTCGTGCGCGTCCCATGTCTCGTTGAAAGGGCACCAGCCGATAAGCGCAGGGTGATTATAATCGCGCTCCACAGCCTCCGTCCATTCGGGGAGGAAATAACCGAGCATCCCCTCGGCTGTATGGTCGAAGCCCCAGTTTGCGTATTCGCCCCAGACGAGGAAGCCTGCCTTATCCGCCTCATAAAGGAAGCGGCGCTCGAAAACGCGCTGATGAAGCCTTGCACCGTTGAAACCGAGACGTCGTGCGCGTTCTATATCGCGCAGAAAATCACCGTCATCCTCGGCGGTGTAGATGCCGGCACCGTAATATCCTTGGTCAAGCACGAGCCGCTGATAAACCCGCTTGCCGTTTATGCGCAGGCAGGCGCCGTCCATCTCGATTTTTCTCATGCCGAAATAGCTTTTTACCCGGTCGCATCCGCTCTCGGATGAGACGGTCACGGCAAGGTCATAGAGCGTGGGCTTCTCGGGGCTCCAGAGTGAAAGCTCGGAGAGCCCTATGCTTGCCGTTATATTGTCGCCGATGGTGCTCGCCTCTGCCGCGCCGACGCTTCTGCCGCAGAGAAAAGCTTCAAAGCGTACGCGTTTCTCCCCTTTTCCCGAGAGAAACGCATGGATATTCAGTCTCGCGCCGTCGATATCGGGAGTGAGCCGCATGCCGCGAAGATATACCTCGGGAACCTCCTCGAGCCATACCGGAGCATAAATTCCGGTGCATCGCGTATACATGCAGCCGTAGGAAGCATATTTTTCGCTCTGCTTGCCGCTCGGCTGTGTCCTGTCTCTGGGGTCACCCTCGCAAATGACGGTGATATCATTTTCTCCCGCAAGCGCGGCATCGGTTATATCAAAGGAAAACGGTGTATATCCGCCGACATGCATGCCGACGCTCCTGCCGTTTACAAAAACCTCGGTTCTGTAATATGCCGCCTCGAAATTAAGCAGTATTCTCCTGCCGCGCTCGGGCGAAAGCATCAGCTTTTTCTTATAGACGCAGGCGTTCATAAAGTCGCGGTGCCCTATGCCCGAAAGCTCGCTCTCTGGGCAGAAAGGCACATTTATTTTCTTTTCAAGATGTGCCGCCTCGGGCACACCGCGCTCGCGCGCACTTTTTCCGAAATCAAAATCAAATTCCCACTCACCGCAGAGATTCTGCCAGCTTTCGCGGACAAGCTCGGGGCGCGGATAGAGTTTTCTCTCTCCCATTTTGTTCACCTCAGCGAAAATCAGGTTTTGCTCATCCTCATAACGAGGCTGTGCGGCAATATCTTTGCAAGAAAGCGATAAAATTTGAAGAATGCTCGCGGCGTATAGACATTTCTGCCCGCGCTTGCCGCTTTCAGCGCGCCTGCAGCTACCTTGTCCGGGTCACAATACGGCAATGTCTCAAAGGTTTTCGATTTTCCCCCGCTTATGCCCGCCACATCGAGAAATTCCGTTGCCATCGGTCCCGGGCAGACGGCGCAGACATTGATTCCCGTGCCGCGAAGCTCAAATCGAAGCGACTTTGTGAAGCTGAGCACATAAGCTTTTGTCGAGCAGTAGACCGTCATTCTCGGATTCGGCGCAAAGGAAGCTATCGAGCAGGTATTGAGTATAAAGGAGCTGACCTTTTCTCCGCCGGTGCGCCTTTTCATATAGGGGAGGCAGAGCGTGGTAACGGCGGTAAGCGCACGGCAGTTGAGATCCACCATGCCCGCCTGATCGGGATAGGTCATATCAATCATATTGCCGAGCTTGCCGAAGCCCGCATTATTGAGAAGTGCAAATATCTCGGGCTTCTTTTCCGCGAGCATGGCGGAAAGCGTCTCGTAGCTTGAGTAGTCCGTCAGATCCAGCGCAACGGGAACTATCTTTGCCGCGCCGGTGCATTTTGCCGCAAGTGCCTCAAGGCGTTCCTTTCTGCGGGCTATAATCCATATTTCATCAAGGGAAAAACACTTTTCTGTCTCATATAGGAGCTTCTCTCCGAGTCCCGAAGAGGCGCCTGTGATTATCGCTATCTTCATATACCTACCTCGCTTATGTTATTTTTCACCGTGAGTTGCTTTTCCCTGTGCTTTTTCTGCGCACGCTTTATCACGACATAGACAAGCACATAAAGTACTGCGGCAACGGCAAATCCGGCATAGACATCAAGCATGGAATGCTGCTTTATGAAAACGGTGGAAGCTGTTATCAGTAAAGCAAGCACAAGCCCCGATATATTGAGCCATACTTTTTTTCCGAGCCTGCTGTCGCAAAGACCGAAGTAGGCGGCAAAGGCACCGACTACATGGAGACTCGGTAGAACATTCGTATTTGTATCTATCTTATACATGGCGCCTACCATGCGCGTGAAAATATTGTCATGTGCAAAGCTCTCGGGGCGCAGATTCTGCCCATTCGGGAAGAGTGCCATGAAAACGACGCTTGCCGAGAAGCCTATGGCAATAAACCACATATATCTGCGGAATTTGTCCCCATCTTCAAAAATAAGCCATATGCCGACAGCACCCATGAAAGGATACCAGAGATAATAAAAGATTACAAAATATTCGCAAAAAGGTATCACATCGTCAAGCGGAGTATACGATACCCAATAATCGGCATCCCAGCCTATGTAATGTTCGAGCATGAAAAACGCGATAAGGTATATCGGCAGATAGAGCGCCCAGAGAGCGTGCCTGTATTTTTTGAATATTTCCTTTTTCATTTTCGTCCTCCGCTTATCTTGTGACATTCGAGAGAACGACATTTTTTGAGCTGTAATATTTCATTGCATTCAGAAGTACACCCGATACATTGAAATATACCTTTGTGTCTCCGTATGCGGCAAAATAGAGATTTTCGGAATTCATGCAGGAGGAGAAGTCAAGCACCTGCGCGAAAACTCCGTTTTCCTTTTCTCCGTATTCGCCGCCTGCGGGAGCTATTATATCGGCATCGGATATGCGGCGGCGGAAAACTTCCTTTGCCTTGCCGTAGCCGTTTACGCGGTAAATATAAAGCTCACCCTTGCAGGTAACATATGTATATTCGATATTCGTATATTTCCATGTGAAAAAACAGAGTATCCACAGGAAAAGCGGAAGCGCCGCGATGACGGGCGGCATCTTCGCCAGAACGAGAAACACGGTGCAGAAAGCCGCCGCAAAAGCGATATAAAGGAGCACGAGAAGCAGTTTCTTTCTCTTGAGCGTCTTGTCATGCAGACGCTTTACGGTATATTCAGAGTATCCGGTGCCCTCGTTTTCAGCATTGAAGGGGATACTTCTCTTCTGGATTTTGTCTTTCCTTGCCATCTTCGTATTTCCTTTCTCAGTCGATGTTTGAAGTAGCAATGATATCGGTTTCGCCGAGGATATCTTTTATCACTATGTCTCCTATCTTCACAGGGGCGCTTATCGTCGCCGCACGGATGATATCCATCGCTTCAAACATTTTTGATTTTGTTATGGGAGCGGCACTCTTGACGGAAACAAAAGCGTCCTCTCTGTTATCCACCTTGACTATGGAGGTGACAACTCTCTTCGGAGCCGTCATTTCCGTTATACCGTAGGTCTCGCCGCGCTTGCAGGTATTTCCCGTGACGGTTATCGTGCCGTCGTCCGCCTGCGTGACGGTAAGCGAACAGCCCATCGGGCAGTTTATGCAAATCATTTCTCTTGTTTTCATTTTATCACCCGCCTCAGCCCTCAAGTCCTATCGTTATGGTATCTGCGGACTTGTCTATCATTTCTCTCTTCAGAATAACAAATTCCATCTCGCCCGGGGCAAATTTGCGTCCCTTGCGCGTATAGAGCGGCTCGCCCTCGCCCGAGCGGACGACTATGCTTTTATCCTTGAAAATATCGGAAACGCGGAAGTATACCTTCACATTGTCCGTATCGGCATATACATCTATCGCCTGCGGAACCGTATAGCGAACGCCCGTTGCCGTCTTGACGGCTATTCTGCGCTCCGGTGCGGCGTCATATTTGCCCATGGCAAATTCAGCCGCGGCATTTCCCGCTATCTCGGCTTCCTCGGAAACATAGTCCACAAGGTCATGAACATGGAGCACGTTTCCGCAGGAGAAAATACCTCTCTCCGCCGTCTCTCTGTTCTGATTCACGGTAGCACCGCCCGTTATCGGGTCGTCGGCAATGCCGGCATCGGTCGCAAGTCTGTTTTCGGGGATAAGTCCGCAGGAGAGCAGGAGCGTATCGCATTCGACATATTCACGTGTGGAATCTATCGGTCTGCGGTTTTCGTCTACCTTCGCTATCGTCACGCCCTCGATTCTGTCACCACCGTGAATTTCGGCAACGGTATGGCTAAGGCGGAGCGGAATATTGAAGTCATTGAGGCACTGAACTATATTTCTGTTCAGACCGCCGGAATAAGGCATCAGCTCGCATACCATCTTTACATTCGCGCCCTCGAGCGTCATTCGGCGCGCCATGATAAGACCGATATCGCCGCTGCCGAGGATAACGACATTCTTGCCGGGCATTTTTCCCTTGAAGCGGATAAACTTCTGCGCCGTGCCTGCCGTATATATTCCTGCGGGACGTGTACCGGGAATACTGAGCGCACCGCGGCTTCTCTCGCGGCAACCCATCGCCATGACTACAGCCTTTGTCTCGAGGATGCTCATACCTGTCTGCGAGCTCATCACGGTCACTGCATGGCCGCCCTCGCAGCGGTCGATGGCAAGCACGGAAGCGTTTGTGATATAGGGGATTTCGCGCTCCTTCACCATATCAATATAGAGCTGTGCATACTCGGGTCCAGTCAGCTCGCGTCCGAACTTGTGCAGACCGAAGCCGTTATGTATGCACTGGCGGAGAATGCCGCCGAGCTGCGGTTCTCTTTCCACTATGAGCATATTGCGTATGCCCTTTTCATATGCGGCAACAGCCGCGCTCATTCCCGCGGGTCCGCCGCCGATTATAACAATATCATACATTTTCGTTTACCTTGCCTTTCCGAGAAGCATATATGACTTCCCGCCGAATTTCGTTACCTGCTCCTCGGGTATGCCAAGCTCACGGGCAAGTATCTCTGTTATCACGGGTGCGCAGAAGCCGCCCTGACATCCGCCCATTCCCGCTCTCGTGCGGCGCTTTACAGCGTCCACGTTTCTTGCGGGAGGGTTCTTGCGGATTGCATCGAGCACCTCTCCCTCGGTTATCTTCTCGCAGAAGCATACCACATGACCGAATTTCGGGTCATGCTTTATTATCTCGTTCTTCTCTTCCGTGCTCATATGCGAGAATCGGCGTGAGGAAATGCGCTCCGCCTTGAAGTCGCCCCTCTTTTCCATCGTCAGCCCCGCATTTTTCAGCATATCGCATACATAAAGCGCGATGGCAGGCGCGGAGGTAAGACCCGGAGATTCGATACCGACCGTATTTATCGCGTGGTTGCCCGATGAGGAATACTCTATGATGAAGTCTTCGCTTTCGGAGCAGGAAGCGCGCAGTCCCGAGAAAGATGTTATCACCTTTCTGAAATTGAGCTTCGGAACGCTCTTGCAGGCGGTATTTCTTACCATGGCAAGACCTGCGGCACTTGTCGCGTGGTCTGCCTTTTCTGTCTTTTCGGAGGTCGGACCTATCATCAGGTTGCCGTCTACCGTCGGCGTTACGAGGATGCCCTTGCCGAGCTTTGTCGGGACTTGGAATATGGTATGCGAAACCGTTTTTCCCTCTGTCTTGTCAAAGAGCAGATATTCTCCCTTCTTCGCAACGACAGTGTATTTGTCGCCGAGCATGGCGGCTATAGCGTCGCTGTAGAGCCCTGCCGCATTGACTATGTAGCGCGCCTCGATATGCTCGTCTCCGCTCGATACCTTATATCCCTCGCCGCTCTTCTCTATCGCGGTGACGGGGAAATCGCAGAGGAGCGTCGCGCCGTTATCCATAGCGTTGCCTATGGCGGCGATGGTCAGCTCATACGGGCAGACTATACCCGATGAGGTACAGCGCAGAGCGCATACCACGCTATCGGAAAGATTCTTTTCAAGCTTTCTCGCTTCGTCGCCCGAGATGACGGAAAGTCCCTCTATTCCGTTTGCGATGCCTCTTTCGTAAAGCTCCTGTACATGAGGCGCTTCCTCCTCCGAGAAAGCGAGCACGAGCGAGCCGTTATTCTTATACGGAACATCAAGCTCGCGGCAAAGCTCGCGGAACATGCCGACGCCCTCTGCATTCAGCTTTGCCTTCAGCGTACCGGGGACAGGGTCAAAACCGCCGTGAACTATCGCGCTGTTCGCTCTTGTGGCGCCCATCGCGACATCGTCCTCCTTTTCGAGAATGCAGATGTTGAGCCTGTACTTTGCAAGCTCGCGGGCGATAAGACCGCCGACAACGCCGCCCCCTATAATCGCAACATCATAAATCATTTTGCTTCTCCACCTTTCAGTATATCCAGTATCACGCCACAATCGTCAAAAATCGCGTCGGATTTGATTTCATGAGCCTTTGCCTGCCCGAGCGTCGTTTCGCCGCTGAGCACAAGCAGAGTTTTTGTTCCGGCATTGACGCCGCTTGCGATATCCGTATATATACGGTCACCAACGACAAGCGTATTTTCCGCGCAGACGCGGCTGTCCAGCTTATTTATCCGCTCTATCGCAAAAAGCGGCATTTCGGGTCTCGGCTTGCCTATGTAATAGGGCTTTTTGCCCGTGGCATTCGTTATCATCGCGCATACCGAGCCGCAGTCCGGCACATAGCCGTACTCTGTCGGGCAGACAAGATCGGGGTTTGCCGCGATAAACGGAATATCGCGCGTCAGCAGCTTTGACATTGCCTCAAGCTTGGCAAAGGTCAGCTCCGTATCAAAGCCCGTGACGACGGCTTCTATATCCTCGCTGTAGCTGTCATGGATATTTTCCACGCCGTTTTCGGCAAGCTCCGAAAGAAACGAGCGCGTTCCCGAAACGAAAAGCTTCTTTCCCGCGAGATTCTTTTTGAGATAATCGGCAGTCGCCTGCGATGAGGTGATGAAATCGTCCTCCGCCGCCTCTATGCCGAGTCTCGCCAGCTTTTTCACATAGTCGGATACGCTTTTTGACGAATTATTCGTCATGAAAAGGTAGTGATTTCCCGTTTCGCGTATTGTTTTCAACAACTCCTTTGTGAAAGGGAAAAGATTATCTCCGAGGTAGATAGTCCCGTCCATATCAAAAAGGTACAGCCGTATCTTCTTCACATCAAGCATTATTTTTTCATTCTCCTTGCCTTCTCGGCACCAAAATCCATTTCAACTTTTTCAGTATAGCACAAAAATGTCGATTTTACAAGGGATAATATAATTAAAATATAATCTTTTTATATAAGGTATTCGGTGAATTTGCCGAATAATGCCGATGCCTCGCGCTTTATCGCCTCTGCTGTCTCCCCGCTCCCCTTGAAAAAAATCACCATGTCGCCGCAGGCAAGAAAAACGGCAACCTCCGCGGGGTCGCACGGCGGACGCTCATATACGGAGCAGAGAAATGCCGCCGCTTCGCCGGCATCACGGAAAGCACGGATACACCACAGCTCCGTCCCATCCGTCGAGAAATCAGGGCGATAGACAGTCGCTTCGGAGATATATTCTTCATATTCGGCAAAGTCAAGCGAAAGCATAAAGCTATCCTCTGCGCACACCTCCTCCGAAAAATACGGCTCATCGCGAAATGCCGCCCGCGCCAGCCGCTCTTCCGCGCTTGTGTCACAGGCGAAAACGACGGCGCATAGCATCATCACCATCGCCGCAAAAACAAGAAATCTGCATTTTTTCATAAAAAATCCTCCCGCAAAAGATAATCTTATCTTCTGCCGCGGAGGACTTTTCTATACTATTTTGACTATTTTGCGTCGTACCATGTTTTGCCGCAACCGACCTCTACCGTCAGCGGGACGACAAGCTTCACGGCGTTTTCCATCTCGTATTTCAGCAGTTCCTTCGCCCGCTCGGCGCAGGAAATGTGCGCTTCTATTATCAGCTCGTCATGCACCTGAAGCAGAAGTCTTGCGTCAAGCCCCTCTTTTTTCAGCCGAGAAGCAACATTTATCATTGCCGCCTTGATTATATCGGCGGCACTGCCCTGTATCGGGCTGTTCATCGCGACTCTCTCGCCGAAAGCGCGCTCCGTATGCTTCTGTGAGGCAAGCTCGGGGATATATCTGCGCCTGCCGAAAAGCGTTTTCACATAGAGGTCGCGCTTCGCCTGCTCGGTGATATTATGCAGATACTCGCGCACCTTCGGATATGAGCGGAGGTAATTTTCTATATATTCGCCCGCCTGCTTGCGCGAAATATGCAGGTCTCCCGCGAGTGAAAATTCCCCCATGCCGTACATTATGCCGAAATTGACCGCTTTCGCCCTCTTTCTCATCTCCACAGTCACCATATCCTTCGATACGCCGAAAATACGCATCGCCGTATCGGTATGGATATCGAAACCGGATTCAAAGGCGCGTATCATATTTTCATCGCCCGAAACAGCCGCAAGCAGGCGAAGTTCTATCTGCGAATAGTCGGCGTCTATGAGCAGATAATCGTCGCTTTTCGCCGTGAAAAACTTGCGCAGTTCTCTGCCCAGTTCCGTTTTTATCGGTATATTCTGGAGGTTCGGCTCCGTGGAGGAAAGCCGCCCTGTTGCCGTCAGCGCCTGACGGAAGCTCGTGTGCACTCTGCCGTTTTCATCCGCCACCTTGCAGAGCCCGTCGGCATATGTGCTTTTCAGCTTGTCAACCTGCCTGTAGTCGAGTATATCATCTATTATCGGGCTGTATGGACGCAGTTTTTCGAGAATCTCCGCTCCCGTGGAATATCCGCTCTTCGTCTTTTTGAGTGCGGGGAAGCCCATCTCCTCAAAAAGCACCGTGCCGAGCTGCTTCGGCGAGTTTATATTGAATTCCCTGCCCGCGAGCATATAGATGCGCGAGGCGTATTCGCCTTTCATCTCATCGAGCTGCCGCGAGAAATCCGCGAGCTTCGCCGTATCAACGGTAAATCCCTCCCGCTCCATCTCAAAAAGCACGCCGGAAAGCGGAAGTTCTATATCGATATAAAGCGCAAGCTGTTCCGTTTTTTCGAGTTCGGTATACAGCATATGATATAGCAAATATATGTCTTTTGCGCAGTCCGCACCACTCTCGGATTCATGCATCAGCAGTCGTGAGGTCAGCTTCGGCAGAGAAAAATCATTCTCGCCCGCGCCGCAGATATAGCCCATCAGCATAACATCATCGCAACTCGCGGCAGCGGTATATCCCGCATCGGCAAGCCTGTGCAGGAGCGATTTTTTATCGCAGCAGACATATTCCCCGCCAGAAGCAAGCAGTGCCGCGCCATCGGCGAAGCTCATCTCCGCCGCGCTTTTTCCATCGTAGGTATAAGCCTTGTCTTCATCGAAGTAAATCGCCGTGCGCTCGGGCGCATTGCTCTTTTCAGCCCGCTCGGGCACGGCATGTATGCCCGCCTCATCGAGCGCGAATTTCTTGATGAAAGCGGAAAACTCCAGCTTTATGCAAAGGTCGAGCATGGCGCGCTTGTCCATGCCCGTATATCCCAGCTCCGAGAGCGAAATCCCGAGCGGCACATTGCGACTGATGGTTGCGAGCCACTGCGAGAGATACGCGCTCTCCCTGCCGTCGGCAAGCTTTTTCTTTACAGAGGGCGTGAGCGGCTTTTCGTCAAGCCCGTCATAAATTCCGTCAAGCGAGCCGTAGTCCGCGATGAGTTTGAGCGCCGTCTTTTCGCCTATTCCGGCAACGCCCGGGATATTATCCGAGCTGTCGCCCATCAGCGCCTTCACATCTATAAACTGCGCGGGGAGCACGCCGTATTTCTCCTTGAATTTTTCCGTATCGTACTTCACAGGCTCGGTATTCGTCGCGAGCATGACAAAAGTCTTGTCCGAGATGAGCTGGAGCGAATCCTTGTCGCCGGTAGCGACGCAGGTCTCCATGCCCTCCTTCTCCGCCATCGCCGAGAGCGTACCGAGTATGTCGTCCGCCTCATAGCCCGCAAGCTCGAGCGTATGCAGCCCCATCGCGCGCATCATTTCCTTGGCATAAGGCAGCTGCATGAGAAATTCCTGCGGAGTCGGTTTTCTCGTTCCCTTGTAGTCGGAGAAACGCTCATGGCGGAAGGTCGGTGCCTTCACATCAAAGGCAACCGCCGCATAGTCGGGCTTCTGCTCTGCTATATGCCTGCTCACTATGTTCACCATGCCGTACACCGCGTTTGTGAAAAGCCCGTCGCGGGTAGTCAGCGGACGTATACCGTAAAAAGCCCTGCTGAATATCGAATTTCCGTCTATCACGAGAAGTTTTTTCATGCGTTCCTCCGTTTGCCGTATGCTTTTTTTCTTTAGTATAGCACAAAAAGCGCGTTTTCGCCATAGTTTGTTAAAAAATTTTTAACTCGCAAAAATTCTCTTGACAAAGGTTCAATTTTGAACTATAATACAATTGTTCAATTTTGAACCGTCATGGAGGTGCCTATGAAGAAAAATACTTTCGCGGATTTCGCGATATGCATGGCAAAGGAATACGAGCCTTTCCGCCGCCGCATAATGGAACGTTTTTCGCTCTCTGCGGCAGAGGTGGATGTGCTGATGTTTCTCGCCAATAATCCCGAATACAATACCGCGGCACAGGTATCGAAGATTCGCATGATACCGAAATCCCATGTTTCGCTCGCGGTAAATTCGCTCTCGGAAAAAGGGCTTCTCATCAGAAAAAGCGGCGAAAACCGCAAATCTGTCTGCCTCATTCCCTCAGAGAGTGCCGCTCCCGTCATCGCTTTCGGCAGAGAAATGCAGGATGCCTTTCAGGAGGCGCTTTTCCTCGGTTTTTCCGCAGAGGAAAAGGCAATGTTTGACACACTGCACGAAAAGATGCGCAAAAATCTTGAAAACACGAAAAAATCATAAGAAAGAATCGAAAACAAATGAAAATTCTCATAGAAATACTCGTATGCTTTTTTGCAGGCATGGGCGCGGGACTTGGCACAGGCTTTGCCGGCATGAGTGCCGCCGCCGTGATAACGCCTATGCTCGTGACCTTTCTCGGCGTGGAGCCGTATACCGCCGTCGGCATAGCCCTCGCTTCCGATGTGCTCGCGAGTGCGATATCGGCATACACCTACGGCAAAAACAAAAATCTCGATGTGAAAAACGGACTTGTCATGATGGTGAGCGTGCTCGTTTTCACCGTTGTCGGCAGTTATATATCCAGCCTTGTCCCCTCTGCGACAATGGGCAATTTCTCTGTGATAATGACATTCCTGCTCGGCATCAAGTTTATTGTCAAGCCAGTTATGACCACAAAGGAAGCCATGCAGAGCATTTCCGCAAAGAAAAAGCTGATAAAATCCGTTATCTGCGGCTCGGTAGTCGGCTTTATCTGCGGCTTTATCGGCGCGGGCGGCGGCATGATGATGCTTCTCCTTTTGACAAGCGTTCTCAGCTTTGAGCTGAAAACGGCTGTCGGCACGAGCGTTTTCATAATGACATTCACGGCGCTGACAGGCTCTCTCTCCCACTTTGCCATAGGCGGTATGCCGGATATGCTCCTGCTCGTTCTCTGTATCGTATTCACGCTGGTATGGGCAAGAATAGCCGCCGTGATTGCAAACAAAGCTCAGCCGAAAACGCTCAACCGCGCGACAGGCGTCGTTCTCGTTGCCCTCGGCATAGCAATATTCTCATTCTCGCTCATAAAATAAGCGGAAAGGCATGGCAAAAACCGATTTCGGCATTTTTCGGGCATTTTTCTCTCAAAATATGCCGAAAATCGGGCAAAAGCCTATTGACAAGCGATATTTTATATGATATTATATAGTTACCTCATAGGATGCGGTATTGTTTTTCATACGCTCCTATCCGAGGGAGGTACTAAACAATGCCGACGAAAAAGAATAATACGGCGTTTTCCTTCGCGAAAACCGCCTTATTTTGTCGCGCTTCTGTTTTCAAAACCGGAGAGCGGCATTTTTATTGGCTTTTGCATCGGCTAAATCTAAACAGGAGGTCCCGAAAATGCGCGTTAGAATCACACTCGCATGCAGCGAATGCAAGCAAAGAAACTACGACACAATGAAAAACAAGAAAAACGATCCTGACAGAATCGAGCTTAACAAGTACTGCAAGTTCTGTCGCAAGCACACACTGCACAAAGAAACCAAGTAAAAGAAATTGGGCTTTTTAGCTCGGCAAGGAGGAAAACATGGCAGAAAAAACAAAAACTGCAAAAGTAGGATTTTTCAAGAAAATCGGAAAATTCTTCAAAGACTATAAGAGCGAATTCAAAAAGCTCGTATGGCCGACTCCGAAGCAGCTCCTCAAGAACACCGCGGTGGTTCTCGTGAGCATAATCGTTTTCGGTGCGTTCCTTGCGGCCGTAGACACAGGTTTCCATCATCTTTTTGTCGAACTCGCAAACTGGTTCGCACTTCTCTGATTCTATTTTGACAATCGCAGAATAGTTTACAGGAGGAGCGTATGGATCAGACAAACGAAGCCAAATGGTATGTTGTTCATACCTATTCCGGATACGAAAACAAAGTCAAGACAAATCTTGAAAAAATTATCGAAAACCGCGGGATTTCCCATCTGATAACAGATGTGAAGGTCCCATCGGAAATAATTGTCGAGGAATCCGGCGATCAGAAAAAAGAAGTGGAAAGCAAGCTCTTTCCGAGTTATGTGTTCGTCAAGATGATAATGTCCGACGAAACATGGCATGTCGTAAGAAACATCACAGGCGCAACCGGCTTTGTCGGTCCCGGTTCGCGTCCCGTCCCGCTCTCCGATAAGGAAGTCGAGGCTCTCGGTGTGGATACCAGAGTCGCCGCTCCCGCATTTGAGGTCGGAAACAGCGTCAAGATCGTAAACGGTCCTATGTCCGGCTTTGTCGGCAAGGTCGAAAGCATCTCGCAGGACGGCAAAAAAGTCACGGTGCTCGCTTCCGTTTTCGGCAGAGATACCGCGGTCGAGCTTGACACATCAAGTGTCGCTCTCGCAGATTGACAAACTTTTTCGCACATAAAAAAGCCAAATGTTATGTGCTTTGTGGGAGGGAGAAAATTTTGTTTTATGATTCTCCCGAGGATTACCACATTCGGAGGTGTAAATTATGGCAAAGAAAATTACAGCTTATGTAAAATTGCAGCTGCCTGCGGGCAAAGCAACTCCCCAGCCGCCTGTTGGTCCGGCTCTCGGTCAGCACGGCGTTAATATCGCAGCGTTCACAAAGGAATTCAATGAGCGCACAAAGAACGATATCGGTCTTATAATCCCTGTTGTTATCACAATCTTCGCAGACCGTTCGTTCTCATTCATCACAAAGACTCCTCCCGCAGCGGTTCTTATAAAGAAGGCTTGCGGAATCGAGACAGCTTCCGCTGTTCCGAATAAGACAAAGGTTGCTTCCCTCACAAAGGAGCAGGTACGCAAAATCGCCGAAACAAAGATGCCCGACCTCAACGCGGCTTCCGTAGAAGCAGCTATGAGCATGATTGCAGGCACAGCCCGCAGCATGGGTATCACGGTAGAGGACTAAGGAGGTAAGCAATAATGTTTAAGGGTAAGAAATATCAGGATAGCGCAAAGCTTATCGACAAGACAAAGCTTTATGACAGCAACGAGGCTATTGCTCTCGTTTGCCAGACTTCCAAGGCAAAATTTGATGAAACAATCGAGCTTCATATCCGTCTCGGCGTTGACAGCCGTCATGCAGACCAGCAGGTTCGCGGTGCGGTAGTTCTTCCGCACGGTACAGGTAAGACTGTAAGAACCCTCGTTTTTGCAAAGGGTGACAAGGCTGAGGCAGCTAAGGCAGCAGGTGCCGATTATGTAGGCGCTGAAGATATGGTTGCAAAAATCACAGGTGAAAACTGGTTTGATTTCGATGTTGTTATAGCAACACCCGATATGATGGGAGTTATCGGTCGTCTCGGTAAGATACTCGGTCCTAAGGGACTTATGCCTAACCCCAAGGCAGGCACGGTTACCATGGATGTTGCCAAGGCTGTAAACGAAGCTAAGGCTGGTAAGATCGAGTACCGTCTCGACAAGACCAACATCATTCACTGCCCCATCGGCAAGGCATCCTTCGGTGCCGAAAAGCTTCAGGATAACTTCAATACGCTCATGGGCGCAGTTATCAAGGCAAAGCCTGCCGCTGCAAAGGGTCAGTACATCAAGAGCTGCGTAATCGCAAGCACTATGGGTCCCGGCGTAAAGATTAATCAGGCAAAGCTTGATGTTTAATTTCGGAAACGCAATAAAATAATAAAAGACAGGACGACTGCGGTCGCCCTGTCTTTATTATATCCACTACATCCGTCACGTTCAAAGCTTTCTCCCACCTTTTGGGGAAGGCGGCGCCGATACACATGCTTCGCATATGTGTCAATCCTCTTTCAGCGGGCGTAGGCAATGCGTGCACGAATCTGCTCGGCTTCCTCGCGTGATATATTCGCACGCGCGGTAAGGCTGATGATGTGCGGAGAAATGGGTAAAAGCTTTTTGATTTGTTATCTATAGCACATACTTGCCGCGCATTACTTCCTGCGGCTAACTCGACTGGGTGTGAGGCAGTTTGCAAAGGAGAGCGAGGAGCCTTCCTTTGATGACTTTTTCCTCTCTTTTCTTGTCAGAAAAGCTTTTACTTTGCCTGCGTTGCCGGCAGAATTATCTGCGCCTTGCCATCGGTGACGAGCGTTGAGGGAAGCTCGCCGTTCCAGCTCTCGAGATATTCGATATACTTAAGATAATCGGAAATGACGCTGATTTCCTCAAAGGATTTGCCGGAGAAGTCGATATCATATTCCACGGTGTCATCGGTTTTTGTTTCATTTATGGAGAAGCCGAGCATACGGGCGATTTCTACGGATTTCAACTTGATTGCGCGTGCTTCTGCCGTAGCTATGGCAAGCGCCGCCTCGGCATTGCCTTCTGCTTTTGCCACTGCCGCCTGCGCCGCGAGTTTAGAAACTTCGAGCTCTTTTTCCGCTTCAATAACGGCTTTTTCCTTTTCATATTGCGCTTTCAGCTTCTGCTGTTCGGCTATCATTTTTTCCTCTACCGTGTTTTCAAAGGCATCGGAAAAATCAATGTTTGTGAGAACCACAGTTGTGATATTCACATAATAATCCGCCGAGATAGCTTCTTTGATGCTTGCTTCAATCATAGGCGAAACGGTGGAGCGCGTTTCAATGATGTTCATCGCGGATTTTTGCGAGAGAACGGTTTTTGCCTTATCTATGGAAACGGATTGAATACGGTTTGAGAGATGCTCAAGACTGCCGTAATTATTGATGATATCAATGACATGCTCGGGCTGAATCTGATATTGCACTACCATCTCTATATCCATTGTCTGCGCATCGCTTGAATAAGCTGCGGCTTTGATATCCTCCTGCTGAACAGTGAGGTCGTATGTAACATATTCGCGCGTCAGCCAGAAATCGAAATATATGCCTGATGTGCGCGTGTCGACAGGCTTTCCGAATTCCTTGACAACAGCAATAGTACCTGCATCAACGGTATGTATGCTTGCGGGCACCGCAACGAGCACAAGCAGAAGCACCGCGGCGATAATGCCTGCGATTCTGTTGCCTCTTTTCAGCTTGGCTGTATTTGAATATGCGTCTGCGTGTGAAATTTTCTTCGCGTTTGTACCGATTACGGCAATGCAGATGATGATGCCGACGACAAGAATAACGCCTGAAAAGAATGAAATAAACATGTTTTTTCCTCCGAATTTGATTTGGTTTGTTGCTTTTTCGGTGCATCCCGCGGTGATGCTCCGAAAAAATTTGCCGATAAAAAAATGCCGCTAAGCTTTTGCTTACCGGCTCTGTATTGTCGGGTATCAGGCTCAGTAAGAAAAGCTCCTTACATAAGTCTCATTTTTTAATGCGAAGCCAGCGCAATGCGCGGATGTTGACTTCACAACGTAAAATCCGTTTATTACTCCCTTATGTATTTATAGTATAGCATAATGGACACAAAATGTCAAGGGGTTTACAAAAATGGCTTGCTAAAAAAGTGCAGACCGAAAAAGTGAAAGGGTGTGTGCTTTTTAATGAAAAAGACATTTATAAAAGCTAAAACTTTTAAGTAATATCAGTTTTAAGGAAGGCAGGCAATCCGCCGCGCGGATTGCCTGCTTTTGCTTATTCGGTTTTCTCTTCGGTACAGCTACTCGAGAGGAGTGTTACATTATTTTTCGCCACGGTGAGAAGTCCGCCGCCTATGCGAAGTGCCTTTTCCGTGCCGTCCTGCAACTCAAAACAGCAGATACAAGGCTGAACTGAGGTCACAAAAGGCGCATGGTCGGCAAGCACCGCGAGGTCGCCCTCGGCACCGCGAAGGGATAGAAACACCGCTTTTCCCGAGAAAATATTTCCATCGGGAGAAGATACGGTCAGCGAAAATTCCTTCATCTCTTCAGCCCTTCAGCTTTCTTGCGCGCGTCGTCTATCGTGCCGACAAAGAGGAATGCGGACTCGGGCAGGTCATCATGCTTGCCCTCGAGAATCTCGCGAAAGCCGCGTATCGTTTCCGAAAGCGGAACGTACTGACCCTCAAAGCCTGTAAATTTCTCCGAAACGAAGAACGGCTGAGAGAGGAAGCGCTGAATTTTTCTTGCGCGGGAAACGAGCTGTTTATCATCATCGGAAAGCTCGTCCATACCCATGATGGCGATGATATCCATAAGCTCTTTATATCTTTGGAGAACGCGCTGAACCTCTCTTGCCACACGGTAATGCTCCTCACCGAGAATATCGGGAGAGAGGATGCGGCTGGAGGACTCCAATGGGTCTACCGCAGGATAGATGCCCTGCGACGCTATACTTCTCGCAAGCACCGTTGTCGCATCGAGATGTGCAAAGGTTGTTGCGGGGGCAGGGTCGGTAAGGTCGTCCGCAGGCACATAAACCGCCTGAACAGAGGTTATCGAGCCTTTTTTGGTGGAAGTGATTCTCTCTTGCAGAGCGCCCATTTCGTTTGCCAGAGTCGGCTGATAGCCGACGGCGGAGGGCATGCGCCCGAGCAGAGCGGAGACTTCGCTTCCCGCCTGAGTAAAGCGGAAAATATTATCTATGAAGAGAAGCACATCCTGCCCCTCTTTATCGCGGAAATATTCCGCCATGGTAAGACCGGAGAGCGCGACACGCATACGGGCACCGGGCGGCTCGTTCATCTGACCGTAGACAAGCGAGGTGTTTTTCAGAACTCCCGATTGCTTCATTTCGTTATAGAGATCGTTTCCCTCGCGCGTTCGCTCGCCGACGCCCGTGAAAACGGAAAGACCGCCGTGCTGTTTTGCCACATTATTGATAAGTTCCATTATCAGCACCGTTTTGCCGACGCCGGCACCGCCGAAAAGACCTATTTTACCGCCCTTGGAATAGGGGCAGATAAGGTCGATTACCTTGATACCTGTTTCAAGTATTTCGGTTGAGGTGGAAAGATCGCAATAATCGGGCGCGGGGCGATGAATATCCCAGCGCTCCTCTGTCGTAACAGGCTCTCCGTTGTCGACAGTCTCACCGAGCACATTGAATATTCTGCCGAGCGTTTCTCTGCCGACGGGAACGCTTATTGCCTTGCCTGTGTCGAGCGCGTCGACGCCGCGGCAGAGCCCGTCGGTGGAAGCCATGGAAATGCATCTCGCTGTGTTGTCTCCGATATGCTGTGCCACCTCTACGACGAGTGTATGCCCGCCGACATTTATTTCGAGAGCATTGTTTATTGAGGGAAGCTCGCCGTTTTCAAAACGAACATCAACTACAGGTCCCATGACCTGACATACTTTTCCGATATGAGGATTTGCCAAAATTTATCAGTCCTCCTTACTTTTACTCGCCGCTTCCGGCGACGATTTCCGTTATTTCCTGCGTTATCGCGCTCTGACGGGCACGGTTATATTGCAAACGCAGCGAATCTATCATTTCCTGCGCATTCTTGCCTGCGCTGTCCATCGCCGTTTTGCGCGAGGCTATCTCACAGGCAAAGCTCTCGCGGACAGATGCCGTTATCTTCCCTGCGACATATTCCGAGGCTATCGCTTCAAGCACGGTCAGCTCATCCGGCTCAAAAATCATGCCCGATGCGCCGCCGCTTTCCGCTGAGGTAAAAGGAAGTATCCATTTTACCGCAACCTCCTGGGCAAGCAGTGAAATATATTTTGTATAAACAATGCCGAGCCTGTCAAATTTTCCTTCGCGAAAGTCGGTGCAAAGCTCATTTGCCATAGCTACGGCTTCATCTGCCGAAAAACGCTCCGCGGAGTTTACCGTTTTGCCATAGCGGTCGCAGGCGCGTTTGCCTATCGGTATTACCTCGGCATCGGGATAATCGCGCATGAAGCGGAAGATATTTGCATTATAGCCGCCTGCAAGTCCGCGGTCGCCCGCTATGACTATGAGCCGCGTGCGGTTGCCGCCGCTTTTCATATAGACACTTCTTTTACATTCGCTGCCCGATGTCAGTGCCGCCATGGCACTGTCGAGTGCCGCCTCGTATTCGCGGGCGTTTCGCATTGCCTCGCCAGTGCGGCGGAGCTTTGATGAGGCGACGAGCCCCATTGCCTTTGTCAGATGCAGAGTGGAGTCAACGCTTTTTATGCGTGTGCGCAGATTTTTTATATCCGCTCCCATGTACTCACCTCTTTATCTTTATTTCGCCGAGCAGCTTTATGAGCGCTTCTTCATCCGATTTTTCGAAGTAGCCCTCCTCAAGGCGGGCAAGAAGCTCCTTTGCATCGGCGGTGAGCTTGGTATAGAGCACCGTCTCGTATTCCGAAACCTTGGAGACGGGGATATCATTGAGAAATCCATTCGTGACGGCATAGATTATCGCAACCTGACAGCCGACGCGCACGGGAGCATTTCTGCCCTGCTTGAGCACCTCGACAATCCTCTCACCGAGAGCAAGACGCGCTTTTGTATCCGCATCAAGGTCACTTCCGAACTGCGCGAAGCTCTGAAGCTCGCGATACTGCGAATAGAGCAACTTCAGCTCGCCGGAGACCTTTTTCATTGATTTGAGCTGGGCGGAGCCACCGACACGGCTGACGGATATACCGGGGTTTATAGCCGGCATGATTCCTGCGTGGAAAAGCTCTGTTTCGAGGAATATCTGACCATCGGTGATGGAGATGACATTTGTCGGGATATATGCGGAGACATCTCCCGCCTGCGTTTCGATTATCGGCAGAGCCGTTATCGAGCCGCCGCCGTATTCGGGAGCAACGCAAGCCGCGCGCTCCAGCAGTCTCGAATGGAGATAGAATACATCTCCGGGGTAAGCCTCTCTGCCCGGCGGACGACGAATCAGCAGGGAGAGCGCACGGTATGCCACCGCGTGCTTCGAGAGGTCGTCATATATTATCAGCACATCCTTACCCTGCTCGCGGAAATATTCCGCCATGGCACAACCCGAATAGGGCGCTATATACTGTAGCGGAGCGGATTCCGAGGCGGAGGCGGAAACGATTATCGTATATTCCATTGCCCCAGAGCGCGCAAGCTCGTTTGCTATGCGCACAACTGATGTGTTCTTCTGACCGATGGCGACATAAATACATATTACGCCTTCGTTTTTCTGATTTATTATCGTGTCTATCGCTATTTCTGTTTTGCCTGTCTGACGGTCGCCGATGATAAGCTCACGCTGACCTCTGCCTATCGGTATCATGCTGTCGATAGCCTTGATGCCCGTCTGTAGCGGGACGGTGACGCCTTTTCTCTCGATGATACCGGGAGCATCGGCTTCTACGGGGCGTGTGATTTCGCAGGCAACGGCGCCCTTGCCGTCTATGGGAGAGCCGAGCGCATCGACTACTCTGCCGAGCAGTGCCTCGCCGACGGGGACGGAAACGACCCTGCCCGTGCGCTTTACCGATGTGCCCTCGCGGATATCGTTTTTATCGGAGAGAACAGCTATCGAAACAGTCTCCTCCTCGAGATTCTGCGCCATGCCGAAGCTGCCGTCATCAAATTCCACGAGCTCGCCCGACATGCAGTTTCGCAGACCGTACACGCGGGCAATACCGTCACCCACGAGCACTACGGTACCTGTTTCCGTCATTTCCGCATGGGAACGGTAATTGCGTATCTGCTCTTTTATGATGCTGCTTATTTCAGATGTATTTGCACTCATTTTTCGATCACTTCCTTTACTTTGCCGAGCTTGCTTCTCAGACTTCCGTCTATTACGGTATCTTCGCTCTTGACTATGATACCGCCGAGAAGAGAGGCGTCAACGGAATAATGCGCCGAGACTTTTTTGCCGCTTGTTTTTTCGAGTTTGGATATAAGTGCGGATTTTTCGCTTTCCGTCAGCGGAACGGCACTTATCACCTCCACCTCGGAAACCGAGAGGAAATGCTTATACATACGCCCGTATTCCTCCGCGCAGTCAAAAAATTCGCTTATGTGACCTTTTTCACAGAGAAGCCCGACAAAAGAAACCACATATTCGGGAAGCGAGCCGAGCGCTTTTTCGACGAGCGAAGATCGCAGAGATGCGTTCAGCGCACGGCAGTCGAGTATCTGCATATATTCGGGCTCGCAGCGGAAAATCTCCGACACTGTTTTCAGCGCGTCGGAAAATTCAGCCTCTTGCCTCTTTTCTCTCGCGAGAGAAAAGAGAGCCGCGGCATATTCTTTAGCTGTTTGTGTCATTGTTTTCACCTATTTCGCCTATGAAGGAATCAATAAGCCGGCGCTGGTCGTCCTCGCTGATTTCCTTTTCGAGCAGCTTGCCTGTCAGCGCGACGGAAACATCGGCAATCTCTTTCTTGATATCCTTTTCGGCACGGCGGCGGCTGAGAGCCGCATCCTCTTCGGCACGGCGGATTATGTCGTCTGCCTTTTCCTTCGCGTCGGCAATGACATTTTCACCGCGAAGCTTCGCGGATTTCTCGGCATCGCGGATTATTCCGTCTGCCGTGTCATCTGCCGTGGCAAGCTTTGCTTCCCATGCAGAGCGGCTGCTTTCGGCATCGCTTTTTGCCTTTGCCGCGTCGTCATACTGCTTGTCCACAGCAGCCTGACGCTTATCCATCGCCGCTTTGACGGGCTTGAAGAGAATTTTTTTGATTATAAGAAATATTATCAGCAGATTGCATATGGATATGAGCATCTGCCACAGATTCACGGATACTACATCCAGTGACTGTATTGCAAGAACTGTTGTCATGGCTTATTTTCCGATTGTTTTCATAAGCAGGTTTACAAAGAGGTTTGGTGCAACGAAAATGAGAAGTATTCCGATTATCAGACCGTAAATACCTGTCGTTTCCGCGATTGCACAGCCCATGAGCATCGTGCTTTTTACGGCGCCGGCACTTTCGGGCTGGCGACCTATCGCTTCGCACGCTTTTGCCACCGCGTTTCCTTCACCGATACCGGGTCCGATACCTGCGATAAGAGCGAGACCTGCGCCTATTGCACAGCCGCCGAGAATAATACCAATTGCGAGTTCCAACATTTTTAGTTTCCTCCGTATTTTTTATTTTGCTGTTAATTTTTGTTCTTTGAGTTTTCTTTTCTGCTCTTTTTTGAGACGCCGCTTCTCGAAATCATCGGCAGGGAAGCCGCCGGAGATATAAAGCATCGTCAGCATGGCAAAGATAAATGCCTGAAGAAGTCCGCTGAATATATCAAAGTAAAGCGAGAGTATGGCGGGCAGACCTATCTGCAGGAAAGGAATCGTGCCGAGCACTCCCGGGAGCCAGCCCAAGAGCATAGCCGAAAGTTTTTGCAGGAAATAAGCCATGAGTACGGATATGACCGAGCCCGACAGCACATTTCCGAAGTGACGGAATGTCATGGATATCGGCGTTGCCACCTCGCTGATGATATTGAGCGGGGTGAGCGGAATCGGGTCGGCAAAGCTGCCGAGATAATGCAGAAAACCGCATTTCATTTTATAATGCGTTATCAGCACGAATACGAGAATCGACCAGCCGCCGATGATATTCAAATCCGCAGTCGGCGCATAAAGCCCGACGAGCGTCAGCAGGCTGGAAAATGCCGATATAGCCATGACAGCCGCTACAAACGGAGCGAAATTTGAGAAGTACCCATCCATATTGTCATGAACGAGCCCTTCGCATTTCTCTACGATGTATTCGCAGATGAGCTGTCTTTTCCCGCCCTTGCCGTATTTTATCCCGTGCGTGAGCCAGAGGCACAGCCAGAATATCGCGATGACCACTATCCAGGAATTGACCTGTGATTCCGTTATCGGCAAATTCATGAGAGGCATTTTCAGCGTGAAATAAATTTTCGCGCCTGTCACCTCGATTTCGCTTGATATAGGATTTATGAGCACCTTAAGCACCATGCCGAATACTATAGGCAAGGCTGCCAGCACCAAAAGCAATATATCCGTCGCCCTGAAAAGACGACTTTTTTTATCCAATGAAATTTCACCTCTTTTCCGAAAGCGAGCGGAATTATTCTCCGTCGTTTTGAGTACCGTGCTTTTTGTCGTAAAGCGGGCGGAAAGCTATCGCTATTCTCGGAAATGCAAACGGAATGATGACTGCTATCGTATTGAAGCAATCGAGCAAAACGCCGAGCCCGACAAAAACGGCAAGTATGAGCATACGCAGAGTGAGCGAGAGCCGGACGGCATTTCTCACCTGCTTTTCATCTTTTCCGAGTGCGTTCTGAATAGTCAGCCCCATGAAAAAGAAATTTCCGACCGCGGCGATACAGCCCATCAGATTTCCGAGCAGGACAGTATAGTCCCACTTGCCGATAATGAGATAAACCGCCTGCATGATCGCACTGAAAATAAGCGAAAAAACGCCTATATATGCAGTTTCACTGAGGACGGTTTTGTCGATTTTTTTCATGATTTACGCTTTCCGTTGCCGCCGCGCCGGCTCTGACTGCGGGCTTACGCACAAAAGAAGTCTAACTGAATAAAGTATAGCACAACTCTTCTTTCAAATCAAGATATTTTTCAAATTTAATTGTTTGTTCAAATTTCGGCAAAATACCGGAAATTCAGCATCCGTGCGTGTTTTCGGAGGCAATATACCTCTATGAAACAATGCGCGAATTGTAAAGAGATAACATTTTTGTCAGACATAAGCAACATCATTTGCCTTGACATGTGCCTTTTTTGTCCCGATATCAGATTCATAAAAGAGTGCTTTCAGGCGTGAGGGGCTTGGCGGAAAAGTATTGTAGGCGACTTCACGGGCAGGATTGCGATATCCTATCGTCTGCCCGTTTTTTATGTAGAAGCCGTCGTAGGTTTTTCTCTCGCGGCGGCTTATGCCGAGCCTTTGCGGACTTGCCGCGAGAAACGTCTTATTATCCCATACTGTGGAATAGCGCATGCATTTGCGACATCTGCCGCCTTGTATCTTGATATATGTGAATACAATGCTTACAAAAAGCCCGTTTTCGAAAACATCGCAGAGCAGGGAATGAATCTCCGCTTTTTCTGCCGTCAGCCGTGAAGAAGCTTTCATTTCGGCGTAGCGCCGCTCGGCAAAATCCGTGAAAGCCGCGGCAAGCCGCTCGAAAAATCCGTTTATGTCAGCGGGTGCGCCGTCAAGCACGGGATACTGTATGCGATATGAACACGCCGCAAGCGAGCCGATGAAAAATTTTTCTGTTTTTGTTATGATGCTGTATTTTGCCATATAAATCCTCCGCCATAAAGTTTCCTTCATATTTATATATTTATATTCGCCATGCCGCGGAATATTTAATGCTTTATTGAAAAAGTATGAAAAAGCGGTTTGCATCGTGCTTTTGCGTTCAGGTATTCGGTCAGGTTGGCGACGATCGTCTTATCATCCTCCACCAAAAGTATTTTTATCATAATCGAACCTCCGCAAGTGTCCTTATAATTTGAGAACAAAATGATTTTTATGAAATTCCAGCAGTCCGTCCTTCTGCATTTTTCCGAGCTCAAGCGAAAGACCGCTGCGCTCCACGGCGAGATAATCCGCCAGCTGTTGCCTTGAAAAAGGAATATCAAATTCATATCGGCCGAGACGCTGCGCCTCCGCCGAAAGATATGACATCAACTTGCCCCTTGTTGTCCGTTGCCCCATGTGGGTGAGTTTTTCATTCTGAAGCAGATTTTTCTCGGCAAGCTCCGCCAGCAGATTTCGTATGATGCGGTTGTGATGCTCACAGGCGGAAGAGCAGACGGTGAGAACACGTCTGATGTTCAGAAGCATTACCGTGACCGGCGTTTCGGCAACGACGCTCACATTCAGCACCGCACCCGGCGCGCAGGCAAAGGCGGCGGCATAAACCTGTCCCTGTCCTGCTTTTGAGAGGATATTTCGGTTTCCCCAAATATCCTCCTGTATGATCATTATGCTTCCGGACAAAACGATTCCCACGGATCCCACCGTGTCACCGGTGCGGAGCAGAAAAGCGTCCTTCGGAAAGGCTTCCTGCCTTGCATCAAGGCAGGAGAGCATCGGTTCAAGCTCCTCCTCTGCAATTCCCGAAAACAGCTGGGAGGAGCGGATAACAGGTAAAAATTCTTTCATAAAAAAACTTCTTTCGTTGAAAATTCAACTGACTTGTTGATTCTATTATACTATAATATAGGTAAAAAAGCAAGGAGATTTTTATGAAGAGAAGAATTATTGAAATTGATAAGGTCAAATGCAACGGTTGCGGAGCATGTGCAGCCGCATGTCACGAGGGAGCGATCGCCATGGTGGACGGAAAAGCGCAGCTGATGCGGGATGATTACTGTGACGGTCTGGGCGACTGTCTGCCCGCATGTCCCACGGGCGCGATCACCTTCGTGGAGCGCGAAGCCGCCGCCTATGATGAAGCCGCGGTCATTGCAAACAAGCAGAAAATGATGCAGGAAAAGATGAGAAAAGAAGGGATGACTCTGCCGTGCGGCTGCCCGGGAACAAAGTCAAGAAGGATTGACCGTAACGAAAGCGAAGACGCCGCGGCGATGCCCGCGGGACAGGTCAGCCGGCTTTCTCAGTGGCCGGTGCAGATAAAGCTTGTTCCCGTGAACGCGCCGTACTTTAACGGAGCAAAGCTGCTTATCGCCGCCGACTGCACGGCATATGCGTATGCGGCTTTTCATGAGAGGTTCATCAAGGGACACATTACGATTGTCGGCTGTCCGAAGCTGGACGGCGTGGATTATGCCGATAAGCTGACCGAGATTATCCGCGAAAACGATATAAAAAGCGTCACCGTCGTGCGTATGGAGGTTCCCTGCTGCGGAGGGCTTGCGCAGGCGGCGATAACCGCTCTGAAAAACAGCGGAAAATTTATCCCGTGGCAGATTGTCACAATTTCCACAGACGGAAAAGAGCTTTCATAATCGCAAGCTTCTTCGGTTTTTGAACCGCCGCTCTCCGCTCCAAGATGAAAAGACATTTATTATATGTTATCAAGCGATAATTACTGCCATTGTGAAAAAACAGTTGCGGCGCGGGAAATATCCCGCGCCGCAGTAATAAAATTATCGGATTTTCAATCCTTTTCCACGACCACTTCAGTAAACTGCGAGCTGTCTGTTGTTGTGCCGGATGAGTCGGGAGAAAAGGTAAAGACGGTTGCGAGAATTAAAGTCAGTATATATACGGCAATAATGCCGCCGACGATGAAGGCTATTGCTTTCCAAACTCTTTTCGCACGCCTGTTTTTGATTGCAAGCTGTTCGTTGATTCGGGAAAGCTGTTCCGCCAAAGCATCCGGCTGTTCTGCCGTTTCAGTTTTTGAGCCGAGCAGACGGCTTACCGGTACCTCTAAAATCTCCGCCGGCTTTATCAGCAATTCGGAGTCGGGAACCGAAAGACCCTTTTCCCATTTTGAAACGGTCTGCCTTACGACATTCAGCCTTGTCGCCAGTTCTTCCTGCGTGATACCTTTTCTCTTGCGAAGTGCTTTTAAGTTATCCTGAAACATGGTGATTTCCTCCTTTGCACTCTCATTATATTGCAGAAAGCTGCGTTGCTTCAAGCAACGCAAATTAACATCGCCCGATTTTGCGTTCTTACGAGATTATTTTACCATGAATTTTTGATTTTTTCTATCGCTCAGCCAAAAAAGTTTTTGCAGAAATCACCGTCCGGAACAATCTCGATTTTGGTTACACCGCGGGTGCGGTTAATAGTGCGGATGCGTATGAGAAAAATGCGTTTCAGCAGAAATGCTATGTCAATTTTTTATGGCTATATCATTTTTTGTTTCTTCCCGAGCACAATGCCTGTAAGAGGAGGCGAGCCCTCCGTGAAGATTATTCTTTCTGAATTAATTATACCATTTTTTCGACCGTTTTTCAAGCGAGAGAAAAAGTGAACACAGTCATAACCACCGGCTTTGCCGGTGGTTATGACTGTGTTATTCTTCGGATTCATCCGATTCATCGGAATCGTCTTTTTCGGGGGCTTTTCGCGAGGGCTTTGCCTTTACCTCTGCGAGCGGATTGTGCTGCATGGCATCCTCCATGAGCTTATTGCTTGCATGGGTGTAAATCTGCGTGGTGTTGAGCTGTTCATGCCCGAGTATCTCCTTCAGGGTCAGCACATCGACGCCGCCCTCCTGATACATGAGCGTCGCCGCCGTGTGGCGCAGCTTATGAACGGAATACTGCTTGTAGTCCAGCCCTGCCGCGGAGAAATATTTATATGCCATCCACTGCACGGTTTTCACGCTTATGCGCTGATGGCGACTGCTTAAAAAAAACGCGTTTTTATCCTTTATCTCGACATCCTTTCCGCGGACGCGCAGATAATTTTTCATAGCATCGCGGCAGGCATCGTTGAGATAGACTATGCGCTCCTTATTACCCTTTCCGACTACGCGCAGAGAACGGAGCTCCCTGTCCACATCGGAAAGATTTATGCCGACAAGCTCAGAGAGACGCATGCCGCAGTTGAGAAAGAGCGTGAGTATGCAGTAGTCGCGCTCTTTTGTCTTGGATTCGGGGTCGTCAAGCACGCTCTGGAGCAGGGCAAGACTTTCGTCGAGCGAAAGGAATTTCGGGAGAGATTTTTTCTTTTTCGGCGATTCGATATCGTTTGCGGGATTCTGCGTGAGGAGTTTTTCGCTGACGGTGAGATATTTGAAAAACGATTTTATTGCCGAGAGCTTGCGCGAACGTGCCGCGGCGTTGTTGCCGCGCTCGTTTGCGCAGAAAGCCATAAATTCCAGTATTTCAAGTGTGGTGATACTGCGGACAAATTCATCGTCCGCGCAGGCGATGGATATCTTTTCAAATTCCTCTTCTTCCGGAATGCTCCCCTCCCTTGCCGAGATGAGATATCGGAAGAATGTGCGCAGATCGAGCCCGTATTCGTCAACGGTCTTTTTGCTTCGTCCCTGTATTACGCGCTTGTATCGCAGAAACCGCTCGACAACGGGACTTTTGTCATCGGCGCGGGCAAAATTATCATCCATATACGGCTCTCCTCCTGACCTGCAGCGGCATTTTACAAATCAAGTATATCATATTTTTGCGAAAATGTAAACTTTTTCGGGATATAAAATTATTTTTTCTCCCTTGTATTGAAGAATGAGCGAAAATGTTGTATACTAAAGAAAAAGCATCGGTTGATTCTTTTCGCTCAAAATGAAAAAGAGGATTGTTTTATGAAGATAAAGAACTTCTTTCACAATAACGGATATATTATAGTCAAGCTGATAGTGACGCATCTCTGCATGGCTATTTTCGGCATAATGGTGTATATGCCGTTCAGCACCGAAAATCCGACAGGTAAATTCTTCTGCCTTGCTCTCGGTGTATGCGCGGTGATTTTCTATGCTTATCTCATCCATATCCAGATGTGGGATGTCGGTGCCAAGGACAGCATAGATACAGCCGCAGGCAAGCGTCGCAAGACGCCGCTCAAGGGTTTTGCGCTCGGGCTTATCGCGGCGATACCCGATATTCTTCTCTGCGTTTCGTATGTCATCCTGTGGTATTATCGCGAGTATTCCATGGGACTGAGCAGAGCTTCCATAACGGTGGGCTTCATCACCGCGCTTTGGGAGGGCATGTTCATGGGCATCAAAAACGGTGCTTTCGACAGTGGTTTCGTATATTATTTCCTCATCGTGCCTTTTGTACCCGCAGTTTTTGCCGAGCTTTCATATCTCGTCGGGCTTCGTCAGTGGAAGCTCTTCAAGCCCGCAAAGAAATGATTCTTTCCGCTCTGCCGAGAGGCAGGGCGGAACTGATAAAAACTCATACTTTTTCCCGCATTTGAATATACATTTCCATAAAAGATTTTTTGGGAGATGATATATTATGGCAAAATGCAGAGGGGCATTTACGGCGGCGAAATTCTGTCTTTTTTCGGTGATACTTGTTATCACGGGGCTTCTTGCGGGGAGCGCGCTTTCCGGCGGGAAAGATTCTTTTTTCGCCGCTTTTTTGCAGACCGCGGCAGAGCCTGCGGCGGCAAATGAAAAGCGCATAACGATAGTTATAGACGCGGGGCACGGCGGCATGGACGGCGGTGCCGTTTCCGACACGGGCGTGCTTGAAAAGGATCTGAACCTTGCCGTCGCGTCAAAGCTCTGCGAGCTTTTCCGCCTTGCTGACGTCGATGTCGTAATGACGCGCAGCGATGACAGAATGCTCTGCTCCGAGGGGAGCAATCATAAGAAGCGCGACGACCTTGCGCGCCGTGTGGAAATTGCCGAGAGCTACGAAAACGCCGTTTTCGTCAGCATACATATGAACAAATTCCCCGTGGAAAAATACAGCGGACTTCAGGTTTATTATTCGCGGGCAAACGAAGCCTCGCGCGATATAGCCGAGAGCATTCAGAATAAGACGGCGGATTTTCTCCGGAGTGAAAACAAGCGGAAGATAAAGCCCGCCGATTCATCTATCTATGTGCTCGATAATCTGGAGCTTCCCGCGGTGCTTGTGGAATGCGGCTTTCTCTCAAACCGAGCCGAAGCGACTCTGCTCGGCACAGCGGCTTATCAGGATAAACTCGCCTGCGTCATCTATGCGGCGGTATGCGATGCGATTTCAAAGTAAAAGACTTTTATAAGAGGTAAAAAATGAAGAAGAAAACGGTTTATGTCTGCAGTGAATGCGACTATCAGAGTGCAAAATGGATGGGAAGATGCCCCTCCTGCGGCGCATGGAATACCTTCGTCGAGGAGACCTATGAGGAGGCTCCTGCGGCAGGCTCGGAGAAGAAAACGGCAAAGCGCCTGATGCTCTCGGGAAGCGGAGACTCCGCACCGGAAAAGCTTGATGCGCTTGTCCTCCCCGAATATATGCGCACAAAGAGCGGCATGAGCGAATTTGACCGCGTGCTCGGCGGCGGCATAGTCACCGGCTCCGTCTCGCTTCTGTCGGGCGAGCCCGGCATAGGCAAATCGACACTGCTTCTTCAGATATGTCGCAGTATTGCCGAGAGCAAGCGCGTGCTTTATGTTTCGGGCGAGGAATCTGTCGGGCAGATTTCCATGCGTGCAAAGCGCCTCGGGATAAAGAGCGACAATATTTATGTTCTCGCCGAATCCGACGCGGCAAAGATTATCTCGCATTGCGAGAGGCTGAAGCCCGATGTGATGATAATCGACTCTATCCAGACCATGTATCATAATGAGAGTGCTTCTGTTCCCGGCAGTGTGACGCAGATAAGAGAGAGCGCCTCTATTTTCATAAACAAGGCAAAATCCGACGGCACAAGCATAATCCTCGCCGGTCATGTAAACAAAGAGGGAAGCATAGCGGGACCGAAAACGCTTGAGCATATGGTGGATACCGTGCTCTATTTCGAGGGCGAGCCGCGGCAGAGCTTCCGCGTGATACGCGCCGTGAAAAACCGTTTCGGCTCGACAAACGAAATCGGCGTTTTCGAGATGACGGATGCGGGACTGCGCGAGGTGGAAAATCCCTCCGAGGCGCTGCTTGCGGACAGACCGGCAGGCGTTTCGGGCAACTGTGCCGTATGCGTCATCGAGGGCACGCGCCCCATCATCGCCGAGATTCAGGCGTTGACTACGGCGACTGTCTATCCGTCGCCGCGTCGCATGTCGGCAGGTATGGATTATAACCGCATGGCACTTATCCTCGCCATTCTCGAAAAGCGGCTCGGACTTCGCTTTTCTTCGCTTGACGTCTATCTCAATGTCATAGGCGGACTTCATATAGAGGAGACGGCGTCAGACCTCGGCGTCGCGCTCGCTCTCATTTCGTGCATACGCGATGTTCCCGTGCCGGATGATGTTCTTTGCATAGGCGAGCTCGGACTTTCGGGCGAGTGCCGCGCCGTATCGAGGCTTGAATGGCGCGTACGGGAGGCGGCAAGACTCGGTTTCCGCAGAATATACGCGCCTGCGCGCGGCGCGTCGGCGATAAAGGCGCCCGACGGTGTAAAAATTGTCCCTGTGCGCAGTATTTTCGATATTCTTTCCGTTCTTGCACCGAAAAAGGCTTCGGAATAAGAAAAATATCGCGTTATTTGTCAAAATCCGATTGACTTTTTTTCATTGAAATGATAATATATTCTATAGACTAAAAATTATAGGAGTGTAAAATATGGCAAACGACAAAAAAATGGTCGAACAGATAACATCAATGGATGTTGATTTTGCAAAGTGGTATACCGATATATGCCTCAAAGCCGACCTTGTTGACTATTCGGGCGTGAAGGGATGCATGATAATCCGACCTTATGGCTATGCTATATGGGAAAATATACAGAAGATACTCGATTCTAAATTCAAGGAACTCGGGCATGAAAATGTCTATATGCCGATGTTCATCCCCGAGAGCCTGCTCAATAAAGAGAAAGAACATGTGGAGGGCTTTGCTCCCGAGGTTGCATGGGTAACTCACGGCGGTTCGGACGTGCTTCCCGAGAAGCTTTGCGTGCGCCCCACCTCCGAGGTGCTTTTCTGCGATCATTATGCAAATATAATCAAATCCTACCGCGACCTGCCGAAGCTTTATAATCAATGGTGCAGTGTTGTCCGTTGGGAGAAGACAACCCGTCCTTTCCTGCGCACGAGAGAATTTCTCTGGCAGGAGGGACATACGATGCATGCCACAGCCGAGGAGGCAATAGAAGAAACAGAGCGCATGCTCGGCGTTTATGCCGATTTCCATGAGCATGACCTCGCCATCCCTGTTATCAAGGGCAAAAAGACCCCAAGCGATAAATTTGCGGGCGCTGAGGATACATATGCCATCGAGGCTCTCATGCATGACGGTAAGGCACTTCAGGCAGGCACATCGCATTTCTTCGGCGACGGTTTTGCCCGTGCTTTCAATATCAGATATCTCTCCAAGGAAAATAAACTCGAATATCCTTTCCAGACATCATGGGGCACGACGACCCGCATGATAGGCGGAATTATCATGACGCACGGCGATGACAACGGTCTTGTTCTTCCGCCTGCCGTAGCGCCTATTCAGGTTGTTATTATCCCCGTAGCGGCTCACAAGCCCGGCGTTGTCGAGAAGGCAGAGGAGCTTAAGGAAGCTCTTAAGGGCTTCAGAGTGAAGCTGGATTCAAGCGATCAGAGCCCCGGCTGGAAATTTGCCGAATATGAAATGAAGGGTGTTCCGCTCAGAATAGAAATAGGTCCGCGCGATATCGAAGCGGGTCAGTGCGTGATAATGATGCGCCATAATCTTGAAAAGGTTACGGTGCCGCTCGAAAATATCGCAAAAACAGTGGAAGAGATGCTTGAAAAGGTTCGCAAAGGTATGTATGAAAAGGCTCTGGCAAACCGTCAGCGCCGTACATTCGACTGCAAGACTATCGACGAGATAAACGAAGCACTCAAAAACGGCGACGGTTTTATCCGTGCCATGTGGTGTGGCGACGAGGCTTGCGAGGACAAGGTAAAGGAAATGACAGGCGCAGGCTCGCGTTGCATTCCGCTTGAGCAGGAGCATATCTCCGATACCTGCGTTTGTTGCGGTAAGAAGGCGGAGAAGATGGTTCTCTGGGCAAAGGCATATTAAAAATGGATTGCTAAAAAAGTGCAGACCGAAAAAGTGAGGGTGTGTGTATTTTTAATAGGCTAAAAGGTCTATTAAAAACTAAACTCTTTGCTGATATCAACTCAAAATTAAGGAAGGGAAGCCGAAAGGCTTCCCTTTGGTTTTTATTGTATTCACTTTTTCTCTCGCCGAAATCCGTCTCTGCCGTACGGTTGTACGGCGACGAAACGGATATTCGACGACTCTGCGCATTTTTATCTAATCCATTTTGATGGCTTGCTAAAAAAGTGCAAACCGAAAAAGCGAGTGTGTGTGCTTTTTAAGGCAAAAGACATTTATGAGAGCTTAAATTTTTCACTAATATTGATTTTAAGGAAGGCAGGCAATCCGCTCGCGGATTGCCTGCGTTTGTTCACCCGCTAAGCGGGTGGTTCCGGAAAGGCTTTTTTCTGTCGATTCTGCGCATAGCCAATACCAATTTTTGAATTTAGTTTTTTTGACACTCTGCTGTCCGTTATGCGAAAATCCGCATGACGGACAGATTTTTCATTCTGCCGGAGCTTTCCTTGCAACGCTGAACTTTACCTCATGACTGCCGCCGTCAAGAGCGAAGCGAAAGGCAAAAATATCATCGGTGTATATACGCTCGCCATCGAGCACTATCATATCCCTTTCGCCCAAACGCACCTCTATGCCGTATGCCGTTTTTCCGATGCTCACATCGAGCGAAAAGGTATCAAAATATTCCGAGAGGCACGGGTGGAGTGTGAAATACGCCCCTCTCATGCAAAAGCCGCAGAGATATTTTATTATCGCCGTGCGGTACCACCCCGCCGCACCCGTATACCAGCTCCAGCCACCTCTGCCCATATGGTCAGGGTTTGCATAGATATCGCCCGCCATGACATACGGCTCTATCCTGTATCTTTCGCGCAGGAAGCCGTCACGTGTGCGAAGCGTCGGATTTATCTCGAAAAGCACCCTTGTGCCTGCGTGATATTCGCCTGCGGCAAGAAGCCCGAGCGCCGCCCAGACTGCGGCATGGGTATACTGTCCGCCGTTTTCGCGCAGTCCCGCAAGATAACCCTTGATATATCCGGGCGAATTTCTGCCCGAAACAAAAGGCGGAGAGAGTAGGCGCCACAGCTTATATCTCTCGCTGTAGAGCAGGTCATACGAGGTTTTTGCCGCTGCACTCACGCGGCGCCGCTCCTCCTCATCGCCACCGAGAAAATACATGTCAAATGCGGCAAAAGCCTGCGAGAGCGCGTCTGTTTTGCATTCGTCGCAGTCGCGTGAGCCGAGCTTGTCGCCGTTATCATAGTAAGCGCGAAGAAATCTGTCGCCCTCAAAGCAGTTTACTGCCGCCGCGTGAAGCATGCGGCTCTTTTCGCGCAGAAAAAGCGCCGTTTCATGCTCGCCCCTCATATCGCAGATATCGGCAAAGCGGAAAAGCACTATCGCCGCAAACTGCGTAAGCCATACGCTCTCGCCCTTTCCCTGCGAGCCGACGGTATTCATGCCGTCGTTCCAGTCGCCGTCGCCTATTTTGGCAAGCCCATGCGCGCCGATGCCGTCAAGAAGCCGATAGAGAGCCCGCAGGCAATGGCGATAGATATCCTCTCGCTCGTCGGATGGCGGCACTCTCTCATATCTTTCATGCTCCTCCGGCGAGAGCGGCACGGAAGAAAGATAACGCACGCTCACATCAAGTATCGCGCCGTCGCCGGTCGCCGTAATATATTCGGAGACGGCATAAGGAAGCCAGAGCATATCATCGGAGCAACGCGTGCGTACTCCTTGATCGAGCAGAGAAAAATCGCGCACGCTATGCCACCAATGAAACACATCGCCCTCGGGAAACTGATGTGCCGCACAGCGGATTATCTGGTATTTTGCCTCCTCGGGAGCCTCCGCCAGAAGCGAAAGCGTATCCTGAAGCTGATCGCGAAAGCCCCATGCGCCGCCCACCTGATAAAAGGCGGCTCTGGCATAGAGGCGGCTTGCCCTTACCTGATAGGGAATCCATTTGTTTACGCTCAGATCAAAGAGTGCGTCGCCGCTACCGAGCTTTATCATGTTCCTCTCCTCATCATGCACCATGCCGCGGCAAAGATAGCGGTGCGCTCCGTTTACCGAGAGGTAGAAAACGGCGCTTTCGCTATGGGAGAGTGCGAAGCGGACAGCCGCCGCCGCGATGTCCTCCGTGCCGAGCGAGAGCCGCTCGCCGCTGGCAAGTGCTATGCCGTCTGTATATGTCGCCGTGCCTATATGCCCGCCGACACCGACCGTGACAAAGAATCGCCCCGTGCCGTAGTCCGCAAGAGCCGAAAGCGAAATCTCGCTTTCGCTCTTTTCATAGTGTATCATGCCCGTCGGTGCGCCCATATCGGGCGTCACGGCATAGTATGCCATGCAGTAAACAGGTTCGCCGTGCCGCGACTCAAGCGTAAGCTCTATTCTCTTCACGGGAAATCTGCCGCAGATGCCGACCTTAACCGTGTAGTCTATATATGAAAGGAGTGTGCCGTAATACTGCGCATCCGAGAAAGTATAATTTACCCTCGCGGCACAGGCGACAAGGTCATAATCCGTATATTCACCCGTCTCATGAGCCGAGGCAAATATGCGCAGGCAGAGCCGCTCGCCCCTGTCCTCACGCATATTGTCGGCGCAGTGCGGCGAGAGCCTGCGCAGTGCGGAATTTGAAAAATAAGTGAAGCCGAGCGAATTTTCACTTACCACCGTGCCGAAGGCTCTGCCCGCAAGCACATGGGTAAAAGGCGCTCCTCCGTGCGGCTTTATAAAAGTGTAGCCATCCTCATGAAAGACGCCCGTGCCGATACTCTCTACGGCTTTTATCTCCGGATTTTGTGCCGTAGAATAAGGCTCGGTTTTCACGGCGGACATCAGACTGCGCCCGAAATCGGGCGAAATCTCGATATTTCTCTGCTCCGACCTTGCATAAACCGCAGGCTCTATCCTGCAATCGAAATATACGCGGCAGATGCGCCGCATGAAATAGCGCATTTCCTCAGTCAGCAGGCTGTCGTTTATCGTGAAGATGCCGTTTTCCGAGCCGAGAAATGCGCGGCAACCAAGCTCGCCTATGAGCTCGTTTATCCGCTTTTCAAGCGGTCTGTTGTAGAGGTCACGCTCGGCATGGAGAATAGCGAAATCATAGCGAACTCCGCGTATGCACATATATTTGAAAAGAAGCAGGAGTGTTTCCAGATTGTGCAGCTTCTCCTCGCCGGAGTCCCCGATATAGGCGATGACTATCGGCGAATCGCCCGATATGCCGAACCGCCAAAGCTCGCTCTGCTTTGCGGGATGCTTTTTCAGCCGCTCTATCGCCGCGCTCTGTCCTTCGCTTCTGTATACCCGCGGCATGAAAATCCCCGCGAGGATATATTTTTCGAGTGCCGTCGCTTCCCTGCTGTTGCCCGCGGCAAAATGCTGGAGCCGCGCTATCTCGCGCATACCTGCGTCCGCGCCGCGCTTTTCCTTTTCACAGGATGAAAGCTCAAAGAGCAGATCGTCCGAATTGCGGGAGCAACCCATGATAAATTCCGCCGTGTCCTCGCCGCGGCGGAATACAGCCCTCATGCGGCAGGCGGGAACAATGCAGGCGCCGACGCGGTTTCCGCATTCGCGCGATGCAAGCGCGGCGATATCGGCATCACTGTAGGCAAGCGGCAATATGGCATCGCGCATCGTGTCACAGCCCGCCTCTTTTCCGCGCGTCACCTTCAGTGCAAGAAAACGGAAAGGGCGGTTTTCGCTCCTTTTCCGCCTTGAGAAGAGCAGGATATGCTCTTCCTCAAAATATCTGCTTCCGATGAAGAGATTTTCAAAGCTCTTGTGCGCACGGTATGCGCGTTCTTCCGCCATCACAGGCTCGAAATATAGCATGGCGGAAGCATTTTTGTATTCGCCGTTTATTTTTGCCGTTATTCTGAAAATCTCGCGGTTCGGCAGAACCTCGGCACGCAGACCGATGCTTCTTATCGCCTCACCCTCGCCGAAAAGCGCACGATATTCCACCGCACCGCAGGAGGAGGCAAATTCATATTTTTCCGCCGTCACATCTCCCATCCCGAGCGGATAGGCAAAATATGTCTTTTCGTCGATGAGGAATACAACGCGAAAACCGCCGGAAAGCGAGAAAGTATCAAAATCCGACAGGGCAACGGCATCTCTGCCGTCATAAAATGCCATATGTCCCGATGATGAGGCGACTATCCTGCTCTTGTTGTTTGAGGCAAGTGCAAGCTCGGGCGATATAATGCCGCGACTGCAGTGAAAGCCCTCGGCATGCTCCCCGCTTTTTTCGTCATATACATCCGTGCGCACAGGGCGCACCTTTTCTCTGTATATGCGCACCGGCGCACGCTTCGGCACACTCGGTATGCGCTCCGAAAGCAACTCTCTTGACGCCCTCATACGCGGACTGCGCATGAAGCGGCGCACGAATATATCATCAAGACAGTAGTTTGCACAAGCGACGATACTCATGCCCATATGATGCGCCATATAGCTGCGTATCACGGCGTATCCGCCGCCCACGCGGGTGCTGTCCATATCGAGCGCCTCATAAAAGCCGTATTTGCCGTACATTCCGAGTGCTTCAAGCTCGCGCAGATTATGCAGGACAGCATCCGCGCCGTATTCAAGCATGAGAAAGCTTGAATACGGTGATACGCAGGCACCGTTTTCACAGGCGGGGTCGAGCGCCAGCTTTTCCAGCCCGAAGGCGCGATACTGATAATTCATATGCGAATCGAAATTGTAATATCCGCTCTCGGATATGCCGAAAACACGGCGGGTATGCCCGCCCGCCTGCTTTGACACGGTGCTTTCCGCCTGCGTGGCAAAAGCATATTCGAGTGCGGCATGAGAAAGGCTTCCCTTTTTGTGCGGCAGGAGCAGAGCAGGCATGAAATATTCAAAAGCCGTTCCGCTCCATGAAGCAAAGCCGAGTCTGCCTCCGCCGCCTATGGCAAGGCGCGAAAGCGAAAAGAAGCTCTCAGGCGGTGCGAAGCCTGCCGCTGTGGCATAATATTGCGTGGTGCGGAACTCGCTCATGAAGGTATCGTAATATGAGCTTCCGTATGTGCCGTTTTTCGCATTGTAGCCGATATAGAAAAGGCGCTTTGCCTCGCAGTAGAGAGCCGTGAAATCGGCGCGTGAGATGAATTTTTCATAGAGCGCGATATCGGAGAGCAGACGCGGCTCCTGTGAGGCGTATTCGCGCAGTCCCTCGCAGAAGGCGACGAGTGCCGTGACAAAATTGCCGCTGTCCACGCTTGAAACAAAGGGCTCGCCTATCGCCGAGAGCGTGGAGATATCATACCAATTATAGAGATGTCCGCGCCATGAGAGCAGTTTTTCTATGCTTTTACCGCTCTTTTCGGCATAGAAATGGAGCTTCTCGGAATCAATGAAATCAAAATCGCGTGCCGCAAGCAAAGATAGCAGATAGAGCCCGATATTCGTCGGAGAGGTGCGCATGGCGGTGCGCTCCTCCGGCGAAATCTGATAATTATCTGGCGGCAGGAAATTCGTTTCCTCAGAGACATGAGCCGCAAAGAAGCGCCACATATCCCTCGCATAGGAGCGGACGGTATTTTTGCTTTTTTCGCTCCTGCGCTTTTCCTCGGGCAGACTTTTTGAAGCCGCGATAATCACAAGCGGGAAGCAAAGCCAGAGAAAGCCGAAAAACTTCGCCGAGGGCGCGGGGACAAGCATCGCCGCGGCACCTATGAGAACAGATGGCAGAAGCGAGCGAATAAGCGCCGCCGTACCGTGTTTTTTCGCCGCGCTCTGCGATGCCGTCTGCCACTCGAGCAGATGCCTGCCGCTTATCGTCATTCGGTAAAGCGCGGTAATGAAGGCGCGTGCGAAAACATACGCCTCATGCGCCGAGGCAAGCAGGCGCATGAGCATAACCGAGAGAGTGCCGCCTGTTCTTCCGCGCTCCCCGCTCTCGAGGATGAGTTTGCGCAGCATCGGGAAAATCAGATACAGCGAGGCGAAAACAGCGGCGAACGCCGCCGTTTTCCGTCCCGCAAGAGCCGAGAGAAATACCGAAAGCACAAGCATGAGCGGAGCGGATTCTCTTATCGCATTGTCCGCTGTTTTATAGCGGGAAAGCCTGCTCATGGGATTTTTTATTTTTTCTCCGTCCCTGCGTCTGACGCTCCCGAGAACATACGGCAGAGCCTGCGTATCACCGCGAATCCAGCGGTCCTGCCGTGAATAATACGAGGTGAAGTCCGCCGGAACATCATCGGAGAGTGAAAGCCCGCGGTAAAGCGCACATGAGAGCATATTTCCCTCGAGCAGGTCATGACTGAGTATGCGCCCGTCGGGGAAGAAATCGGGTATCACCTCGCAAAAGGCGGAAATATCTATCATTCCCTTGCCGCAGAAAGAGCCGGAACCGAAAACATTCTGATATATATCAAAAGAGGCGCCGGAATACACATCCATTCCGCCGATACCGAAATAAAGCTCGGCAAAGCGCGTTTTCGACGAGGATTCGAGACTGATATCCGTGCGCGGCGCGACTATGGCATAGCCCTTTTTTACTATGCGGCGCTTTTCGTCTGTCACGGGCTTGTTCATCGGATGTATCATAACGCCGAGCATATCGGAAACGGCACCGGGGTTCAGGCGCGTATCCTCATCGAGCGTGAGCAGATATTCCACCGCGTGCGTGTCGGCTTTTCCATAAGCAATAATATCGCTTTCGCCGCCGCGAAGATATCTGCAAAGCCCGATTATCGCGCCGCGCTTGCGTTCTCTGCCCATGTAGGCGTTCTCGCCCTCGCAAAAGTGCCGCTCGCGCAGGAAAAGCATAAAGTGCTCGCCGTATTTGGCATTCAGCGCGTCTATTCTTCTCTTGATATAATCTATGCGTCCGTCGTCCTCCGGCAGGCTCTTTTTATCCGCCGCCTTGAGGTCGCAGAGGAGCGCGAAAATATAGTTTTCATCGCTGTTTGTCAGATAATGGTCCTCAAGCCGCGTTATCAGCTCGCCGTCGTGCTCCTCGCCGAGAAGAAGCGTCGGCACGGCTACCATCACCTTGTGTTCGCGCAGCTTTTCCCCGGCGGAAATCGACGGCAGCAGGCACTGCCCCGACTGCACAAAGAAATCGCGTATCAGCTCTTTTACAAATTCGTATATCGGAATAATAAGCGGAAGCGAGAGCAGAAATGCGCTCCCGCCGCCCGCGAGCACCGCGAAAAGCAGGGTAAAAAGCGCCGTGAAAGCAAAGAGCAGAATAAAATATACCCTGCCCGCAAAGCCGTCTTTTTTCAGTAATATCTCGCCGATATGAACGCCGCGCTCCGCCGCTTCGCCGGCAACCTCCGCGGCATATGACGCTTCGCCCATGCCCGAGAGATAAGCCCTCTCCGCCGTTATGCGCAGATATGCTCTCTTTGTTTCGTCGCTGCAATAGCGGTATACATCGGCTTTTTCGCCGTAATAAATTCTCGAGGCGGCGCAGAGTGAGGATGACAAGTCGCCGAGCCTCATCTCCGATATCACTCCGAGCATGCCGCAGATGCGACGCATAGAGGCGGCATATCCGAGGCTGTCGGCATATTTTTCCGCGAGTTTGAGAATAAGTGCCGAGGGAAGAAGCGACAGCATGATATATGAATATCCCTCTGCGGGCGCACGCGCGGTAAGGCTTTCTCTCACTGTGCGCTCCGAGATACTCTCCTCGGCGTAAATCCCCTCAAGTATCTCATCCGCCGCGGCAAAAAGCTCCCTGTGTCGCGAAAAATACGCCTCGCGTTCTATCGTCTTTATCGCAGATATCGCCGCATCGTATATTTTCGGAAATGTTGTCTTAGCCACGCCCGCGCAGTCGCTCTCTTCCGCATACAGCCTTTCCTCCGAAGCGGACAGCTCCCTCATCATTTTTCTGTATTTTCCGAGACGCACCGCCCCCGAAAACGAGAGGGAAAACGCCGCCGCGCTTCTTTTTTCCGCTCCTTTTGCTTCTGACATATAATGCTCCGTATGAAAAATATTTTCATATATTATAGGCAAAAAGCGGGATTTATATGCAAAAACCGACAAGCGCGCCGCTTGTCGGTAAAGATGCGATTTTCTTATTTGCTTTTGATTTTGATTTGTCGGCTTTCTGCCGCATCGGTAGCGGAGAAGGCGCCCCTGTCATAATAAAGCATTGACGCCATATCCCACATCATTCGATTACAAGCCCGTATTTCCCATCGGAAATAAGTATACTTCCCTCGCCATCGGCATATTCCGCGGCATAGCCAAGAATCACCGAGCCGCGCGCGGCACTTATCTTCTCCTTGTATTTTGCCCCGTGCGAGCCATAGACCCGAAGTTTTGCACCATCAGCCTCCGCATAAAATTCCGGAAGCTCGGACATGCCCGCTCCGATATAGAAAAGCTTCTTTTCTCCGTCTATCTCAACCGAAAAATACGGAATTCTGTGCACAGAGCGCCTGATGCGCAGATATTCGGGAAAGAATATCCGCATTTTGCCGATGTCCGCATACGCATTCCTGCCGTATACGAAAACTTCTGTCCCGTGTGCCGCGGCTTCCGCTTTCAGCTTATCGAGATATTCCTCCTCGGCTTCCGTCTGCGGAGCAGGAACAGCAACGGAACCGAGCTTTATCACAGAGCAGAGCTTGCCGAGAGAGGCGGCATGATATCTGTGCAGATGCGAATATACAAGCAGGTCTATCTTTTCGCCGTTCAGAGCGTAGACCTCGTCGCTCATGCTCCGCGCAAAGGAATACGAACCGCCCGATATATCGAGAACCGCCGTTCTGCCACCGTAGCGTATCACTATACCGTCATTTCTCGCACTGTTCAGGATCTCGGTCTGTGCCTTGCCGTAAAAGGCGCCTTCATATAAGCCGACGCTCACACCGAAAGCAACGGCAAGCACGGCAAAAAGCGCGGCGGCACGACGGAATTTTATACTCCTGCCGAACATAAAGACGAAAATAAGCACGAGAAGCGCCACCACAAAATACCTGCCGAAAGGATAACGGAGCGAAACATATATCCCCTCAAAATCGGCAAGAAAGCCCGCGAGCGTGAGCATCAGCTTTGTCAAAGCCGAAGCAACTGCGGCGAGAGCCGCGCCGAGCAGAGGCACGCCGCCGAATATCAGTACAAAAAGCAAAATCGGGAGCAAAATCTGTACTATCGGTATAAGCAGAAGAGAGGCAAGCGGCGCCGCAAGCGAGAAATTACCGTAGCATATAAAAATGACAGGCATTGTAAAAGCCGTTACAACAAGTGAGGTCAGGACAAGCGAGATGATATAATTGAGCGCGGAAACGAGGAAATTTCTCACGCGCGAATATGTCCTTCTCGTATTGTGCAGTTTTATCGGCGAGAGCACGGGAGAGAAAAGCGTTATTCCGAGCGTCGCGGAAAAAGACAGCCACAAGCCGATATCATATACAGACGAGGGAGAAAGCACAAATATCAGCGATAAGGCAAGCATGAGCGAGGTCGGCGTATCGCTGTCGGCAAAGAAGGCACCCGAGAGCGCGAGACAGATGAACATGATGCACGAGCGCACGACGGAAGCGGATGCGCCCGTCACCATCGCAAAAGCGCAGACCGCAGGGATAAGCAGAAGCATTTTTATCCTCTTGCTTATCGGGAGCGGCGCGAGCAGCAGCATGAAGGCAAAGGTGAGCACGCTGATATGCAGTCCGCTCACGGCAAGCACATGGGAAAAGCCTATTCTGCGGAAATCGAGCTTTATCTCACCGGAAATATCGCTTCTCTCTCCGAGCAGCATTGCCTTCGCGAGAGAAAGCGTATCACCCTCAAGCCTATCCGCAAGAAGCGAGGAAAATTTGCCCTGCGCTCGTCCGAAAAAGCCTTCTTTCGCCTCGCCGAAATCAAGTATACTGCTCTCGGTGAAATTTATTCTCGCTCTGATTTCCTTGCTCTTATAGTAGATTTCGCGCTCCTCAGACGCTATGCCGCAAAAGCGAACACTATCGCCCGCTTCAAAATCCGCATCATAGTCGGCTTCGCAAAGACAGAGTATTTCGCGCCCGCTCTCGTTTATGCTTATCGTGTAAACGCTGTAATAGCCGGCGCTTCCCTCCACGCTTTTCACCGTACCGATATATTCGCGCGTCTCGCCTGAAAAGAAACTCTCCGGCACGGCGGAGATATATCTCTGCCCATGGAATATGCCGAGCGCGAGCGCAAGAAGCGCGAAAACGATATAAAGCACCCTGTATGTGCCGAGCCTACCGAGTCTTTTCATCACCGCGGCGTATACGACAAATGAAATGGCTGTCGCCGCGGCAAAAGCAAGGCAAAAATAAAGAGGAAGCACCGCACGAAGACAGAAAGCCGCCGTGAATACAAAAAGTATACCGAACAGTCTTCTTCCGCGCAATACTTCCATGATTATTTCCTCGCAGTGATAAATGTCTTTTTTACTATCAGAATTTATTTACAAAATCTATAAATCTGTCGAAAGCGGCAATGCCCTTCTCATCGCGTTTGAATACACCGCAGTCGCAGAGTACACGCACGAATGTATTTCCGGTCTCCCGCAGCAGGATATCGTTTATATTTTCGGGCGTGATATCGTAGCTCCCGCGGAAGCTCTCAAACCATGCGGCGTGCTTTGCTGTCTCGGGTATATCGGCAATATTTTTGCCTGCAAGCACGGCGTCGGCAACTGCGGCAAGCTCCTTTTTCAGGCGGGATGGCAGCACGGCAAGACCCATTACCTCGATAAGCCCGATATTCTCTTTCTTTATATTATGATATTCGGGACGCGGATGGTAAAGTCCCATCGGGCGCTCAGGCGTGGTCAGATTGTTGCGAAGCACGAGGTCGAGCTCGTATTCGCCGCCGCGGCGACGGGCTATCGGAGTTATCGCATTGTGTTTCCCTTTTTCCGTTTCGGCGAAAATTGTCACGGACTTATCGCTGTAGGCACTCCATGCGTCGAAAATCTTCGCGGCAAGTCGCTGTATCCCGGCTCTCTCGGGGCTTGATATGCGGATGACGGAAAGCGGCCATTTCAGCGTTTTTGCCTTCACGTTTTCAAAGCCCGCAAAGTGAAACTCCCTGTCTGCCTCGGCGCGCTCCATGGCAAATTCATATCTGCCGCCCTGCATATGGTCGTGCGTGAGTATGGAACCGCCGACTATCGGCAGTCCCGCATTGCTTCCTATGAAATAGTGCGGAAAAATATCTATAAAGTCGAGCATACGCTCCACCGTTTTCACGCAGACATTCATCGGCGTATGCTCGGCGGAGAGCGCTATGCAGTGTTCATTGTAATAGACATAGGGCGAATATTGGAAAAACCACTTTTCCCCGCCGAGAGTGATGGGAATAAGGCGGTGATTTTCTCTTGCGGCGGCGCTCATATTTCCCGCATAGCCCTCGTTTTCGGGGCAGAGAGCGCATTTCGGATAGCTTGATTGCTGCTGCATTTTGGCAAGGGCAATATCCTTCGGATCTTTTTCCGGCTTGGAGAGATTTATCGTTATATCTATCTCGCCGAATTCGCTCGGCACGGTCCAACGTATATCCTTCTTCACGCGGTATGTGCGGATATAGTCCGTATTTTTGCTGAAATTATAATAGAAATCCGTCGCCGCCTCGGGGGATTTTTCGTATTCGCTTCGGAATTTCGCGATGACCTCTGAGGGGCGCGGCGTGAGAAGCCCCATCAGGCGCGTATCAAAAAGATCGCGGCGAACCACGCTTCCCTTTTCCGCGATTATACCCTTTTCCTCGGCGATATCGCAGAGTGCGCCGAGTATCTCCTCAAGCGATGCCGCAGGCACCTCTCCCGGATCCTCATAGCTCTGCTCGCCCATCGCGTCAAGCAGGAGGTTTGTCGCATATATCCTGTCCGCCTCGGTGATGAGCTTCTTTTCCGCTCCGTAGTTTACAAGCTGTTTTATTCTCTCGCTTATCATTTTTTAAAATCCTTCTTTTCTCTTGTATAGTCCTTCTTTTCGTTTTTGAAAAACTGGTAGAAGCTGCACGGTATCATGCCGTTATAGAGCTTGCGCTTCTTGTCCGCGCGCCTGCCGTACAGCCGCTCGAAGCTCTCATTTGATGTGATGACATATATCTGCCATGAACCGAGCCGCGCAAAGCTCTTTCCCATATCGCGATAAAGCTTTTCCGATTCGGTGATGGTAGAGAGCCGCTCGCCGTATGGCGGATTGCAGACTATCGTGCCGCGCCTGCCGTCCGCCTTTATATCGAGTGCATTCTTTTCAAAAACCTTTATATATTTTTCCATGCCCGCCTGACGGACGCAGGTCGCGGCGAGCTTTACCGCGCTCCATTCGCAGTCGGAAGCGTAGGCTTCAAAGGTTGTCTCCGTATTTATCGCCTCGCGCGCTTCTTTTCTCGCGCTCTCCCATATCTCCTTGCCTATGAAAGGAAATTCCTCCGCGGCAAAGCCTCTTTTCAGTCCCGGTGCCGTATTTGTCATCAGCATAGCCGCCTCTATCGGTATCGTTCCCGAGCCGCAGAAGGGATCCCAGAAAAGCACGTCCTCTCGCGGTCGCGCCATCTTGACCATGGCGGCGGCAAGCGTCTCGCGCAAAGGCGCGGGTGCATTCTGCGGGCGATAGCCGCGCTTGTGAAGCGCCACACCCGAGGTGTCTATCATCAGGCTCGCTCTGTCCTTCAGTATGAAAAATTCTATCTGATATTTTATTCCCGTTTCGGGCATGTAGGAAAGCCCGTAAGCCTCGCCCAGTCTTGTCGCCATCGCCTTTTTGATGATGCTCTGACAATCGGGGATGCTTGTCAGCAGGCTTTTCACCGAGTGACCCTTTACGGGGAAAGCATCGTTTCTGCCTATCAGGCTCTCCCATGCTATCGCCTTGGTGCCGTCAAAAAGGTCGGTGAAATTCATCGCGTCAAATTCGCCCATCTTTATATAAAGGCGCTCCGCCGTGCGAAGCCGGATATTGCACCGCGCAACAGCCGCTTCGTCTCCCTCAAAGGTTACTCTGCCGTCTATCGTTTCGATGCGCTTATAGCCGAGCGCGTCTATCTCCTCGCCGAGGAATTTCTCCAGCCCGAAAAGGCAGGTCGCCACAAGTGTCAGTTTCATAGTTTATTTCCTTTTCTTATATCAAGTCTGCCCGATTTTTCAAATTTCTCCGCATTTTCGAGCATCCGCTCCGCATCAAAAACCGTAACGGAGGAATTTTTTATATGCCGCATTATTTTATCTATGCTCTCAAATTCTATGCCCTCGTATATGACATGCATAGCCATTATCACGGCTCCGTGCGCCACTATCGCAAAATCTCCCTCCGATTTTTCGCAGGCACGGCGAAGCTCGGGGATTATGCGGCGCGTGAGGTCTATATACGATTCGCCCTCGGGAATCTGTGCTGTGCGGTCATGATTCCATGTTTTAAACTCCGCGGGGTATTTTTCCGTTATTTCCTTCCAGCTCAGCCCTTCCCAAAGTCCGAAGGACATCTCCTGAAAATCCGTCACCGCCTCGGGGGTAAGCGAAAACTCAGAGGCGACTATCTCTGCCGTTTTATATGCGCGCGCAAGCGGACTTGTGAAAATTTCCGTGGGAATATACCCTTGCGTTCGCATTTCCGCGGCAAGCGCATATGCGCTTTTCACTCCCTCTTCGTTTAGCGGGATGTCTGTTCTGCCCTGAATTTTTCCAATGCTGTTCCACTCGGTTTTTCCGTGGCGTATGGCAAAAATCCTCATATTCTCACCCCTTTTGACAAAATATCAACTAATTTTATATTTTATCATAAAAAAGCGCAAATATCAAGTGCCCGCACACAAAAAACACGAAAAAGGCGGTGCCGGTGTACCGCCTTTATCTTTTATTTGTCTCTGCTTATCTCTGCACGGTTCTGTGAAGTGCCATTGCTTTTTTATAAAGCTCCTCTGTGGCAATTCTTGCCTTTGCCACGGGAATATGCCCTTTCGGAAAACAATAATACAACCGCTTGCTGTCGCCTATGCAAATCATATCGCCTATCTCATACCAGTAATAGTCGGCATAGAGGCTGTAGGAAACCTGCGGCTGCTGCATGTAGTCAAGTGCGCCGTCGCATCCCGTCAGGTGAAAACCCTCTGCGCTGTGCACGAGTCTGCCGCTTCCGATGCGGTATATGCTCTTATAATCCACCATCATACAGATGTCAACTTCACTTTCCATGCGGTAGCTTCCGCTCTCTATCTCCCCGCGCACGCATTCGCGCTCCCATGCATACCAGTCGGGAATATGCGCAAATGTATCCCCGCCCGAGAGGTCGCGGAGCGTGCCGTATTCATCCAGCTCCCACCTGTGACCGCAGGCATGGCAGGTAAGCTCCGTTCCTTTGCCTGCCATATCCTCTTCGGAACCGCAGACGGGGCATTTGTAGAGCACACGCTCCAGATGGTCCGCACGAAAAGGCTCCGTCACGGCGATTTTATTTTCCTTCTGCCATCGGAAGTAGTCAAAATCAAATTCACGGCGCAGTATATCATTCAGCTCCTCCGGCGATTTCTCCGCTATCTCCTCGGGAGAGAGCAGATATTTCATCTCGGCAGAGACCTTTACATCTCTTTTCTGCAAGCCGTTGTAAAGCGGGTCATATGAGAAAGCGCCGTGTGTGCGTATCATGACGACAGGTACCTTCAGAAGCTTCAGGCATTGACCGAGCGTATCGGGAAGCGGCGTGCCTGTTCCGTCAAAGCTGTAGCTCGCCTCGGGATACATGAGCACGGAGCTTTTCAGCTTGCGCAGTGAATATATCATATCCTTGAGAAGCATAACCTCGGGCACAAATTTCTTTTTCGGGATGCAACCGAGCCGCTTCATCAGCCACAGCTTGCCGACAAATCCGTCCTGCGTGCAGACTATCTGAAAAGGCTTCGGATATATGATATGCGAAGCTATCCCGAGGTCGATAAAGCTGGAATGATTCATCAGATAAAGACACGGCTGATTTTTTCCGAGTCGCTCCATGCCCGTTTTTGTATATGTAAATTTTGTTTTCTTAAGCTCGCCGAGCCCCGCCATATACATCAGTGTGCGGAAAATAATATTCGGCTTGTGCGGGTGAAATCGCGGAGCCGTCGGCTTTGCCATCACCTCTTCGTAGCTGCAATCCCTGACTTTGATTTTCATAATAATACTCAGCTTTCATCCGAAACGAAATCTTTTTATATATTATACAGTGCTTTCGGGGAAATGTAAAGAGAAATTTTCTTCTAATGAACCAAAGCGGCTCAAGTCAGCTAAAAGCATAAGCCCCGACGGGATTTTCCGTCGGGGCTTATGCTTTATACATTTGTATATTACTTATTTATTCATCTCATCGCGGACAGCCTTGAAGCAGTCGACGACATATTTCAGCTGTTCCTTTGTATGGGAAGCACAGACCTGCGTGCGGATTCTCGCCTTGCCCTTCGGCACTACGGGATATGAGAAAGCGACGACGTAAACGCCCTTTTCCATCATGCGGCGGGCAAATTCGCCTGCCGTCTTTTCGTCATAGAGCATAACGGGAACGATAGGATGCGTACCCTCGATTATATCGAAGCCCGCCTCCGTGAGAAGCGAACGGTAATATTTCGTATTCTCCTCAAGTCTGTCGCGCAGCTCCGTCGTCTCGGAAAGCATATCTATAAGCTTGGAGGTTGTAGCCGCGATGGCGGGAGCAAGAGAATTGGAGAAGAGATACGGACGGCTTCTCTGACGGAGAAGGTCTATTATCTCCTTTCTGCCGGAGGTGAAGCCGCCGGAAGCACCGCCGAGCGCCTTGCCGAAGGTGGAGGTGATGATATCAACTCTGCCCATCACGCCGCAATGCTCGCTCGTGCCCTTGCCGTGTGCGCCGACAAAACCGGAAGCATGGCTGTCATCAACCATCACAAGCGCACCGTATTTCTCCGCGAGGTCGCATATCCCCGCGAGGTTTGCGATGATACCGTCCATGGAGAAAACGCCGTCTGTAGCGATAAGCTTGATTCTCGCGCCTGCCGCGTCGGCCTCCTTCAGCTTTGCCTCAAGGTCATCCATGCTGTTGTTCTTATAGCGGTATCTCATTGCCTTGCAGAGGCGGACACCGTCGATTATGCTGGCATGGTTCAGCTCATCGCTGATAACGGCATCCTCTGCCGAGAGCACCGTTTCAAAAAGACCGCCGTTTGCATCAAAGCATGAGGAGTAAAGTATCGTATCCTCCGTGCCGAGGAAGCTGCTTATCTTCGCTTCAAGCTGCTTGTGGATATCGAATGTACCGCATATGAAGCGAACACTCGCGCATCCGTAGCCGCGGCTTCTGTATGAAGCAATCGCCGCCTCAATCAACTCCTCGGAATCGGCAAGACCGAGATAGTTATTGGCGCACATATTTATCATCTTTGTGCCGTCTGCCGTGGTGACGGCGGAGCTCTGCGGAGATGCTATGACTCTCTCGCCCTTGAAAAGCCCGTCTGTCTTTATTTTTTCGACCTCGCTCTTATAAAAAGCAAGTGCATCTGTTTTATTCATATTTTACCTCCTCAGCCGAGCTTTGTCCAGTCGAGCACAACCTTGCCGGAATTGCCGCTGTTCATCGCCTCAAAGCCCTTTTCGTAATCCATTATATCAAAGCGGTGCGTGATGATAGGCTCGAGATTGAAGCCGCCGTGAATCATAGCCGCCATCTTATACCATGTTTCAAACATTTCTCTGCCGTAGATGCCCTTTATCCAGAGTCCCTCAAAAACTATCTTGTCCCACGGGATCTGCATATCGTTTTTCGGTATGCCGAGCATAGCCATTTTGCCGCCGTTTTCCATTGAGTTTATCATCTGGTTGAAGGCTATCGGGCTGCCCGACATCTCAAGACCCACATCAAAGCCCTCGTGGATATCGAGGCTCTTCATAACCTCGCGCAGATCTTCGTTTTTCGTATTGACAGCCGCGCTCACGCCGAATTTCTTTGCGAGATTCAGGCGGTAATCATTGATATCGGTGATTACGACATTGCGCGCACCGCAGAAGCGCGCGATGCCGGCAGCCATGATGCCGATGGGACCTGCACCCGTGACAAGCACATCTTCACCCACGAGATTAAAGGAAAGCGCGGTGTGAGTAGCATTGCCGTACGGGTCGAAGATGGCATAGAGATCATCGGGTATCTTATCGTCGCAGAGATAAACATTTGTCTGCGGGATAACGAGATACTGGGCAAATGCGCCGTCGCGATTTACGCCGACGCCCTTTGCTTCGCGGCAGAGATGACCCTTGCCCGCGAGGCAGTTGCGGCATTTGCCGCATACGATATGACCCTCGCCGGTGACTCTGTCTCCGACCTTGTATGCCGTGACGTTTTCGCCTACCTCAACTATCTCGCCGACATATTCATGACCTATGGTCATGGGAGTATGTATGGTTTTTTGGCTCCATTCATCCCAGTTGTAGATATGCAGGTCAGTGCCGCAGATGGCAGTCTTGCGTATCTTTATCTTTACGTCGTTTTTACCGCATTCGGGAACGGGTACTTCACGCATCCAAAGCCCTCTTTCGGGGCGTTCCTTAACAAGCGCAATCATTTTTTCCATAATACAGTATCCCCTTTTTTCAAGGCAAGCCGCCTTTTATAATTACGATTTGATTATATACCTCTCTTTCCTATATGTCAAGTAAGTATAATGTTAAGTTTATAAAAAATTTTCATAAATCTCAAAAATGGTATGGATTTTCGCTTTAAATAGTGCTATAATATATAAAATAAATGATATCAAACATTTGCCGAAAGGCGGCAAGGAGGGATAAATGTCAAATTTCAGAAAAGCACGGATAAACGATGAATTTTTGCGTACCGTTGCCGATGCTCTGCGCTCGGTAAAGGATCCGCGCGTGAGCTCGCATATGATAACGGTCACACAATGCGACGTTTCCGGCGACCTCAAATACGCGAAGATATATTTTTCGCTTCTCGATTCCGATGAAGAGACTGTAAAAGAAGTAAAGCAGGGGCTGAAAAGTGCCCGCGGACTCATCCGCCACGAGATAGCGACAAAGCTCAATATGCGCATCACACCCGAGCTCACATTCATATACGACAATGCGATAGAGCGCGGCGCAAACATATTCAGGCTGCTTAAAGAAACGCACATCGACGAATCCGCTTCCGATACGGATTCGGAGGGTGGCGATGATGAATAATTCCAATTCATCCGTGAAAGCCGTTTGCAGGCTTCTCGCGGAAAACGATAATTTTGCCGTATATACACACGAAAATCCCGATGCGGATACCGTAGGCTCCTGCTTCGCGCTCGTCCGTGCGCTGAGGCTCTCGGGCAAAAAGGCTTATCCCGTCTGCTGTGACAGAATCCCCGTTTCGCTCACATTCTTAACAGGCGGGGAGCGCGATTTTTCCGAGGAAGATCTTCCGGAGGATTTTTCTCCGACATTCCGCATAAGCGTGGATGTCGCTTCACCGAGCCAGCTCGGGAAATATATGGGGCGCGCAAAGGAAATGCTCCTCGTGCTTGACCATCACAGAACTCATGAGTCATATTCTCCGGTGCGCATAGTCGACCCGCAGGCAGCAGCCTGTGCCGAGATAGTCTATCGCATAGTCAACCGTATGCTCGCCGGCAGGATTCCCGAGGATATCGCTTCCCTGCTCTATGCCGCACTCGCGGCTGATACGGGCGGTTTCCGCTATGCCAACACCACGCCGTTTACGCACAAGATAGCGGCAAAGCTCATAGAGCGCGGCGTAAATCATGCCAGTATCTGCCGCGACCTTTTTGAATGCAAAACAAAAAGCGCACTCGCCGCCGAGGCTTTTGCCATGGCAAATGTTCAGTATTTCTGCGGCGGCAGGATTTCTTATATCCGCATGACGGAGCAGGATAAAAAAGCAGGTGGCTTTGACGAGGAGGATACATATGATGTCATAAATGCCATCCGCCGTGCCGACGGTGTGAAGGTAGCTATATTTGTGCGCGAACGCGCCGACGGCTCGTATAAGATTTCCACGCGCTCCTCATGCGATATAGATGTATCGAAAATATGCGCCATTTTCGGCGGCGGAGGTCATTTCGGCGCGGCAGGCTGTGTTGTCTGTGCAGACAACGTGGACAGTGCCGTAAAAAGAATAATAAAGGAATGCGGCTTCCATGAATGACGGAATACTTCTTCTGCATAAGCCCGTCGGCATCACCTCGCACGATGCCGTAAACAGAATGCGTCGCCTCTTCGGCACGCGTGCAGTTGGGCATACGGGCACACTCGACCCGATGGCATCGGGTCTGCTCGTGATACTCATAGGCAATGCCACAAAGGCAAGCGAATACGCCATGGAGCATGACAAAAGCTACCGCGCGGGGCTCTTTCTCGGCATAACTACGGACACGGAGGATACAACCGGCAAAGTTCTCTTTGAGAGCGACAATATACCCTCGGAGGAAGAGGTTTTCGCCGTATCGCGGCGCTTTGTCGGCGATATAATGCAGACACCGCCGATGTACAGTGCGCTGAAGGTGGGCGGCAAAAAGCTCTGCGATCTCGCCCGCGACGGCGTGACGGTAGAACGTGCGCCTCGCCCGATACATATTTACTCGCTCGATATCGCGCGCTCGGACGAGCGAAATTACACGCTTGATATATCCTGCTCAAAAGGAACATATATCCGCACGCTCTGTGCCGATATAGGCGCGGCTCTCGGCTGCGGCGGCGCGATGAGCAGCCTCGTGCGCACGCGTTGCGGCGGCTTCTCGCTCGACGACGCCGTGACGACAGAACAGCTTGAAGAAATTGACATCGCCGCGCGGCAGGCACTCCTGCGCCCGACGGAAAGCCTTTTTCGGGAGCTTCCCTCTGTGCGTCTGTCGGATTTTTACGCGCGGCTCGCGCGAAACGGTGCCGAAATATATCAGCGGAAGATAAACACAAACTTTCCCGTCGGCACGCGCCTGCGCATAAGCGACAGGGACGGATTTTTCGCCATCGGCGAAGTGCGCCGCTATGACGAAGGCACGGCAATAAAGCCGATAAAGCGGTTTTAGAGAAATGCAAAATACAAACAAACTCCCATAAGAACACCACCCGAAAGTGCAGTTCCTATGGGAGTTTTTGCTATATTATACAGCTGTATTATTTTGCGTCCGCGCCCGTCAAATCAAAGGGCGGGATGAAGCTTTCCTCCGCTGTGCCGCCCTCCTGTATGAACGCTTTTGTTATACCCTCGTCTATGGCAAAATTTATTATCCCATCGTATTCGCGCTCGGTTATTTTCCGCGCCAGCTCGGGATAAGGCACGCCTGCCATCGGCGTATACTGGTTCATTATCGAAATATAAATGCGCCCGCCGTATGTGCGGTGCAGATAGCGGAGTACGCTCTTGGCATCGAGCATTCCCTCCGGCAGTATCAGCAGGCGCACTATCGTGCCGCGCTTCATAAGTCCGTCCGCGGAAAAAACCGGCTCGCCCGTCTGGCGCACCATCTCTGCCGTCGCCGCTTTTGCTGTCTCGGGGTAATTCTCCGCCGCGCTGTATTTCTTTGCGCGCGCTGACGACATATATTTGAAATCGGTGAGGTATATGTCGACAAGCCCTTCAAGCGTGCGCAGTGTTTCGACGCTCTCGTAGCCGCCGCAGTTATATACAAACGGAAGCAAAAAGCCGCGGCTTTTTGCCATGATTATCGCCTCGCGTATCTGCGGTGTGAAGTGCGTCGGCGTGACGAGATTTATATTGTGCACGCCCTTTTCCGCCAGCTCAAAGAATATTTCGCAGAGCCGCTCGCACGATATTTCCTTTCCGAAGCCGCCGTGCGCGATATCCGCATTCTGGCAGTAAACGCACCGCAGGCTGCATCCCGAAAAGAAAACCGTACCCGAGCCGCGCTCGCCCGAAATGCACGGCTCCTCCCAGTAATGCGGAGCGGCACGCGCTATTTTTATTTCCGCGCCCTGCCCGCAGTAGCCTGTGCCGCAGGTTCTGTCGGCGCCGCATTTTCGCGGACATATATTGCATTTTTTCAAATTATACATTTGTATCATTCAAACTCCGAGTATATAAAATCCGTTATACTCCTGTATATCTTTTCCGCGCCACTCGGCAATAACCTCGTATTCACGCGGCTTTTCCGCCTCTATCGCGGCGAGGATTTCCGCCGCACGCCCGGCGCTGTAATAATTCAGCCCGTAAAAGCAAAACCTGCCCGAGCCGTCGGGAGAAATGCACGGCTCGAGATACTTGCCGTACTCTGCCGTAAATTCGTTCAGAAAATCCGTATCGACATAGAGCGAATCATCGCTCCAGTGGACTATGCGCGAGAGCGAAAACAGCTTCTTTTTATCGTATCGGCGGCAAAAGGCAAATTCCATATAACCGCCGCCGTGCCGCTCGCTGTTTTTGCAGAAAAATTTTCCCTCGTTCATTTTATTATAGCCTCCCATTCGCCGTCTGTGACGATATACCGAAATTCCGTTTTCGCGGGGTCGAGCATCATATCTATGAGAGCGCCGAGGTCGGCGACGGCATTTCCGCCGTCTGTCTCATCGCGCGAAAGCCAGAGCATTTCGCCTTCGTCGGACGGGCGAAGCTCTCCCGAAAAATTCTCCGTTTCAAAGAGAAAGACGATATACCTGCCTCCGCCCTCGCGCGGAAACTGCTTTATCCCGCAGAGGTGCGGCTCGCTTATGTCAAGTCCCGTCTCCTCCTTCATCTCGCGTATCACCGCGTCGACTACGGATTCGCCGGGTTCTATATGACCGCCCGGGAGCGCAAGTCCGCGCCAGTCGGCTTTTGTTCTGTTTTGCAGGAGCAGGCGCTTTCCCTCATGCACGAGGCAAAGCACCGTCAGCTCCGTTTTTTCCGTTCTGTCCATATTTTTTCTCATGCCTTATACAGGCTGAAACTGGCTGTTGTAAAGCTTATTATAGAAGCCGCCGCGTGCGAGCAGTTCGTCATGCGTGCCTTGCTCTATTATCTTGCCGTCTTTCATCACGAGGATGAGCGAAGCGTTTCTGACAGTCGAGAGTCTGTGCGCCACGACGAAGCTCGTCTTGCCGCGCATGAGCTTGTCAAAGGCATCCTGAACCTGAAGCTCCGTTCTCGTGTCGATATTCGAGGTAGCCTCATCGAGTATAAGCATCGGCGGCAGGGTGAGCATTACGCGCGTAATGCATAGCAGCTGCTTCTGACCCTGGCTTATGCTGTCCTCATTGAGTACCGTATCAAGCCCCTGCGGCAGTTTTTCTATAAACTTCCAGCTGTGCGCATCCTTTGCCGCGCGGATGACCTCTTCATCCGTGGCATCGGGCTTGCCGAAGCAGATATTTTCGCGAACGGTGCCGCTCTTTATCCATGTTTCCTGAAGCACCATGCCGAAGCTGCCGCGCAGAGCATGGCGTGAGAGGCTTACCTCCGGCTTGCCGTCGATATCTATCTCTCCCGCGTCCACATCATAGAAACGCATGAGCAGATTGATGAATGTCGTTTTTCCGCATCCCGTGGGTCCGACTATCGCTATGCGCATACCCGGCTCCACATGGAGATTGAAATTTTCTATAAGCTTCTTTTCTTTATTATAACTGAAAGCGACATCGCGGATATCAACCTCGCCGCGTACATTTTCGAGAGTGCCTGCGGCATCGGGTGATTCTTCCTTTTCGTCCATCAGCTCAAAGAGTCTGCCCGCGCAGGCGAGCGCATTCTGCATCTCCGTGATAACGGAGCTGATATCGTTGAAGGGCTTCATATACTGGCTTGCATACGAGAGAAGTACGGCAAGTCCGCCGGCTGTGAGATTGCCGCCTGTTATCATAAGCGCACCGACGAGCGCGACGAGCGCATAGACGATATTGTTTACAAATCTTGTGGAAGGGTTTGTGAGACTGCTGTAGAAAACCGCCTTCTGGCTGTAAACGCGCAGCTTTTCGTTTATATCGGCAAATCGCTCGGAGCTTCTCTTTTCATAGCCGAAGGAGCGGACCACCTTCTGTCCGCCTATCATTTCGTCGATAAGCGCCGTCTGCTTTCCGCGCGCCTCGCTCTGCCGCCTGAACATATTATACGAGCGCGAAGCGATAAATTTCGCCACGATGAAGCTGAGCGGTGTGAGAAGCAGAACCATCAGTGTTATCCATACATTCTTGGAAAGCATGAAGATAAGCGTGAGCGCAATAGTCACAATTCCCGAGAAAAGCTGGGTGAAGCCGAGCAAAAGCCCATCGGAGAGGATATCCGCATCGGAAATCACGCGGCTGACTATATCGCCTGTGCTGTGGCTGTCGAGATAGGAGAGCGGCAGGCGCTGAATATGCTTTATCGCGCCGGAACGTATATCGCGCACTATGCGATATGTCATGCGGTTGTTTACAAGATTCATCAGCCATGCCGCAAAGGCGGAAACGGAAGCGAAAATGAGTATTTTCGCAAGATAAACCCACATTGCGTCAAAATCCACCTTGCCCTTGTCCGCGATATTGTCTATCGCATCGCCGAAGAGCATCGGAACATAGAGCTGGAGCGCCACGGAAAGTGCGGCAAGGACTATCCCCGAAAAAAGGAGTATGCGGTATTTCGCGATAAACCGCATCAGCTTGCGGAAGGTGCCTTTACTGCCACGGAGGGTTGACTTTTTTGCATTGTTGTCTTTTTTCATATTATTGACCCCTCCCTTCAGTTTGCCTTGGCATAGAGCGCGCGCTCTTCGGGAAACTGCGAGAAGTATATTTCCCTGTAGGTATCACAGGTCTGCATGAGCGAGTCATGCGTGCCTATACCCATCATCGCGCCGTTGTCGAGGACGATTATCTTGTCTGCCTGCTTTATTCCGGCTATTCTCTGCGAAACGAGGAATACAGTAATGTCGCCGCCGAGCGAATGTATCGCCTTTCGCAGTGCCGCGTCCGTTGCGTAGTCGAGCGCACTGGAGCTGTCGTCGAGAATGAGTATCTCGGGCTTTTTTATCAGCGTGCGCGCAATTGAGATTCTCTGCTTCTGTCCGCCGGAGAGGTTTCTGCCGTTCTGCTCGAGTATGAAATCGAGCTTTCCGTCTTTGCCCTCCACTACCTCCTTTGCCTGCGCCGTAGTCAGCGCATCCCAGAGAGCCGCATCGTCGGCATTTTCATCACCCCACCGGAGATTTTCGCCTATACTGCCGGAGAAAAGCATGGAACGCTGCTGTACAGTTCCGACCTTGCGGCAGAGCGTCTCTGCGGTATATTCCTTTACATCGTTGCCGTCTATGAGTACCGCACCGTCGCTTGCGTCATAGAAGCGCGGTATCAGGCTGACAAGCGTTGTCTTGCCGCTGCCCGTACCGCCGATGATGCCGATAGTCTCGCCCTTTTTCGCTTCAAATGAGATATTTTTCAGGCTCGGTGCGGAAGCACCTTTATAAGAAAATGTGACATTCTCGAAGCGGACGGCGCTATCGCCCGCCTTTTCCCCGGCATCGCTTGCGGGATATTCCATGCATGTTTTCACTGAGAGAATATTTGCAACGCGCTTTGCGCAAGCCATGGACTTATTGAGCGTGATGATGAGCGAAGCAAGCTTGATAAGCTCCACTATTATCTGGAGCATATAGTTGTAGAGTGCTATTACATAGCCCTGCTCAAGCGTGCCGATATTTACCTGCACGGCGGCGCGGTCTATGAGAAAAACAGCGCCGATATTTATAAGAACATAAGTAAGCGGGTTGAGGAGTGCCGATATCTTGCCGACAAATTCATTGAGCCTCGTAAGCGCGTTGTTGCTCTCTTCAAATTCCGTGACGGAATGCTCCTCGCGGCAGAATGCGCGTATTACGCGGACGCCCGTAAGATTTTCTCTCGTGAGCCTCGTCACGCGGTCGAGTCTGCCCTGCACCTTGCCGAAAAGCGGGATGCTCACGAGCATTATCGCAAATACGACGATGAAAAGCACGGGGATGGTTATGGCGAAAATGACGCCGCATTTCACATTTATGATGAAAGCCGCTATCATCGAGCCGATGACGATAAAGGGACTGCGCAGGAGCAGACGAAGCCCGAGATTGAGTCCGTTCTGAACCTGATTTATATCGCTTCCGAGCCTTGTTATTATCGTGTCCGTGCCGAGCGTGTCAAGCTCGGTGAAGGAAAGGCTCTGCACATGGTCAAAGGTCGCCTGACGAAGCGATGCGGCAAAGCCTACGCTCGCTTTTGCCGCAAAGAACTGTGCCGCCACTGTACAGCAAAGCCCGAGCGCCGCCATGCCGAGCAGAATCAGCGCACAACGCACCATATAGGCTTTGTCGCCGTTTTTCACGCCGACATTTATCATATCGGCGACAACTACCGGCACAAGCAGATCGAAGGCAACCTCCAGCACCTTGAAAAGCGGTGCGAGGATGCTCTCCTTCCTGTACTTTTTCAGATAGATAAGCAATTTTTTCATTTGCTGGTTTTTCTCCGTTTTTTGCGTGATTTTTATATTTTCAACAGCCGAAATCGGCAGTATGGATTTCTTCCACGGGAAATGATATTCTGACAAGCCCTGCCGAGACGATAGCCCCCTGCATTTTCCGGAATTCGCGCAGGATAAGCCCGCTCGCCCTGTAAAAAGCTTCCTTGCCGTCCTCACCCGTGAGCGCGAGCGTGCAGTGTGGTGTCCACCTGTCGGGCAGATACCATTCCCACCCGGTCGCATCATAGCCGCAAAGCACCGCATGGAGTTCTCTTTGAAGCGCAAAAAGCGCACCGTTTCCCACAGGGGAAGCAAAGATTGTGCCCGTGTCGGTGAACATGCCGACAGAGTGAAAAGCTATGGGAAGCTTTCCTTTCGCCGCGGCAAAAGCTTTCAGCTTCGGTATGCAGTCAGCTTCGTCTATGTCATTATAGCAAGCCAGTGTGATATGCGGTCTCGATTTCCATTCAAGAAATTTTGTGCTTATCCCCTCCTCGGCTACCCTGCCCGCCAGATGGGCGAGCGCCGCCTCGGTATCCCTGTCAAAATAGGCTTCGATTGCATATTTCATGATTTTCCCCCGGTTTTGGTTTTTGCTTTCATTTTTCAAAATCAAGCAGATTCAGCCCTATGCCCTCGTCAAATCTGCGCCCGACCGCGCCGCATAATGTGCGCACGAAAATCTCTGCCGTCGCGCTTATCACGGCGCTGTTCAAATGCCCGCCGAAAACTCTGCCCGCGGAATCTCCCGCCGAGAAATGCAGATGCAGATAGGGCTTTCCGTCCTTTTGCGTGATGTTTCCCGAGAGGGAAACTATCTCGTAGGCTCCCGAAAATTCGTTTGCATAATATTTTTTCTCCGCCGTGTCGTAAACTCCGACGGTAAAGGCATTTACCGCGCCTATGCCGCTCACTTCGGCAAGCGCGATTTTCTCCTTTTCGGCAAGCGCAGTCATGCTCGCGCATATTTCATCGCCGACTCCGAGCCGCACGATGTATGTATCGCCGTGTTTTCTGTAATCCATATTTTCCTCCGTTCATGCTTTCGCGTGTATAAATTCGCTTAATGCCGATGTCTTCCCGTCACTGTCGCCGATATGACGGAAATAAGCGCAAGCAGGTACAGCACCGCGGCAAAAATCGCATCCGAGCGTCTCTGACCGGCTATAAGCCGCTCCGCCTTTTCAAAAGAGAGCAGTTCTTTTCCATCGCATACAATCTCGAGGATATAGCCCCTTTTCGGATGAATGCGCATCTCAAGCCTGTCGCCCGATTTCAGCTCCCGCATTTTTTTATAGACTTCCTTGGTCATGCAGGCGCTCTCCATCACAAGCAGCTCGCGGTCATCAAAGAACACCTTGATTTCTCTTCTGCTGTTCTTTCCCGTTATCTCTCTGTATGAAGAAAATGTCGCATTTACCGCGACGGTATCTTCCCTTGCCACAGGAGTATAGTATGTATATGTGCTCACAAGAAATATCGTTCCGAGCAGGAAGAAAGCCAGCGCCGTCATCAGCGCGGCTCTTCTCTTCTTGTCGCGGAATATTCCCGCGCCTTTGTGTTGCTTCATTTTTTCCTCCATGCGCTCTGCCGTGCGCAAAAGCGCCTCACCATGCATTGTCGAGACTTTTTCGTTCTTCCTTTGCTTTTTTCGCTTTTTCGGCGCGGATTATCTTTGCAAATCCGTGTGCATTGCTTTATCTTTTATTATATCATCCGGCTTTCCTTTTATCAACGGCTTTTTCCGGTTAAATCAAATCCGTTAATTATACATTTGTATTAAGCTTGGACAATAGGCACACGCACTCCACGTGTCCCGTCCGCGGGAACATATCGAGGGCGCGGAGCTTTGCCGGCACATAGCCCCGCTCCGCGAGCAGGGCGCAGTCGCGCGCCGCCGTTGCGCTGTTGCACGAGACCATCACTACTCGCTCGGGTTGCATCCGCACTATCGCCTCGATAACATCGGAATTGATTCCCTTTCGCGGCGGGTCGAGGATTATTACATCGGGGCGCACGCCTCGCTCTGAGAGCATCAGCGCCGCCTCGCCCGCATCCGCGCAGAAAAATTCCGCGTTTTCTATGCCGTTTTTCGCGGCGTTTTCGCGCGCGTTTTCCACAGCCTGCGGGATTATCTCCGCGCCGTAGAGCTTCTTCACCTTACCCGAGAGAAAAAGCCCTATCGTGCCCGCTCCGCAGTAAAGGTCGAGCAGAGTTTCGCCTCCCGTCAGCGCGGCGAACTCACCTGCGAGCGAATAGAGCCGCTCCGCTCCGTTTCTGTTCACCTGATAAAACGAGAGCGGCGAGATATCAAATTTCAGCCCGCCGAGCGTATCGCTTATCGTATCGCTCCCATAGAGCGTGACGCATTCGTCGCCGAGAATCTCATTCGTTTTTCTCATATTTATATTGAGTACGATTGATTTTATACAAATGTTTAATTCAACTAAATCCCTTATCAGCGCTTGCTTTTCGGGAATATCGCGCCCGTTTATGACGAGGCAGACCATCACCTCGCCGCTTCCCCTGCCGTCGCGGATATAGAGGTGGCGGAGCAGTCCCCTGCCGCTTTCCTCGTCATAGGCGGAAGCCCCGCTTTCGCTCGCCCAGCGCTCGACACAGGCGATTATCTCCTCATAGAAAGGCGGCGTCAGGCGGCAGTTTTCGCATGGAATCATCCTGTGCGAATGCTTGGAATAAAATCCGAAGAAAATGCCGTTCTCTCCCGTCCCGCACGGAAGCTGCGCCTTATTGCGGTAACCGTCTGCCTCGGGTGAGGGGACTATCGCATCGCATCTTATATCCAGAGCACCGATCCGCGCGAAATTTTCATCCACCCAGTGCTTTTTTATCATAAGCTCCGCACTGTAAGAAATATGGCGGAAGGTGCATCCGCCACACCTGCCGAAAACGGCGCAATCCGTTTCTGTCCTCTCAGGCGAAGGCTTGATTATCCGCTCGATTTTCGCATAACCGTAGTTTTTCAGTGCTTTCAGCACCTTTACCTCGCATATATCACCCACGGCGCACGCGGGTACAAAAAGCACATAGCCATCGGCTTTTCCTATACCCATGCCCTCGCCCGTGATATCTGTTATTTCCACTGTGAGAATATCATTTTTCTTCGGCATATCTCTTTCTCCGGTATAATTTCATATTCAACTTTTATATTTTACCTCAAATATGCCCCAAAATCAAGATTCGGAGCTTAAAAAGAAAGACAAATTGTAAAGTTTTATATAAATTTTTCAAAATATTATTGAAAAAAGCGCGATTATAGGTTATACTTTACTGGAAATAACTTTTCGGAGGTAAAATCAATGAACTTTTCCATGTTTCTCACAGAAACAACAGCCGGCGCGGCAAAATCCGGCCCCGGCAGTCTCATCATGACTCTTGTCATGGTAGCCGTACTCGGCGCAGTCATGTACTTCTTCATGTATCTCCCACAGAAAAAGCAGGACAAGAAGAATAATGAAATGAAAAACAGCCTTTCCGTAGGCGATGAAGTAACTACAATCGGCGGCATAGTCGGCAGAGTCATCAGCATAAAGGATGACAGCTTCGTCCTCGAAACAACAAAGGACAGAACAAAAATCCGTTTCCTGCGCAGTGCTCTCCGCTCCATAGATGTCAAGGCGGACAGCGGCGACGACGATACCGCGGCAACCGACAAGGCGGATTCCAAGGCTATTCCCAAGGCAGAGCTCAAGGGCGACGGCAAGTCTGATAAAACCGAAAGCAAGTAATTATATACATCTGTATAAAAATCAGGAAAGTATTGCTGCGGCAACGCTTTCCTGATTTTTGCGAAAAAAGCACAGGCATTTTGCAGGATGCCGCGATCTATTTTGGCAAAAAGAATTTCCATGCTTCTATTGACAGCGCGGCAGGCAAATGATATAATAATTTTATTATAGTTTATTATGGCGTTTTATACTTAAAGAAAGTCAGGCTTATTTCATGAAACATTATTTTATCGTGAATCCCGAAGCGGGCAAGGGAAAAATGCTCGCCTCACTGCTCACAAAAATAAGATTTGCTTCCGAAGAGCTCGGTATTGATTATACCGTTTATAATACGACGACCACAGGCGACGGCACGCGCTATGTGAAAGAAGTATGCGAAAAGCATCCCGACGAGGATCTGCGCTTCTATGCCTGCGGCGGTGACGGAACGCTCTACGAGGTGGTAAACGGTGCTGTCGGTCATCACGGGGCGCAGGTCGCCGTCGTGCCTACGGGCACAGGAAACGATTTTGTACGGAACTTCACGGGAAGCGAAAACTTCCTCAATATAAAGCATCAGATACTCGGCACTCCGAAAAAGATAGACCTGCTGAAATGCAACGGCAGATACTGCATCAACGTCACGAACATAGGACTCGACTGCGAGGTCGTGCAAAAGACGGACGAGCTGAAAAGAAGCGTGTTTATCCCGGGGCAGTTTGCCTACTATGCGGCGCTCATCTCGAAATTCTTCGGAAAATTCGGCAATGAAATTAAGGTCGCCGTGGATGACGGACCGATGATGGAATATAATCTCACGCTCATAGCAATGGGCAATGGCTGTTATTACGGCGGCGGCTTCAAGGCTATGTCGCGGGCTTATCTCGACGATGGGCTCATCGATCTCTGCATGATAATCGACGCCACAAAGACAGATTTTATAAAAGCCGTCTCAGACTACAAAAAAGGCACCCATGTAAACAAGCTCGATAAATTTCCCTTTATCAGATACAAGAAGTGCCGCAAGGTCGAGATAAGCACCGATAAGGCAGCCGGTGCCTGCGTTGACGGCGAGATTTTTCCATTCCGCCATCTGACGGTAGAGGTAGTGCCGTCGGCACTGAATTTTGTTATTCCGAGAGGCTCGGGGTATGTTTCCGGCAATACGAAAGAAGGACTTGCCGCAGTCGATGCTTTGATTTAAATATTACTACATAAAAGAAAGGGCAAGGAATCCGAATATGGCAAAGGAACTTGACAAAACATATAATCCCGCATCGCTTGAAGGTCCGCTCTATAAGAGTTGGTGCGAGCGCGGATATTTCACACCCACGGCTGACAAGAAAAAACAGCCATTCACTATCGTTATCCCGCCACCGAATGTAACGGGACAACTGCATATGGGTCATGCGCTTGATGAAACTCTTCAGGATACGCTCATCCGCTTCAAGCGTATGCAGGGCTACTGCACACTGTGGGTTCCCGGCACAGACCATGCCGGAATAGCCACTCAGATAAAGGTTGAGGAAAATCTCCGCAAGGAAAAAGGGCTCTCCCGCTATGACCTCGGCAGAGAGAAATTCACCTCTCTCGTATGGGAATGGAAAGAGAAATACGGAAACCGCATCATCGATCAGCTCAAAGCCCTCGGCTCCTCCTGTGACTGGAGCCGCCTGCGCTTCACCATGGACGATACTCTCAGTGCCGCTGTAAAGAAAAACTTCGTTTCGCTCTACAATAAAGGGCTTATTTATCGCGGACTGCGCATCATAAACTACTGCCCGCACTGCGCCACGGCTCTCTCGGATGCCGAGGTCGAGCACAAGGATAAGGAGGGCGCATTCTGGCATGTCCGCTATCCCATCAAGGGAAGCGACGGCGAATATATCACCGTGGCAACGACGCGCCCCGAGACAATGCTCGGAGACACTGCCATCGCTGTTCATCCCGAGGATGAGCGATTCGCTTCGCTCGTCGGCAAATTTGCTGTCCTCCCGCTCGTTGGCAGAGAGATACCTATCGTTGCCGACGAATATGTCGACCGCGAATTCGGCACGGGCTGCGTAAAGATAACGCCCTGTCACGATCCGAACGACTTCGAGGTGGGCAAGCGTCACAATCTCGAAATGATAACCGTCTTTGACAAAGACGCAAAGATAAACGAAAACGGCGGCAAGTACAGGGGTCTTGACCGTTTTGAGGCGAGAAAGCAGATTGTTGCCGACCTCGATGCCGGCGGTTATCTCGTGAAAATCGAGCCCTGCACGCATAATGTCGGTCACTGCTACCGCTGCGGCACGGTTGTCGAGCCGCTCGCCTCAAAGCAGTGGTTTGTAAAAATGGAGCCGCTCGCAAAGGGCGCTATCGAAGCAGTCGAAAACGGCGATATCAGATATATCCCCGACCGCTTCTCGAAAATATATCTCAACTGGATGTACGGCATACGTGACTGGTGCATCTCCCGTCAGCTCTGGTGGGGTCACAGAATCCCCGCATATTACTGCGACGACTGCGGCGAGATGACCGTTTCAGAAACAGATGTGACAGTCTGCCCGAAGTGCGGCAGTAATCACATCACGCAGGAGGAGGATGTGCTTGATACATGGTTCTCCTCTGCTCTCTGGCCATTCTCCACGCTCGGCTGGCCTGATGAGGAGAGCGAGGACTACAGGTATTTCTATCCTACCTCCACGCTCGTCACCGGATATGATATCATTCCCTTCTGGGTTGCCAGAATGATAACGATGGGTCTGGAATGCACAGGCAAGAAGCCTTTTACAAATGTATTCATCCACGGGCTGGTGCGCGATGCGCAGGGCAGAAAAATGTCCAAGTCGCTGGGCAACGGCATTGACCCGATGGAGATAATCGAAAAATACGGCGCGGATGCACTCCGCTTTGCGCTCGTCACAGGCAATTCCCCCGGAAACGATATGCGCTTCTCCGACGAGAAGATAGAATCGGCGAGAAACTTCACAAACAAGATCTGGAACGCTTCACGCTTTGCTCTCATGAATATTCCCGAGAGTCTGACGGATACGGCGCTTCCTCCCGTAAGCGAGCTTCGCCTTGAGGACAAGTGGATTCTCTCCTCGCTCAATAATCTGATCGGCGATGTGACGGAAAACCTCGAGAAATACGAGCTCGGCGTTGCGCTCGCAAAGCTCTATGAATTTATCTGGAGCGTGCTCTGCGACTGGTATATCGAGCTTATCAAGCCGCGCCTTTTCGACAAGGGCTCGCACGACTGCGAAAACGCCTGCCGCGTTCTCGCATATACGCTCTCGAGAGCGATGGAGCTGCTTCATCCTTTCATGCCGTTCATCACGGAGACGATATGGCAGGCTCTGCCGCATGAGGGCGAAAGCATAGTTATAACGCAGTATCCGAAGAAAAGCGACGCGCTCTCCTTTGCCGCGGAAGAGGAGTCTATGGACCTCGTTATCACAGCCATCCGCCAGATAAGAAACCGCCGCGCGGAGATGAATGTTCCGCCGTCCAAAAAGGCGAAAATGTATATCTGTTCCACAGCCCCCGAGGCTTTTTGCGAAAAGACCTCATACTTCTTTGAGAAGCTGGCAGGCGCCTCCGAGGCGGAATATCCCGCAGAGCATTCGGGAGAGGGATGCGTCCAGATAATATCCGACAAGGCGATAATCTACATTCCGCTTGATGAAATGGTGGATTTTGAGAAAGAGACGGCGCGTCTTACCGCCGAGAAAGAAAAGCTTCTCTCGGAAATAGAGCGCATAGACAAAAAGCTCGCAAACGAGGGCTTTGTAGCGAAGGCACCCGCCGCCGTTATAGAGGGCGAGAGAAAGAAGCGCGAGGGCTATGCCGACAAGCTCGCTTCCGTCGAAGCCTCCATACTCAAATTCAGCAAAAAATAAAAAATTTCAATCGACACTAAAATGCGACTGCATTCGCAGAAGAAAAACGGTATACTCTTTTTTGAGAGATACCGTTTTTTATTTTGTCGAAAAACAAGGAAGGGTGAGAAATTGGAAAATCTGATAATGAAATATGAAAACGATGTGCTGACGGCAAGGCTCGCGGGAGAGCTCGACCATCATCTCGCCGCCGAAATACGCGCAAAAATAGACGAGGCGATGATGGCAAATCTGCCGAAGAAGCTGATACTGGAGCTTTCCGAGATAGAATTTATGGACAGCTCGGGGCTCGGGCTGATACTCGGCAGATATACAAAGGCGCAGGAAATAGGTTGCCTGCTCATACTGCAAAATCCGACGAGGCGTATACGGCGGATAATGGAGGTATCGGGCATAGGCGGCATGATAAAGACGGAAGAAACGAAATCGGAGGTAAACGAAAATGGCAAAAAAACCGGTAAATGAGCTGAAATGCACATTTCTCTCGACATCACAAAATGAAGCGCTGGCAAGAAATATAGTATCGGGCTTCATCCTGCCGCTGGATCCCGATATAGATGAGCTTGCCGATATACGTTGTGCCGTTAGCGAGGCGGTTACAAACTGTGTAGTCCATGCCTACAGATACAAAACGGGATATATCACCGTTTCGGCAAAATATTACGGGGACAGAACCCTGCGGCTCACAATTTCGGATAAGGGTTGCGGCATTCCCGATGTAAAAAAGGCGCGCACGCCGCTTTTCACGACGGCACCCGATGAGGACAGATGCGGCATGGGCTTCTCCATCATGGAAAGCTTTGCCGATAAGCTTCTCGTTTCATCAAAGGTCGGCGCGGGCACAAAGGTCACTTTCATAAAGAAGCTTTCCGAGGCAAGCTACATAAAATAATCCGAAAAGGAGAGTTTTTTCATGTGCGGAAAGCAAGAACAGCTATATGACGATAATGCGATGCTCATCTCACTTGCGCAGAGCGGAGATGAGGCTGCACTTGAGCGGCTCATCTCGCAGAATATGGGGCTGGTAAAGAATATTGCCAAGCGGTTTGTCGGAAGAGGTGCGGAGTTTGAAGACCTCGTCCAGATTGGCTCCATCGGTATGCTTAAGGCGGCAAAAAGCTTTGACAGCTCCTACGGCACTGTATTTTCCACTTATGCCGTGCCGCTGATAATAGGCGAAATCCGCCGATTTCTGCGCGATGACGGTATAATCAAGGTCAGCCGCGATATCCGTCGTCGCGGAAGCGAAATAATGAGAGCAAAGGAAAAATTCATCGCGGAAAACGACCGCGAGCCGAAAATAAGCGAGCTTTCCGCCATCTGCGGTATATCGCCCGAAGATATCGTCTATGCGCTCGACGCCGTCTGCCCCGTGTATTCGCTTCAGGATACGCTCGGAAACGATGATGACGGCGCAACACTCGAAGCAGTCACCCCGAGCGCGGAAAACGAGATTGAACGCGCCACGGACAAGCTGGCACTCAAGGAAGCGATATCAAAGCTCGACGAGCAAAGCCGCAGTATCATCATGCTGCGGTATTATCGCGAGCTTTCACAGCAACAGACGGCACAGATACTGGGGCTGACGCAGGTAAAGGTATCGCGCGAGGAAAAACGCATTTTTGCGCTCCTGCGAAAAGAATTATAGAACATTAAAACCGAAAGTCCCGCCGCGTGCGGGACTTTCGGTTTTCAGGCTGTATATCAGGTTCCTTTATTTTTAAGCGGCAAAAGCCACACTGCGAGGAACAAGCAAGAAAAAGCCCTGCTTTGCCGCTTTTTACGGCATCATTCACAAAAAACGCACGCTTTATTTGTGGCAAACGTAGAAAATCAAGGCAAAATATACAAATATTTCAAGTCAAATTTTTGGCAACAATTCTTCGGTTTTAACATCAAAATGTTGACTTTTAACAGTAATATATGATATAATTAACATGATTGATTTTTGGTTATAAGGACGGTGAAAAAATGTCAAAGGACAGAAAGGAGCAGATAAAGGATATTCTCACAGAGAAGCCGTTTGTCTCCCTGCATGAGCTGGAAGCGAAATTTCCCGAGGTCACCAGCATGACTCTGCGCCGCGATATCGCATATCTCGAGAGCAGAGGCGAGCTGATAAAGGTTCGCGGCGGCGCACGCTCGATGAAATTCATCACTTCATCGATGGAGGACGAATTCGGAAAGCGCCTGCACGAATGTACCGAGGAAAAGGCGCGCATCGCTCTCGCGGCTCTCGCTTTCATAGAGCCGAACCGCTCTATTTTCATAGATTCGGGAACAACTGCACTTGCACTTGCCTCGGTCGTTCCGGATCAGCATATTATCTTTACCACAACAGGTCCGCATGTCGCCATAGAGCTGGCGAAAAACAGAAAGAACATCGTCAATCTCGTCGGCGGCATGATAAATCACGATAATTTTTCCGTTTCGGGAATGGAAGCTCTGCGGTTTGTCTCCGAGATAAATATCGACATTGCCTTCATGGTTCCCTCCTGCGTTTCCATTTCCTGCGGATTCACCTGCGGAAACTATTCGGAATGCGAAATGAAGAAATTCATTCTCTCAAAGGCAATGCGGAAAATTGTCCTCATGGACAGCACGAAGCTCGGCAAAAGCCTGCCGTATACCTTCTGCCATGCGGAGGATATCGATGTGCTGATAACAGACGACGAGCTGCCGCGCGATTTTCGCGATCAGCTTGAGAAAAACAATGTCAAAATAATAATTGCAAAATAAAAACAATACGGCGGAAAACCCGTCGGGAATGGAGTAATAATATGGCAAATGCCGTAATCATGCCCCGCCAGGGGCAAAGTGTAGAAAGCTGTATCATCACCTCTTGGCACAAAAAAGTCGGCGACAAGGTTGCCGCAGGCGATGTGCTCTTCTCCTACGAAACCGACAAATCGGCTTTTGATGAGAAATCCGAGGTGGAGGGCACTCTTCTGAAGGTGCTTTTCGGTGAGGGCGATGATGTTCCCTGCCTCGAAACGGTCTGCTATATCGGAAACGAAGGCGAAACGATAGCAGATGAGGCGAAAGCCGCACCGGAATCAAAGGCAGATGAAAAATCCGAAGTAAAAGTCGAAGCGGCAGAGACAAAGCCCGCCGAGGTCGATATTCCCGTAAGAGCCGAGGGCGAGAGAGTAAAAATCTCCCCGAGGGCAAGAAATCTCGCGCTGAAAACAGGCGCCGACCTTTCCCACGCCGGCGCAACGGGACCGAACGGCAGAATAATAGAACGCGATGTAGTCGCCGCGCTTGACGCGGGCTACACTGTGCCCACCGCAAAAGTAGAGGATTTCCTCGCCGGCAGATTTACGGAGGAGGTAAAGACGGAAGCACCCGCAAGCGCAGCAGCTCCCGCGGCAGCTGCGGTTACCGCGGTTTCCGCAGCCGCACCCGAGGCGGAATATGAGGATGTCAAGCTCCCGCAGATACGCAAGGTAATCGCCCGCTCGATGCAGGCTTCGCTTCAGGAATGTGCTCAGCTCACGCTCAATGCATCATTTGATGCCACTCAGATCATGGCTTTCCGCGCCGCTATGAAGGCAAACGGCGAAGCTATGGGCATGGGCAACATCACGATAAACGATATGATTCTCTTCGCCGTTGCGAAAACGCTCCCCGCACACAAGAGCCTCAATGCTCATTTCCTCGGCGAGAATATGCGCTTCTTCCATAATGTAAATCTCGGCATAGCCGTCGATACGGAGCGCGGTCTCATGGTTCCCACAGTCGCATGCGCGGAGAAGCTCACTCTTTCCGAGCTGGCTAAAGCTTCAAAATCCGTCATCACCGAAGCTCAGAGCGGCACGATAAGCCCCGATAAGCTGAAGGGCGCATCGTTCACCGTAAGCAATCTCGGCGCGATGGGCGTGGAAAGCTTCACCCCCGTAATCAACCCGCCGCAGACCGGCATACTCGGCGTCTGCTCGCTGACAAAGCGCGTAAAGGAAGTAGGCGGCGCACCCGTTTTCTATCCATGCATACCGCTCTCGCTCACATTTGACCACAGAGCACTCGACGGCGCGCCTGCGGCAAGATTTTTGCGCGAGCTCTGCACAAATCTCGAAAACTTTAATCTCCTCCTCGCAAAATAAAACGGCGCGGCAAAGCCCCCACAACGGCGGGAGCGCAATGCCGTAAAATATAAAAGCCGTTGAGAAAAGGAAATAGCAATGTACGATTTGATTGTACTCGGCGGGGGACCTGCCGGATATAATGCGGCGGAGAGAGCCGCACACAGCGGAATGAAAACGCTCGTCCTCGAGGGTCGCGCGCTCGGCGGCGTCTGCCTCAACGAGGGTTGCGTTCCGACCAAAACCCTGCTCTACAGCGCAAAAATTTTCGACTATGCAAAGCACGGCGCAGACTACGGCGTAAAGACCGAAAACGCCTCCATAGACCACTCGTTTGTGGTGGCAAGAAAAGATAAAGTGGTAAAAACGCTCGTTTCGGGCATTCAGATGAAGCTGAAAAAGGCGGGCGTGGAGGTTGTTTCCGAATACGGAAAGATAGCGGGCAAAATCGACGGCGGTTTTGCCGTAGAGGCGGCAGGAAAGCGCTACGAGGGCGCAAAACTTCTCATCTGTACGGGCTCATATGCTTTCGTTCCGCCGATACCCGGGCTTCGCGAAGCCGTGGCATCCGGCTTTGCCATGACAAACCGCGAGATACTCGATATGAAAGAAGCACCCGCTTCCCTCGCCGTCATAGGCGGCGGTGTAATCGGGCTTGAGATGGCTTCGTATTTCAATTCCATCGGCACAAAAGTCACCGTTATCGAAATGCTCGACCATATAGCGGGACCCACCGACAGCGAAATCTCGAAGATTCTCCTCCGCAATTATAAGGCAAAGGGCGTGGAATTTCTGCTCGGCGCCAAGGTTACGGGAGTTTCCGCCGGCAAGGTTGCATACGAGCTGGACGGCAAGCAGTGCGAGGTTTCGGCGGATAAAGTTCTCGTTTCCATCGGCAGACGTGCAAATACAGCCGATATCGGACTTGAGACGGTAGGCGTTCAGACAGAGCGCGGTGCCGTTGTCACCGACGAATACTGCAAGACAAATGTCCCCGGCATATGGGCGGCAGGCGATGTAAACGGCAAGTCCATGCTCGCACACACGGCATATCGCGAGGGCGAGGTCGCCGTAGCCAATATGCTCGGCGCAAGAGAGAGAGTAAATTATCTCTCCATCCCCTCCGTCATATATACAAATCCCGAGGTGGCAAGCGTCGGCGAAACAAGCGAAAGCATAGCCGCAAAGGGACTCAATGCAAAAACCACCTCCGTCACGCTCAAATACAGCGGCAGATATATCGCCGAAAATGAGCATGGCGACGGCATAGTCAAGATAATCACGGATAAGAAGCACGGAACGGTGCTCGGAGTTCACATGATAGGAAGCTATGCCTCGGAGATAATCTACGGTGCCGCCATGATGGTGGAAAAGGAAATGCGCGCGGACGATGTGAAGAAGCTTGTATTCCCGCATCCCACGGTATGCGAGGTTATCCGCGAAGCGATGTTCATGATTTAAACGAAAACAAATTTACATAAAACATAAAAAATTACGGATTCGGCGGTCACCGTTTCAAGAAAAACCCGTCGGGAAAGTGAGATTTACCATGCCTAAGAGTCAATATGTAGACCCCAGAAAAGTTTTTGAAGCAGGATATATCCATTTTGAGGATATCCCCGTTTGTCAGTACAGCCTTTCTCTCGAAGACGAGAGAAGAATATATTCCAAGGATGATCTCGTCCGCATCTATCGCGACATGGCGATAATCCGCGAATTTGAGACGATGCTCAACGAGATAAAGACAAAGAGCGTTTACAACGGCGTTGAATATACAAATCCCGGTCCCGCGCATCTTTCCATCGGTCAGGAAGCTTCCGCTGTCGGCGAAGCATACTGCCTCGATATAGACGACTTCACCTTCGGCTCGCACAGAAGCCACGGTGAAATCCTTGCAAAGGGTCTCTCCGCAATAAACAAGCTCTCCGATACGGAGCTTTACGACGTGATGAAAAACTTCCTCGGCGGCGAAACGCTCAAGGTAGTAGAGGGCAAAGAGGAAGTAAAGGGCAATACAAAGGAGCTTGCAATCGACTTCCTGCTCTACGGTGCGCTCGCAGAGGTATTCGCGAGAACGACAGGCTTTAATAAAGGTCTGGGCGGCTCGATGCACGCATTCTTTATTCCTTTCGGCATCTTCCCGAATAATGCCATAGTCGGCGGCAGTGCGCCCATCGCTCTCGGCGCGGCTCTCTATAAGAGAAGCAACAGAAAGAAAGGCATAATCGTTGCCAACTGCGGCGACGGCGCCATGGGCAGAGGTCCTGTTCTGGAGGCACTCAATATGTCCGCCATGGACCAGATAAAGAAGCTCTGGGATAACGGAAGCGGAGAGGGTCTGCCGATTCTCTTCAATGTATTCAATAACCATTACGGCATGGGCGGTCAGACCGCAGGCGAAACAATGGCATGGCAGATGGCGGCAAGAATAGGCGCGGGCGTCAACCCCGAGCAGATGCACGCCGAGAGAGTAAACGGCTATGACCCGCTCGCAGTGATTGACGCTTTCGCAAGAAAGAAAGAGCTGCTCGTCCGCGGCAAGGGTCCGGCTCTGCTTGAGGTGGTAACCTACCGCGTATCGGGACATTCCCCCTCCGACTCCTCCACATACAGAACTCCCGAGGAAATCGAGGCATGGAAGAACGCCGACCCGATAAAGGCTTACAGAGAGAAGCTGATACTCGGCGGCGTAGCTACGGAAGCGGAGCTTGACGCCGTTCACGACACTATCGTGCGCCGCATGACAAAAATCTGCCGCCTTGCCATAGACGACAGCGTTTCCCCGAGAATGGACCTCGATAAGCATCCCGACGCCATCGAATCCATCATGTTCTCCAATGAAGAGAAGCCGAAGCTCGATGACAGAAAGCCAGAGGTTCTCATTCCCAATAAAGAAGATGTGCCGCGTGTAAAGGATATTGCAGGTAAGGTTCGCTTTGCATTTGATGCAGAGGGAAAGCCTGTTTCCAAGATGAAGAGATACAATATCTGCGACGGTCTCTTTGAGCCGATTATAGATAAATTCTATGAGGACCCCACACTTATCGCTTACGGCGAGGATAACCGCGACTGGGGCGGTGCCTTCGGCGTTTACAAGAAGATGACCGAGGCTATTCCCTATCACAGATTCTTCAATGCGCCTATTTCCGAGGCGGCTATAGTAGGCTCGGCTGTCGGCTATGCAATGTGCGGCGGCAGAGCTATAGTGGAGCTGATGTATGCGGACTTCATCGGTTGCGCGGGCGACGAAATCTTCAACCAGATTGCAAAATGGCAGGCAATGAGCGCCGGCATACTCAAGATGCCGATAATCCTGCGTGTTTCCGTCGGTTCCAAATACGGCGCACAGCACAGCCAGGACTGGACAGCACTCACAGCCCATATTCCGGGACTGAAAGTAGTATTCCCCTCCACGCCTTATGATGCAAAGGGTCTCATGACCTCCGCGCTCAACGGCACCGACCCCGTGATATTCTTCGAGAGCCAGAGAATTTATGACCGCGGCGAAGAATTTCACAAAGGCGGTGTTCCCGAGGGTGCATACGAAATCAAGATAGGCGAGCCCGATATCAAGCGCGAGGGCAAGGACATCACGATACTCACGATAGGCGCGGTTCTCTACCGTGCGCTCGATGCGGCAAAGCAGCTTGAAGAAAAATACGGCATTTCCGCCGAGGTTATCGACAGCCGCTCGATAGTTCCCTTCGATTACGCTCCGGTTATCGAATCCGTAAAGAAAACCGGAAAGATTGTCATCGTAGGCGATGCCTGCGAGCGAAATTCCGTGATGCGCGATATGGCTTCCAATATAGCCGAGCTTGCCTTTGATTATCTTGATGCTCCGCCTGTGGTAGTCGGCTCCAGAAACTGGATCACTCCCGCATATGAGCTTGAGAAATACTTCTTCCCGCAGCCCGATACCATCATCGATGCCATCACGCAGAAGATTCTCCCCATCCCGGGCAGAACACCTTACTACAACTTCACTGAGGCTGAAAAGATAGAGCGCGCAAAGAAAGGCGTATAATCTGACAACGAAAATTTTCAAATATCATAAAGAAATCAGGGATCTGCACGATCCCTGATTTCTTTATATCATGAGTTTCCGACTCTTGCCGTCGTCTTCTCATCTTACCTTCGAGGCAAAATATTCTATTCTCTCGTCGAGAGTGGGCATTCTGTGACGTATTTCATGCGAAAACATGGAATTTTCCGCATTCTCCGTCGCGCATTTCTCATGTCCTATCAGCGCATAAGCCGCATCTGCAAGATGGCGGAACATATCCTTCTGCATAGCCTGACAGTGGAATGACTGCCGCGGCGAATTTATATCCTCGCCGCTTATCTGGAAAAGCTTATATTTCTCGCAGAGATTCATTATCCTGCGGAGCTGGCTCTCCGTATTGCGGCTCGGCATATATGTGACGGCATTGAATCCGATACGCGCTATCTCGCGGAAGAGGCTGTCGAGATAATCATCCTCAAATTTCTGCGTTTTCTTATCCCCCGTTACAGAATCGCCGACATCGCCGAGGTAAGCATAGGCGAGTATCGCGCCGGCATCGTTTACAACCTTTTCCAGCTCGTAGATATCGGGGCATTCCGCATAGGCATCAACATAGAATTTCTCCACGAGATTGCTTTTCAGTGCACCGAGAATATCATATTCGTAATATTCCGGCACAGCCGCAAGAATCTGCCCCCTCACCTTTTCGGAAACATCTATACCCATTTCGCTTATCAGAAAGCGGAGTACTTCCTCGGGCGTTTGGCATCGCGCCGTGATTTTTTTTGTCAGCGCATAGAGGATATGGCGCTCGGTGACGCTTCCGCCCTCATGTGCCATGGAAAGCGGCAGAACATCGTTTTCAAAATTCAGCGTAATTCCGTATGGCGCGGTAAGCTCCGTTATGTGCGCGCACATTTTCCTGTTGCGGTCGTTGCGCTTGATGCGATAGTAGCGGAAGAATATATTGAGCGTTTCGATATTCTGATGCGGTATGCCGTGGATTGCGACATATGCAATGGATTTCTGGTCGGGATTGTTTATTCTTCTGCCGCAAAGCTCCGTATTCTGCATGAATGCGCGGCATTCCATGCCGACGGTCACAGGCAGGTCAACTATCCTCGCCGCCTCTATAAATTCCTTTGCTCCCGAGAGCGAATCATGGTCCATGATGCCCGCCGTGGCAAGTCCGCTCTGCCATGCCATATATACCGCCTTTGTCGGCGAATACGGCGAGAACGAATACGATGTATGTATATGGTTGTTTACAAAGCCTGTCTTTTTCGGTTCGGGGATAGCGCCCGTCATGCTGAGGGCGCGGAGCTTGGCAAGAGCCTCCAGTCTGTTTTCCACATTCGGGGAGTTGAGCTCTTTTTCAAGTGCCTCTCTGAACATTATATTCTCCCCCTCCCGTCATTTCAGCATTTCCTGTCCGCCTGTGACGGGCAGTGCCTGACCGGTTTCATATTCCTGCTCGACTATATAGAAGAGCGCGCGGGCGATATCTTTCGGCAGGCAACCGCGGTTCAGCGGCACCTTGCTCTCGTAGTAGCGGCGAACATCGTCCACAGTCTTTGCTCCGGGAACCTTGCCCGCATTCAGATACTGGACGAAAAGCCCGCGCACGGGATCCGACCAGAGCGGTCCGTCGAGATAATTTCCGGGGCATATCGCATTGACCTTGATGCCGTATGGCGCAAGCTCGAGCGCGAAGCTCTGCGTCAGTCCCAGCCCGCCGAATTTGCTTCCCGCATAGGCGAAATTCTTATTGCTTCCCGCAAGCCCCGATTTGGAATTTATCTCTATTATATCGGAGAGATAAGCGGGTGCATATTCGCGCTGAATCTTCATCGGGCGGCTCGCATACTTGGCGCAGAGGAAATATGCCGTATAGTTGACGGCGGTAACAAGCTCGAAATTCGCCTTTGTCATCTCCTCAAGCCCGCCTGCTCGCACAATACCCGCATTGTTTACGAATATATCAAGTCCGCCGTATGCAAAGACGCAGGCATCTATCATATCGGAAACAGACTGCTCGTCGGAAACATTGGCACAGACGGCAACAGCCCTGCCCGCGCCGTATTTTTCACATGCCTCGGCGGCAAAAGCCTTTGCGCCCTCGTAATTCATATCGGCGATGGCGACATACGCGCCCTCCTCGAGCATAGCCTCGGCAATACCTCTGCCGAAGCCCTGCGCCGCGCCCGTGACTATCGAAATCTTTTCGGAAAGGCGCTTTGCCGCTGCACCCGAAAGTGCAACCTTTGCGCGGTAGCTTTCTACCTCCCAGTTTTTGATGAAGCGCGTCAGCTCCTCGTCAAGCGGGAGCGCACCGCCGAAGCTTTCGCTGTATACGGCAATGCTCATCGCATCGGCAAAGACAGCCGCCGCCGTGTCAGCTTCCTTTTTCGTTTTACCGCAGGAGAACATACCGACTCCCGAGGCAAAAATTATCTTCGGCGCATAGCCGTACTTCGCCTTGTATGCGGCAAAGGCGGCTTCTGCCTTTTCAGGCAGGTTTTCGCCCGCCTCCACAAGAAGCGGCTCTGCCTTGCAGTAAACGATATGGTCGGGAGAGAAGCCGCCCGCTATCGGAGCGAAAGCCTCCCTGCTCGCGGCAAAGGAGAGTATATCCTTATTTACCGTGAATGTCACGACTGCGTTTCCTCCCTCGCCGTAAAGCATACGGATTTCGGGAGCAAGGCGCAGAGCCGCCGCGCGGTCATATTCCGCTTCGCTCCTGTCGGGGAAACGCTTTATATTTTCCTTTATCTTCGCCATCGCCCCGGCGGCGGCGCGGTCTATCTCAGCCACAGTATCGGCGGCAAAGAAAACTCCGTGATTCTGGAGGAAAATCAGCTTCGGCGCACTTCCCTTTTCAGCCTTATAGGCATCGGTTTTTTCCTTGCAGAGCGCGGCGAGAATATAGCCGGGCTTTGTGGAGCCGACCCATACGGCATCGGGGAAAAGCCGTCTGCAAGCCGCCTCACCGCCTCGCGCACAGGTAATGCCGTTGACAAGCGCGGGATGAACATGAAGCACGAATTTATAGGGGAGCAGGTCATGCAGCAGCGTTTCCACGCTCGGACGCTTTGCCTCCTCGCCTGCGCACTTTGCCGCCATCATATCGGCAAGCACCTCTGCCTCGCGCTCCGCTTCGTTTTCGGAATATTTCTTTTCGAGCATGGCAGAGAGCTTTTTTCTGTCCATTTTCACAAAGCCGCTCTCGCTTATCGTGGCGAGCGCTGTGCCCGAGCCCTTGACATAGAGCATATCTTCTGTTTTATATGAGGTATTGCCGCCGCCCGCGAGGACAAACTCGGGGTCAGAGCCGTAGCGGTGCGACATTTCGATCAGCGCCTTGATTGCTTCCATTCCCTCTTCCTCCTTTATATAGCCTTGGCGTTTGCGAGCAGATATTTCTCCGCTTCAAGACACCAGAGTCCGTTGTTTTTCTTTACTATCGCGGCAAGCTCGCGGAACATGGGGTCACTCTCGCCGAGCTTCTCAAAATCCGCGATAGCCGTCATCGGCATTGAGATATTCGTATAGGTCAGCTTCTTGCCGCCGGGAATTTTCGGCAGGTTCAGCGTCGTTTCGGCAACACTGTCCAGCCCGCCGACATGGGTTATCATCGCCGCGGGATTTATCTTGCCCGCCGCCATCATTTCAAGCGACTCGAGCATATCTGCGCTGTTTCCGCCGCTTGTGCCGACGATATGTGTGGAGGCATAATGCACATTATAGAAATTGAATTTCGCGGAAAATTCGGGATTTGTCGGTCCCGCGAAGAAGTTCAGGCAGCCGTCCTTTGCAAGTAACGCGTCGCCCATCTCGACAACAGGCGCGACAGGCGCATAGACGAATACATCGTCATAGCCATTGCCGTCCGTGAGCGAGCGCAGATATGCCGTAGCGTCGGGGATACCCGCCGTATTGACATACATGAGCTTCACGCCGTTTGCCTCCGCCTTCGCCGGAGAAAGAATCTGCTCGGCGCGCGCGAGTCTTGCCGCATCTATATCCGTCACCACTACAAGCGCGGGGCGGCGGTCGCAGTTTATCGCATAATCGACAGCGCCCAGTCCCATAGGTCCCGCACCCGCAAGTATAGCCATATTGCCGCCGCGGCGGATGCCCATTTCATGATTGTAGCTTCCCGCCTTTGTATGGTAATTTGCATGATAGCCGCCGACGATACACGACATCGGCTCGGAGAGCGAACCGTAGAAATACGCCTCGCCGTTATAAGGGAGCAGGCAGTCCATCTCCATGACCTCATGCGGGATAACAACATATGTCGCCGCGCCGCCTATATATTTGTAGGAATATCCGGGAGCGGCAAGGCTGCCCTTGTAGTTGAGTGCCGTCTGCACTACAAACCGTGCGCCGACCTCGTATCTGCCCCTCCATTTTTCACCTATCTCAACTATCTCTCCGCAAAATTCATGACCGATTATGACGGGATTTTCCGCCACATCGTCGGGAACGCGCTTATGCGCCGCGCCCTGACAAGCCGCCTTGTAGGTGGACATGCAGATGCTGTCCGAAAAAATATGTGCGAGAATCTCGTCGTCCTTTATCTTCGGGAGCTCAAATTCCTCGAGGCGCAGATCTCCCACTCCGTAAAGTCTTACCGCTTTGGTTTTCATAAAAAGTTCCTTTCTCGTGTCCGCTTCGGCGGGTTTATTTCGTTTTGTTTTTTCTCAGGCTTTGCATGAGAGCACGGACTTCACTTTTTTTCGCTTCCGTTTCCTCACGCAGAAACTGCGCAGAGACAACCCTGTCGCCGTCAAGCTCGATAAGCAGAATATCATCCTCATGCAGAGGAATCGAAAAATCCGATTTTCGCAGGTCATAAAAATTGCGCTCCTCATCCTCGCAGACGACAAAGCCCTCCTCAAATCTGTCTATTCTTACCTTAAGCAAAGAAAAATCCTCTCCCTATTTATATAATATATATATCAATTATAATATAATAAGAAATTTTATTCAATAATTTTTCGCAAAAATCTGTCATTTCTGCGTTTTTTATGATATAATGGGTTTATAATCGTACAAAATACACAAAAACCCGCTCGGTTGCCCACACGGAGGAACTTATGGAAAGCGAAAAAAACGCGGCAAAACGCCGCATAGACGAGCTTCGTGAGCTGCTCGCGCATCATTCTTTTCTTTATTACGTAGAGGATGCGCCGCAGATTTCGGATTATGAATACGATAAGCTTTTCTATGAGCTTGTCGCACTCGAAGAGAAATATCCCGAATTTGACAGCCCGACCTCGCCCACAAAGCGCGTCGGCGGCAAGGCGCTCGATAAATTTGAAAAAGTAACTCACGCCGTGAAAATGGGCAGTCTCGCCGATGTTTTCTCATACGACGAAGTGCGCGATTTCGTGGCGAAAACGAACGAAAAGCTCGGCAAAGCCACTGTTTTTTCCGTCGAGCCGAAGATAGACGGGCTTTCCGTTTCGCTCGTGTATGAAAACGGCAGGTTTTCGCTCGGCTCCACGCGAGGCGACGGCACAGTCGGCGAAAATGTGAGCGAAAATCTCAAAACAGTGCGCACCATCCCGATGAAAACAAAAGACGCGCTGCCTCATCTCGAGGTTCGCGGCGAGGTATATATGCCGCGCGAGGCTTTTGCCGCGCTCAACGAAAAGCGCGAAGCCGAGGGCGAACAGCTATTTGCAAATCCGCGAAATGCCGCCGCCGGCTCGCTCCGTCAGCTTGATTCCAAGGTGACGGCGTCGCGCAGACTCGATATATTCGTTTTCAATGTTCAGGCGGCAGAGGGCATAGAGTTTTCCTCGCATATAGAGAGCCTTGAATATCTGAAAAGTCAGGGCTTCCACATAATAGACGGCATCCGTCGCGCCTCCTCCGCCGGAGAGATAATCTCCGCCATAGAGGAAATCGGCGCGGCAAGAGACAATCTGCCCTATGATATTGACGGTGTTGTGATAAAGGCGGACAGTCTCGCCGAGCGCAAGCTTCTCGGCGAAAACATCAGCACACCGAAGTGGGCAATAGCATATAAATTCCCGCCCGAGCAGAAGCAGACAAAGCTGACGGATATCATCATTCAGGTCGGCAGGACAGGCGTGCTCACGCCGAATGCCCGCCTTGAGCCGGTGCGCCTTGCCGGCACCGTCGTCAGCCGCGCGACACTGCATAATATAGATTTCATCCGAGAGAGAGATATACGCATCGGCGATACGGTCACGCTGCAGAAAGCGGGCGATATCATCCCCGAGATAATCTGCGTCGATAAATCCAAGCGAAACGGAAGCGAGGTTCCCTACGAGATGCCGACGCACTGCCCCTCCTGCGGCGAGCCTGTCATCCGCGATGACGAAGCGGCGACGCGCTGTACAAACGCAAGCTGTCCCGCCCAGCTTGAGCGGCATATAACGCATTTTGCCTCGCGCGACGCGATGAATATCGACGGCATGGGCCCCGCCGTGGTCAGACTGCTTATCGCGAGCGGACTTATTCACAATGTAGCCGATATCTATTCCCTTTCCGCAGGCGAAATCGAGGGACTTGACCGCATGGGCAAAAAGTCCGCGGAAAATCTCATCGCCGCGATAGAGCGTTCCAAGTCGGCAGGACTGGATAAGCTCATCTATGCGCTCGGCATAAGGCAGGTCGGCGAAAAGGCGGCAAGGTCGCTTGCCGAAGCTTTTCCCGATATAGAGCTGCTCTTCTCCGCATCGGAGGGGCAAATATCGGCAATATACGATTTCGGCGATATCTCGGCGCATTATATAGTGAATTTCTTTGCGCATCCGCAGACGCGCGTCCTCGTTGACGAGCTGAAAAGCCGCGGTGTGAAAACAACATATGAGGTGCAGAAGCGCGGCAATATCTTCGAGGGTATGACATTCGTGCTGACAGGCACACTGCCGACGATGAAGCGCGATGAAGCATCGCGCCTCATAGAAGAAAACGGCGGTAAGGTTTCCTCATCCGTTTCGGCTAAAACAAGCATGGTTCTCGCCGGAGAAGATGCGGGAAGCAAGCTGACAAAGGCGCAAAGCCTCGGCGTGCGCATAATAAGCGAGGAAGAGCTTCTCTCTATGCTCGGAAGATGAAAAAGTCTTGACAGCAAGCAGATTTTATGGTAAAATATACATCCGTATATTTAAGTTATACATTTGTATAGAAATATGGAAGGTGACAAAATGGCTGATTTTTATGACCATGTGAAAATATATATCAAGGCGGGAAACGGCGGCAACGGCTGTATTTCCTTCCGCCGCGAAAAGTACGTTTCCCACGGCGGTCCCGACGGCGGCGACGGCGGTCACGGCGGCAATATCGTTTTCGTTATCGACGAGGGCACAAATACCCTGCTCGATTTCCGCAACCGCAAAAAGTTCGTCGCGGCAAACGGCGGCGACGGCAAGGCAAGCAAATTTCACGGAGCGACCGCGCCCGATCTGATAATTCCCGTTCCCGAGGGCACGGTGATACGCGATGCCGAGAGCGGCAGGATTATCAAGGATATGAGCCGATGCGGTCCATTCATCGCGGCAAAGGGAGGCAGAGGCGGCTGGGGCAACAGGCATTTCGCGACGCCCACACGTCAGACTCCGCGTTTTGCCAAAAACGGACTGCCAGGTGAAGAGCGCGAGGTCACGCTCGAGCTGAAAATGCTCGCCGATGTCGGTTTTGTCGGCATGCCGAATGTCGGCAAATCAACGCTTCTTTCGGTTATCTCCTCCGCAAGACCGAAGATTGCAAATTATCATTTCACAACGCTCTCTCCGATGCTCGGCGTTGTTTCCGTAGGCGATGGCAAAGGCTTTGTCGCCGCGGATATTCCCGGACTTATCGAAGGTGCCTCGGAGGGACTGGGGCTTGGGCACGATTTTCTTCGCCATGTGGACAGATGTCGTCTGCTCATTCATGTCGTCGATATTTCGCAGAGCGAAGGCAGAAATGCGATAGAAGATATCAGGATGATAAATGCGGAGCTGGAGAAATACAATCCCGAGCTTGCCGCACGCCCGCAGATAATTGCGGCAAACAAATGCGATATTCTCGACCGCACGCAGGTTGATATAGATGCCTTTGAAAAGTTCGTTTCCGACAGCGGTTATACACTTGTATATATCAGCGCCGCATCCGGCGAAGGTGTAAAAGAGCTTTGCCGCAAGGCATATGATATGCTCGCGCTTCTTCCGCCGCTTACGATTTACGAGCCGGAATATGAGGAAGAAATTAAGGAGCAGGGCAAACCCGACGATATAACAGTCAAAAAGGAAAAAGATGTTTTTATAGTCGAGGGCGAATGGCTCAGGTGGCTTATGAGTTCGATAAACTTCGACGACCGCGAATCCTTCTCGTATTTTGAGCGCATGATGCGTGAAAACGGCGTCATAGACAAAATGCGCGAGCTCGGCATCAAGGATGGCGATACCGTCTCCATGTACGACCTCGAGTTTGATTTTGTTGATTGAGCAATATTCAAAAATCCCGTTTCCGCAATGGAAACGGGATTTTTGCGTGTTATACAGCTGTGTAATTTTGAAATGCGAAAGAGCTTTTGCGTATTCCGAAGGCACCGGGATAGCGCTCCCCCTCCGGAGCATTTTTTATTTTCGCTTTCAATAATTTATTATATAATGTACAAGTATCGTGCGCACCTTGCCGCCCGATTCGAGATCGGGAGCCGTAATTATCGCGCCGCCGAGACTCATCAGCTCGGAAGCCTCCATCTCGTCTATATTGCAACGGAATATCACGCGGCTATCGGCAAAGACGATAAAAACACCGTCTCTGATATTGAAGCCGCCCTCTCTGCCGATGATAATATCGGTATCGTCTATTCTCTCCACGGCATAACGCAATCTCCTGCGTGCTATATTCTCCGCCATTGCACGGCGGAAAGCAGGCGTTCCCTCCTTCGGCTTCCTTCCGAAAAGTCCCATATACTCCGCTCCTCTCGCTTTTTTCTATATTCTATCATATCTTTTCCGAAAAATCCATACCGTTTTGAAATTTTGCCGCGGCTCACAGGGTAATATTTTCATTCTCTTAAAATATAATAATACAGAATGTAAAATCAGGAGGGGGGAAAGGTATTGTTTTCATCAAAAAAATACCGTACCGTGAAAGGAATATGCCTTATTCTGGCACTGACGATATGTGCGGTTTATATATCGGGAGCATCTCCGCACGGAATGAGTCTGCAAACGGGTGCCGACGGCAAAAGCTATATCAAATGGGTCGACTTCGGCATAACGGAAGCGGCGCTTTCCGATGCCGTCCGCCTCGGGATAAAAAGTCATGACGAAGGGCATGCTTTCGGCATGACGGAGCTGCTCGCTTATCTCGGCGCGCGGTACGGCGGCGACTTTTCCCGCTATAAAAAAGCCGATATGGAGAGCGCATATTCTTCTCTCTCGGAGGATACCGCATGTTTTGACTCCATGAAATATTATTCATATTATAAAGAAGCCTACGGCGCGGTGCTCTCGGGCTGGCTCGGCGAATACTCCTTCTATGAGAAGAAAGACGGCGGCTATACATATACGGAAAAATACGGGCTCAAGGTTTTTTCACCGATAGCCTCGGGCTTTTCATACGGCGATTATGACGATTTCGGCGCCGCGCGCTCATTCGGTTATCGCCGCCGTCATCTCGGACACGATATGCTCGGCAGTATCGGCACGCCGATAATCGCCGTCGAATCCGGTTATGTGGAAGCTATCGGTTGGAACCGTTACGGCGGCTGGCGCATAGGTATACGGAGTTTTGACGGCAAGAGGTACTATTATTATGCTCATCTGCGGCGAAATCACCCCTACGCCGATATGTATGAGGGGAAGATCGTCACCGCCGGCGATGTGATAGGTTATCTCGGCATGACCGGCTACAGCAGCGAAGAAAACAAAAACAATATCAATGTTCCGCATCTGCATATCGGCTTGCAGCTTATTTTCGATGCCTCGCAGAAAGACGGCACAAATCAGATATGGATAGATATGTATGAGATAATGAAATTTCTCTCAAAATACCGTAGCAAGGTTTACTACGACAAGGAAAAAGGGGAATATCTGCCCGTAAATCCGATAACGGATTTCTCTCTGCCGGATTGAGGGCGGTGAGGGTAGCGGATGCGACCGATGGTCGCATACCGGATACTCAAAGATGCTTTTTTATCGTACTTTTCACTGACGAAAAGTACGATAAAGTAACTTTTCTCTTATCGCGCTTTTTACTGACAAAAAGCGCGGCAAAAGTCATATAAGAGAGCGTTCCCCTCTCTTATATATCTCTTCCCGCGTGCACGAGTTAGTCGCGCGAGCCATGCGTGGCGAGTGCGTACGGCACTAAGCAAAGCACAAGTCGGCGGTTTTGCTACTCTCCGCGGCTTTAACCATACCACGCGTGCGAACATATCACACGAGAAAGCCGAGCAGATTCGTGCACGCATTGTCTGCACGCCCGCATAATGAGGTGGGCGGGGATTAACACATATGCGAAGCATGTGTGTTGGCGTCGCCGAGACGGGGCATCGTGGCTTTGGCAAGTGCGCTGACGGGACTACAGTAATAAACCTCATCTCGCTATGTTCGCACCCAGACGCGCACCCAAACTTCAACCGCGAGGTTCGCCGTAGCCTGACATGGCACAGCAGTAAATCCGAGTCGGCGCTTGAGCGTTTCGAGCCTGTATCCGTGGATAAGTTGCGATTGGACGGTTCGCTCGCTATGTTCGCACCGGAGGGCGATGGTTGTTTGAATAGAGCATGGCGGGAAGATGCGGGGAGGATACATAAGGCAGGAACGACCTTATGTGACTTTTGCCGCGCTTTTCGTCAGTGAAAAGCGCGAAAAGAAGAAAAGTATCTTTATGTTTCTTCGCGGGCGAACGATGTTCGACCCCTACAAGATAAATTTAAATATCCCCAACCCAAACAAAACTTCGGCTCCGAGGAGCCGAAGTTTTGTCTTTATATTTCCTTATTTGCTTTTCCGCTTTGTCTTCTTTGCGTCTGCACCGACTGCCGTCGGCATTTCCGGCTCCGTGAAGTGCCTGCCGTAGTAAGCATTGAGATACATCTGCTTTATCTCGCTCATCAGAGGATATCTCGGATTTGCTCCCGTGCACTGGTCGTCAAATGCCTGCTCGGTCATATCGTCGAGCCTTGCAAGGAAATCTGCCTCATCTATATTGTAATCGCGTATCGTTTTCTTTATTCCGACGCGCTCCTTGAGCGTGTTTACCGCCTCTATGAGATTTTCGTGCTTTTCGATGTCACTCTTGCCGCCAAGCCCCAGATAATCGGCAACCTCGGCATAGCGTGCGAGCGTATGCGGATGGTCATACTGTGAGAATGTTCCCATCTTGACGGGAGCTTCGGAAGCATTGAAGCGAAGCACTTCTTCTATCATCAGCGCGTTTGCGATGCCGTGCGGCAGATGATGGAAAGCACCGAGCTTATGCGCCATGGAATGGCATACGCCGAGAAAAGCGTTTGCAAACGCCATGCCTGCCATGGTGGCGGCATTAGCCATCTTTTCACGAGCCTCAACATCAACCTGACCGTTGTCATATGCTCTCGGCAAATACTCGAAAATAACCTTGAGCGCACGCAGAGCGAGTCCGTCTGTATAATCCGTCGCCATAACGGAAGCGTAAGCCTCAAGCGCATGAGTTACCGCATCGATACCGGAAGCCGCCGTCAGCCCGCGGGGAGCACTCATATGGAAATCCGTATCGACTATCGCCATATTCGGCAGAAGTTCATAATCGGCAAGCGGATATTTCACGCCCGTTTTTTCGTCTGTTATAACGGCAAAAGGTGTAACCTCACTGCCTGTACCCGCCGAGGTAGGCACGGCGATGAAATATGCCTTTTCGCCCATCTTCGGGAAAGTATAAACTCTCTTGCGGATATCGATAAAGCGCATTGCCATATCCATGAAATCCGCCTCGGGATGCTCATAGAGAACCCACATTATCTTGCCCGCATCCATAGCCGAACCGCCGCCGAGAGCGATAATGCAGTCGGGTGCGAAATCGGTCATCTGCTTGGCACCTGCGACAGCGCAGGCAAGCGTCGGGTCGGGAGCGACATCAAAGAATGTGGTGTGGATAATGCCCATTTCGTCGAGCTTATCCGTTATCGGCTTGGTATAACCGTTGCGATAGAGGAAAGCGTCCGTTACGATAAAGGCACGCTTCTTACCCATGACATTTTTCAGCTCATCGAGAGCGACAGGCAGACAGCCTTTCTTTATATACACCTTTTCGGGAGTGCGGAACCAGAGCATATTCTCTCTCCTTTCGGCAACTGTTTTTATATTGAGCAGATGCTTTACACCTACATTTTCGGAAACGCTGTTTCCGCCCCATGAACCGCAGCCGAGCGTCATGGAAGGAGGAAGTTTGAAATTATAAAGGTCTCCGATACCGCCCTGAGATGAAGGTGTATTCACGAGGATACGGCAGGTTTTCATTCTTGCCGCAAATTCATTGAGCTTAGCCTGCTCTGTTCCGGCATTGAGATAGATGGAGGAGGTATGACCGTAGCCACCGTCCGCAATAAGATGCTCTGCCTTGTCAAAAGCGTCGCCTATATCCTTCGCGCGGTACATGGCAAGCACTGGTGAAAGCTTCTCGTGAGCAAATTCTTCGGAAAGCTCTACGCTCTCCACCTCGCCTATCAGTATTTTGGTGCCGGCAGGGACCTTCACGCCTGCAAGCTCGGCTATCTTCGCCGCGCTTTGACCGACTATCTTCGCATTGAGCGCACCGTTTATGATTATCGTTTTTCTTACCTTTTCGGTCTCCTCGGGTGAGAGGAAGAAACAACCGCGGGCGGCAAATTCCGCCTTTACCGCGTCATATATTCCGTCGAGCACGATAACCGACTGCTCGGAAGCGCATATCATGCCGTTGTCAAAGGTTTTGGAATGTATTATCGAGCTTACGGCGAGAACGATATCAGCCGTATCGTCGATTATTGCGGGAGTATTGCCCGCGCCTACACCGAGCGCAGGCTTGCCGCTGGAATAAGCCGCCTTTACCATGCCGGGACCGCCTGTCGCAAGGATGATATCGGCTTCCTTCATGAGCAGGCTCGTCATATCAAGACTCGGAACATCTATCCAGTTGATGATGCCCTCGGGTGCGCCCGCCTCCACAGCCGCATCAAGTACAATCTTTGCCGCCGCCGCGGTAGAGGCTTTTGCTCTCGGATGGGGACTGATGATTATTGCATTTCGCGTTTTGAGTGCGAGCAGCGTCTTGAAAATAGCGGTGGAGGTGGGGTTTGTTGTCGGAATGACGGCGGCGATTACTCCGATAGGCTCGGCTATCTTTTTCATTCCGTATGCCTTGTCCTCTTCTATTACGCCGCAGGTTTTAGTGCGCCTGTAGGCATTGTAAATATGCTCGGCTGCATAGTTGTTTTTTATCACCTTGTCCTCAACTATGCCCATACCTGTCTCGGCTACAGCCATTTTTGCGAGGGGAATTCTTGCCTTATTCGCCGCGATTGCCGCCGCCTTGAATATGGCATCTACCTGCTCCTGCGTATAGGTGGCAAATTTTCTCTGCGCCACTCTGACGCGGGCAATTGCGCTTTCAAGCGATTCAACGCTGTCTATCAGCGTTCTTGTGGTTTTTTCCATGAGCTTCTCCTCAATAATATTTTATGATTTGTTAATGTTTTTCTACTTTCTGACGCAGTCTCGCAAGCGATAGCGCAAGACTTTCATTCTGCACGGTGATTCCGTCGGGAGCGGTGAGCCGCGCCGATGAGAAATTCCATATTGCACGCACGCCGCTCCTGATGAGGAAATCAGCCGTTTCCTGCGCACAGTCGTGCGGGACGGTGATAATGCCTATTTCTATCTGTCGCATTCTGCAGTAAGACGGCAGCTCGTCAAGCGGGCGTATGTATTCGGAAAATTTCGTGCTGTCTGTATCAAATGCGTGCGATATAGTGATACCGTACTGCGTAAAGCCTCCGTAGCCGAGCAGAGCGGAGCCGAGCTTTCCCGCGCCTACGATGATTGCCTCACAGCTTCGGTTTATACCGAGCGCGGATTCGATTGCCTCGCGCAGTTTTGCAACCTCGTAGCCCGTCTTCGGCTTGCCGGAGCCGCATACTGCGGAAAGGTCCTTGCGAACCTGAACCTCGCCGAGCCCGAGCGCTGAAGCCACTGATGTTGCCGAGATGCGCTGCATATCCTCCGGCAGAGAGTCGATGAAAGAAAGATATGACGGCAGTCTCCCCATGGTGGCACGCGATATTTCGTTTCTTTTCATTTTGCACCTCCTCCGAGAAATTACGGTTACATTATATCATGGGCGGACTGTTTTGTGAATTGCCGATTTTACATATCAGTATTGCATATATCGATATAACTGATACCGAAATGAGAAAAAGGCGATTTAATGTTGCTTTTCGGGAGAGGAAACGGCAAAAGAACCCCCCCTCCCCCTTTTCACCAAAAAACACATTTTTCATATGATACATCGTAATTATGTGCAGAAAGAGGGAGATTTTTTCATGAAACTTGCGGCAACCGTAATTATCGCTTTGCTTCTTGCTTCGTCATTTGCCACGGCAATGTATCTTTTCGTATCATTTTTCGCAGAAAACGAGCTTGAAAAAAGCGAATTTGTAAAAATTACAAATAATCGTATAGAAATATTTGCAAATTACGAAAATTTGGAGTATTATATAAGATGCAGTATGTTTGCTTATGCACAGCAAAAGACGGTGATAGTGATACATATAGACAGAAGCGATGCGCATTTCGATGAGATTATGTATATAGCGGAGAGTTTTGCTTCACGTCACGGAAATGTGCGCTGCGAGCTTATCTGAATTTTAGCTGAGGAATTGAAATGGATTTAAAAAACGGTATTGCCGATAAGGAGGGGCTTCTCTCCATAGAAGGCTCTGTAGAAAAAATAATATATCAGAACGAAGAAAACGGATATACGGTATGTGAAATATTCACTCCCTCCGATGAAATTTTCACTCTCGTAGGCAATATGCCGTATCTCTCGGAGGGTGAGACTGTCTCGGCGCTCGGCAGTTGGGTTAATCATGCCACCTTCGGCAAGCAATTCAAGGTGGAATTTTACGAGAAGCAGCTTCCTGCCACCGAAACGGCTATACTCAAATATCTCGCCTCGGGAGCCGTACGCGGTATAGGCAAGGTGACGGCACGGCGGATAGTTTCGCAGTTCGGCGCGGACAGCTTTGAGGTTATCGAGCATAATCCGCAGTGGCTTTCCGAGATACCCGGCATTTCGCCGAAAAAGGCGGAGCAGATAAGTGCCTCCTTTGCGGCACAGTTCGGCATGAGAAATGTCATGATGTTCTGCCGCGAGTATTTCGGTCCGACGACGGCTGTCAGGATATATAAAAAATGGGGAAACGGCGCAGTGGAGCGCATAAAGCAAAATCCGTATATTCTCTGCGGAGAGATATACGGCGTCGGTTTTGAAAAAGCGGACGCCATAGCCAAGGATCTCGGCATGAAGAAAAACGCGCCCGAGCGCATCGCAATGGGACTGAAATATGTGCTCATGCACAATGCCGCCTCAAACGGTCATTCCTTTTTGCCGCTCGATAAGCTATGCGCCGTGGCAAAGCGTCTGCTCTCCTGCGAGATGAATGAAATAGAGGACGAAGCGGCGGCGCTGGAAACGCGCGGCGAGATAGTCTGCGTGCGCCATGAGGGCATGAAATGCGCATATCTGCGCGATTATTACGAGGCGGAAAAATATACCGCCGAAAAGCTCTGCGCACTCGACCGCGCAGGCAAAAATCTCGGCGAGGACAATGTGCTCTCTCTTATCTCCATGGTGGAGCGCGAGAGCAATATGGAATATGCCGTGCTTCAGAAGCGCGCCATATGTCAGGCGGCAAGCAACGGCGTTTTCATCCTCACGGGCGGACCCGGAACGGGAAAAACTACCGTTGTACGTGCAATAATCCGCGTTTTTGACGCGATGGGGCTTCGCATAGCGCTCGCCGCGCCCACGGGCAGAGCGGCAAAACGGATGTCGCAAAGTGCCGGTGAGGAGGCGAAAACCGTACACCGACTGCTCGAAATGGAATACGGTGCGGAGGACAAGCTCCGTTTCCGCAAGAATGAAAAGGATCAGCTTGAGGATGACGTCATAATTATAGATGAAGCTTCCATGCTTGACCTGATGCTCACAGACGCGCTTCTCAAGGCGATAAAGCCCGGCGCGAGGCTCATACTCATCGGCGATGTGAATCAGCTCCCCCCTGTCGGCGCAGGTCATGTTTTCGACGATATAATCAAAAGCGACCGCTTTGCCACGGTCGAGCTGACGCATATTTTCCGTCAGGCACAGGAGAGTCTGATTGTCACAAATGCACACGCCGTAAACCACGGCGAATATATGAATCTCGAGAGCAAGAGCGGCGACTTTTTCTTCCTGCCGCGACAGGAAGACGCGCAGACCGCGGCGACAATAGCCGAGCTTTGCAAGAAACGGCTTCCGAAATCATACGGGCTGACTGTTTTTGACGGGATACAGGTGATAACGCCCTCGCGAAAGGGCGATGCAGGCACGGAGATGCTCAATTCCGCCCTGCAATCGGTGATAAATCCGCCCGCGCGAGGCAAAGCGGAAAAGAAGGTTCGCGATTTCACTCTGCGTGAGGGCGACAAGGTGATGCAGATAAAAAACAATTACGATATAGAGTGGAATAAAAACGGCACGCAGGGCTTCGGCATTTTCAACGGAGACATCGGCGTGATAAAGAAAATCGACCTGTCCGAGGAGCTTATCACGGTCGATTTTGAGGACAAAATATGCGAATATGACTATACCATGCTCGATGAGCTGGAGCTTGCCTATGCGATAACCGTGCATAAGAGTCAGGGCAGTGAGTATCCTATAGTTATCATGCCGCTCTATCGCTATACGCCTAAGCTACTGACGCGAAATCTGCTGTATACGGCTATAACGAGAGCTCAGAGCATAGTTATACTCGTAGGCAACGGCGAGGTTGCAAAGGCAATGGTAGACAACAACAGGCAGACAAAGAGATATACGGGGTTACGCTATGCACTTGAAAAATATGATTGAAGCCGCGGCGGGATTTTTCGCCGTGCGCAAATGCGCCGTCTGCGGCAAAGTGCTTTCCGATGAAGAGCGAGGAGCTTTCTGCTCCCGATGCGAAGAAAAATACCGTGCGCTGAAGGATGAGGTCTGCACCGTATGCGGGCGCACCTCAGCGTATTGCCGCTGTGCCTGCGTGGGCGGTTTTCGTGATATCGGCGCAGAGAGAATGCTTCATCTTTTCTTCTATGACGGCGATTTTTCAAGAAGAGTCATCTATGCGCTCAAAAACGGCGGAAAAGCGAGACTGATAAAAGCTCTCGCGCATGAGCTGGCGGAGCTTATCTATCTTTCCAAGGGAAGCGACGATATTTCGGCATATACAGTGACTTATGTTCCGAGAAGCCGCAGAAATATAAAGAAATACGGCTTTGACCAAGCGAAAATGATGGCGAAATATATCGCGCGGGAGCTTGATATTCCGTTTTTGCGCACTCTTGTGCGCATCGGCTCCTACTCGCAGAAAGCGGCTTCGGCAGAGGAAAGGCGCGAGCGCGCCGGGCGCTCTTATGCGCTTGCGGATGCAGATATCGCAGGCAGAAAATTTATAATAATCGACGATGTGATAACGAGCGGAAGCACCCTGCACGCATGTATTTCGCTACTGAAAGAAGCCGGCGCCTGTCAGATAATCGCGGCGACCGCGGCAAAAACACAATTTACGGCGCACGAAAGCGAAGATATGGCAGGAGAATATATTTTCCCGACAGAATATTGACAAACGATGCCAACTATGATATACTGTACTATGTAAGATAATACAGTTAAAAGCGAACGGAGGTGACGGCTTGAAAAACATGACAAAGGGCAAGAGAGCCTTATGCATCGTGCTTGCCGTGCTGATATTGCTTTTCGCCTCTGCGGCATTTGTGCAGTTCGGGCTTAAAAAGGATATCTACGGTAAAACCATCTGTACCGCATACGGCATAATCGGCAGCATGAAGCGCGGAGAAAAGAATATTCTCCTCGAAAAAGAAATCGCGCTTGTTGCTTATCCCGCGGAGGATATCATGGCGGGAAAAACTATGGCAAAGCCCGAATTTACGCTCTGGCTCGTCAATGCAACTTATCCGCTCGCGGAGGAGGAGCTTAAAAATGTCAATATGTGCGAGATAGGAAACGGGCGCACACTCTGCACGGAAGCATATGAAAATCTGAAGGCACTTTTTGCCGCGGCAAAGGAAGAGTGCGGAGATGAGCTTATCGTGACAAGCGGCTTTCGCACGCATGATGAACAGGCGGCACTTTATGTCAGTATGCCTGCGGTTGCCGTCGAAGCGGGGACAAGCGAACATCAATGCGGTTTTGCTGTCGATGTGAAAACGAGCGGCTACGGTCAGCGGCGGTTTGTGATGAGCCGCGGCGGCAGATGGACGGATGAAAACTGCTCGCGCTTCGGGTTTATAATACGCTATCCTTTCTATGGGAAAAAGACAACTATGGTCACATATGAGCCGTGGCATCTGCGTTATGTAGGCTATCCTCATGCCGAGATAATCAGCCGCATGAGGATAACGCTTGAGGATTACTACGGGGTTTTTGAAAACGGAAAATACTATGAATACGGCGACTATCTGATATCGCATCAGACCTCGGATGACGGGCTTATCTATCTGCCCGAGAACATGGGCGACATCAAGGTATCTCCCGACAATATGGGCGGATATATCGTGACGGTAAAAATAAAATAATACAAATGTATAAATAGCAAAAAAGCGTTGCAGTGCAACGCTTTTTTGCTTGAGTGAGGATAGCAACGGGGCTTTGTTTTTTATTGTGATTTTATCGTACTTTTCAATAACGAAAAGTCGCTTTATGTTTCTTCTCTTTCAGAGTTCTTTTCGCTTGTCCGAAAAGAACGAAAAGGACAAAAAGAGGAAAGTATTGACTCCCGTCTCGGCGACGCCGACACACATGCTCCGCATATGTGTCAATCCCTCTTTTGAACACCTTCTGTCGCCTCGCGGCGACCGGTGCGAACAAAGTGCCCCGACCGTCCGGCAATTGCTGAACCACGGCTACAGGTTCGAAACGCTCAAGCGCCGACTCGGATTCGCTACTGTGCCATGTCGGGCTATGGCGAACCTCGCGGTTGAAGTTTGGGTGCGTATCTGGGTGCAAACATAGCAAGATAGGGTTTGTTTTGATAGTACCGTCAGCGCACTCACTCTATTCACGCCCGCCCATCTTTTTCTAGCGGGCGTGCGGACAATGCGTGCACGAATCTGCTCGGCTTTTTCGTGTGATATGTTCGCACGCGTGGTAGTATGAAGTTGCGGGGAGCGCGAAACTACCGACTTGCACCATTAGCCCTTTGCCGCACGCACTTGCCACGCACGGCTCGCGCGACTAACTCGTGCACGCCGCACGAGGTTCGGAAGGAGGACGGCGCAAGTCCTCCTTGCTGACTTTTGGTACTTTTGGTCACACAAAAGTACGAGAAAATAAAAGTTACTTCATGTTTCTTCGCGGGCGAACAATGTTCGACCCCTGTCTCGGCGACGCCAACACACATGCTTCGCATATGTGTCAATCCCTTGATGGCGGCACCTTCCCCAAAAGGTGCACGAAAACTTTGGCGGTGGCAAGAGAAAAATTTATTATAAGTATAAGTCGCACCCATACAAAAAAGCTTCGGCTGCTCTGAGTCGAAGCTTTCATTTATTTCTCGAAAATTTCACTGAGTATCGAATAATCCCGCTCAAAAAGCGCATCGGTTATATCATGCGCCAGCTTATCCGCGGGAATTTTTTCCGTCATCTTCCCGATGATAAAACGTCTGCTTTTTCCGACATATCGGGGAAAGCCGTTTGCCGCGAGGATAGCATGCATCTCTCTTTTCCAAAGAAACGCCGCCTTATTTTCCGTTTTCATCTTCGGATTTTTCTCTGCCGCGCGCACCTCATAAATCACCGGGTCAACCTCCGTTTCATCAACGGCAAGTATGCCCCAATATGCGGGAATATGCTCCGCCACGCCGTTCTTATGCGTTCTTCCGACCACGGCATAATTGAAATCGCAGTACTTATCATAATTCTTTACCTGCGCGGCAAGGCGCGTATAGCTGTCAAAATCACTTTTTATCTCCATGCCGATGATACTCCCGTCTATCACGGCTATAATATCCGCGCGGGAGCTTTTTATATTCTTTTCCTCAAAAATGCGGATTTTTCCATATCGCTCGTCAAGATAGTCAAAAAGAATTTCTCTTATCTGTCCGTCATGCAGCATAGTCTTCCCTTTCTTTCGGTAGCTCAGAAATAAAGGACTGTCGCGAAACAGCCCTTTATGCTTTAATTTGCTTCGTATGCGCCTATTTCAATTCCTGCCAGCACCTTATCGGAATCCTCAAAGAGCTTGTCTATCGCGGGCTTGCGCATAATCATGCCCTTTTCCGCCGTAACAGTCTCGCGCGAAATCTCCCTGATACCTGTCTCGGTGGAAACTTCATATTTCACCGTGGTTATCGTAGGCACAACATACATTTCCGTCTGGCTGATAACCTTCTGAACCTTGCCTGCGGCATCGGTATATGTTTCATAAACATAATAGAAATTGTATGTCGAAACAGTCTGCGTATATTCTGCGGTCACATTGTAGCTTGCCGCCACATATCTGTTTATGACAACATTCATATTCTTGTCGTAGCTGAGATTTACCGGCTTCAGCTCGCCGTCATTGCTGTCTACCTTCTTCTGGAAGAAGCGCTTTGCTTCCTCATCATAGTAGAGTGTGCCGTAGTCAACGCTGTCTCCGCCGTCCTTCGGCGTAGCCTTAGCATTTTCGCAAATGAGATAACCGCCGCGATAGCGCGCATACATCATGCTTCCGCTGCTGTCGCGAAGCTTGTTTCCCTCCGCATCATAGAGACCGTAGCTCTTGGCAAGGTCCTTCGGCGTAGTGGAAATGGTAACGCTCATTCCGGGCGTATCGGAGGTGTCGCGTCCCTCGGCATCCTTTGTTATATCAAAGTTTCGCGTTATAAGAACGAGATAGAGATTGCGGAAGTTTTCAAATTCGCCGGTATATTTTCCGCCGCCGTAGGAATCGGGTACATATTCCACATTGAATTCGCGCGGTATTCCGTTTTTATCAAGCTTCGGCGTTCCGTTTTCGCCCGCCTCAAGTGCCTTTACATTAAAGGTTTTTTCAGTGCCGCTGAAAACATAGCGCACACCGCTTCCCTTTGTATAATGCATCAGCTCAAAGAAATCGCATGTACCGATATAATTATAGTACATTCTGTCGCTTGTGAAATTGGCTATACTCCAGTCAACAAAATTAAGCGTCGAAGCCGCCACCTTGGCTATGACATCGAAATCGGGAGAGTAAACATAATAATACTTTTCTCCGTCCTCGCTGTCAGTGAAGCTTTCGCTGAGATAAAGCAGATTTTCTATATCCTTTGTCTTGCCGGTTTCACTGTCGGGAACCTTGCAGGAATAATAGAAGAGCACATAGTTGCCGTCTTCTGCCTCGGCAATTCTCTCCATATTTATATCCAGCCCGTATTTCTCATAAACCTCGGGCTTTACTATGTCCTCGCCGTATTCCATTATCTCCGATGCCTTAATATAGAGAATATTATTGAGCACAGAGGAACCGAAGCGGTCATCATTGAGGTAATACGCCGCGGGATATACCATTTCATAGGAGCTGGTGGCATTATCAGCCGCTTCCGTATTCTTGGATTTCAGCTCAATGAGGAGTGTGCGCGCTCCCGCGATATTGCGGAAAATATAGAAATCGTTTATCGATGTTACATTTGAACCGAGATAATTGCTTATCGTTTTGTCCACAAGTACGGTCGATTTGCTCTTGAAAACGGCAACCGATGTACTCAGCGAATAAACAACATTCTCTCTGCCCTCTACCATGCCGTAGTAGGCATTGCCGGAGGGGACGGGATCGCCGACTATGACCTTATACGATGTGCCGTCGTTTCTCGTCACGCGAAACCAGCTGTATTCCTTGGCATCCTCGGTCAGTCCGTACTGCGGAAGATCCTCGGGCGTGGCGTTTTCGTTTACGCGCTGCATATCGTTTATCTTATTTGAATAAACCGTGCCCGCGCCGACGACAGCCGAAGCGAGTGCGCTCGAATCAAGGCGAATATGGTCATTTCCGCGCAGATAGAAGGTTATGCTTCCCGAATCCGTGGCGACGGCTTCGAGTGTATAATCGCCGTATTTGTTGTGCACCTCGATACTCTTCATATCCGTTCTCTCCGTATAGGGAACGATGAGTATCATTTTATTGTAATACTGCTCGCCGTCGAGAAGCGGGGGAAGCTCGTCCTCTTTTTTTATCGAGGGATAGATGGCGGCGAAATATACGCCCAGCCCTATGGCGGCTACGAGCACGAAGATTATTACCAGCCGGAGCTGCTTCTGAAGGGTTGTCTTTTCGCCGCGCGTAAAGAGCTCCTTTATATTTGCAAAGAATTTTTTCATGAATGGCGTCTCCTTATCCATACCGTGATGCCAACCACGGCAACCGCCAGAGGAAGCGCTGCCACAAAGACGATGGTCCATACATTTGCCTGTGCCGTGGTGGAGCTGAGTGAATTGCTGTCAAATGACTTGTACTGTATATCTCCGAAGGTCGCTCTGGATGTCCACATCAGCTCGAGCACGCTGTACATTATGCTCTCGTTTGCACTGCTGCCGTAAGAAAGAAAATCCGTAGTGCCGAGCGCGAGAACATATGAAATATTGCCGTCGTCATTGAGATCCCAGTCTGCCATGCCTATGGCAGCGAGGATAGCATTGCCCGTATTTGTCTTTTCATCGGAAATGCGTGTCACCGCTGTCGAATACGAGAGCAGCAGCGGGAAGACGCCCTGACTTCCCAGTCCGCCGACGAGAGAAAGCCCGCTCGAATCCACCGTCATGGCGCGGGGAGAATTGAATACCACATGCGCTGTGGAATTGGAGCCGACTGCGCGCTCCACTATCTGCTTCGGTACGTTTTCGGTGGTCTGCGAGCTGTCCGCCATGACGGAAACGCCGCCGGATGCCGATGCGGAGTGCGTCGGATCGGAAACGGAACCGCTCATCGTGATGCCCCATTCGGAGAGAAGCCCGTTGAGCACGGGAAGATGCGTTGTCGAAGCGCCCTCTGTAACGATGAGATGCCCGAAATTCTTCTTTAGAAATTTATCTATTTTCGCCTTCTCGTTTACAAGCCCGAGATCCTCGGCTGTAGGTGAAAGCAGGTCGAAAACAGGTGCATTTATCAGGATTATATCGTTGTTTCTGTTTTCGTTTTCGGTAACGGGGAAATCCTCGAGCGCGAGGTTTATCTCGCGTATCTCATAGCCCGCGGTGTTGAAAAGCTCTTCCCATGCGGAAGCCTCCGCCATAGTAGGCTCGCCGTGTCCCGTGATATAGTAGGCAACAGGCTTCTCGGATTTATTGAGTATCTGCGCAACAGCGGAGAGAATTCTCGCCTCGGCATCATAGCCGATTACCTTCTTCTCGGAATTTTTCTTGAAGAAAGCGCTGAGCTGATATTTCTTTGTCGGTGCCGTGAGTATCGGCTTGCCATCCTTGTCCGCCAGCTCAAAAACAACATCGTTTGTATATACTGTATCGTATTCCGTGAGCTGATATCTGGAGATTTCCTCCTTTTCGCGAACGGAGTTTATGCCCTTTACGCGGATTTTATCGCAGTATGCTTCGACCTGCTTGAGCGTTTTGTAGACATAACCGGCTTCTGTCGATGAAGAAGCAAATCTGTCCTCCTCGCTCATCAGCACAACATTGACCGTAGTGTTTTCATCCGTATCGGCGACAAGCGAATCGAGAACACTCTTGAATCCGTCGGAAATTGAATATATCCCCGCGGAGGTAAGGTCGGTATACCAGTTGAACTTGGCTGAAAGTGCCGTAAAGATTACATTTACCACTACGACGATGGCGATGAAAGCCGCGGTAAGCGCAACAGCCACTCCGCCGTACTTCAGATTTCTGTTTTTCATATCTGCATTTTCCTTTCTTTCCCGTATGGCTGTATCAAGCCCAGCGGCGCTTTTCAAAAACTCTCACCGCAAGGAAGAGGAAAACGCCTGTAAACGAAATATAGTAAAGCAATGCCGCATAGTCAAATATGCCGGCTGAGAAATTCGCATATCTTGAGGAGAACGAAATTCCCGAAAGGATCTTGCGGATAAATTCGGAATTGATAAATGTATTGAGCCGGTCTATAAACTGGAGAAAGATTATCGCCGCGATGGTTCCGAGTGCCGCGATAAACTGGTTTTCCGTCGTCGCCGAAACAAAAACGCCTATCGCTATAAACGCGCTACCCATGAGAAGCATGGCAAAAACGCTGCCCGCATAAGCGGCGAGATTAGGCGTGCCGTATGCGGCAAGCGGAATATAATAGAGCACGGAAGCGAAAACGAATGTGCCGCCGAAGAGGATAAAAGCCGCGAGATACTTGGCAAAAACTATGCCGAAAAGCGTCACCGGAGCTGTAAGTATCAGCTGATCGGTTTTCATCTTGCGCTCTTCGCTTATCAGCTTCATAGTGAGAAGCGGAACGATAAGGATAAAGAGCAGGAGCATCGTTGAAAAATAAGCCGGAAGGCTTGCGCTCTCACCGAGCTGAACCGTATAGTTTGTGAAAAAGAAACCACCCACGGCAAGCAGAAGCGCTATGAATATATAGCCCACCGGCGATGTGAAATAAGAATGAAGTTCTCTTTTTAAAATAGCCGTCATTTTGATTTTCCTCCCTTATCTGCGTGCCGCGGCGGGCTTGTCCTCATCGACAACGGTGATGAAGAGATCCTCTATCGTGGCACCGAGCTGTTCCATTGCCAGTATCGGCCATGAATTCTGCGCCATGGCATAGAATACGGGGCGGCGGATATCCGCCTTCTCCTCGCCCTCCACAACATAGGAATTTGTGCCGTCGTCATATGTCGCCGCTATCTTGACATAGCGGACGCCGTTTATCTTTTTCAGAGCCGAGAGCACCGAGCCGGAGGGACCGTCCACACGGATGGAAATCTTGCGGCTCTTGATGACATTCTCTATATTCTCCGTCTTTTCGTCGGCGACAATCTTGCCTTCGTTTATGATTACTATTCTGTCACAGACAGTCTTTACCTCGGAGAGGATATGTGTGCTGAGAATAACGGTATGTTTCTTTCCGAGATTGGAGATAAGATTTCTTATATCGATAATCTGCTTCGGGTCGAGACCGTTTGTCGGCTCATCGAAAATGACAACCTCGGGATTGCCGACGATGGCTCCCGCGATACCTACTCTCTGCTTATAGCCCTTGGAGAGATTCTTTATCATGCGGTTTTTGACATCGCTTATCTTTACAACCTCGCATATCTCATCGAGATGCTCTTTTTTATTTAATGTGCATTTCTTCAGGTCATAAATGAAGCCGAGATACTCATACGGAGTCATTTCCATATAGAGCGGCGGCTGCTCGGGAAGAAAGCCTATCTTCTTCTTTACCTCCATTGGGTGCTCGAGTATATCCATGCCGTCTATCATGGCTCTGCCCGAGGTGGATGAAAGATAGCCTGTCAGTATATTCATCGTGGTTGTTTTTCCCGCGCCGTTCGGACCGAGAAAACCGACTATCTCGCCCGGATGAACCTCAAAGCTGATATCGTTTACGGCATATCTGTCGCCGTATTTTTTTACGAGATGCTCAATTTTTATCATATTTCCTCCGCATTTGGTTTAGTTTTGCTTATATTTGTTTCCGGAAATCCGGTATTATTCTCAACAGTGAATTTCAGCTTTCCCTGCTTGCAGGTCTCTGACGCTTCGACGATTATATATACGGTGCCGCCGGATAGCCCTCTGAGAGTGCCGTCCTCATCATTTTCCGAATCGACGGAAAAAAGCTCTTTTTTCGCTCCGCCGCAGTCGTAATATACCTTTGCGCTTCCCTCGCCGAGGCTCGCGCTGCAAGTTATTTTCTCTTCTCCGCCCGCGATTTTCAGCTTGAATACCATTGTGCCCTTGAAGCTCGAAAAGCTCATCTCGGCATTTTTCGCCGTGTTTGTATGCACAAAAGCAACCGCCTTATAATGCGAGGTATAGGAGCTGCAAGCCGTCAATGCCAGAATCGCAACCACAGCGAAAACGGCAATAAACGCTTTAAAAGTCCGCTTTTTCATGATGTTTTTCTCCTTCATATCTTAAGATACGGCATATCTCATTCTATTATATTTATCCCGTCCGGCACATCAAAAACAGAAACTTCTCTGTAGCTTCCGCCGTATTCGCCGTCCGCCGTGAAGGACACCTCCTCCTCAAAGATAAGGTCTGCCCGCTCGGCTTTCAGCCGCACCACCATCGGTGATTCGCCCATTGTCAGCAGTGCCGTGACGGCGCTCTGCAGCTCCGCCGCGTTTTTCGGATAACGCACGAGCGTGACATCGAGCATTCCGTCGCACAGGCGCTCCATCTCATTGTCGCCGAAAAATCTTATCCCGCCGACCGTCTTGGAATTTGAAAACATTCCGTATATAAATTCGCCCGATATCTCGGTATCGGCTGTTTTTATCGTCATTTTGTAAGGCTTCAGCTCAGCGAGGCTCTTTGCCGCCTCGGCAACATACGCAATCTTTCCGAATGATGCCTTTTTTGTCTGCGAAGTCTGATAAGCCACCGCCGTGAAAGCGCCGAATGCCGCAACATAGGAGAAATACCTGTCGCCTATCCTGCCGATATCGTATTTGTGTGCCTCACCGTTTGCTATCTTGTCTATAGCCATCTTTATATTCTTCGGGATTTTGTGGCTTCCGGCAAAATCGTTCACCGTGCCTGTCGGGATATAGCCGAGCTCCGCATCGCTTTTTATCGATATCAGCCCGTTGAGCGTTTCGTTGAGCGTTCCGTCGCCTCCGCAGCATACCACGGCGTCATAGCCCTCGGAATATTCGCAAACGGCACGGATGATATCACCGGTACATTTTGAAAAATAAACAGTAATAAGCGGATATTTTGCCGAGAGTATATTTATCATGTCATATACCCAGCGGCGAGCCGCACCGTCGCCCGAATTGGGATTTATTATAAGGAGCAGTTTCTTCTCCGGCATTTGTCTACCTCCCAACTGTTTGCAAAAGAAAAAAAGTCGTCCCATTTTTACATATACTACATTATACAGTAAATCCATCAAAAAATCAAGTATAAATACCCTTATTTTCCGTGAAAAGCAAACGAAGATGTAAATAAATTGAGAATAATATTGAAATATTTCCTCTCTCGTGTTATACTGTCATTCGATCTGTTCTTTGCAGACCCATAAAACCCAAACGGAGATAATATAATGACGGAAAATATAAACAGAAATCAGCGCTTGTCGCTTCTGCCTAAAGGCTTCTATAAAAGAGCCTTTTCGCTCGCGATACCGATAGCCCTGCAAAACCTGCTCACCTCGAGCGGAGCGCTTGTCGATACGATAATGGTAATAGGACTCGGCAATACAAAGCTCTCGGCAATAGGACTTGCGGGCAGACTGATGTTCCTTTTCAATGTGGCTTGCTTCGGCTTCTGCTCGGGCGGTGCCACCATGTTTTCGCAATATTGGGGTGCAGGCGAAAAAAAGAACATCCGCAAAACCTTCTGTACAGTGCTATGTGCCATCATGACCTTCGGGCTTATCTATGCGCTCACAATGTTCTTTGCACCGACGGCGCTCATGCATATTTTCACAAAAGACCCTGCCAAAATTGCTCTCGGCGCGGAATGCGTGAAAATCTATTCCCTTGCGATAATATTTGTGGCATTTTCGCAGATAGGCTGTGCGGCTCTTCGCGCAACGGAAAAGGTTTCCGTCCCGCTTATTACCTCGGCAATATCCGTTGTGGTAAATACCTGCCTCAATTATATACTCATAAACGGCAAACTCGGTCTCCCGAGAATGGAGCTTCGCGGTGCCGCCATAGCGACGGTGATAAGCTCGGCTGTTCAGGCTATAATCGTGCTTCTTTTCATTATCTTTTCAGATAATGCGATAAAGGTGAAGCTGCAGGATTTCCGCGAGCTTTCAAAGGACTTTTTCTTAAAATATTTCAGGATAGCATCGCCTACCATACTCAATGAAATAATGTGGGCATTCGGCACGAATATCTATGTTATTATTCTTGCCAGCATGGGTGATGACAATTACGCGGGCTATACGATATATGAATCGGTGCAGCAGCTTATCTTTGTATTTTTTGTCGGACTGTGCAATTCATGCGCCATCATCGTCGGCAAATATGTCGGCGACGGCAAGCACAGAGAAGCTTTTGCCGCGGCAAAAAGATTTATGATCATGGTGCCGCTTCTCGGGCTTGTCATGGGTGTTATAATATTCTTCACCCGCGATGCCCTGCTCTCGATAATGCCGATAGAAACGGAAGCCGCGCATTCCGTTGCCTCAAGTCTGCTTGTGATATACGGCTTCTGGCTCGTGGTGCGAATGATACCGTATACGGCGATATGCGGAATATTCCGCGCGGGCGGCGATACGAAAACAGGCTGTATTTTTGAGGTGCTGGCAATATATGTTCTCAGCATACCGACGGCTTTTATCTGCCGCGCGCTCGGTGTACCTTTCGTAATGACTGTTTTCTGCATTTTTATTGCGGAGGATTTGGTCAAAGGAAGTCTTTGTCTCTGGCGCTTCTTCAGCCGCAAATGGATAATGCAGATAACGGATATACCTCCGGAAGAGGTATATCCCGAATAATGATAAAACCCGCTTGCCGCCATGGCAGGCGGGTTTTGCATTGGGGGAATTGACACATACGCGGAGCGTGTGTGTCGGCGTCGCCGAGACAGGGGGAATGAACCAATGCACGCAGTGCGTTGGTTGGCGTCGCCGAGACAGGGGAAGAGTTCTCAAAGAGAGGGGAACGCTCTCTTTGATGACTTTTGGTACTTTTGGTCATGCAAAAGTACGATAAAAGAAAAGTTACATTATGATTCTTCTCTTTCAGAGTTCTTTTCGCTTGTCCGAAAAGAACGAAAAGGACAAAAAGAGG